>OFFQ01000316.1_pt1 | contig 41841 bp, 33 predicted proteins | sample 1521411 | NCBI WGS metagenome assembly OFFQ01 (sample SAMEA3504110, study PRJEB24116) | mouse gut metagenome | biome: mouse gut; feature: mouse-associated habitat; material: faeces | place: Denmark | collected 2011 | reverse complement strand
TAAAAGCCCCTTATAGGGGCAGTGCAAGCCACCGGCTAAGCCGGTGGTCTTGACTTTTCGCCCAGACGCCGGTCAGGCAGCCCGATCACTGCGGCATCTTTTATCTTATCATGCCGTCGCAGGAAATCTTCGATTTGCACGGGATAAATATTTTCACCGCCGCTGACAATAACATCCTTTTTCCGGTCAACCAGGAAATAAAAACCTTCTTCATCCTGCATGGCCATATCTCCTGTATACAGCCAGCCGTCCCGGAGGGCCTCTGCGGTTGCCTGCTCGTCCCGGTAATAACAGGTCATGAGTCCGGGTCCTTTTACACAGAGTTCTCCCACATCGCCATAGGGCACTTCCTTCCCATGTTCATCCACAATTTTGCATTCCCAGCGATAGCCGGGGATGCCGATGGCCCCTACCTTATGAATATTTTCCAGTCCGAGATGCACGCAGCCGGGGCCGGTGGACTCGGACAGGCCATAGTTGGTGTCATAATCGTGGGCAGGGAAATAGGATTTCCAGCGTTTGATCAGCGAAGGTGGAACGGGCTGCGCGCCGATATGCATCAGGCGCCACTGGCTCAGGCTGTAGTCTGCTAATTTTAAGGTTCCGGCGTCCAGGGCATCCAGAATATCCTGGGCCCAGGGAACCAAAAGCCATACGATGGTGCAATGCTCATTGGAGATGGCAGACAAAATGGTTTCCGGTCTTGTGCCTTTCAGCAGCACGGCCCTGCTGCCTGCCACCAGACTGCCCATCCAGTGGAATTTTGCGCCTGTATGATATAAGGGAGGAATACACAGAAAAGTATCATCCCTGCCGGTGTTGTGATGCTTCTGTTCCATTTCGGCAGCCTGGGTCAGGCTCCGGTGCTTATGTAGTATGGCTTTTGGAAAGCCGGTGGTTCCGGAGGAAAAATAAATAGCGCCGAAATCTTCTTCTGTGATCACAACACCGGGAGCCTGACTGGAATAGTCGGCAACCAGTTCATGATAGCTTTCCGCGAAGCTGGGACAATTGTCTCCCACATAAATTAACAGTCGTCTCTGACAGAGACGTTCGGCATGGAGCTCGATACGCCCGATGAAAGCAGGCCCGAATACGATAATGTCCACCTGGGCAAGTTCGGCACAGTACAGGATTTCAGCCGCATCATAACGGAAGTTAAACGGCACTGCGATGGCACCGGTTTTCAGGATGCCAAAATAAATGGGAAGCCATTCCAGGCAGTTGTACATCAGGATGGCAACCTTGTCGCCCTTTTTGACACCCCGGCCGATAAGCATATTGGCAAAACGGTTGGCTTTTTCATTGAAGACACTCCATGTAATCTCCCGCCGGTAAGGCTGGAAACTGTCAGGCTGAATCAGCTCATATTCCTTCCATGTACTTCTGCGTGTGTCCTTTTCATCTGGATTTAATTCCACCAATGCGATTTCGTTGGGATATAATTGTGCATTTTTGTCCAGAAAATCCGTAACTGGCATATCTGTTTCCTCCTAATTGTTGGCAATGGAAAATCCTGAAGTCTGTTTCCATCCTTTTGATTCCACAGTGCTTTCAGTTCGGCACTGTAAAACTTTACTCCATTAAAGGTATCACATATATCCGGAAAAGTCAATTTGAATGAGCTTAAGAAATAAATCCCTTTCCGGAAAATATGAGCCGCCAGGGAAGAAATGCTGTGGCCGTTACGCTATTCGGGCAGTACGTTTCGCTTCAGGCCGGTGTAGGCCAGCAGGATATAAATTGCATAAATCAGAAAGAACAGTGCCAGCGAGAGCGCCACAATGACCACGGGACTGCTCATTCCTTCCATGATGCCCGGCTCCGGAATCCGGGCCATATGGAAGGTGAACGGAGCTGCAATCAGAACTGGCGGAACAGCAGGCATGGCATAGTAGATGGCAAACTGGCGGCCCAGGGCATGTTCCATCTCCTGCCGGGCCATTCCCAGCTTTCGGAGCAGGATAAACTGCCGCCGATAGCGGTCTGTTTCACTGAGCTGCTGAATGGTCAAAATAGTGGCGGCAGTCATGCTGAGAGCCAGGGCCAGATAAAACATGGGGAACACCAGGAGGGCAGTCTGAACCGCCACCTGTGCAGCCTCGTTTGCCCGTGTGGAAACGAAGGCATACCCCGAAGGGTTCACCTGATTATCGTATTCCATGACGGTTATGTCAGCCAGTGCGTCATACTGCTGCGCGGATACCGGCTGGAGCGTCTTCGCGGCATAGGCCAGATGGTGGACTGCCAGCCCGGCCGCCGCTTCGTCAGGGACTACCAGAATATAGCCCCGGCCATTACCCACACCGAAACTTTGGGAGAGATGCTCCGTGAAGACGCCTCCCGGGGTCAGAGTGACGTCTCCCAGGGTGATTGGCTGGCTGTAGTCCCGCAGCGGTTCTTCCAGATATGTCATACAGTGGATCAGATACCGTCCCGGCTCCATCTCCACTGCCGGATAACCCGCAATCGAACGCAGCGCGGCATAGTCGCTCCAGCGGAGGACGGGGTCCTGGTCGTAATTGTAGTAATAATAAACCGTACAGCTGCTGACATAATCCCGCACCGCGGGACTTTCACACAGATAGACCTGATACAAAACAGACTGCCCTACCGGAATATTTCCTTTAATGTATTCCAGATAAGAACCGGGGGCAGGATCCTCTCCCTCAATTCCAAAATAGAGGTCAAAGCAGGCGTTTTCTGCCGCCCGGCCCCGAAAAATGCCGTTGAATACCAGCCCGCTTCCTTCGATGAGCAGTGTGGCGGTGAAGATGATAGAGATCACCGCCATTACCATTCCCATGGTGGCAAGTTTTGAGGCCAGAGTACGGAAAACCAGCAGGGTCTGCCCCTGATATTTCCGGGCGGGGTGTTTCTCGAAAAAAGAGGGAACGCCGGAGGCGAAGCTGAGAAAAAAGCCAAACAGAGCGGCCAGCAGACAACCTGCCCCGATGACACCGGTTATCAGCTGTCTGGTCATCAGCAAAGCAGTTCCAGCCATGCCTGACAAGATGGAGAGGCAAAATACCCGGCGGCGAAGTTTTCCGGCTGGGATAACCACGCCTTCATTCTGCCGGTCAAAGTAAATCAGGTCGCGGATTTTCATTTTGCTAATGTGCTTTCGGCTTTTCCCAAGGGCCAGGAGGTAAATCAGGGTGAAATAGAACAGGGTCAGCCCTGCCGCCGGAAAGGAAAGCGTCAATGAGAAATGGTAAGGCAGGCTGAACATGGCAAACAGAATCGCCCGCAGAATCTGGTAGAGCAATCCCCCCAGCATCAGTCCCAGCGTCAGGGCCGCGCCGCCCACCGCCAGGTTTTCCAGGAAGAACAGCCGCGCCACCTGTCTGTTGGTGAGCCCCATCAATATATAGGTTCCCAATTCCCGGCTCCGGCGGGAAAGCATGAAACCGGTGGCGTAGCTCACCAGCCAGCCGAAGATGCACACAACAACCACGCTGGCCAGGACGATCACGAGAGACAGCATATCCATTGTTTCCGAAAGCTGCCGGACTTCCCTGGAAAACACCAGGCCGTTGAAGGAATACAGCAGCGCTGCGGCCAGCACTACGGTGACAAAGTACACCAGATAATCTTTTGCCTGCCGTCTGGCATTGCGCAGGGACAGTTTAGATAACGTCACTGACATCACCTCCCAACGCGGCAAGTACATCCAGAATTTCGTGGTAGAATACAGGTCTTCCCCGCTCCCCCCGCAGCAGCTCGTTAAATACCCGGCCATCCTTCAGGAACAGCACACGTTTTGCATAGCTGGCGCTGTAAGCGTCGTGAGTGACCATCAGAATGGTGGCTTCCATATCCCGGTTCATCACTGTCATAATTTTCAGCAGATTTTTGGATGCCTTAGAATCCAGTGCCCCAGTGGGTTCGTCCGCCAACAGCAGGGACTGGCCTGCTACCATGGCCCGTGCGCAGGCAGTCCGTTGTTTCTGCCCGCCGGAAATCTGGTAGGGAAATTTGGGCAGGATGTCGGTGATCCCCAGCTTCCCGGCCACGTTCCGTACCCGGTCCTGTACCGTTTTGGGGTCCCTGTGATTCAGCGAGAGGGCCAGACCGATGTTTTCTTCAACCGTCAGGGTATCCAGCAGATTAAAATCCTGAAACACAAAGCCCAGCCGCTCCCGGCGGAACTTCGCCAGTTCTTCCTCGCCGAGATCGGCTATGTTCACCCCATCCAGCAGGATTTTTCCGGCACTGATGGTATCGATTGTGGAGATACAGTTGAGCAGGGTGGTTTTTCCGCTGCCAGACGCACCCATGATAGCCAGGAATTCTCCGTCCTCCACATCAAAGCTCACCCGGTCCAGGGCCTTGGTGACATTGTTTTTACTTCCGTAATATTTTTCGATATTTTGTACCTGAAGCATAAGCACACCTCCTTTGCGTCTTATGATACGCCGGATACAAAGGATGAGGTATCGAATTGATATTGATTTCCATTACAATTTTGTAAGATTCTCCTTTGCGGGAAAGGTCAATTCCATAATCGTTCCTTCTCCCTCCCGCGAAATAATACGCAGTCCCAGATCCAGAAAAGACGCAAGTTTTTTGCACAAGTACAACCCCATACCGGTAGAGCCTCCCCGGCTTCGGCCATTGCTGCCGGTGAATCCACGGTCAAATACGCGGGACAGCTCATGGGCCGGGATACCCATGCCGTTGTCCTGAACCACAAGCTGAATTTGTTTCCCAAGCGGTTTGGCGGAGAGCGTGATAACCGGCTCGGCTCCCCGATAGCGGGCGGCGTTTTGGAGCAGCTGTCCCAGAATAAAGACTGCCCACTTTTCATCGGTATAGACCACGGTGTCATTCAAATTCTGCGCTTCTACCCGGACACCACTCTGAATCAGCAGGGAACGGTGGTTTTCAATCGCCTGGGAGGCGATTTCCCCCAGGATTATCTGCCGGAAGAGACAGTCCTGTTCCGGGTTTTCTGCCCGTGCGTAAAATAGGGCCCGCTCTATATTGGCCTCAATCTGCGCCAGCTCCGCCGTAAGTTTCCGGCGGGTATTCCCGTCCAGGTCCCGGCAAATCAGCCGCGCGGCGGTAATGGGAGCCTTGATCTCATGTACCCAGCGTTCCACATACTCCCGGTACTCACGCTGGGAGGCTTCCGCGTCAGATACCGCCCCGGTCATGGCCCGTCCTGCCCGGCGGGTCAGGTCAAAGAGCCGGCGTTCATAAAGAGCTTTGGGCGGCGGGGCACATTCCGCAAACAGATATTTCTGGTCCAGGCCGTCCCAAATATTTTCCAGCTCCCGAAGATAGGCGCACTGACGGAAGAAATCGAAAATCTGCCCTGCCACAAAGACCAGCAGATAGACCAGCAATAAAATGACCAGAATACCCGGTTGTGTTCCCGTGGCAAAAAGGAACAGCGCCGCTAATCCGGCGCAGATCAACCGGAGGGCGAGCCGCCCCATCCGATCTGACAAAAATTCCCGCAGGGTCATAGCTGATACCCCATTCCCCGGCGGGTTTTGACAGCGTCAGGCAGACCGAGTGCCGCCAGCTTTCCGCGAAGCCTGGTCATGTTGACGCTGAGGGTGTTGTCGTCAATGTAAATCTGATTGTCCCATAGCGTATCGATCAGATCGCCCCTGGAAACAATCTGCCCTGCGCGAATCATCAGACAGGCTAATATTTGCAGCTCATTTCGGGTCAGCTCCGCAGTGTTTCCGTTAGCCGATGCAACTCCTTTTGTCAGGCTCAGGCGCAGTCCACCAGCCTCCAGAACGTCTGCCGGTTCCGGTCCGCCTCCGGTCCGGCGCAGGACGGCCCTGATCCGGGCCAGAAGGACGGGGACACTGTATGGTTTCGTGATGTAATCATCCCCGCCCAGACTCAACGCCCGCACCTCGTCCACGCCAGCGTCCCGGCTGGTCACAAAAATCACCGGCACGGAAATGGTTTTCCGCAGCGCCGCGCACAGGGAGAAGCCGTCCTTACCCGGAAGTCCGATATCCAAAAGAATCAGGTCCGGGTGTTCCCGTGCTGCCTGACCCGGTACATCTGTAAAATCCGTAATTGTCAGAGGCATATATCCTTCATTTTCCAGGAGCAGCGTCAATTCCTCCCGAATAGCCGGATCATCCTCGATTATCATGATTTTGGGCATATTACCAATACCGTCCTATCGTTTTTCCTATACTAACATGAGCATAGTGCACTTGTCCAGAATCATTTGTCCTCATAAAAATCAAAAAATCTCACATTCTTTCTTGACAACAGTTTTAGAAATATCTTCACATGGCGCATGGAACAGCAAATGGTAAACCATGCGTCTTTTTTATGCGCAGCCCCATGCAGGGGAAATATGCCGCCAGATGGCGCACGGCGAGTAGTGGAGTGGGTCATTTCCCCTGCTCGATTGTCCCAAAGGAGGAACATGAACGGGAATATTCAAACTAACAATACAGAGCACGTTCCTAAGTGGCATTTTGCAATGCACCATATTTATTGCATTATTTTCAGTGGATACACAATTCCTGCAAATGAGTGAAATAAAGGAAATACAGACAGAAATATTCTTATTTAATAAAAATATAGTGACAAAATAGAACAAGAAGAAAGATTATTTACTTACTAACCGGCGTTATGCGGTGAAAAATCATAAAAAAATATACCAAAAATTTTAAACTTTATTTTTTCTTCTAAATTATATGACCATTATACTGCATTAGTTACGATTTTTCAAGAATATCATTTGATTTGTATTTAAAAAAGAACAATTTCAAAGATGATTATAATATTCAGAGTATAAAGTTATTTTTAAAAAATTGTATTAAAAATATCAGATTTAGTCATAAAAAATCTGTTAAAAAATATTGTTTGGAAAATTTTTATAAGAGAAATATCTCACATGTGCACTCTTGCAACTTGACTACAATAATATCATCTACCGCATAACGCCGGTTATGTGGTAAACGGGGGCAGAACCCCGGGAAACCCGGAGTTCCGGGGAAGGTTTCAAGGAGGGTCTGAGGATGAGAGGGAAGGATTGGGCGTTGAGGAAGGTGTTGGTGTCCGTGCTGGTTCTGGCACTGGCGGTAACGAACGTGGCGGCAGATGCAATGGCAGCCGGGCTGCCCGTGGCAGGAACCGGGGAACACACGGAAGCGGGAATCGTGGACGGCGGGGGAATTATGTCTGATGGTGAGGAAGCGGAAAGCCAGAGGGTCAGGGAGTCTGAAAATCCGGAGGACGCCACGGGAGATGAAAACGGACCCAGCGCCACAGGAACCGGAGAGGAAAGCGAGCCGGGGAATGGAAACGAGGATCCATCCGAGAGCGAGAGCAATGAAAGCGAAAACGGAACCGGCGCCATAGGAACCGAAGAAGAAAACCAGCCGGGGAATGGAAACCAGGATCCATCTGAGAACGAGAGCAATGAAAGCGAAAACGGATCCGGCGCCATAGGAACCGGAGAGGAAAGCGAGCCGGGGAATGGAAACGAGGATCCAGCCGAAAGCGAGAGCAATGAAAGTGAAAACGGAACCGGCGCCGCAGGAACCGGGGAGGAAAGCGCGCCGGGGAATGGAAACGAGGACCCGTCCGAGAACGAGAGCAATGAAAGCGGAAACGGAAGCGGAGGGAACGAAGAAGAAAACCAGCCGGGAAATGAAAACCAGGATCCGTCCGGGAGCGGGAGCCCGGAAGACGGAGCCCATGATGGCAGCGGAAGCCAGGAGGGCACGGGAAACACCCCGGGCAACATGGATGCAAACGGAACCGGAACTCAGGACAACACAGCCACACCTGCGCCCGGAAGCGGCCAGGTTCCGGAGGAAGATTCCGGCGAGGAAGAAGATTTCAGTGACTTGATGCCCATAGAGGAACTGACCGCACTGCCGGAGGACATGGTGGGAGCCACCATGTGGAAGGGAGCGGCGGCGTTTGCGTTGGCTGTGCCGGGAGCGGAACCCGGGGAGGGGACCGGAACGGAACCGGACGAAGACATCCGTCCCAAGGGGGATGACTGGGATTTCGGGATCCGCTATTCCTACCAGACAGACGAAGAAAACAGCATGGTGATTAAGGGTGACGCCAATGTAAAATATGACATGACATTCCACACGGAAATAGGCCTTCCGGCAGGAACCGTAGAGATCAGGATCCCCGTGGCTCTGTTCCGTTACAGAGGGACACTGGAAGCGGGCACCTTCAGCCAGGCGGCAGGAGACCTTGTGACTCCGGCAGAGAACGACATTGCGGTGCCGAAGGCTCCCGGGAACGATCCGGGACAGTGGACCTACAGCAGGAATACGGCATTCAACTACTACATAAGCAACACGGACGAAAGCGGCAGCCCCACGGAAGACTCGGAACTTGTCTTTTTCAATTACAGAAAAATATCCGCGGGAACCAATGCCATGTGGCAGGTGCTGTATCGGGGCGTGGACATTATGCGAAGCGTGGATGGCACGGAATGGGGGCTGCAGGCGCAGGCCCTGGTTACCAGGAAGAACGCGGACACGCCCGAAAGTCCGGATGGGACTGCGGCCCAGTGGAAGGAAGCGGCGTCCAGTGCGGCGCTGACCGGAGTGGTGGATTCTTCCGTAAACATTTCCGGGGTTACAAAGAAAGCGCATAAGGAAAACGGGAAACAGTTTACACCGGGACTGTACACGGAGGCCCAGGTGAGGAACTATATTTCCGGTGACCTTCCGGAGGAGTTTGGGGGAGAGAATTTTAATAACTGGAAGTACACGGTATGGGATGTGACGGTGCAGGGAAACGCGACCCAGCCCTGGACCATGGAGCTGGCCGAGAATCCTTCCATCCTGAACGCGGAAGGAACGGAAAAACCGACAAATATGTCAGATTTTCGCGTGGTGGGATATCGGAACAATACAAATACCTCATATCCGCTTCTGGTTGAGGAAGGGAAAGCTTTTGAAATAAAAGAGGTGCCACAGATTCCCACGGAGAGTGAAGGGGAACAGCCTGTGGCTGCCAGGGAGTCCCTGACGGCAGCGTTGAAAGAAAGCTGTACGGAAAAGAATCCCAGGATGCGTTTTTTCCTGGTGCTGGCATACCCGGCAGACGCTGTGGAAACGGGAGACCTGCTGGCAAATGATCTTTCCGTGACCTTCAGGCCGCTGGACGGGAAAGATAACCCGGCGCAAAAGGAAGCCAGCGCCAGCCATACCTATGCGGACTACAACTGGACATACAGTGGGGACCAGATCATTGTACACAAATACAGTGATATCCGGAATGAGACGGAAAAGAGATATGACAGCTGGCTGGAAGCATACAGTCAGGCACAAGGGGCAGGGCAGGATTACGGCAGCCTCTGGTTCAGCAGCGAGGGTTCATATACGGGATATGGTTCCACGCATTATGTGCCTTCGAAAGACCAGGAGGGGAGCCCGGACGAAAACGGTGCCCTGCACGGTTATAGGGAAGGAAGCTGCTATGAACTGGCCACGGCAGATGACTTTTTATATGCCACTTATGATGGCCGGGTGGAGGGCGTAAACGGCCCCGTGAAGCTGGACTGGAACGATTATTATTATTCAGGTGTCAAAGTCACCCAGACGGACAGTGGATATGACTCCGCAAACGAGTCGGTGACATCCGGCCTGGAATTTCCGGACAGTGACAGAGGCGTATATATCTATGCCATGTTCGGAAAGCCTGCAGCGGAAGGGGAAGCGTGGACAGAGGAAGACCGCAACAGCTGGGTAATGGTAAACGGGGGGCAGCCCGTCAGCCGGTCAGGCGGAAACACGGCCTCTTACTCCTTTACCCGGGAGGAAATTGCCAGGGAACCCTGGAGAGTCATGGCAGTGCACGGGACGGCAGAACACACCACGGCATGTACCATTGAGGTAAATGTCTGCCTGAAAGCATCTCCCTCGGAAACTTTGATGAAGATCATGGAAGCATACCGGAAAGGGACCGTGGAGTCCATGGAACTGCGGAATTTCTCCGCGGCGCTGGGCAGGTACAGGACAGAGGAAGATGGTGAGTGGCAGGAACTGTCCCAGATGGGGACCGACAGTTTCTACCAGCAGTTCGGGAGTACTTTTCCCATAGAAGAAGACACTAAGGCATTTTATGGCGAGAATAGCGGCAGGGGGCAGATCTACACTTACGCGGAAGGAACCCTTCCCGTGCGCGGTTCCGCATCCGTGACTTTGTATGGCCTGGAAAAGGAAGCCCGGTCCTACAAAAGGGCGAAAACCACCAACGATGTGGCGGGAAACCGTGTACTGGTTGACTATTACCTCACTGCCTATGACGGTTACCTGGTATATGACAAGGAGGGCATGGGATACCTGCGAAACATGGGGATTGCCAGCCCGGGCAGGAAATACGTGATGTTTTACGACCTGCTTCCCTATGGCGTCACTTTTGACCCCTCTGTGGAAGTGGTTGCGGGAAGGATCACTCAGCTGGATCATTACGGATATTACAGGGAGCGGACCAACTACTGGGACGAAAAGGATGTGACAGTGACCACGGAAGTCACCGATGACTGGATGGGCACCGGCAGGGACATGGTGACATTCCGGCTGGAATATGCGGAAGACGACCCGTCCATATATACGGATGGAAAATGGGTGGAAGGCTGGGGCGTGTCATTCCGTGCCTATTACGCATGGAATGACAAGGAACAGGTTGAGAAGCAGTATAATATCAGCGCCTTTATGCCGGATGTGGAAAAATATGCCCCGGACGCGGATACCGCACTAAGGGGCGAGACGGAAGGGAATTACAAAGTATACCAGGAGGGCACTGTGCCGGAGCGGGATCCGGAGACCGGAGCGGCAGGGGTATACAAACCTTTCGGGAAAGGAATTAATCCGGCCAATGCAGGGAGAGAGGCAAATATCCTTTATGCCGCCTGCCTGGCCAGGGATGACCAGGCAATCGGCTCAGGTTCCGTGATTCACAAGGAAGTTCGTGCGGATTCTGACACTTTTGTCACTTACGGGGACAGCGCCTATGTGGAAGAGGGAAAAGGCTATACCTATAAAATCACGGTGGAAACCCCTCAGGCAGGCCTGAAAGACCTGGTAGTGTTTGATCACCTGGAAAATGCGGCGGTGGAAAGGGCCGGCAGGGATGACCAGAACAGCTCTTATTTCACTGGCCAGGAAAACCGGAAATGGTACGGCACATTCCGGAAGGTAAATTTTGCAGGACTGGAAGGCCTGGGCGTAAAGCCGCAGGTATGGTACAACACTGCCAGAAATGCGGCAACCACAAAATGGATGCCATCAGGGGACGACGGACTGCAAATGACGGAACTGGGAACGGAAAACACAGACAAGAGTGAAATTCCGGTAACCGATATCCTGAATCCTGACAATGGCTACGGCTGGTATCAGGAAGAAGAATTTATCCAAAATTATAAAAATAACCTTACGCCGGAAGAACTGGCCGGGAAGATCGGGGACTATAGGGACAGCCACAGCCGGAAGGAGCTGGACGACCTGGAGCGGCAGTACAGGGAGGACTATCCGGAAGCCGGGGATGTGGCGGATGCTGCCATCACAAGGGCCCTGGCCATGGAAACCGTGGGATCCGTTGCGGTAGACCTGAGGAATGCCGCGGACGGGAAGGAGTTTGTCCTTTCTAAGGGCAATGCCCTGAGCTTCGAGATCGAAATGAGGGCTCCTGCCGGGGAAGAAGACACGCAGACAGGGGAGAATACAATATTCAGGTATGCATTTAACAACCCTTCCTATTATTCGGTGCCGGTGGATGACAATGGAATCGGAAGAGATGGCGTGACACTGGATGGCGGGTCTGTCCGTGTGCGTCTGGGAGCAGGGCATGCCCTGGAAGTCAGGAAGAGCTTCCGGGATGTGAGCCAGGTACCGGAAATGTTCCGGGAGGAGTCCTTCCGTTTCCGTGTTTACCGGGAGACGGAAGAAAGGGATGCGGACGGGAATATCATCCTGGACGGGGAGACGGGAAAACCGGTGATGGTGCCTGCACCCCTGGCAAACAAGGCCTATACGCTCTGGAATCTGATACCCGGGGAAAACGGCGCGGAAGACAGCTATGTCCAGGTGCAGGACCGGCCTTATGCGTCGGACGAACAAGGATATTTCACCCTGAAGGCAGGCCAGAGGGCCGTGTTTGACAGTGTGGCCGATGCGGAACATGTCATTGTGGAGGAAGAGGAGAACCTTTTCTGGAAACCGGAGGATGACGAGTACGATAATGAAAAGTATCCTGATAACAATAAGGTAAGCGGACTGAACACATATCTCCATGACATAAAGAACACCTACCGCAACGTGCTGTATGTGCGGAAGAACCTGGAGAATGTGCCGGAGGATATCAAAGAGACACTGACAGAGGCAGACAAGACCTTTTCTTTCCGGATAAGGCTGAAGGATGAGAACGGGGAATATCAGCCGGCGTCCCTGGAATACTGCCTGGTGGACAGCGTGAGGCTGAACGGTTACAGTCCGGAGATTCTGGATTTTCCGGGAAATGACGGAAATGGGGATAAAAAATTTCGGAAAACCGGTGAAGATGGAAGCTTCACCATCCGGGAAGGCTGGATCCTTGCATTTGTACTGGAAAAGGAAAATACGGAGTACGAACTGACGGAAGTCTATGATACGGATGAAAATGGAAGTCCGGTCAGCGACATGTGGATGATAAACGACCCGGTTACGGGAGTGGTTCCTGTCAGGGGGGCATCCCAGGTCATAACGAACCGTTACAAGTGGCGGGAATTTTGCCTGACCAAGGAGATTGCCAACCAGGATCCGGAAGACTGCACGGAAATTTTTACCTTTGAGCTGCAGAAGAGGCAGGAAGTGCAGGAAAAGGATGCGGACGGAAATGTGACAGGCACGAAATGGGAATGGGTACCGGTGGACGGAACCGTGGACAATAACACCTGGACACTGGTGGAAAAGGACAAAGGCCCGGCAGACTCTGAAGAAGGCTGGGAGACGGAACCGCAGCCGGATGAAACACCGGAAGGAACCGGAACGGGAGAAACAGGGGATGATGGGAATCAGACCCAGGAACCGTCCGTACCGGCGGGGGGAATTATCGGCAGCGATGGCAGATTCTCCGCGCAGTGCGCGGAAAAGGTGATCCGGATCGGGAAGCTGGAGGCAGGCGCCGTTTACAGGATTCTGGAGATCAGGCCTGACAGCGGGGAAGAGTGGGATTACCGGCCCGGGAAGCTGGAGGGAGGTACATTTGTGCCCCTGGCAGAGGGCGAAGGTATCGAATTTACCATGCCTGTATACGGTGACAAGGCGGAAGAGACCATAGTGAATCAATACCTGAGGCGCCCTCTTTCCGTTACCAAAACCGTACTTTCGGATGATGTGGCGGATGTGCCCTTTACCATGATCCTGGCACAGGGAACAGGGGACGATTTCCGTTTCCTGGCAAACCGGGAATACAGGCTCCTGGAAAACGGCAGGGAACTGACGGAATGGGATGGGCAAGGCAGCCCGGTACAGCATCGCACAGATGAAATGGGACGATTCTTTCTGAAAACAGGGCAGACGGCAGTCTTTGAGGACCTTGGAAAAGAAGGGGAGAAATTTGTTGTCTGGGAGGTACAGGAAGACCATGAGGGGAAAAAATATCCACAGCTGTCACCTGCGGGAACGGAAGAAGAACTGACCCTTGGGGACAGTGCTGTCCGGGTGACCGTGGGCGCTCCCATGGAGATAACCTTTGATGAAAACGGCGGAAGCGGGGAGTTCCTCAATGGCTCGCCGGGGCTGCTGGTTCTTGACAAGGAATATGAGGCGCAGAAGTGGCCGGAAGAATGGACAGAGGCAAGCGAAGAACTTGCAGGCATGGCGGGACGTGTGGATGAGCTGAAGGCGATGATGCAGGGTCCTGACCAGACAGCAGAAGGGAAGGAAAAAATACGGTGGGAGCTTTTCGCGCTTGCAGAAGAAACCGACCGGGTCAATTGGAGGAGTACTGCCCTGGATGTAAGGGTACATCTGAAGATAAGGAAGAAAGGGGAAGAAAGCTGGACGGACTGGAATCCATGGACTGCCGGGGAAACACAAGTAAGCATTACCTGCATCCAGAAAGAAAGCGGCATAATATACAGGATAGAACCCGGTTCGGAGGAAGGGGAAAATACCTGGAGAATTCTGAGAAAGCAGTATGGTTATAATGACGATGGCACGGAAAGCAGTGAATTTGAATGGAGGGATACAGACTGTGATGCGGAGGCAATTCTTGCCTTTGACAGCGGTTCCTTCAACATCAATCCCCGTATGTCCTATGCCATCAGTGTGGGTGAGGATACGGAGTATGAACTGGAGGAAGTGGATCCGTTCTATGTGGATCTGACAGAAAAGTACGTGATCAGTCCCAGGGTACCGGGCGTCTCCGGAAATGTAAACACCAGTCCGGCTGCCACGCTCCGGAATGAAATCAGGAGCTGGGAGGAGCCGGAAATTGAAAAACAGATGACACCGGGCTCCCATCCCGTGGGAAGCGGAAAGGAACTGGTATGGCGCGTGGAGAGGTACAGTGAACGGACCGGAAGCTGGAACGCTGCGGAAGGTGTGGAGTACATCATCATGGAAGGCAGGGATGAGGACAGGTACTGTTCCTCCCCGGCAATACAGAAGACCGGAAGAGACGGGAAGATTGTCCTGAGCCGTGACAGGGATGAAAATACTTACCTGGCAGTACAGTTCCTGGAGGAACGCGTATTTTTGAATCTGACAGGGAGCTTCAGAGAGGGCGGACTGAGGCTTGTGGAACTTACGGGGCCGGGAACAGGAACGGATGAAGCCTGGGGAACCCTGGTAGGTTACAGTACGGAGGAACTGGCCGGAAGGTATGACATGGGGCTTGACTGGAATGACGCAACCATTCTTGTCAATTCCAACCAGAAGACAAAAGTCCGGGTAGAGAAGAGAACGGAGAAACCGTATCACGAAACTTTTACCATGTTCCTGAGACAGAACACCAATAACATAGGCTATATCAGCAGGCCGGGAATGACTTACACGGTGTATGACAGTGATTCCGGCAGCTTTGTCAGGGATGACAAAACGGGCAGCGGAGGCGAAATCCTGCTTGAGGACGGACAATATGCGGAACTGGAGCTGCCCGGCGATGCGGAGTGGTCCGTGTCGGAGGCAGAAGACGACGATCCGGGTACCCAAATGGCTTTCCGGCTGGGGAATCTGCAGAAGGAAAATGATGCGGACGGAATTCTGCAAAAAGCAGGGGATAACCTGATGCTGATCGAGAGGATCCTGCAGGAGGGGCCGGAGACCAACCTGACCAGAGATGATGTCAATGCCGGCGGAGTGACAAAGGTTACCAGAAATGAGGATGGGACATATGGGACAGAATGGGTGCCGCTGTACAAGGAAGAGCAGGGATATGATGTGGAAATTCCGGAGTATATTCTGCAGAACGGTATTGTCTACCATGTGACCGGGATCGGCGAGGAGGCATTTCGCCGGCAGGAGGGAGTGAGAAGTGTGAAAATTCCCCACAGCGTAAGGTCTATTGGCAAGAGTGCATTTGCGGTCTGTACTTCACTGGAGAGCATAAATATTCCGGCAGGAGTCACGGAAATTGAAGAATCTGTATTCCATGAATGTGGAAGTCTGCAGGAAATATCACTTCCGGAAAGTGTAAAAACCATAGGGAAGAGTGCGTTTTACTATTGTGAGAACCTGAAAACCATCGAAATGCCCGGGGTGCGGGAAATTGGAGAGTTGGCATTTGCCAACTGTTCCGGACTGACAGAGGTAAACCTTCCTGCTTCCCTGGAGGTGATTGGGAAGAGTGCATTTGAGCGATGTACCGGACTGGAGAAGCTGACGCTGCCGGAAAATCTAAAAGATGTTTATTACTATGCGTTTGCCGGGGCCGGATTAAAGGAAGTGACAGTACTGTCAGATGTAATATTCCATGACTATGCCGGGAATGAGGCAGGGGCAGAAAATGCATTTGGCTGGGACAATGAGGTTGAAGTCCTGGTGATTGACGGAACGGTAAATAGCGTTGGCCGGAAATACGGGAATGCTTTCCGGCAGCTGAAGGAGCTGGTCATCGGAGAAAACGGAAAGATTGAAACAATAGAAAGCCAGGGCTTTGCCGGCCATCAAAACCTGCAAAGGGTTACGATTCACGGCAAAGTGGAGGCAATCGGACAAGGTGCGTTCAAGGAGAGCAGCCTGACCGGCCTGGTGATTGATGGGACGGTAGGCATCATCGGCACAGAAGCGTTCCAGAACTGCCGTAATCTGAAAAATGTGACAATCAACGGCAGCGTCGGGGAAATCCGGGAAAGGGCGTATGGCGGGGCAGAACAGCTGACTACACTGTACATTGCGGGGTATGTGAGGCAAATATACGGGTATGCGTTTACTCTCTGCCCTAATCTTAAGGAAGTATTTATTTACGGAAAACCGGATGGGATGGAAGATGCGTTTGCCACTAGTCTCTTTTTGGGAGAACCGCCCACAATAACATTCCATGTGGGCTGGAACCAGGATGACGACCCGGCAGGCCGGCCATGGGGGGCCAGCGAGGAATCCACCATGGAATATGGCTGGACACCTGAATCGTCCGGCAGATGAGAGAAAGGAGGAGAGGGGGTTCCCGCCGGGGGCCCCTGAAAGAAAACATGAAGACGTTTCCATGGATGAAAAAAATCATTTCTTTCCTGACGGTCATCTGCTGCCTGGGGGGAAGCCTGGGGCCTCTGGACGCGGAAGCGGCGGAAAGCACCGCAGAAAAAACAGTACCCACCATAGTTTTCGAAAACGAGCCGGTGGAGTCCGACAGCCTGTCGGTGACCAAGACGGTAACTGGCCTGAATAACGCAGAGATCCCGAAGGAGGTCCGGGAGGAAGTGGCTGAAACGGAATTCTGGTTTTGGCTTACCCTGGACGGGAAGGCGGCCGCAAACAAAAAGTATCATGTCTATTCCTGGAAGATAAATGAGGATGGTACCAGGGAACGTGTGGAGCGATACGCCAACGAACCGGTAAACGGAAATGTGCCGGAACTTTACCGGACGGACCGGGAGGGCCGTTTCTTCCTGAAGGCGGGCTGGACGGCGGAATTTCTGCCGGAAGATGTGCGGGAACTGCGGGAGGGCGCCGAGTACAGGGTGACGGAGGAGCAGAAAGAAGGATACCGCCAGGCGAAACCGGAAGAGAAGGACGGGGAACAGAATGCATATGCTTCCGGCACACTGACGGGGATTGCGGCAGCGGTTTCCTTCACCAATGAGTACGTTCCCCAGGGAACCGGCACCGGGGATGCGGTGCTGGAGGTCAGGAAGACGGTGGCTCCCGTGCTGGGAAAAACGGGATATGTGCTTCCCGGGAATCCGGACTTTACTTTCCGGCTGACTCTCAACGGCAGGCCCTTTCAGGGCAGATACCAGCTGTGGGACACGGATACCGGGGAAGAAATCACGGATAAGGATTACACGGCAAATGCGGAAGGAATTTTCACACTGAAGGCGAACCAGAAGGCGGTTTTCTCGGAGCCGGATGTGAACGGACGGAAGATCACCACGGGAATGCAGTATGAGGTAAGGGAACTGAATCTGCCGGAGGACTGGCGGGTCATAGGAAGTACCGGGCTGACGGATAAGACGGAGCAGCTGGCCGGTTACACCACGGATGCCATAAAGATGGGAAAGACGGTTTCCTGGACAATGCTGGAATTCACCAATGCGGAGGCATCCTTCGGAGTGTCCAAGGAGACAGAGCCAGGATATGAGGCAGATCCGGAAGCGGAGTTTACCTTTGAACTGCGGCATGGGGACAGCACGCTCTGGCAGGGTGCGAAATACTACCTTTTCGATACAGGAACGAAACAACTGCTCATAGGGGATGAGAACCGGAACCCGGAAGAGGGCGGAAGCGGACCCGCAGAAGCCCTGCCATACCGCATTACGGATGAAAAAGGGCAGTTTACCCTGAAGTTCGGTCAGACGGCAGTCTTTGTGGGCATTGACACAAAGGAGCAATACAGTGTCAGGGAAGTGGCCCGGAACCCGGAAGAAGAAAAGGATACCGTGGAAGGAGACTCTGCCGTATCACCGGTGGCGGGAAAACGGTTTTACACACAGAGTTATCCGCTGGACCGTGACGGGAGACCCGTGGGCTATACCAACACCACCGGCTCCATAAGCGAGTGGAAGTTTCGCAACCGCCCCCTGGATGGCCTGACTGTCACCAAGAGAGTGGAGAAGGAAAACGGGGAAGCGCCGGCAAATTCCGACACGGAATTTTGCTTTACCATATATAAGGTGGATCCGGATGGCAGTCAGACGCCCCAGAAGGCCTACTATACCATAGGGGAATCCGGCCATGACACCAGGGACGGAACCTTCCGGCTGAAGGCGGATGAGACGGCAAGCTTCCCGTATCTGGCCCCCGGAACTTACAAGATCGTGGAGGATGTGACGGGGACACCCCAGTACAGTGTGGTGCCTGCTTCCGACCGGGAGGGAAATGCGAAGACCACCCAGGAGCAGACAGGGACACTGACGGCGGGAGGAAGTCTGGCATTCACTTTTAAAAATTATTTTGTGCCCCACAAGCTGGATCTGCGTATGGTGAAAGTGGACGAAAACGGGGAGCGTCTGCCGGGAGCGCGCTTCATGCTTTTCCGGGATGAGGACGGGACGAATCCGGTTGTACCGGGAGGCGGGGAAGCCGAACCGGGAAAAACGGCCGGAAGCACGGCTGGAAGCACGGCTGAAAGCCGGGAGGAAGACACTTCTCCCACAGCCGGAATCAACGGTAAGTTTGCGCGGGAGGACAGTCCGGCAACCGGCCCTGACGGTACCGTTACCTTCGAGGGACTTCAGGCAGGCACCGTCTATTACCTGAAAGAGGTTGTGGCGCCCGGGGGCTACCTGGTCCTGCCGGACATGATCAAGATAGAGGTAACCGGGGAAGCGGACGGAAGTCTGAAGGCCGTGGTGGACGACGGGAAATATGATAAGGATATCGTGGGCTCCATTCAGGTAAACGACAAGGATGACGTGGTGGAAATCACGATTATAAACAGCAAAATATACGAACTTCCCAGTACAGGGGGAAGGGGAATCTACTGGTATCTGACCGGGGGCATTCTGCTGATGCTGGCGGCGTCACTGGTCTCATATAAAAACAAACACCGGTGAAGGAGGTGGTGGCCTGTTGGAAAAATGAAGAACATCTCCGGCAGCCGCCCCGGCCGGGGCAGTCCGGGGAGAAACAGTCCGGAACTGCCGGAAAGACACAGCGGACGGATAAGACAGCAGTAAGAAACAAAAACAAACAACAAGAAAGGAAAAAAGTATGAAAAAGATGAAGAAGATCTTAGGTCTGGTACTGGCCATGGCCATGGTGCTGGGAATGTCGGTAACGGCACTGGCGGATGAAAATGACCAGCAGGGCCAGACGCCTGCGGCACCCGCTACCAATTCCACAACGATAACCGGAAAGCCCAGCGCAGATGACAAAGCCGATGTCACCATAAAAAATGTGGAGGCAAATGCAACCGTGACGGCATACCGGATTGTAAACCCGGTGTATGATGCCAACAGTGCAGAAGGATTTAAAGGTTATGAATCCGCGAAGGTAGGAGAGGGAGATGCGGCAATAAGTATCGTAGCAACGGCTACGGCGCCGACGGCAGAGGAAATAACCGATATCGCCGCCGATTCGTCCGTACTGACGGCACTCACTTCGGAGAGTGGATTTACCCAGGGAGAAGTGAAGACAACCGGTGATGCGGATGAAAAGGGAAAAGCCGATTACACGGCAAAGCTTGGCGCCGGATACTGGCTGGTACTGATCACCGGAACGGCGGATGTCTATAATCCCATGCTGGTAGGTGTCTACTATGCAAATGCTTCCGGAGACAATAATACCCTGGAAGGGGGCATTCTGGACAGCAACAGCAGTTTTACAATCAATGGGGTGGATGTCTACGCAAAGTCCACCAAACCCAGTGTTGACAAAAAAATTGTTGATAAGAACGGAAACGCTACGACAGATTTTGATGTGGCAACAGAAGAGACAGTTTACTTCCAGATTGACACAGTCATTCCTTCTTACAGTGAAGAGTATGAAAACGCCACCGTAAAAGTGAAGGACGAATTAAGCGAAGGATTGACACTCAACCAGGATTCGGTGAAAGTTTATGTAGACAATACCGAAATAACCGGAGAGGCAATTGAAAAAACATATGAAATAACGAAAGCAGCGAATGGGTTCACCATTACTTTCAAAAAAGACTATATTCTTTCCGATGAGGGAAGAAAAACGGTCAGGAATGTGGTGGTAAAATATGATGCCACGCTGGACAAAGATAAGGCGGGAATAAATTTTGACCCTAATACCAACAAGGCGACCCTGACATACACAAACAAGCCGGGAACGGATGCCAATGGTGAGCCGTATACAAACGAGACGGAAGATATCACGTATACCTATACATTTGGTATTGACGTAAGGCCTTACGGAGACTCGGACGCAACATGGAATACCATAACGAAGGAGCTGCTCAAGGGAGAGGTGGTATCGGAAACTGTTAATGGAGTGACAACAACGAAGATCGTACCTTTGGGCGGGGCAGAGTTTGAGCTGAAGAATACTGCTACGAATAAGGTATACACCTCCACATCAAGTAATGAGGAGGAGACAAAGGGCTATCTGAGTTTCAAGGGTCTGGATGCGGGCAGTTATACCCTGAAGGAGACCAAGGCACCGGAAGGGTTTTCACTGAATACCAAGGAATATGCGGTTGAGATTTCCGCCAATTATAATGAGGACGGCACGCTGAAAGATTATACCATCACAATTGACGGGGTTTCCACCACTTATAAGGCAACATATGATGAAAACAAGACTGTGACGGGGATTCAGACAGAGACCCAAAAGGAAGACGGAACGACTGTAACAGAGATCATAACAACGGAAATTCCCAATACAAGACTTTCTTCCCTTCCTTCCACCGGCGGCATCGGTACCACCATATTCACTATCGGAGGATGCGCCATCATGATCATTGCCGCAGGGCTGTACTTTGTAAGCCGCAGAAAGTCCGGAAAATAAAGAATTCCGGGCCGGGGAAACATAAACTGCCGGATATGACGCGGCACAGAAGGCAGGAAAGAACGAAACGTACTTAGGAGTAAAAGGTTAAGAAACTGTAAACACAGCCGGTTCCCGGGGTTCCGGGGGCCGGCACGAACAAAAAAACTACAGCTACAGGGAGAGGCCGGATGAAAAAAAGAATTACAAAAATAATAGTACCCGTATTATTTTTAGCCGGTTTGTCCCTGCTGCTGTACCCGTTTGCGGCAAACCAGTGGAATGAGTACCGGCAGTCGCAGCTGATTACTGCCTACGAGGAAACGATTTCAGGAATGGAAGAGTCGGGAAAAATCGACTATGAAGGCGAGTGGGAGAAGGCGCATGCCTACAATGACGCGCTGGTTCCCTATATTCTTCCGGATTCTTTCGCGGCGGCTGAGGCGCAGCTGCCGGAAGGAGGGGACAGGGCCTACCTGGCCAGTCTGAACCTGGCAGGGGATGGCATGATGGGATATGTGGAAATCCCGAAAATAGATGTAAAACTTCCCATATTCCATACCACGGAGGAAGATGTGCTCCAGAAAGGTGCTGGGCACCTGGCAGGCAGCTCGCTTCCCGTGGGAGGGGAGGGAACGCACGCGGTAATATCTGCCCATCGCGGGCTGCCCAGCGCGGCACTTTTTACGGACCTGGACCGGTTGGAGGAAGGCGATTACTTCCTCCTGTATATTCTGGACGGGGTGCTCTGTTACCAGGTAGACAAAATTACGGTGGTGGAACCAACGGACACAGACCCCCTGGAAGCTCAGGAGGGAGAAGATTTGGTGACGCTTTTGACCTGTACACCCTACGGGGTGAACAGCCATCGTCTTCTGGTGCAGGGGCACCGGACGGAAGAAGGGGAGATTGAGGGGGAAAAGCCCATGCACCTGCTTGTGGGGCCCAGCCTCCACACCAGTTATCTGTTGTGGGTTATTGTGGGCCTGGCAGTGACAGGAGTGTTCATATTTTTGCTGTACCTGGCTGACAGGAGATGGAAGAAGAGGCAGGGAACGGAAGGGGGAGCTTCGGACAGAACACCCGGAAAGAGGCGAAGGAGAAGGGAAGGGAGCGGAAAGGACGCAGAAGGCGCCCGGCCGGATATCCAAAAAGGAAAGCGGGAAACCGCAGGGAGGCAGGACTGCACGGAAAACAGGGAACACAATAATGCCGGAAAAGGGGAGGAGCCATGATAAGGAAAATCTCAGAAATCCTTCTGGGCATGTTGTTTCTCACAGGCCTGGGAATTCTGTGTTACCCTACGCTGTCGGACCAGTGGAACACCTATCGGCAGAACCAGCTGATCACTACCTATGAGGAAGCTGTGGCGGTACTGGAGCCGGAGGATTACACCCGGGAGTGGGATGCGGCGCAGGACTTTAACCGTCAAATCACACAGAACAGCCTTTACGGGGATGTGTTTGGGGAAGCAGGGGAGGAAATGGAGGACACGGCATATTGGAAGGTGCTGAACCCTTCCGGGGACGGTGTCATGGGGTACCTTTCCATACCGAAGATAGATCTGAAGCTGTCGCTGTACCATGGCACGGGGGAGGAAGTGCTCCAGACCGGAGTGGGACATTTAAGCGGCATGGGACTCCCCATAGGAGGGAGCGGGAACCACAGCGTGCTGGCGGCCCACAGGGGGCTGCCCAGCGCCAGGCTGTTTACGGATATAGACCGGCTGTACAAGGGGGATTTGTTTTACATCCACATACTGGATAAGGTGTTTGCCTATGAGGTGGACCGGATTCTGCCCATGGTGGACAAAGATGACCTGAAATCGCTGGGCGAGGCGCTGCAGGCAGAGGCAGGGGGAGACTATGTGACCCTGTTTACCTGCACACCCTACGGGGTGAACTCTCACCGTCTGCTGGTGCGGGGAAGCAGGGTGGACTATAACGGTGAGGAGGAACCGGAAAGCACGCCGGTGGAAACCATGCTGGAGGCGGTGCAGGACTACTACATGATTTACCTGGTGCTGGGATTATCGGTGACTTTCCTGGTGATCCTGTTCCTCAGATTCCTTCTGGGGCCCCGGAAAGGGGCGGCAGAACGGGGCGTGACAGGGAAGAAACCGGGGAGCCGCGGACGGAAGAAGGAAGATTAGCCGGGAGTCAGGGCGGCGGGAAGCGAAAAACCTTACGGTGGGCCGGAACCGGGTACCCGGCGGAAGGGAGCCGGAAAAAGGAAGCCGGCAGGCAGAATGACTATGGAAAGGCGGGAAACGCAGATGAAGGGAAACAGGAAAGGGACGAGGGCGGCAGGCATCATGCTGGGACTGGCGGCCATGTGCGCGGCGGCATGGATACCGCGGACGGTTTACGGCGCCGGTGCCATAGACACGGAAAAGGATGACTGCAGGATCCTATTCACGCTGGACATCGGCGGGCCGGATACCGGAAACCCGGAAGCCGTGCCACCGGACGATAAAGAATATTACGGAGAGCTGTCAGGAGCCCTTGACGGAGGGGATTCCATAGCAGTGAGCCTGTACCGTGTTGCGGAGGTGGACGCCGGCGGACACTTCCGGGTGCTTGCGGACTACCGGGGCATAGGACTGGAAGAAATGGAAGAGGCGGATTCCGGCACCACGGCCCGGGAGTGGGCCGGATGGGCAGAATCTGCTGCGGCGATTCTTGGGGAGAAGGAAACGGCAGACCCGGAAGGAAACGGCAGCCTGCCCTTACCCGATGGCTCCGCAGAGGTGGTGAAAGGGGAAGAGGGAAGGATTGCGGGAACCACCGGGAAACTGCGGACGGGAATGTATCTGGTACTGGCCGAACCGCTGGAGACGGAAAGCAGCATCTATCGTTTTCTGCCCTTTCTGGTGTCCCTGCCCGGAAATGATTACGGGACCGGCGGGAATGACGTATGGAACTATGGGGACAGGGAACCGGTGGAAGCGGGCCTGAAACCGGAGAAGGAGGACTTGTACGGGAACCTTTCCCTGGAAAAAAAGCTCACTTCCTACAATGAGACCCTGAAGGGGGCATCCTTTGTGTTTGAGGTAAAGGCAGTGAAGGCGGGAAGGCTGGTGTACAGTGACGTGGTATCGCTGAATTTTGACGGACCGGGAAGCAAAAGCCATGTAATAGAGAAAATCCCTGCAGGTGCAGAGGTGACCGTGACGGAAGTATACAGCGGCGCGGGATACAGTGAGAGCACGGGGAACCCGGTCGGAACCGCCGTGACGGAGGCCGGCAGGACCGTGCAGATATCCTTTGAAAACGAGTACGACGGGCACCTGAACGGGGGCGGTACCGGTGTGGTGAATCACTTCACCTACGGAAAGGACGGGGAAGGGAACGAGAACCTGGCCTGGGAAAAGCAGTGAAACCCGGGGAGGGAAGAAGCTTCCCGCGGCATCCGGATGCGGACACGGCGAAAACGGTGTGCGGCAGATGCCGGAGGCGGCGCGGCGGTGAGCCGGGCAACACGTGTAAGGAGGGCGGAGAGGAATGAAAAGGAAGAAGACGGCGGGCACGGTGCTGTTGGGGGCAGTGGCCTTGGTGCTGGCAGGGGGAGTGACGGCAGGGCAGGCCCTGGCTTACTTTACATCGTACGCATCGGCCGGGGGCCGGGTACAGCTTAGCCTGGGGTTTACGGAGACGGAAACCAATGACACTGTCAGGGACTGGACCAAGCACATCTCCATAACAAACACCGGGGAAAACGACTGTTACATCCGGGTAAAGGTATTTGCCGGAGAGAAATACCGTGATTTCCTGGAATATTCACAGGAAGGGGAATCCTGGGTGCAGGATGAGGATGGATACTGGTATTACGGGCAGGTGGTCATGCCGGGGGAAACCACCGGGGAGCTGCTGGTACGGCTCCACCGGGAAAAACTGTCCATGACGGTGGAAGACGGGGAGGAAGAGGAATTCAATGTGATTGTGGTGCAGGAATGCACGGCGGTGCTTCATGACGGGGCCGGAAATCCGTATGCTGACTGGGACAGTGTGGCGGCGGACCCGTATGACGGACAGGACGGTGTGGCACAGGGGGTAGATGAATGATGAGGAAAAGGAAGAAACTGGCCCCGGCGGTACTGTTGTGCGCTGCCGTGGCGCTGCTTCTGTTGAGCACGGTGGGGAGCGCCAGGGCGGCACTGACTTATTACAGCGAAAATTACGCCATGGAAGTAACGGTGTCCAGCATAGGGGTCACACTGACGGAGAATGGAGAACCGGTAAGTTACCGGAATTATATAGAGGACGGCTGGAGCGACTCCGGCACAGGACTGCTGCTGACAGCCCTGGCAGAAAGCGAAGGGCGGCTGGTGCCGGGAAGAGAGTATACAGAGGAACTGGGGGTCACCAACAGCGGCGCCATCGACAGTTATGTGAGGGTCATTCTTTACAGGAGCTGGCAGGATGGGGAGGGAAGGAAGGACACCACACTTTCCCCGGAACTGATAGAAATCGGGCTGGCAGAGGAAAGCGGCTGGGTGCTGGACGGGAAAGCGTCCACGCCGGAACGCCTGGTGCTGTATTACACGGAGCCCCTGCTTTCCGGGGAGAGCACCCCGGCGCTGTGCAGGAGTCTGAGAGTGAATCCGGACATTCTTTCCCGGGTGAGGGAGGAAGTGTCGGAAACCGCGGAGGGAGAGGTTATCACCACCTCTTACAGGTATGACGGGTACTGGATGTGCCTGGAGGCAGAGGTGGACGCGGTGCAGACTCACAGTGCGGAGGATGCCATAAGGAGCGCCTGGGGTGTCGGCGTGACAGTAGGGCCGGATGGGAGGCTGGCCCTGCAGTGACGGAATACAGTATTTCCCGGGATGCTTTCCGGTCAGTGTGCGCGGATGCCCGGGGGATAGAACATGGATCCGCGGAATATGCCGCGGACAAAGACCGGGCAGAGAAAACCGGAAAGCACGGCCGCCGGCAGGGAGAGAAAAGGGCCGGCGCGCCCGGAGGAGCGATGACGGAAGAAAAAAGCGGAAGGAACGCCGCAGGGATGCCCGGGAAGTCACGGAAAAGAGGGAGAAATCCTCTGGCGGTCATGTGCAGCCTGACGGGAACCCTGGTGCTGGCGGCACTTGTGCTGGCATGTCTGCCGATGGTGATGCCCGGGCTGCTGGGTTTTGGGGCCTACACGGTGGTCAGCGGAAGCATGGAGCCGGCGATTCCCACCGGAAGCCTGGTATATATTGCCGGGGCGGAACCCGAAGGAATCAAAACAGGGGATATCATTGCTTTTCACGGAGGGGAAGGCTCCGGGGCCGTGATTACCCATCGGGTGGTGGAAAACCGTGTGGTCATGGGAGAGTTTGTGACCAAGGGGGATGCCAATAGTGCACAGGACATGAAACCGGTGCCCTACAGTGATTTTATGGGGAGAGTGGCCTGGACTATTCCGGAAATGGGGAGGGCGGCAGCAGTGCTCACCAGCCGGGAAGGAAAAATTGCTGCGGTGTGTGCGGTGGCGGCGGCAGTGCTGCTGCAGGTATTGTCGGCATTTCTGGACCGGGGGCGGGGAGGAACCGACAGGGACAGGTAGGAAGAATGCCGGCAGGGAAGCATGCCGCAGACCGGGGAGTGGGCAGGAGTATTTTTCTGGCTGACGGGAAAAGCCTCCTGCCATGTATGGGAAGACGGATAGGAAGACCTTGCAGGGCTGCGGGACTGGAAATAGGAGGAGACTGGAAATGAAAAGGAAGTTTTGGCGCATGGCCCCGGGGATTGTGCTGCTTGCGGGCCTGGCAGTGCCGGTGCAGGCAGAGGAGTTCACAGGCGGTGACTGGAGAGTGGCGTTTACCGGGGCGGGAATGGAGAGTAATTTCACTTCATCCGACATCTCGGGAGCGGTGTATGCAATGCAGCCCGGTGACAGTGTCACCATAAACATTTCCCTGGAGAACCGGGGAGGGGCAGAAACAGCCTGGTACATGGAAAACAAGGTTCTTTCCAGCCTGGAGGACAGTTCGGATACGGCCAGCGGCGGGGCGTATGCCTACCGGCTGGGCTACAGGGACGCGGCGGGAACGGAGACGGTGCTTTTTGACAGCGACAGTGTGGGCGGCGAGGGGGATTCCACGGTGCCGGAGGGACTGCACGGAGCTGCGGACAGTCTGGAGGAGTATTTCCTGCTGGGGAGTCTTGCGCCGGGGAAGTCCGGGGAAGTGGAGCTGACGGTGGCGCTGGACGGGGAAACCCAGGGCAACGGCTATCAGAACACGCTTGCGGACCTGAGGATGAGTTTTGCGGCGGAACCTCTGGAACTGGTGTCGGATCCGGGGAACGGCGATGGAACTGATCCTTCCGGTGACGGGGGAAAGGGCACGTATACCATGCCGGGGAGTGTGAAGACGGGTGACAGCTCCCGGCTGGCGCTGTGGTGTGCCCTGGGGTTTGTCAGCGGGGGACTTCTCCTGGTTCTGGCAGTTCTCGGTTTCAGGAAAAACAAAACTGCGGCGGCAGGAAAGCCGGACGGGGAGACAAGACAAGGGAGGAAGGGCCATGATGCGTAAAGTTTCGGAAATCATCCGGGGAAGGGCCCGGCTGCAGAACCGCAAGGCGGCAGGGCAGGGCTTTGGGCCGGAGTCTGTTTCCGGGGAAGCCGGGGAAAGGATGAGCGCCAGGAAAAGCAGGCGGGAAAGGTGTCCGGGCAGGGTGGCTGTGTGGGCGGCAGTTCTGTGTGCCGTACTGCTTCTGCCGGGGACAGGGAGCCGGGCAGCAGATGGATATGGTTATACGGTGACTTTCTATCCGGGCAACCACGGAACCTTCGGAGACGCCGGCCAGGTGTCGGTGGATAACCATGCAAGCGGCTCGGAATACCGGGTGGCGTACGGAGAGGATGCCGTGACGGTAAGCGGCCTTGCCGCCGGTGATGTGGTCAGTTTTGACGCGGCCATGGAAGGCGCGGTGGATTCCGGCGGGGAAAGCAAATACTATGTGAAGGGAATCCGCCAGGGCGGAAGAGATAACAGCACGGTGGATACCTCTGCTTTCCGGGTAGAGGGAGACCGGGATTATGTTGTGGCATATGGGATCCGGGGAAACATGACTTCCTATGTGGTGAATTACCAGGACGAAGACGGGAATACCCTGGCCCCCAGCCGCACCTATTATGGGAATGTAGGTGACAAGCCCGTAATCGCATTCCTGTACATTGAGGGGTATCAGCCCCAGGCCTACAATCTGACGAAGACACTTTCGGCCAATGCGGCAGAAAATGTATTTACATTTGTCTACACAAGGGTTCGTGAGCCTGGCACAGACCGGGATCCGGGAGCCGGGGACGGCCAGGGCGGAACCGGGGAATCAGGGAATGAGACGGGAACGGGAACACCCGGAAACCCGGGCGGAAACGGACAGCCGGGAGGCCAGGGGGCGGGTAATCAGGAAGGAAACCAGCCGGGAAGCCAGGATGCAGGGAACCAGGGAGGAAACCAGACGGGAGGCCAGGATGCAGGGAACCAGGGAGGAAACCAGACGGGAGGCCAGGATGCGGGGAACCAGGAGGGAAACCAGCCGGGTGCCGGGGATAATTTGCCGGAAGCTCCCGCTGAACCGCAGGACATCCGGGATCTGGATGAACAGCCGGTACCCCTTGCCGGCAACGGGCCGGAGGAGACGAAATCCTTGTCCGGTCTGCCCCTGGCGGTGGCAGCGGGAATCCTGACCGTACTGGCGGCAGCAGGCGTGGGGTATGTGCTGTATCGCAGGAAGAAGGCAGAACATCCCGGGAAGAAAGACCGGAGGTAGGAAATTCATAAGAACACCAGGGAGGGATGTGGATGATCCATGTCCCTTTTTGCATTATCCTGTTTTATTTCATTCCGCAATATGCTATAACCTGTTCTAAGTACTGTTACGGAGCAGCTGCGGAATTCTGCCACGGACGGTAATTCTCGCTTTTGTTTACTTTTACAATTGAAATGATTGCTGGAATCCGGGCGATGACTTTGCTATTCTGTGGATGGAAATGAAAAACATCAAGGAGGTGCAAAGTTATGGCAAAATTCAATGAGATATTGAAAATGTGGCGTAAAAGAAAGGATCTTACACAGGAGCAGCTTGCGGAATATGCGGGGGTATCCCCCCAGGCTGTGAGCCGCTGGGAGACAGGGGCCACATGCCCGGATATTTCCGTGCTCCCGCTGCTTGCGGAACTGTTCGGCATTACGGTGGACGAACTGCTGGGAGTGAACGAGAGGGAGAAACGCCGCGAAATCAATGAGATTGTTGCCCGGGAGGAGGCCAGAATCAACCGGAATATTGTGGAGGAGCCCATCCGGAACCTGAGGGAGGCACTGAACCGGTATCCGAACAATGACAGGCTGCTGTGCTGTCTGATGTATGCATTGTATGCGGCAAGTGAGGATGAAAAAGCCTGCCGTGAATACGATGGGGAAATCATCTCCATTGCAGACCGGATCCGTCAGTATTCTTTAGATGATGACTGCCGTAACGAAGCGCGCCGGCTGTTGTTCCGGCATTATTGCGATACGGGAAGAAAGGCAGAAGCGCTGCGGCTTGCGGATGGCATGGCAGGCATAAATACCTGCCTGGAACGCAATCTTTACTGGGCGCTGGAAGAGAAGGACAGGGCAGAATTTCTGAAGGAACGTATCCGGGATGACATGAATGAACTTTTATGGGACATCTGGGCATATTCTGTTCACGGGGGGCAGGAAGAGGAGAGAAAGGCCGAACTGGAACTGGCGCGGACCAGGATTGAGAATACGGTGAAGAAACTGTTTTGCTTTGACTGAAACCGCACGGTACAAGAGGAATATTTTGGTTCGACTGAAACTGCGCGGTATAAGAAGAATATTTTGGTTCGACTGAAACTGCGCGGTATAAGAAGAATATTTTGGTTCGATTGAAACTACGCGGTACAAAAAGACATCTGAGTTCCCTGTTACTGCCGGACAGGCGCGAGGCGCCGCGGAAAGGGCAGGCGGATCGGGAATGAAGGAGATATGGCACATGGTGAAGTTATCGAACACGGAATTATTGAAAATGCACATGGACTGTATGTTCACTTATCAGAATAACCGGATGGTATATGTCAATGAACCCTGGGGCAGTACGGTTCCCGCTCCGCTTCTGGTTGTGGGGCGCACCACCGAAGGAGAGATTGTGCACCGCTTTGGACTGCGTGCCAGTACCGGTTTTATAAGGGAAGCGGAAGCCCTTTTGTCTCGTGATATATGGGATATGTCTATATACAGGAAGGAACTTGGCATTGACAGCGTTTCCAGGGAACTGTGTTTCTGTGTTTCGTCATCCGCGGCTGATAATACTGGCTGCCGTCTGCTCACAAGTGAGGATGCGCCGCTTCTGGAAGCTGCCTTACAATTAATATTACGTATTGTGGTATTTATAGTGTTTTTAGTTCGATTTTATACTTTAAATTATCACATTTCGTACTACGTATTTGTATTTCAAAAAGTTATTAAGTACATTTTAAGTGCACGAACATGTTTTTTACCTCCAATGAATAACATCTATTTTGCAATTTACAATCCGGCAACGGATTCCATTGAAATCTATACTGGAGAAAAACTAAAAATCATATTCAACTGCACACGATTAAATAAAAATGTTTATCTTGATGATCTGTTAGATATTGCATATCTTCACCGGCTTGCAAGTGAAGAACCTTTTAATTATATCTACTTTGCTTTACAGCCCGATGGGTTGCAAGAGTATGTAGAAGCGATGAATGTGTTTAACTAATATCTAATTTAATTACGCTTTCAGTGTTGAATAATAATTTCAATACTGAAAGCATTTTCCTGACTTCAAAACAAAGTTGCAATCTCAATCTACATAATGGTATCCCTTCAAATTATTTTCATTTATGAATGCCAAACACTTATTCTCAAAATAGAACTCTGCAAATTTATTTCCATAGTTACTCGTTGACACAGTCATTAATAATTGCTCGTAAAATGAAATAGACTTTTCAAAATCTCTTATAATCAGATAGATGGGGCTTACGGATTCTGACTCTGTTCCTCACGAAGCTTTCTTGCGGCTTCATCCCTCTGTTTGCACAATTCTTCCCAATGTGGTGTTGTCTCAAGCAGTTCAGAAAATTCCTTCATTGCTTTGGGAATATCAATCTTTTGAGGACAAATTTTTGCACATTTGCCACATCCGATACACGCAGAAGGCTTGCTGTCTTCTTCCAAACTATCAATCGTCATCCCCACATAAAAACTTGGAGAAAAGCGCATATCATTGTATAGAGACAGCAGTTTTGGAATATCCAACTTCTTTGGACAATCACTACAGCAATAGCGGCATGCTGTACAAGGCACAGAATCTTTCATTTCCTCTGCAATTTCAAGCAAGACCTGTGTTTCTTCCTCCGTAAGTTGATTTAACGTTTCAAAGGTATGTACATTGTCGATCATCTGCTCCATACTTGACATACCACTTAATATCATTTTTACATTAGAAAGTCCTTGAAGCCAGCGAAATGCCCACGACGCAACTGACATACCTGGGCGCAATACATTTAATTTCTTTTTAGTGGCTTCATCCACATCGGCAAGTCTGCCGCCTCGTACTGGTTCCATAACCCAGACCGGAATTCCCCGTTCAGTCAGAAGATCATATTTTGCTTTGGCATCCTGCAATGTCCAGTCAAGATAATTCAACTGAATTTGACAGAATTCCATCACATCGCCATATCGATCCAGAAAGGCAATTAAGGTGTCCTGCAATGCGTGACTGGAAAAACCCAAATGTTTGATGCGCCCAAGCTGCTTCTGCTTCACAAAATAGTCTACAATTCCCCATTTTGGATTGGTATAGGTGCTGAATGAATTTTCATAAACATTATGGAGCAGATAAAAATCAAAATAGTCAACACCGCATTTTTTCAATTGCTCCTCAAAGATTGTTGCCGGATCATAACTCGTAGCGATTTGATGCCCCGGATATTTGGTCGCCAAATAATAACTTTCACGAGGCAACTGCTTTAACGCCTTTCCGACTATAATTTCCGACTTGGCATTATGATATGGATAGGCTGTGTCATAGTAATTTACACCCTGCTCCGCCGCATAACGTATCATCTTACTAACAAGTTCTTCATCCACCTCACCGCTCCCGTCCTGCAAAAGAGGCAAACGCATGGTCCCAAATCCCAGCATGGATAACTTTTTTCCTTTCCATTCTTGATAAATCATAAATGCTCCTTGTATTTTATATTACAAAGTAGTAGTTTTTAATGTCCCTCTCCAAGGACATATGCTACGCTGCATCAAAATCCAAGTTGTTACATGTTCATTTTCTTCCATAATCATCCCACAACTTTGGCATGGTCTTCCTATCTTCTCCTTAGGTAAATAAGACTTTTTAAGCATCTTGTCTAATACTATTTTCTCTTTCTCATTCCTGTGGACATTTATTATATCCCGTGCTAAATGCTTAATCTTGATATAACCGCTCCGTCTTCAGCTTTTCCAACAACCACAAAGCCATTTGCTAAGCACACTTTTTCAGAGGCTTTATTGTCTGGATGCCACGAAGCATACACACTTTCAGCTTCTCCATAAGGAAATGTCTTTATATAATCCAATATTAGTTTTAGGGATTCTTTACCGAATCCTTTTCCCTGATTGTCCTTATCAATCATTAACCTATATATTTCATAAGCAGGCTTATCATCAAAATCATATTCTTCTTCGTAAGTTAGCATAGTAAAACCGATCATCTTACCCTCATTATAAATTGCAAATGGAATACATCTATAATACTCTTCTGCTTCCTTCTTATTTGCATCGGAATGAACATACGCTTCTGCCAAACTAAATATATTTGGATTAACAAATCGACGTTGCTCATCTTTAACTTCAAGTTCTATACATTCTATCCAATTATCATGGTTAATCCGTTTTAATTCAATCATAAAACACCTCCATTAACTATGTTACACTGATTTCTCCATCTACTCCTTTCTGTTTCCATTCTACCATAGCAAAGAAGATAATGAAACAAAAAACTCTTTGCATTGTGTCATTACCTTCTTCTTTCATCCATATCTTTATCAATTTCTTCTGTCCTTGCAGCCACTTTACCTTCCAGTAACTCATCCGTTTCTTCCACAGCATCCTCAAACAGATAACCATCAAATTCTCTGCCATACATATCTTCTAATTCCATTTTTGCCTTTTGCTCCATCTCTGGTCTGATTTTATAACGTTCTTTTAATACTTTTTCCGCATCCTCCGGTTCAACCGTGTCCTTTGCTATATCGTATTCCAGATATGCGATAGCCTTATTCGTATCAATCTTATCTGCCATTTTTTCCAGCCTTAAAATTATATTGCCATACCGCTCTTCATTCTCAATACATTCTTCCATTTCGTACATGGAATACATCTTATAAAATTGTGGCAAATCCCTTAACTCTCGGTCTATCTGATAAAGTTCCATCTGAACTTCTCTTAATGCTTCCCCTGTCTGTTCCTTTCGCTTTTTCTTTTCCTTTCTGGCATTAACCACCGTTTCATAGGAACGCTTTTCTTCATTCAAACGATCTCGTTTTCTAATAAGGTCATATGGAATCAAGATATAAGGAAAGCACCATAGAAGGTTACATCAATGTATTCAGTCTTCATATTCTTCCCTACTTTGGAAAAAGACCTATCAGCGGTATCACTCCAAAGGACATCCGAGCATGGCAGACGGAACTGATGGGGAAAGGATATTCTGATGCATACCTGTTACGAATTAACAACATGATTGTTTCCATTCTGAATTTTGCAGTCAGCTATTATGACCTTCCATCAAATCCATGCCACAAGGCAGGCTCCATGGGAAAGCGTACAACGGTTGTAAATTTCTGGACAATCGAAGAATATCAGAAAATTCTTTCTTCTGTCACAGATAAGACAGCACACATCATGTTTCAGGTGTTTTATTATTCCGGTTTCCGGTGCGGGGAGTTTCTTGCACTGACTTTGGAAGATATTGATTTTGAGAAGAATAAAATCTCCATTCCAAAGAGTTTGAGACGTGCCGGTGGAAAAGACATTGTCACAAGTCCGAAAACTCCAAAGAGCGTCAGAACGATTTCCATGCCGGGATTTGTGATGGATGAGTTAAGGGAATATGCAAATTCCATTTACGGACTAACGGATAAGGACAGGATATTTCCATTTACGAAGAGTTACATCAATGGCTGTATCAGAAGAGCCTGCAAGGCTACCGGTATTAAAAGAATCAGAATTCACGATTTACGTTATCCAAACTTAAATAAAATCCAAACCTTTCAGAGAAAATACAGAAGCCACAACAAATACCGTCTGAAAAGGTTTGGATTTTATTTTTATCCTTTTCTCCTGATACCGCAGAAATCTACAAGGGAGCCATCAGGATTTTTCCATTTTGCAGGTACCTTTTTGTCATTTTCATCTTCCAGAGTGGCAAGTGCCTTTGCCTTCTCTTCAGCCGTGATGTCCAGATAGACCATCGTGGTCTGGAGCTGCTCATGGCCGAGCAGGAATGAAATCTGTACGATGTTCATCCCGTCCTCCAGCCAGTGTGAGGCCTTCCCATGGCGGAACTGGTGCGCATGGAGCCCAAGTGGCACGTCACTGCAGACCTCATGCGCTGCCTTTGCATATTTCCTCAGCATCTTGCTGATTGCGGGCTGGGTCAGTTTTCCATGGCACCCGGTATTGCGGGAATAAAAAACATAGGCTTCCGGATCCGGCGTTTCCCCATGGAATTCTGCCAGGTACCGCCTTAAATGGGCGACAGCCCTGGGCATCAGATAAAGGGTGCGGATCTTATTGCCTTTCCCGATGATGACTGCATATGGTTTTTCGCCCGACAGATGGAGCTGGCTGTTCTTCATCGACAGGATCTCATCGAGCCGGGCGGCGGTGCTGTAAAGCAGGACCATGAATGCCATATCCCGGCGCCCGGTCCTGCTTGAAGGGTCAGGGGCATCCAGCAGTGCCTTCACCGCCTCCCGTGTCAGGCCTTCCACTTTCTTTTTCTGGCATTTCCTGCGCGGGATCTGGGCCGCCTCCAGGTAAAGATGCAGGTAAGCCACATCCCGGCTGCCCAGATATTTCAAAAATGTCCTCAGGGATGCCAGCCTGTTATTGCAGCTCTCCGGGCTGCATCCCCTGGATCCCCGCAGCCAGGCAAGCCACTCCTCTATGGCTGCATGCCGGAAGCAGTCTGCGTCCAGGCTGTCACAGCATACTTTTTTCTCGTCCTCCAGAAAGGACAGGTACAGCACGATAGCGTCCTGGTAGGATTTCAGGGTGTTCATGCTGTCTGTTTTCTGTGAGAGCACATAACTGTCCAGGAACTCTGAAATGTATCCTGCTATCAGGATGCTTTCCTTACCAGGCTTCTTCATCTGTGGGCACCTCCGGCATCATCCATTCCGAGCTGGCTTCCGTCTGTTCTCTAATGACCTCCGAGAGCCCGGGAACGATCGAATAGTAGTATTTCGTGCTCTCCACTGTGGTATGCCCCATGCTCTTGCTGAGGAATACCAGCCTGTCATGGAAGCCGAAGCCCTGTCCCACCCACCGGTTGATGTTCGCCACGGCATAATGGTGCCGAAGCTCGTAGGCGGTGGCATGGGATGTGTTCGCTTTGCGCCACAGCAGGTTAAAGTTTTTGGTCACCCATCCCCTGTTAAAATGGGAATTCCGTATTGAGGGGAAGAAATATTTCCTGCCAGGCATAAGCTCTCCGACAGCTTTATCGTATCTGCGCATGATCTCCAGCATGGAGTCGTGCAGGACTATGTAATGCTGGTCATGCCCCTTGGAGTACCGGATGTCCAGGATGCCCCTTTCAGGATCCACATTTTCCCTGGGCAGCAGCCTTGCTTCGTTTGTGCGGATACCGCTGCTGTAAAGGAGCCGGAAAAAGACAGGAATTGTCATTTTCCTTATGAGGGTCTCCTTCCGGTTGTTGATGACAGGTATATGGTCGCATTCATGGAAAAAACGGGTGAGTTCTTCCTGCGTGAAAGCATGGGGGATATAGATCCGCCGTTCTTTCCGGGGGATCTGTGGGGGCTTTACAGGAGAGAGGCCCCGGCAGTTCAGGAAACGGACAAAGCTGTCCGCCACATAGATCCTTGACCGGCAGGAATTGTTTGTCTCCGTGTCCCGCTGGCGGCACCAGCCGTCAACCATTTCCTGGGTCAGTGCGGTACCTTCGGGATAGTTTTCCTGGCAGTAGCGGTCGAACAGCATCAGGTTCTCTTCATAGGAAGAGTCGTTCCAGCGCTGTGATGCCTGCCGGTACCGTATGAAATGGTGTACCTGCGGCGCGAGGAAAGACAGGAATTCTTTCATAAGGAAAACACCTCCTCCGCCAGCGGGAAATCTTCTATGCTCAATGCACACTCTTTTAAATGTACGAAGTCCGCCCTCAGATAAGGCCCGAGGGAATCCGGGGCCGTATGTCCCAGCGTCTGTGTGATCACGGGCTGGGGGACACCGTTCTCCAGCATGGAGGATGCCAGGTTGTGCCTGAAGATATGGGTGCCCTTCCTGTTCCCGGTATCCGGCCTTATCCCTGCCAGCTTGCAGGCTTTTGACACGATGTTGGCAATGCTTCCGGCAGCCAGAGGTGAAAAAGGGTGTGTTTCCGACAGGAACAGGCGCGGGCTCCCGGTATCCGGCCTTTCTTCTGCCAGATAATCGTATATGGCGTTGCCTACAACAACAGAAAGGGGAATTTCTACCGGCACGGATGTCTTCTGCTGATCGACCAGTATCCGTTCTTTTTCCCAATCGATGGAACTGAATGTAAGGCCGGCAATGTCGCAGCCCCGCAGACCTGTAAAAAGGAGCAGGAGGATAACTGCTTTGTTGCGGGCAGAGAATCCTTTGTCCTCTGCCGCCTCCCGCAGGAGCCTGACTTCATCCTGTGTAAGGTACTGTATATTTTTCCTTGTTTCGCGCAGCAGGGGGAGAAAGCCCAGTATCCTCCGGCACTGTGGCTCTTTCCATTTGAGCCCGGCCTTAAAGACAGCAGATATGTTCTTCTTGTATGAGCAGCCCTTCTGCAGCAAGCCGTCTTCCGAAACGAAAAATGACAGAACCGCATCTTCTGTCACTTCATCCAGGCATCTGGCTCCCTGTTCCTGCATCCGGTATAAAAAGGATGCCGTGTTAAGAGACTCGCCCCGGATGGTTGATTCCTTTTTCCCACGCTGAATTTCATGCAGACGGTAGAAATCGATCAGTTCCTGAAATTCCGGCTCCAGCAGGTGACAGGAGCCCCTTTCAAAAAGGGTATGGCGGTGTCTGCCGTCCGGAAAGCGACCGAATAGATCGAACTGTTCCAGGGCTCCGATTATTGTTCTTTTATTGCGAAGATAGTCCTTGGAATGCGGTAATTTTAAGTATTCAAGGTAAATGTCCTGGTATGACTGCCAGCGGTGGCTGTCCGCATCAGCCAGTATACGGTTGATTTCATCCCTGAACCGTTGTATGTAGGTGCTGCAATAGCCATTGTCTTCCATGAAGGAAAGAAGTTCTTTATGGTGTTCCTTTAAGTTTTGTAAATCCATGGCATGACCTCCTTTTTTGTTATAAGAGAATCATACACCAAAAATAAAATCCAAACTTTTTCAGACGATATTTGTTGTAGTTTTCATACTTTCTTTGAAAGGTTTGGATTTTATTTAAGTTTGGATAACTAAGGAAATCCAAACGTTTGGATTTTTTACGTCATAGTCACGCCAGTTATCTGATTCATCTCGGTTGTTCTCCTCTTCTCATATCGGAACGGTTGGGACATGAGAAAGTACAGACAACTTTAAATACCTACTCCCATCTCTATCCAAACAAGCAGCAGGAACTAGTTGCCATGATGGAATCAGCACACGACAAGGAACAGAGAAAAATATCAAAGACAGCCTGATACAATGTTCTTTGTCAAGTGCACAACAACTTCTGAGTAGATTATTAAGTGCAAAATAAGTGCACGGAAATTTTTCTCTAAAATCTAAAATAGCTCAACCCCTTATAAATAAAGGGCTGAGCCAAAGTTTTTAGATAATATTTACTACTCAATGATAGTTGCAACTTTTCAAGAATGCGTGGAAGAAATTGATACAGCGCAGCCATACGCAGGCTGTTTTTGCGATGGCAGGATTGTGTCAATATGCCGCAGTGTGCGGAAAGAACGGGGCCATGAAGCGGGCATTGAGACCTTGCCGGCGTACCGCAGAAGGGGGTATGGGCAGGCCGTTCTGAAGCGTTGGACAGCCGCTGTCCGGCAGCAGGGTTTTGTGCCCCCTTATACAGCGCTGACCCGGATAATTCGGCTTCTCTGGAGTTGGCGCGGAAATCGGGATATACTTTGTATGGGCAGGCTTTTGGGATAGGATAAATATCAGCCGGGCTGATATACAATCAGGCGAAGCGGTTTACTGCCTGGCAATGGGAGCCAGGCAGCAATGATTAATCCGTAACAGCGGGACACTTTTTCATAGATCCTACTGTTTGGGCATTTTCGCAAAGCCTATGTATGAAAGAATCATTTCGACAATGACAAACATAAAATAGACGGGGAAGAGAACCAGGGCTACAGTATATAAAATGGCGCCTGTCAAAGCAAAGCCGCGTTTTCTCATGAATAATCCCAGGGCGTTGAAAATAACTGCTATTAAGGTGCAGATAAGGTGCGGCGTGACCAGGGCCATGGCAATGCTTGTTCCCAGCTGTTCTGCGCCAGTGCTGCCGCTTCCGGCGGTACCGCTCCAATATACAGCGCTGTAAATCAGATATGCTGTGCCGATGATCAGAGATATCAACAGCAGTATGCTTAATTTTTTCTTTTCCTTCATGTTTGGGTTCCTCTTTTCTTTCTTTAGTGTATTAAAACGTTTCGGCAGTCTTTGTGACATTCCCCCTTTCTGATTATGAAAAACAGCCGAAGCGGTTTAATCTTAAAATTTTCTTCGTAGTTCTACAATTTCCCCCAAAAGTGTATAAAATAACAGCAAGACCGATTTTCTGGTTGACTGGATGCCCCCGGGGATAATACAATCATTGTAGGTTTGCGAGACTTATGTATTCTTGTGGGGGATATCTAAAGCCGTTCGGTGTTGGCGCACCGGGCGTTTTTTTCAGATTTTGGTAGTAATTTTTTGATCATGATATATAATATGTTGAACAAGACAGCCGATAAGGAAGGTTAAGGCTTCCCGTTCCGGCAAATTATAGCGTTAAGCAGAGCCGCTTATCTTACCAGGACAGAGCGGCTCTGCTTATTTTTTAAATTTAGAATGGCTGCGATCAGCAAAGCCACGGCCAAAAGCACCATGAATTCTTCATATGTACTCATAAGCATCACACATCTTTCCGCAAGATTCGGAACGGGCACATAGCCGCCCTGTCGGCTGCCGGGTAAGCATATTACATTGTCATGGTGCGGAGTTGCGAGGTTGCAACTGGTTTTGTTTGTATATAAAAAGGGCATAACCATTGGTTACACTCTTACGTTCATCAAATCACAAGAGGCATTTTTTACCATTACACCAATCGGAAACAGTTGCTGAAGATACCTTCATGAACTCACATAAATCGGCTTGTGTTCTACCATCCAATTCTAAATAGTACCGTAAATTCTTTGAAAAAATTATTTTATATTCTTCTTCCGACATGGTTTCACCTCCGTGTAAGCATGATTATAAATCAAAAGCGAGTAAAAAGCAACTATAAAAACAAAAGAACTAACTTTTAGTATTGACAACTCGCTAAAAGCGAGTATAATGTACGATAGAAAGGCGGTGAATCTTTTGAAAATATCTTTAAAGGCAATGAGAGTAAATGCAAAATTAAATCAGAAAGAAGTGGCAAAAGCCATTGGTATAGCCCCAAATACTTTAGTTAGTTGGGAAAATGATTATACTGCACCCGATGCGATACAGTTATCCAAATTGTGTTGCCTTTATGGATGCAAAATGGATGATATTTTTTTACCAGATAAACTAGCTAAAAGCTAGCAAAAGATTTTGATAGGGTAGGAGGGAGGTGAAAAAAGTTGAGGAAAAAAATCATAGATTTTTTCAATGAAGTAAAACTCCCAGTATTAGGAGGAATTATTGGGAGTTTTATCGGGATGACACTGGCTAAGCTGATAGGAATATTGTGATTAGGGTGGTTATGATAGCAATCACAATCGGAAGGACAATCTGGAGCAAAATAAATTGACCGTTAAACCACTGGTTTCCTTCTATCATTGAAGCTCCCTTTCTTGTCATTGTAAGGATACAACTGTTGGGAATGGAATCCCCTAAAATGGGCTTATCGATACCGGAAATGATTGTGATGTAATGGTCTGAAAGCATATTCCTGATTATTTCGGAAATATTGGAGTATTTTTGGAAATGTTCTCTAAGCTTTTCGAAAGATATAGTTCTCTTGGAATAAATGTAACGCAAAACTCTGAATTCGTCCTTTGTGATTTCCATGTGTGTTCACCTTATGCTGTACTCGGCCATGGCAGCGGCCTGTAACACCAGTATAAAGGAAAGGGGAGGGAATAGCAAGACAAAGGCGTAGGCGGATGCCAGTATAGGAGGGAGGTGAGAAAGAATGAAAGATTTTACAGCAGATATGTCTGCGTCCGAGAAAGAGGACGCGAGGGCGGTTTTTGCCTACGAAATTGCAAAACTTATATGCGAACGGGCGAGCAACTATTCTGAGATGCTTGAAATTCTGGATACCATAAGGCTGCAGTTTGACACAGTAAGAGACTTGGCAGAACTGAAGCTTGATGATACTCCGAGAAATAAGTGGAGAAAAAAGCTTCCAGTGCCAGAAACAAAAGGTTCTGACACTGGAGAAGAATAGTTATGGCAGGCTTTCAGCAGAACCGGTATTGATTATTTCTACGAAATCAGCTATGTTGCAGCATTGCTGATATAGCGTATAGAGTTGGCCGTCGGAAAGTTTTACATCCTTGTAATCAACAATCAGACGGTTTAAAAATTTACCGTATGCCAGTTCATGGGCTAGACATTCAACCTTGGAATTTGACTGTTCCATAAAGTGATACTCCTTTCTTTAGTACTCGGCCATAGCAGCGACCTGTAACACCAGTATAAAGGAGAGGGGAGGGAATAGCAAGACAAAAGCGTAAGCAGATGCCAGTATAGGAGGGAGGTGAGGAAAGATGCAGATAGTAATCAGCGCAGTCATTTCCACGGTGATATCCCTTGTCATCCTGAATTTTGGAGAAGATCTCTGGGATTGGGCAAGGGATGCCGTGGATGATATCGCAGAGTGGCTAAGCGAGAAGGGCAAGAAGAAGCGCGGTGATAAGTGAGCTTGTTACGCCGACGAGGATGGGAACGAGAATGGAGGTGATGACATACTTGACATCAAACCATTGGCTTGATTCTACTTCTGCAGCGCCTTTCCCTGTCAGGGCCAGAACACAGCTGTCCGGTATGGGGCCTCCTAAAATGGGCTTGTCAATACCAGAGACAATCGTGATACAGCCGCTTGACAGCATGCCCCTTATTACTTCGGGGATATCGGAACGGTTTCTGAAGTGTTTAATGAGATTTTTATAGGATACGGTTCTCTTGGAATAAATGTAACGGAAAATTTTGAGGTCATCTTTTAATGTTTTCATGTGCATATTCCCGTTTCTATGTACTCGGCCATGGCAGCGGTCTGTAACACCAGTATAAAGGAAAGAGGAGGGAATAGCAAGACAAAAGCGTAGGCGGATGCCAGTATAACTTCTCGGAATCTCAATGAATG
>OFFQ01000314.1_pt1 | contig 42318 bp, 34 predicted proteins | sample 1521411 | NCBI WGS metagenome assembly OFFQ01 (sample SAMEA3504110, study PRJEB24116) | mouse gut metagenome | biome: mouse gut; feature: mouse-associated habitat; material: faeces | place: Denmark | collected 2011 | reverse complement strand
CACTGAACCTTGAAAATTGCATGACCGTCCGAATGGGATATGCTTTCCGGCGAAGCGCCGCCACGATATGAGCGCACCAAAGAGAGCGATACGCCGGGATGAGATTTCCGGGCAGGAACGGCATTCGGGGAAAACGGCGCCTAAAAATCACAGTTCGGATTCAAACCTTGTGAAATACGCAAACAATCGGTTGTTTGCGTACCTGTATCTGCACCAAAGAGCGTTGCGCTCAATGGTGAATATGGTATGCTATCCGACAAACCTTTTCTCTAATCAAGGGAAAAGCACACTCATCGGTAAAGTCGTATGGCCATCTATATGGGCAAGGCATCACAGACGAAAATCTGAACACATGACCCAATATCACCAAACAACGCTCTGTGGCGAACAGGTATCGCATACTTGCGTATCCATTATACCACAGAACGAGCCAAAAGAGAGGAAAAATTTCACATGAGCATGAAAAAAGCAGAAGCCTATCGAAACGAGATCAAGTCCTATATCGTCCGGGCGGGTATGACCATGACAGAAGTGGTGGAGTATCTGTCGGACGAGTACGGCTGGAGTGCCAGCGTTCCCAACTTATCCGGCAAACTGCGGCGCGGTTCCCTCCGCTACGGCGAAGCTGTGGAACTGGCTGATGCGCTGGGTTACGACATCATTTGGAAGAAGCGGGAACGGTGAAATCAGGTGACCAAACTGGTCATCTGATTTTGGTAATGGGTCAATTTGGCCCATTACCACATCTTTCTGGAGCAACAGTAAATCAGTGGTTCAAAACGAACCACTGATGCCGTCAACATGGGGTGGACAAATTCTGTCCATCCCACTTTACTACTCTAAAATCAATGGAAACACTCTGTCCATTGATGGAATTTCGCTATCCCGCAAGCAGTGTCTTTGTTCCCACAAAGCCTCGAAACAGCGGTTCCCGGCTCCGCCGGAAATCGCTGTTTCTGCTTGTTGGGAAGCGTCCCAAACCCTTTGAACAACCTCGTTACCGAGGTTGGCTGCGCGGCGTTCCGCCGCTTCTGGCTACCGCCCACTGTTGATTTTCCGTTCCCGTCTCCGCTTCGGGGACTGCGGTTTTTCAGAAGAGACGGGAGCATCGCCATCAAAGTTTTCTTCTTCTGTCTGCCCTGCCTGTTTCCGAAATTCGTAGAAGTCGCTCAGGAACGCCGGGAACTTGCTTTTCCAGAGGGCGTACTCATCATCGGTCATTTCTCCGGCATCGTGCTGGGCGCAGGCTTTCATAAATCCCAGAGTACGGTATTGGAGCAACGCACCGGGACTTCTCGTGATGGTCTCTATATCTGGCTTGAAATCGTCCATTGCCACACTGTCCCTGAACACAAAATGGATATGCCCGCCCACCTCCGTCGGGTACAATCCGTAAATCTCCTCCAGCTTATATAACGCCTGCAGCGCCCCTTCCATATCCGAGATTTTTTCACCGCTGATGGCGGCGTAGTTGACCCGGAGTTTTTCGGCGATTATATGGAGCGTGAGAAAATCCGGCACTCGGTTCCCCAGTTCATAATTCCTGATAGCGGACTCGCTGACCTCGCATAGGGCGGCGAGTTCTTTTTGCGTCAGCCCCGCCTGCTGGCGGTAAAACCTTATTCGCTCTCCCAATGTCGAGTTAATTGACAGCAGTTCCATGCCGCGCCCTCCCTGTTCTGGTGTTGATTTGAGTATAGCCGTCCTGCCGGATATTATATCACACGCCGTTCAAAAATGAAAGGAATTTTTGCAAATCACTTGACAGCACATTTCTGAACGGCTATAATGATAAGTGCAGTTCAGAATTGAACTCTATGAACTTCCGTAAATAGAACAACCCGGCATACATGCCAAATCAGCGGCCAGCCCGGACAGGAAGGAGGTCAGCCGGACCACCCCGCCGCTCCACCCACTGTCTCCGCCAGCGTTATGGTGTTCGCTGGCGGATGCCGTGAAAGGAACTGTGAATGACGGAAGAAAAAAGCAAAATCCCTGAACTGAAAGTGATCCCGGCGGAGGAACTGCTGGACACGACCTACACCCCGTCCGGCACTTTGATTGACGGTCTGATGGGTCAGGGCATCTACATCCTCGCCGGAGCGCCCAAGGTGGGCAAGTCCTGGCTGGTGCTGTGGCTGGCGAACCAGGTCAGCAAAGGCGAGCCGGTCTGGGGACTGAAAGCCGAAAAATGCGGTGTCCTCTACATCAGCCTGGAGGACACCTTCCAGCGGATGCAGCAGAGGCTGAACGATGTCAGCGGCGGCAGTCCCGGCAGTATCTGGCTGGCGACCGAGGCTCTGTATATCGGCGAGGGCTTCGAGGAACAGCTTGTGAATTTCCTCACTGCCCATTCCAATGTGAAACTGGTGATCATCGACACCCTCCAGCGTGTCCGCAAGGCCGGGCAGGAGCAATACAACTATGCCAGCGACTATGAGACAGTCTGCTCTTTGAAAAAAATTGCCGACCGCTTCCTGGTAACAGTGCTGGTAGTCCACCACACCCGCAAGGCCGGGTCTGCCGATTCCTTCAACATGATTTCCGGCACGACCGGCCTTCTGGGGTGCGCTGACGGTGCGCTTGTCCTGCAAAAGTCCTCCCGGATGGAGACCTCTGCCACGCTGGATGTGACCGGGCGGGAGGTGGCCGACACTCAACTGAACCTCCGCTTTGACAAGCAGAGGAAAGTGTGGGAGTTTGTTTCCTTTGGGGGCGAGGCCTCACAGAAAGAGCCTGACCCTATCCTGACTGCCGTTCAGACCTTCACCCAGGTGCATGGCGTGTGGCGGGGTTACGCCGCTGTGCTGCTGGACGAGTTGAAGGCGGAAACGGAAATCAACGCCGAGCCGAACACACTGACCCGGCTACTGAACGCCAGCATCGGAGAACTTGAGCGAGAGTATGGCGTCCGCTACCGTTCCGGGAAACGCACTGGGAAGGGCCGGCTGGTCTCTCTGCTGGATTTGAATGCTCCCTGGGTCAGCACCGACATGGACGATGCAGATAATGTAGGTAATGACGGTATTTTGAGTGCCGGTGACGGTCGTAAAAATATCTGCAATACCTACACAACCTACACGCCCACCCCTGATGATTCGGAAGGGGCGTGACGGTATGGAGAAGCTGAACATGAACCGGAGGGCTGTTCCGTCCCCGGAACCTGTGGAAGGAAAGGAGGTCAGCCGCCTGAACGATTACACCGAAGTCAAAATCGGCGGCGTGGTCTACCGGGTCAAAAGTGTATTTTCTGACAAAGGACAGTTGGGTGATCTGCTCGACTTGGCGGCGATGGAAAAACTCAGCCGTATCGCGTAAAGGGCCTTTGCATCAGAGTGTGAGCGTGCTATAATGGCGGTAGGTAATCGACCGCCATTCGCACTGCTCTTTGGGAGGTAAAATCAAAGATGCAGGAAACTTACAATGTTGGAATTTATTGCAGGCTCAGCCGGGAGGACGAGAGAACCGGCGAGTCCGTGTCCGTGGAGAACCAGAGGGAGATGCTCAGCCGCTATGTCCTGGAGCAGGGCTGGAACCTCTATGCCGCCTACTGTGACGATGGGGTCTCAGGTACGACCTTCGATAGGCCTGGGTTCAACCAGCTTATCGCCGACGCCACCGCCGGAAAAATCAATCTGGTACTCTGTAAGGACCTCAGTCGTCTCGGCAGAGATTATATCGAAAGCGGGAAGTATACGGACATCGTTTTTCCGAGCCTCGGCTGCCGGTTCATCGCCCTCAATGATGGGGTGGACACCGCTCACAAAAACAATGAGATGCTGGTGATTCTGAAAAATGTCATGAACGACCTCTACGCCAGGGACACCAGCGCCAAAATCAGGGCAGTCAAACGCTCCTCGTTTCAAGCCGGGAAGTATGTGGGATGCTATGCCCCTATCGGCTATCTGAAAAGCCCTGATGACAAGCACATCCTCATTCCCGACCCGGCAACAGCGCCCCTTGTGCGGCGTATTTTCGATATGCGCTGTCAGGGACTCAGTTACCGTAAAATCGCCACAACGCTGAATGAGGAGAAGGTGTCCACGCCCCGCGACCTCTACTACTTGCAGAAAGGCATGGTCAATCCCCGGCAGGACGGAGGCTACTGGCAAGCCCAGACCGTGAAGGCCATCCTTCGCAACGGCTGTGCCATAATAGGGGTAAACCAGCAAGCCCTTGTCGCACAAGCGGTTACGCTGATTTAGTCCACCTATGACAGCTTTGATACGACAGGAGGTGACAGTCGAAAGACCATATATTCCGCCGCTGGTTGGGTTTTCACCGGACAAGCACCATATAGTATGCTCGAAAACCATTTACCACCCGAAAATTGACGATTGATGTCAGTTTTCGGGTGGCACTTTTTATTATGTCCATTTTTCTCGAAGCGAGCCCCCTGACGGATTTTTCATCCGTCAAGGGGGCTTTTTCGTTTTGAGACGAAAAGGAGAGGTCAACCATGTCACTGGAACTGGATTACTTTTACGGCAATGAAGCCGAGCAGTACAGTTTCTATCGGATTCCCAAGACTTTGTTCACAGACCGGCGGTTCAAGGGGGTTTCTATGGAAGCCAAGGTGCTGTATGGGCTGATGCTGGACCGTATGGGACTGTCTGTCCGTAACGGCTGGCTGGACAAGGACGGAAAGGTTTATATCTACTTTACTCTGGAGGATGCTGTTGAGATGCTGGACAGCGGCAAGGATAAAGTCATACGGCTGTTTAAGGAACTGGACAAGCCCAATGGGATCGGGCTGATCGAGCGCCGCAAGCAGGGGCAGGGAAAGCCCACGCGGATATACGTCATGAATTTTACTCTGCCACCAGAGCCGGAACAGTTATCTCCAGCTACTCCGTTGGCGCCGCCTGCCCAGACTTCTGAATTTCCGAAGTCTGGACTTCGGGGGGAAGCGGAAGTCTTGACTTCTGAAAAACCGAAGTCAAGACTTCGGCAACAGCGAGGTCAAGACTTCGCAAAACCCGACACTAATAAGACTGATATGAATGATACTGAATTGAGTGATACTGAGTCTTCTATCTATCCCCCTGCCCCCTTATTGCCCTCGCACTCTCGGCGCACGCGGCCGCAGCGGGATAGGATGGGTCAGATGGATGCGTACAGGGAGTTGATCTGTGAAAACATCTCTTATGACCTGCTGCTCCAGGAGAACCCCTACGAGCGTGACCTGATCGATTGCTATGTGGAACTGATGGTGGAGACCTGCTGTACCGGGCGGGAAACCATCCGGGTCAATCAGGAGGACGTGCCAGCCGATGTTGTCCGCAGCCGGCTTCTGAAACTGGACAAGATGCACATCGAGTATGTGATGGAGTGTCTGCGAAACAACACCACGCAGGTCGGGAACATCCGGGCCTATACGCTGTCGGCGCTCTACAACGCCCCTGTAACCATCGGCCAGTATTACGCATCCCAGGTCGCTCACGATATGGCCCAGGAGGTGATGCCGTGAGAATTGGTTTGGTTGAGGTAGACGGACATGAGTTCCCGAACCTGGCCCTTATGCGGTTGTCCGCCTGGCACAAGGCGCGTGGGGATACCGTGGAGTGGTGGAGCGGCTTTGAACACTACGACCGGGTGTATCTGTCAAAGGTGTTCACATTTACGCCGGACTTTTCCACCGTAATCAACGCCGGTGAGGTCATCACCGGCGGGACGGGCTATAAGGACTACCGCTCCCTGCCTCCGGAAGTGGAGGCTACAGCCCCGGATTACAGCATTTATCCGAACTACACAAGGGCTATCGGCTTCTTGACCCGGGGTTGTATTCGCATCTGCCCCTGGTGCATAGTTCCCCGCAAAGAGGGATATATCCATCCAGCGTCTGCCTGGGAGCAAATCAAACGCCCGGACAGCCGGGAGATCATCTTTCTGGACAACAATGTGCTGGCCTCCGACTTCGGACTGGAGCAGATCGATCGCATGGGCGGTCAGAAAATTTGGGTGGACTTCAATCAGGGTTTAGACGCCCGATTGATTACACCGGAGACGGCCAAGCTACTGGCTAGACTCCGCTGGATTCGTTTTGTGCGGATGTCCTGTGATACCAACGCCATGCTCCCTGTGGTGGAACAGGCAGCGGCATATCTCAAAGAAGCCGGGGTTGCAAAATCCCGGCTATGGGCCTATGTGCTGGTTCAGGACGTAGCAGATGCTCACCAGCGGGTGGAGACCCTGCGAGGTATGGGCGTAACGCCTTTTGCACAGCCGTACCGGGACTATGACGGCGGGGAGCCGACAGAGGAACAGCGGCGGTTTGCCCGCTGGGTCAACAACAAGGCAGCGTTTAATAGCTGCTCGTGGAATGATTATTGTGAGGACAGGAGGACCAAAAATGGCATATAAGAAGTTGCAAAAGAGCGTGGAGCAGGATCCCCGCTATCATGATACTTGGCGGCTACTGAAGAAATACCGGGATGTGGTTTGGAGCATGGAGCTGTCCGTCCAGCAGTTGAAGAAAGAATTTGAGTGCGAGTACGGCAGCAGCGTGGATGACTTTCTGGAGTCCGTCTACATGGCCGGCGCCGATTTGAGCGGGACGCAGATTGAGAACCACGCCCGCTGCATCGAGCGGAGCCGGAAGATGCTGGCGCTGGTGAACAGCGCGGTGGAGCTCTTGCGGACGAAGCACAAGAATGGCGAGGCGTACTACTGGATTTTGTACTACACCTTTCTCTCCCCACAGCAGGTGGAGAATATCAACGCCATCATTGAGCAGCTCCAGCCCTACATCCGGGATATCGGCCGCACAACTTATTACCGCAAACGTGAGCAGGCGGTAGAGGCCCTCAGTTCCATCCTGTGGGGATATTCCTCTAAGGACTGCCTTGATTTGCTGTCGGAGGTGTTTCCGCACACAGAGGACGAGGCATAGGGGAAAGCACCAGCCCGTGCGGTTCATTTACGCCGCACGGGCTGTCCTTATTTTGTGAGAATGGCTTTACCATCTGCTGGTTAGTATGATATACTATGAAAAATAAAACATCCTGGAGGTGTATTCACAATGGCAGACAGCAAAGATGATGGCTTGATTCCTATTCCTGAACCTTACTCCCGGCGCAGGCTGAATGCGCTCTACCGTGAGATTCCCCTCCCGGATATAGTTTCACGGATGCTACGTAAATACTTCAACGCAATGGCGAATCTATATGGGATTATTCCGCTCCGAAAGGCCTTTGAAATCATCCAGGAGCAAAACCACAGTCGTTTCACGCAGGAAGAACTGTTAGCGTTTGCGGAAATTGCCCGCCATGAGGAAGAGGACTACTACATCCTGGGTCTGGACGAGTTATACACGGACGGCAAACTGGGTAGCCCCTTGGATCGAGAAATAATTGATGTATTCTTGCTGGATGGAGATATATCCGCTTACCACGAAACGCTGCGGTCACAACACAGCAAACCTTATTACATCCCGCCGAAAAAAGAATTGCTCAAATACGATGATATGTTCTACTGCGAGCCGACACCGGAGCATAAGGCTTTTATGGTGGTGATTTCCAGTAAAACAGGAAATCATAATTTAGATCAGGCAGTCTTTGCGGACTTTATTATGAAAATGCGCATTACATCCACATCCTTCCCCAATGTGATGGACGAAGCAACCCGGCTGGGGCTTCAGTTCAACGGCGAGGCAGACATTAACCGTTTTCTTTCGGTTTATAACAATTTCCAGAATAACTGCCGTATGCAGCGCAACCGGGGCCATACGCCCCGCGAAATCATGGAGATGGTTCCGCCAGAGGAGCGCATACCGAAATCTCTGTCCTTTGGCCCCAATATCCGCAAGGCATTGGCAGACAGGACAATGAATGTCGAGGAACTGCGGCAAGGCATCTTGACTATGGATAACATCCCCAGTGAGGAACTGCGTTTTGATATGCTCCGCCAAATTGCGGAGATCACCGGTAGCGCGCTGCCCCAACAGGCGCATAAGCAGAAAATCGGCCGCAACGATCCCTGCCCCTGCGGCAGCGGCAAGAAATATAAGAAGTGCTGTGGGCGATAGGGAGGCTGTACTATATGAAAATCAAGCTGGCGCAGGTCATCTTTGCGGTTGAATCGGCTTCGGAGGCATTCCAGGAATACTTTGATACCCAAACCGGGCAGAGCGTAGCTCTGGCAGACCCCGATATTACCGGGGAACGGGACGAAGAGCTTGCGGATTTAATCATAAATTTCCCGGGCCGGTTTCTTCCATTCCCCAGCAAGTACGAGATCCATGAATACCGCATTATGGCTGATTTTGTGGACGAACTACGCCCCGGCGCGGCTCGTGAAGAATTGGCCGGAGCTATCCGAGGCAAGGGCGCGTTCCGCAGGTTCAAGAACGGCATCCGCTATCATCGCCTGGAACAGCAATGGTACGATTATCTGGCCCAGGCCCAGCGGGAGATTGCCATTCGCTGGTGTAAGGAAAACAATCTGGAATATGAGGAAGACGACACCTAAAATAAAGGGGTCTATGCTTTCGGACAAACAGGAGGAAATTGTACATGGGACCGGGAGTGATTACAGCGGATCTCCACGGAAAGAATGCCTACCAGGCCAAGGTGACGGTGGAGGCACTGCTCCGCCGCGCTGACAGGGCTACTTACCGTCTCCGCCTGATTCACGGTTGCCATGGCGGAACCGCTCTGCGGGATTTTATCCGAGAAACCTATTCCCACCATCCGCAGGTGCAGAGACTCGTGTTCTCCCCTGATGGCGGGGTCACGGAATTGGTACTCAGAGAGTTTTAATTCATGGTAGTACAAAATTAGGACGGTTTTGGGACTGAATTAGGACGGCTTTGGAATTGACATGGGAATCTATATATGTTAAGATAATCATGCTCAAAACTGTAATCACAAACGAAAACGGCTATGGAGGGACGCTGAAAGGCGTCCTTTTTTCGTCCCTCCACAGCAGCCAGGCGGCGTCCAAAAGTTGGTCGCCGCTTTCGTTTTCGGCGGAAAAACGAAAAGGAGGCATCTATTTGAACCCCAAAAATGTTCCCCCCGTCAAAAAGCCGGAGAACAAGCTGAAGAGACACATTGACTGCGGACGCATCCTCTATACGGCGTTTCTCTGTATGTGCATGGCTTCTATGCTCTGCCTGCCGGCCTTTGCCGCCGGCACCACTATTTGGACTAAAGCCAGCGAAGTCATGAAAGACGTCTACACTCAGGTCCTTGGTATCTCTACCATCGCGGCTGTGGTTACGGCGGCTGTGGCCCTGCTGATGATGAACTTTTCCCGCTCTGGACGGACGGTGGATGAATCCCGTGCTTGGCTCAAACGCATCATCGTCACATGGATTATCCTGAACTCCCTCGGCTTCATCATGAGCTATGTCACTCCCTTCTTCTCCGGCGGCCAGTACACGCCGTAAGGGCTTATGGGTATCTTAGATGGCATAGTGGAGTGGATCGCGGAACAAATCATGTACGGCCTGGATATGATTAACACATCAGTTTTGGGCGCGCTGGGCTGCGACATGAGCGTGTTTCTGCGATACTTCCCTGCTGCCGAAACCATGTATGAGAGTTTTGTCGCTCTGGCTATCGGGCTGATTCTGCTGCTGTGGGTTTGGAACCTGTTCAAAAACTTTGGACTGGGTGCCGGCTCCGAGGCGGAGGACCCCATCAAACTGAGCATCCGCTCTATCCTGTTCATCCTGCTGGCCTATTATTCCGACCAAATCGTGGACATTGCGCTAACTATCGGCGGAACGCCCTACAACTGGATTATGACCGCATCCCTGCCCAGCCTGGACTTCGCCAGCTTTAACTCGGTGCTGCTCACCATCATCGGGGTCTGCGCCAACGGCGGCGTCGCTCTCATTGTACTGATCCTGCTTCTGGTGCTGGCATGGAACTACCTGAAACTGCTGTGTGAGGCGGCGGAGCGGTATGTGCTGTTAGGGGTGCTGGTCTTTACGGCTCCTGTCGCTTTCGCTATGGGTGCGTCTCAGGCCACCTCCAACATTTTCAAAAGTTGGTGCCGGATGTTCGCGGGACAGCTCTTTTTGTTGGTCATGAACGCCTGGTGCCTGCGGCTGTTCGTCAGCATGGTAGGCGCGTTTATCGCAAATCCACTATCCCTGTAAAGGAGGACTCAAAACGAAAAAGAGAATATTCTTCACGTTGCTGCTGGTATCTCTGCTGGCGGCTTTTTTATGTGTCCCGGCTTTCGCCGTTACAGAGGCAGAAGTGGAGGCGCAGGTGGCGGCCTCCAGCAAGTCGGAGGTTACCGGGAATGTGCTGATCTGGTTTCTGTGCGCCGTGGCTTTCCTCAAGGTATCACAGAAGATCGACAGCTTCATGGCAACCCTTGGTGTCAACGTGGGCCGCACAGGCGGCTCCCTGCTGGCTGAGGCTATGCTCACCATGCGGGCAGTTACAATGGTTGCAGGCGGCAAAGGCGGTGCCGGTACCAATCGGGCCGGAGCTGCCTCCAGCGGAAAGGCTGGAACAACCAGCGGATCCGGAATGTCAGGTTTTTTCAAGGGCGGATTGATTGGTATGGCTAGCCGCCATGTTACCAACAGCGCAATCAAGACCGCCACCTCTCAGACCTCCGCCGTCCACACCGCCCAGTCCAGTGTACGGCAGGCTACAGCGGCGGTCACGCCAGAGGCACCATCGGGGGTGGGACCTTCGGTCAACAACGATATTCACACTGGTGGGGTCAATCTCCAAACTGAAGGCAGTGCCACAGCCGGCTCATCCCCACAAGAAGGCGTTATTGTGACCGATGCCACTCCTCCACCCGTTGCTGCGCAGAGTGATGGTCAGGTTTCCGCCGCAGACCAGGCCAGCGGTACGGTGCTGAACATTCCTCTGGCAGACAGTTCTATCCCGGACAGCTCTATTCCCGATGGGTCCATCCCCGCCGAGGCGGCTCCCATCGTTTCTCCGGGTGAGAGCGTTTCCACTGCGGAAAGTATATCTATATCCGATAGCGGCGCTGCCTTTAGTGTTCCCCAGAGCGGCGGCACAATGCTGAACATTCCTCCGGCAGACGGTTCTATCCCATACGGCTCTACTCTTGATGGTTCCGTCCCAACCGAAGCGGCTCCCATTGTTTCTCCGAATGAGAGCGTTTCCGTTGCGGAAAATATATCTGTATCTGATGGCGGCATTGCCCTGAATGTTCCCCAGGGTGAGGGTGCGGCCCTTATCGGAGCAGGCAACGGTCCCGTTCAGGAGGGCGTAATCGTCACCGCCAGCGACCAGCAGACCAACACGCAGAGCTCCACGGATACGCAAAATGTGCAGAAGTCCTCCGTTGTAGAACGTTCCCACACCGTCCGCAACCACACAAAACCCGTACAAACCGGCATCCCCAGCTTGGGCGGCGCCATTTTCTCAAAATCTCTGGTTGCGGGGGGCAGTTTTGCCAATGATGTTATCGGCACAGTGGCCCGGGGCGAGGTAGCCGGCAGAATTACTGGCGATATGGCGGCCCAGTCTCTGCAATCTTACTTGGGGTATACCGCAGAAGGTAAAATTCCCCCCATTTTTTCCAATACAGAAATTGGAGGCGGGAGAATTTCAGGCTATGTATCCACACCTGAACATCCGCAGCCGATTGCGTTTGGTATGTATCATGCAGAGCAGTATATGGAACCAACAGGCACTTTTTCAAAGGTCCGCTCTGCGGATGGGACACTTTGGTATACACAGATGCCCCAGGATGTAGTGGAGCGCAAACCGTATATGGCTTCGGACGATAAAGTGGCTTACCAGGAGCGCATCATTAAAAAACTCCCCGACCCACCCAAGCGTAAGGATCGGGTATAAGGAGGTCCTATGCGTCAAGAAGAACGGGATACTTATCTAATCCCACCTAATTTCATTGAGGGAGGCACCCTGATGGGCGGGATGTTCAAGACCCGCAACGCCATTGAAGCGGGCATCCTAGGGGCGCTGACCGCCCTCCCGGTGCTTAATCTGGGAATCTCCCTCACTATGCGCATCATCATTCTCTGCCTGACTACTCTGCCTCTGGTGCTGCTGGCCCTCATTGGGGTGGGCGGCGGAAGCTTGTCTGAGTTCATCCTGCAATTTTTCAGTTTTCTTCGCAATCGCCGGGTGCTGGACAGGAAGGGCGAGAGTAAAAAGGGGCTTCTTCCCAGCTGGACGCAGAGGAAAGAAAAAACAAGGCTGGAAGATGTAGAAGAACTGCCCAAAAGCCGTAGCCGGTTGCAGGTAGACCTTAAAGGCCGGAAAGTGGATCAGTTCAAAACCTTTCTGGCCCCGGAGGTCAAGCCTCTCAACCCACTGGCGGATTATGTGCCTATCGAAAAGATAGAGCATGGGGTCATTTTCACCAAAGACCACCGTTATGTGAAAGTGGTTGAGGTTATCCCAGTAAACTTCCTCCTGCGTAGCGCCCAGGAGCAGCGGAACATCATCTACTCCTTTATCAGCTACCTGAAAATCGCTCCTGTAAAGGTACAGTTTAAGGTGCTGACCAAGCGGGCGGACATTGACCGCCATGTGCAGACCGTGCGGCAGGAACTGGCCCAGGAGACCAATGCGCACTGCCGGGAGTTGCAGGAGGACTATCTGCGGCTGATCCGACAGCTTGGCTCCCGTGAGGCCATCACCCGGCGGTTCTTCCTGATTTTCGAGCATGAACCGCTGCCCGGCGCCAAGCGGGGCCACGAGGAAGAGGAGGCCATCGCCTCCCTCCAGACCGCCGCCCGGACAGCGGCCAACTACCTCCGTCAATGCGGAAACACTGTGGTACTAAACCATGAGGATGAGAACGAGGCCACAGCGGAAATTCTGTACCATGTCCTCTGCCGCGCCGAGAGCAACGACAAGCCCTTTGCCGGGAAGATTAAGCAGGTGGCGGCGGAGTATATGGCCGCCGGCCGGTCGCTGGAGGAAATCCCAGTCAATGAGTTCTATGCCCCCTCCCAAATCGACCTGTCTCACGGGCGGCATATCTGTATTGACGGCATGTACTATGCCTATCTGCTGATTCCGTCTGGTGGCTACAAGGCCCAAGTGCCTGCCGGCTGGCTCAGCCTGCTGGTGAACGCCGGGGACGGCATCGACTTGGATATGTTCCTGACCCGTCAGCCCAAAGACCGCATGATCCGCAAACTGGGCCAGCAGCTCCGCATCAACCGCAGCAAAATCAAGGAGACCAGCGATACCAATACGGACTTCGACGACTTGGATGGGGCCATCCGTAGCGGCTACTTCCTAAAGGACGGCTTATCCAACAACGAGGACTTCTACTACCTCAATCTGCTGGTGACCATCACCGCCTCTAATGTAGAGGACCTGGAGTGGAAATGCGCGGAGATGAAAAAGCTGCTACTCAGTCAGGATATGGACGTTCAGCCCTGTTCTTTCTGTGAGGAGCAGGCTTTTTTATCCTCACTGCCGCTGGCATCTCTGGAAAAGCACCTCTATGAGCGATCTCGGCGTAATGTCCTGACCTTGGGTGCGGCCAGTTGCTACCCCTTCACCAGTTATGAAATGTGTGACGACAACGGTATTCTGCTGGGGGTCAACAAGCATAACAACTCTCTTATCATCGTGGACATCTTTGATTCCCGAGTCTACAAGAACGCCAACATCGCCATTTTGGGCACCAGCGGTGCGGGAAAGAGCTTTACCATGCAGTTGATGGCGACCCGGATGCGGCGCAAGGGCATCCAGGTATTCATCGTGGCTCCGTTAAAGGGCCATGAATTCCACCGGGCCTGCTCCAACATCGGCGGGGAGTTCATTCAGATATCTCCCGCCTCCAAAAACTGCATCAATGTCATGGAAATCCGTAAGGTGGACAAGTCAGTGGATGAACTGCTGGACGGCCCAGGCGTGGAGAAGTCTCTGCTGGCGGCAAAAATCCAACGGCTCCACATCTTTTTCTCCCTGCTGATTCCCGACATGACCCATGAGGAGCGGCAGCTTTTGGATGATGCTATGATCCGCACCTACGCCCTCAAAGGCATCACCCATGAGAACGGCACTCTGGATGACCCGAATGCCCCTGGCCACTATCGGTCAATGCCGGTATTGGGCGACCTCTATGAGGTGCTGAAGCAGTCCGCCGAGACCAAGCGGCTGGCGAATATCATCAACCGTCTGGTCAACGGCTCTGCCCGGACATTCAACCAGCAGACCAACGTATCTCTGGATAACAAATACACGGTGCTGGATATCTCTGAACTGACAGGCGACCTGTTGACAGTGGGGATGTTCGTGGCGCTGGATTACGTTTGGGACAAGGCCAAGGAGAACCGTACCGAGGAGAAGGCTATCTTCATCGACGAGTGCTGGCAGCTCATCGGGGCCAACAGCAACCGTTTGGCGGCGGAGTTTGTTTTGGAGATTTTCAAGATCATTCGCGGCTACGGCGGCTCCGCTATCTGCGCTACCCAGGACATCAACGACTTCTTCGCTTTGGAAGATGGCAAGTACGGCAAAGGCATCATCAACAACGCCAAGACCAAGATCCTGCTCAACCTGGAGGACGAGGAAGCCCGGCGTGTCCAATCCCTGCTCCACCTGTCTGAGGCGGAAGTCATGGAGATTACCCACTTTGAACGGGGCAGCGGCCTTATCAGCACCAACAATAACAATGTGACGGTGGAAATCAAGTGCAGCCAGATGGAGAAGGAGCTGATCACCACCGACCGGAGGGAGTTGCAAGAGCTGCTGGACAAGACCCAGGCCGCGCCGCCTGTGGCGTAAAGCGGAGCGTATACGGTGTTAATGCGAGGGCTATTTTTTAATGCGTTTTTTATACGGTCCGTATGCGGAAAACCGCCTCGGCAATAGCTGTGGCGGTTCCGCTGTGCGATTTTTATACGGCGCTAATACGATTTTACGAGGTGAATGATTATGATGAAAACCCGTGAACAGGTCTATGGCCGGGAGGCAGCGGCTATCCTGCGGGATATTTCCATGTACCGGGTGTTGACTGCGGAACAGATCCTGCGCCTGCATCCGGGGAAAGACGCCAAGGAGCGGAATAAGATCCGGAATCTGCTGACCTACCTGGTGAAGCAGCAGCGGGCTTGGCTCTCCGAAGATGAGCGGTTCTATCTCGCGGCCCCGGATGCCCTGGAGGACATGGACCGGGGCCTTTTCGCTGCGGTATGGGTGCTGGCGGACTTTGCGGATGAAGTGGAGTATCATTCCGTTGGCGATTTCCCGGCCAAAATTATCTTTTTCGCCGGCGGTGAAATCTACGAGATCGTCCACGCCGCCCAGGGCAAAGAAGTTCTGATGTCCCACGTGCTTTCCGATCCCGGCGAGCAGCCCTCCCGCTACCTTGTGCTGGTGGATGATGCTTCTCAGATTGCGGAGCTGCAAATCCCCCATGCCAGCGGCTACTGCACCGTATCCCCGGAAGGGCAGGTGCAATATTACCAGAAAGAATGAGGTGAACCATTGAACCGAAGCACCGTTTCCCGGCGGATATCGTCCATTCTGGATGATATTCAGCGTCTGACCAACGCACTGTACGCCATGAATACCACCGATCTTCAGCGATACCCGGACAATTACGAAGTATTGTCCATTGACGCCGCCCTCCGAGCGGAGGGCATCGCCTGTCGGCTGCGCCATCTCATCTACGCCAGCACGACCACACCAAAGACGGAGTATCTGACCTCCGCGGCCAACACGCAGGGCATCTCAGTGCGCTGTAAGGACGGCGTTTTTGAGGTTACGCTGCCTGCTCTGCTCCCAAAACGTAAAATGTGGCAGAGCGGCGAATATCTGTTGGAGCCGTTGGGGGCGGCTTTGACCCAGTACGCAAGGGGTCATCCCCTTCCCCGGTTCCGGCACTGCCTGATTGCTTTCTCCCATATCTACGACCAGGAGTTGCCGGAGCGCCGCATCAGAGACTACGACAATCTGGAGCTGAAGCAGATCCAGGATGTGGTTGCCGCTTTTGTTCTGACAGACGATACCGGAGGCCTCTGTGATACCTACCACACAACAGAGTTGGGCGCGGTAGATTGTACCCGAATTTCCATCATGGAGACGTCCCGTTTCCTGGCGTGGCTGGCCGAAAAAGAAATCCTCTGAAAGAGGCCGAAAGAGGGCAAAACAGGGGTCCCATTTAGGCCCTTTTGAGGTGTTCCGTTTTGGGACCCCAGGTCCACCGCCAAAAACGCTTGCAGCGCAAGGAGTTTTGGCCGCTTACGCTGAGTGCGGAAACGCCCAGGTTATACGGACCCTGGGCGTTGAGATTACTGAAATAGGAGGTGTCGCAACTTGCCAGACCAAGTGACAAAACTCCCTGCCCCGGATACGCTGCCCGACCTCCTTTTGACTCTCGTTGCCCTCTCTGGCGAGTTCCCAACCAATCTGGTGAACAGTCTCCCCAGTACGAAAGCATACCGGCAGAAAGTCATCAAGCGGTTAAAGAAACAGATGCTGATCTATGCCTATTCGCAAAACGGCCTTCGCGGTCTGCGCCTGACTGCCGATGCCAAAAGCCTTCTTTCCGCTGACAGGCCAGAGCGGTTTGCCTCTCTCTTTACCGGCGATACGGTAACAAACGCACCTAAATATTCCGTTCCCCATCGCCTGCGCCTCCATCGGATGGCTGAGGTGCTGGTTACGATGCACAATGCAGGAGTGTCGGTATTTCCATGGGAAAAGACAGCCGTGTTTCAACCCTCGCCGCCCCTGGGCCATACTCATATTACTCAGCCTGCCTATTACAGCTCCCGTGAGGTCAAAGAGGTCGGGCCGCAATCATCCATCATACGCGGTTCCCGTTCAACCGGCGTCTTGCTATCGGACGGCGGTATTTTTATTGCCTACAACACCGGCCCATTCCAGATGAAGTGGGAGTACAAGGCCGAGATGCGGATTAAGTTTCTGCTGCAAACGGAAGTCTGCCGACAGCGGCTCCCGGCGCAATTCATGGATGTTGGAGTGGACGCGGTTGTGTTTGGCACGGATATGGAGCGGCTGGGTGCGCTGATGGGTGTAGGCGATGGCCTGTCCCACAACAACTTTGTGCTGGATGGCGGCTTTGAGCATTTCTATTTCTTCCCAGGTGACCACAAAGGAAATGCGTTGGTGCGTCTGCTCTGCAACGGCGAACTTCGTGTCTCTTTGGACACTCTGCTTTTGAGCGGCCTTCATCCGCCGAACCCCGGCCTGCCGATGGAGAATGACGGATTGGAAGGCGATACCCCCGTCCTCTTTGGCTATCTCTGTGATATGCCTCGGCTCAGGCGCTTTGATAATGCGTTGTCTATCCACGAAAAGGACGGCATCGTCATTTGCTTTGACTTCCAGGAGGAGGCGTACCGCCGCTGCCTTGGCCCTCGTATCCAACTTCAATGTCTTGACCTTGAGGCAGTAGAAAGGAGTGTGTTTCCATCTCTCGAAAAGAAATGATCAAGCTCGCCATTATCCTGCCTGTCGCTCTGATTGCTCTGCTCTATGGCGGCGGCTACATCGGTCAGTTCATCTACAATTATCAGGTCTGGGAGGCGGCAGGTGGCGTGTTCGGTACCTCTCCCCAGTTCCCAAGCGGCAATTTTTTCGCCTGTATCGCCGCCGCCTTTCACTTTCCCTATGGCTTGTACGGCATAGGCTTCTGCGTGGGGGCGTTGGCTGTCCTGATTTTCATGGTCATGCGGATGGGATACAGCGAGACCGGCGAGTATGACCGAGACCGCAACCTGATCTACTCCAACAAAGGCACCTACGGCACAGCGGGCTTTATGTCCAAAAAGGAGCTGAAGGGTGTCTTGGATCTGGTTCCCAATATCCGCAAACACCCCGGCATCATCCTGGGGGAGTTGGACGGCCAGGTGGTATGTGTCCCGGAGAAGACCCGGTTCAATGGGAATCTGGCTGTGTACGGGGCCAGCGGCTCCAAAAAGACGCGGGCGTTCTGTATGAATATGATTCTCCAGACGGTCGCCCGGCGGCACTCTCTTATAATCTGTGACCCAAAATCGGAACTCTATGAAAAATCCAGCCAGTATCTTCGAGACAAGGGCTATACGGTGAAGGTGTTCAATCTGGTCACCCCCTCCTGCTCGGATTCCTGGAACTGTCTGGCGGAGATCAATGGTCAGGAACTGATGGCACAGCTTTTCTGTGATGTCATCATCAAAAATACTGGCAGTGCCAAGGGAGACCACTTCTGGGACAACGCTGAAATGAATCTGTTGAAAGCCTTGGTTCTCTATGTGGAGCGGGGCTACCCGGAAGAGAAAAAGAACATTGGTGAGGTCTACAAGCTATTGACGCAGAGCAGTGAGAAGGAGCTGAATGCCCTTTTTGATGTGCTGCCCGTCACCCACCCGGCTAAATCCCCCTACAGCATCTTCAAGCAGTCCGGCGAGAATGTCCGGGGCGGCGTCATCATCGGTCTGGGGTCCCGGCTCCAGGTATTTCAGAACAGCGATATTCGGGAAATCACCGGCCATACGGAGATTGACATGGAGCTGCCGGGTAAAGAACCCTGTGCCTATTTCTGTATCACCAGCGACCAGGACAGCACCTTTGACTTTTTGTCCTCGCTGTTTTTGTCCTTTGTTTTTATCCGGCTGGTACGCTATGCCGATCAGGAATGTCCCGGCGGGGCACTGCCTGTTCCCGTCCATGTACTGGGTGAGGAATTATGTGCCTGCGGCGTTATCCCTGACCTTTCCCGCAAAATCTCAGTCATCCGTTCCCGGAACATCTCTATGTCCTGTGTATTCCAGAACCTCGCGGGACTCCAGAACCGCTACCCACTGAACCAGTGGCAGGAGATACTGGGCAACTGCGATGTGACGCTGTTCCTTGGCTGCACCGATGCCCTGACAGCGGATTTCATCTCCCAGCGAACGGGTGAGGCAAGTATTTCCGTAACCAGCAAGGCCAAGCAGCTGGGGACCTGGCGCATTTCCAACTATACCCCGGAATACCGGGAGACCAGCGGCGTCGGCAAGCGCAGGCTGATGACGATGGATGAGGTGCTGCGCATGGATGTGGACCGCGCCCTGGTGATTATCCGGGGCAAAAATGTATTGGAGGTGGATAAGTACGACTACTCAAAGCATCCGGAAGCTAAGAAGCTGCGGCCCAGCAAGGCCTCCGCCCATGTCCCTGACTGGCGTGTAGCCCAGGAGAAGAACAAGCAGCCCAAGCCTCCCGCCAAGAAAGCCGCTCCGACAGGGAACCCGGCACAAGGGACGGTCCGGCAGGGCGAAGAGATGGTGGAGCCGTCTGCTCCTCCGGCAGGCAGAACGCAAAAGAAACCAGCAGTGCCCAAAACTCCAGCAAAGCGGCAGAGGCAATCACCGCAGGCAAAGAGGACAGCTTCTCATCCCAAAGAGGAAGAACAGCCCTCTGTTTCCTCTCAGCCGGCGGCGGATGAAGAACAGCCGGTGCCGGCTTCTACAGAAACAACAGGAACAACTCGGGTCGTGACTGCGACCAGAGATTCCATATTCGTTAGACCGAAATCAAAATGTGAAGAGGAGGAATAATTTCACAATGCCAAGGAAAAAAACTGTACCCATTCCTGAAGAGCAGGAACTGACTGAGCAGACTGGCCTTCCCGCTGATACCGGCGGAATGGAGGCCGAAGCCGCCCCGGAAACCGGGATGACTGATTTTTCCCCCAGCGATGATCCTTTCTCCGGCGGCGATGCCGGCGTTTGGGAGGAAGGCGGCGGCGATGTTCCGCACGATGACGCCGATGGTGGTATCGCCCCTGCTGACCCGGAGGCCGATGTAACCGAAAACGGGGCTGAGGAACCCGACGCTGGTTCCATGGGCGATGAAACCGACGGCGAAGCCCAGGACGGGGAATTTCCCGCAGAGGATGTGTCTTCTGATGGTGGGAGCGTCCCCCAGGATGATGTACCTTTCGACGGTGAACCGGAAGAGTCTGACCCTGAGTACGACTCTTTACTCCAGGAATGGGGTGAAGCGAGTGTCTCCCCGGACGGTGAGGCAGGAGTCGGCGATGACCCGCTGACGCTGGCACCGCCGCCCGGTGAGGAGCCGGATGTTCCTGCCCCAGAGGACACTTTTGCGGAGGATACGCCGCCCAGGGAGGCACGCCCCCGGAGACGCCGCGAGGCCGCCGCATCTCTCTCTGCCTCTCGCCGCACGGCTGACCGTGAGCGGGTGCTGACCATCGAGGCCCGGGATGAGGTGCAAACCGAGGCGGAGCGGGAGGCCATCATCTGGCATGAAATCCAGAACGCCGACTGGACGCGCCGCATCCTCACTGGTACGCTGGATGGAGTGGAGCAGACGGAATCCGGCCTGACCCTGGCGGTGGTCAACTACAAGGGCTTCCGGGTGGCGATTCCCCTTAAAGAGATGCTGCTCTACCCTGGCAAACTGCCCACCGGCCCGGAGTACATGGAGACCATGGCCCGTCTGCGCCGCATCCTCATGGTCCGGCTGGGTTCTGAGATTGACTTCGTGGTGAAGGGCCACGACAACAAGAGCCGCAGTGCTGTGGGCAGCCGCAAGGACGCCATGTACCGCAAACGGCAGAGTTTCTATCTGGACAGGGATGAGATGGGCGAGCCCATGATCTACGAGGGCCGGGTGGTGCAGGCCCGGGTGGTGGCGGTCTCCGAGAAGATCATCCGTGTGGAGGTCTTTGGCGTGGAGTGCGCTATCGTGGCCCGCGGGCTGTCCCGCTCTTGGATGGGCGACGCCACCGAGAAGTACAGCGTAGGCGACCGTATTCTGGTACGTGTCCTCAAGATCAGCGGCAGCACCGTGGAGAATCTGGCGATTACGGCGGATGTGCGCAGTGTGTCCAACGGCACCGACCATGATAATCTGAAAAAGTGCGTGGTCCAGGGCCGCTACGCTGGGCGGGTTACCGACATCCGGGGCGGCGTGGTGTTTATCCGGCTGAACAATGGGGTCAACGCCATCGCCCACTCCTGCTATGACCGCCGCACCCCCGGCAAGCGGGACGATGTGAGTTTTTCCGTCACCCGGCTGGACCCGGAGCAGGGCGTGGCGGTCGGCATCATCACAAGGATCATCAAACAAAATTTGTAAAGGAGAGGGCCTATGAAGCATTTGAAGCGTCTGGCGCTGTCTTTGCTGCTGGTACTGTCCATAACAGTCACCGCCATGGCCGCTGAGGTTCCGGTAAGTCTGGTAGTGGAAAACCTGAACGGCCAGCAGCGCATCGTCAAGACCTATGAGCTTCCCCCCGGGACAGACCCGGAGACACTGAAGGAGCCGTCGTTTGAGTACGACGGCTTCACTTATACCTGGGCCTACACCACCAAGGAGGAGCACACCTTCCTGGAGACCAAAGCGGTAACCGAGAAGGTCACAGTGGAGACGGTCAAAAAGGACCTGAACGTGGTCCTGGAGCAGCTGGCCCCCAGCATCCCCTATGACGATGGGGAGTTTAGCGGCGAGCTGACTTTGGATCACACCACCATCACCACCGAGGCGGCGGGCTATACCACCAAGAGCGGGAAGGTTACCGCCACCAAAACCATTGGGCCGCTGGACCGCAACGATATGTCCTACGTTCCGGCTACCACAGTCAAGGACGGCAGAACGCTCAATCTGGTCAATGTGGAGTGGCAGGTCATCGGGACGGACCTGGTTGGGGACGCTCTGGCCCCTGCCTCCTATCAGGCGGTAGCGACCTATTCCGCGTCCACCAGCAGTCAGGTAGCCACAGGCTATGTCTCCACCGCAGAGTATAAAGGAACGGTGACCGCCTCTGGCGTGAGCAGCATCACTTATACAGTGGTCTACACCGGAGCGGAGATCGTGCCCGAGACACCGCAGCCTACCGAACAGCCGGACAAAAAACCGGGCAGTCTGTTCGGCGGGAATGTGGCCGCTATCGGCGGTACGATCCTGCTGGTGCTGCTGCTTGCGGCGCTGGCTGGAGCGGGCGGCTATCTGTTCCTGCACAGGAAGAATGTCTATGTCTACATTCCGGGCGACAGGCCCCGGGATTACAAGCTGATCGCCAAGTTCCGGGCGGAACCTCAGCGGCCGGAGATAGACATTACCGGTCTGGACCCCTACCCGGAAAGCATCATCGCGGTGGAGATCAAGCGTCCCCTGGCAAAAAAGCTGCTGGGCCAGACCTTCACCGTCCATCATCGCGGAGCGGATTATGCCTACACCGTTCTTCAGGACCGTCCTGGGGACTGGCATGAGTTCGACCCTACCGAGGAAAAGGAGGAATCTATTTGAAGCACATCAAAATGTTTGCCGGGCTGATGCTGTCCGCTGTGGCGGCGCTGTGCATGAGCGTCCCGGCCTTTGCGTCGGACTACTCGTTCACCACAGACGCCCCCCAGGACTACTACAAGAGCACCAGCTATGAGGACGTCTACGGCTCCCAGTACAACTACGGGGGCCGGAATGTGGTGGACTACCAGGTGCCGGAGCTGGAGTACGGCGTTCAGAGCACCACCATGACCGGCGTGATGGAGCGCACCATGCTCCCCGGCCTCCAGCAGACGGTGGCGACTGGAGGCGGCGGCTACGGCGTGGCCGGGGGCGGCCCCATCACCGTACTCACCGAGGCCACCGGAACGGGCGGCTCCGGTTCCACTTCGACCACCACCCCCACGACGCCCACCCTGCCCACCACTCCCAGCTATCAGCAGCCGGCCTACACCAGCGTGGAGGGCATGGCCTACAAGGACGGCAGCATCGGCACTGTCAAAATTCCCTCGCTGAAAATCAACATGAAGGTCTGGGAGGGCGAGACCGACGCCAGCATGAAAAAGGGCCTGGGCCATTACAGCTCTACCTCCGCCTGGGATGGAAATGTGGCAATGTGTGGACACAACCGGGGGAGCAAGTATGTGATCGGTTCCATCAAGGACCTGGAGCAGGGCGACACCATCACCTACACCACGATCTACGGCACCCGCACCTATCAGGTCACCACCGTGAAGGTCATCTCCAACACGGATTGGAGCTACCTCCAGTCCACCGCCGACAACCGCATTACCCTCACCACCTGTCTGGCCGACCACCCGGAGAGCCGGGTGCTGGTCCAGGCCGTAGAAAAAAAGTAAAAAAACTTGTTGAAAAACCTCTGTGTATTTTCGTATAAAGTAGTATAATCATATGAACGGAGGTTTTCACAATGAGGAAAAAACTTTTTATGATCGGGCTGGCTGTCACACTCTGCCTGGGGCTGGTCATCCCTGCGGCGGCCGCAAGTCCGCCCTCCGACCAGGAGGCCGCAGCCGACTATGTGCGGGAGCGGGGCATCATGGTTGGGGACCAGAACGGGAACATGAATCTGGCCTCCAGCCTGAACCGCGCCGAGCTGGCCGTCCTGCTCACCCGGTTTCGCGGCGGAGTGGAGGAGTTGCAGGCCAATACCGCCTACTACGAGCGGGGCTGCAAATTCGTAGATGTCCCCGCCTGGGCCAAGCTTTATGTGGGCTACTGCGTCCGGAACAATCTGGTGGCCGGATATGACAAGCTCCATTATGGGGCGGCCGACCCGGTAACTCCCGCGGCGGCCTGCACGGTGATCCTGCGGGCCAGCGGCATTATGGACGGGGAAGGCAGCGTCTGGAGCTACGGAACCGCCTGTTCCTATGCCCTTGGCCTGGGCTGGATTGACGAACCCACCGCCCATGCGGAAAGCATCACCCGGGGCGAGATGGCGGTGCTGATCTACCGGGCGCTGACTGGTAGACATCCTGGGGATACGCCCTCTGCCAGTCAGAACACCGGGGACGGCTATCTAAGCAACGGAAAGCCTGTGACAGAAGAGAATGTGCTGGAGCTCCTGCGCCAGATCGAGAAGGAGTGGCCCCATGGCACGGTTTGGGGGACGCACAATACTCCGGGCACCCACAAAAACGAGGTGCCCAGCACCGCCGCCAACCGTATCATGGACGTCTACTGGGTGAGCGAGTATTACGGATGCAGCGGCTACGCCTCCATGGTCAGCTCTCTCATTTTTGGGGACAAGACCAACCCCGGCCGCAGAGTGGAGGACCTGTCACAGATTCGACCTGGAGACATCCTCTTCTGGGTGCGAAATAGTGACAACTCTATTTGGCACGTGTCGGTTGCACTGGAATCTCCTGATGAAATCCATGCATTTCATGAAACCGACGGCAACCACGGCGGGATCATCCGTTGGCCGAATCAGGAGAGCCAGTACAGCAAAAACAACTTAGATAGCTACCGGGGCGAAAACAGGGCCTACCGCCTTGAGGCATGGACCCGCTACCCGGAGGATGTGGCCTATACCGGAAACAGCGCGGGGGCGTGGTCCTCAGATGCCCTCAACTGACAGGTCTGACCGCCCAAGGGAGGGCAAACGCGCATCAAAAACCACCGATCCCCAAACCGAATCGTCCTGGCCGCAGAGCTGCGGCCAAAAGTCAAAGGACTGCACGATGATGTGCAGTCCTTCCTTTGTGCTCACAAATTGATTAAGGAGGAAACGCTTAATGTTGAAATCTCTCTCCCAGAGCATCAAAAACAAGTGGAGGCGAGCCCTTTCCGGCCTGTTGGCGGTGATCACCGTGGCTGGAATGCTCCCGGCCACCGCATTCGCCGCTGAGAGGACATCGGCTGGCTCAGCGGCCAGCACCCCCGTTTACGCCCCCACCGGTGATTTCGAGGTCAACATCGCCGGCGCCACTGGCTGGAACGGCACACACCAACCGCTGACCGTTTACAGCACTGAGAGCGGCAGCACGCAGACCACCACCATCCCTGCCTCGGGCGGGGCGGCCCCCCTCCCCTTCGCCCTGCTGGAGTACAGCGGCGGCGAGCGCGTCAAAGTCGGTCTGGCCGTTGATGACAGCGGCAGCGTGACCGGCTGGGAAGGCGGCAAACTTGGAAAGACCGGCTGGGTGGATAAGGAGGATATCCTTGTCAACCTGCCTGACATCCTGCCCGGCATCGCCTACAAGCGGGACGGCGGAAGGCAGTTTTCGTCCAGGCTGAGCCGGTATGAGTACGTCATTGCCGGCAACTTCGCTTTTGCTGAACAGCTGGCCCAGCTCCAGCGGGAGGCTATGTCGGACGGCGATACATTGGTCGTTCAGCAGTCCAGGCAGGATATCAGCATCCACCGGGCTAAGGGCGACGCCGGCCAGCTGTACCAGTACACGCTGGATGGCGCAGTCTATCCCAAGTATGAGGACTGGACGGAGTATGATGCCCCGGATGATACACTGGGGCTGCTCCGGTACGAGCTGTCCAACGCCATTGACCGGGCTTACAGCGTCATTCCCTATACGACGCTGACTGAGCTGTGCGCGAGCGGTATCAAGCGGGCTCCCATCAAAGCAAGCAGCTCCAATCCCACCGGCGGAACTGGCGGCCTCAATCCCGGCAGTCCCGGCGGTCAGAAGCCCACCACCAGCAATGTTGACTGGAGTACTGACCCTGAAAGAACCTTTTTGCGGTTTACCCTGATCGAGTTCCCCGAGGGCGTGGTAAAGGATATCGGCAACAACGATTACAGCACCTGGCACGTAGTCGGCACCCCCCTCAATGTCGTTTGGAGCGACGGCACCTATGAAAACTGGACTGCGGAACAGTGCCGGAGCAAAATCACATGGTTTAATTCCAGTGCCATGCAGTACAACGGCAGGGGCTCCAACGCGGCCCAGATGATGGCAGGTGGAACGGGCGGCGTTTATTCCTATGACGCCACCAGCGGCTACAATCAGCGTTGGGTCACCACGGCAGATGAATTTCAGAGGGAATCCGGGATCACCGACCAGCAGAAGGAGCAGATGTTCCACTGCAACAGCTCCAAGTGGTCTGCCAGCTGGATTGACGGCGACTACACCTCCATGTGGGGCACCGATCCCCAGCCTGTGACCCCTGGCAACCTATATAAAGTCTACAAGCCCAATGACGCTTTCCTGTACCTGCTGGGCCGGTTGAGTGAGAACAGCAGCGGAACCGGCTGGAGCAAGGATGACGCCATCGCCAAGTGGTCTGAGTACGTCCATGACGCCAGCGGCAACCTGCGGACCAAGTACCGGATCATCATTGAGACAGGCGGCGTGTTCGTTGACCCCGACGGTGTTCGCCGCGCCTATACCCTGCGGGAAATGATGGCCTATACGCTCTACAACAATGAAGCGGCCGTCAAGGGCAGCCTGATTCGGGACCAGTCCTCCACCATCCGCAACATGGCGCAGTGGATGCGGCAGTCCAAGGGCCAGTTCCTGGAGTATCCCCTGAACGGGGACGGCACTCCCACCGGCGAGGAGCTGTGCTCCACCAACGGCTATACCGAGGCGGACAGCTTTGTGGACAGCATCACGAAGGCCGCCAAGATCCGGGATACGATCTTTACCGAGCGGCGTTCCTATGGCCTGCACATCCTGTCCCCCTTCAACTTTGAGCGGCCGGAGCCCACAGGGACTTCCCTGGAAGTCACCAAGAAGTCTGGGGCATCTATTCCCGCTGGCAAGACATGGAGCTTCACTGTAACCTATACTGCGGGAAGTCCCTCCAACTATACAGCAAGGAAAAATAACACAGATTGTACGGATCAGGTGATTAACACTGGCAATGGTCTGAGATTTTCCCTGAAAGCCGATGAAACGATCCGTATTGTCTTTGATGCGGACGCCTCCTTCCGATTTGAGGTGCATGAGGATGACTCCTCCCAGCTGACCAATATTAGCGGCACCGGCGGCACCGCCGATATGTCCGCCAAAAAGTTTATCAGCAGCGGCGGCGCGTCCAAGGTGACATTCACCAATGGCACGACCATCACGGAGAAAAAGCCCGTCTATCTGAAGCTGAAGAAAATCGCGGCAAAAGATAAGCAGCCCCTCTCCGGCGCGGAGTTCTCCGTCTATGCGGACCCCTCCTGCACCGGGACCCCTCTGGCCGTGATGACCACCGGCTCCGACGGGACGGCGAGCACATCCGTCCCCAACATCGTCGAGGATGGCGGGAGCGTCACGCTGTATGTCAAGGAGACCAGAGCTCCCGCCGGCTGTACCCCGCTGGCCGCCCCCATTCCCGTGACCTGCAAGGCCCCGGAGAACTCCACTCAGGCAGGCGCGGCCCAGGTTGGCCCCGCCAGCGGCATTGAGAACGGCGGCATCCCTGAGCCCGGAAAGGCGCTCCTGTTTAAGCGGGACGCGCTGACCAACGCTGGGGTCGGCCCCGCCACCTTTAAGTTCTCCTCCGTCACCAACGGCGTCTATGAGTTTGACACCGATGAAGCCGGCGTGCTGGAGAGCGTCCAGTGGTGGGACCCCACCGAGGCGGCTGGTAAGTACATCAAGCCCGGAGAATATGCCGTGACAGAGCTGATTCCGCCCCCCAATTACGAGCCTACCACCGAAGTGCAGCAGATCAAGCTGGAGCTGGACGCCAACGGCAATCCCATTCCGGCTGGCCCGCTGGTGTTCAAAAATCTGGCGAAGGTCGGTTTGAAAATCCTGAAATATGACCGGCAGAGCCACAAGCCCATGAGCGGCGTCACCTTTGAGATTTTCCGCGACGGCGTTTCCCTGGGCCACTATGAGACGAACGGCAGCGGTGAGATCCTGCTGACCGGCATCGAACCCGGCACCTATCGGGCGGTCGAGGTAGACACCGGGGACGACAGCCATATCAAGGATACGGCTCCCCAGGAGATCGAGCTGACCGCCGGCTGCGGCGTCAAGGAGCTGTTTTTCTTCAACGATGTGCTGCCCGGCATGAAGCTGGTGAAGGTGGACAGCGCCGACCCCTCCAAGACCATCCCCGGCGTAAAATTCAGTATTCGGGCTGTGGATGGAAGCTACGGCCCCAAGGAGTTCGTCACAGACAGCAGGGGCGAGATCGACCTGAGCAAGCTGCCCGAGGGCTCCTACGAAGTGGTTGAACTGGAGTGTGCGGGCTATGTCATTGACAACGCCCAGCGCATCATCCATCTCCGGGCCAATGACACGGCGGAGTTCGTGTTCACCAACACAAAAAAGCCCGGCCTGCGGCTGGTAAAGACCAGCGCGGACGGGACGCCTCTGGACGGCGTTACCTTCAAAATCACCCCCATCGGGGACGCCAGCCACTCCATCGACCGCACCACCCAAAACGGCGGTGAGATTTTCGTGGAGGACCTGGAGCCTGGAATTTATTCTGTGGTAGAAACCTCCACGCTGCCGGATCACATCCTGGACAAGACCGAGTACCATGTGGAGCTGTCCCCCGGTAAGGTTTCCGAGCTGCGTCTGAGCAACGACAAGCGGCCCAGCTTGATTATCAGCAAACGGGACAAGGACACCGGTGATCCCATTCCCGGCGTTACCTTCACGCTGCGGGGCGCGGACGGCCCCACCATCACCACCAAGCCCACCGGGCCGGATGGGAAGGTGGTCATCACCGACCTCTTGCCCGGGGTGTTCACTGTAATTGAGCAGAGTGTTCCGGAGAATTACATCCTGGACACTACCCCTCAGACGGTGACGCTGTTCCCCAACAAGGAGGCCCAGGTGGAGTTCCAGAACTACCAGCGGCCCACCTTGAAAATCGTGAAGGTGGACATCAACGGCAAGCATCTGACCGGCGCGATCTTTGAGGTCAAGACCAAGGCCGGGGTAAAGATCGGGGACTTCCCGGTAAACGCAAACGGTGAGATTACGGTCCCTCAGAAGCACCTCACCGAAGGGTACTATATCATCACGGAAAAACAGGCCCCGGCCGGGTACATCCTGGATACCACGCCCCACGAGGTCTATCTGCGGCCCGGCAAGACCACTGAGGTCTCCATCGAGAATGAGAAGAAGCCCGGTCTCACCATCTATAAGGTGGATTCTATCGTCGGTGACGGAATTAAGGGCGCTAAATTTGAAATCTGGGTGTCCAAGGACAAGAACCAGAACGGCACCTATCAGCAGCTCACCAACAGCTTCTACTACTCGGACGAAAACGGGATCATCCACCTGGACAACTTGGATACTGGGTGGTACAAAATCGTCGAGGTGGAACCGCCCTCCGGCTTCATGCTCAAAGAGCCCTCCGAGCAGACCATCTATATCGAGCACGACACCTCGGTTGAGGTGACCTTTGAAAATATTCCCAAGTCCGCTCTCGTCATCCGGAAAATTGATTCCGACACTGGGGCCCCTCTGGCAAACGCCTGGTTCCGCGTCCGCTACCTGGGCGGGACCTCCGGCAGCGGCGGCACTATCATCGGGGAATATCAGACCTCCAGCAACGGGAACATCGTCATCACCGGGTTGGAGGCTGGAACATATGTTTGCGAGGAAATCTCGGCGCCCCATGGGTACGTCATGGACACCGCCCCGCAGACCGCCTACATCAGCGGCAAGGAGCAGGACTGCATCACTCTTACCTTTACCAACAGCAAGTACGGCTCCCTCCTGGTCAAGAAAATTGACAGCATCTCTCGTGAGCCGCTGAGCGACATTCAATTTTATATCACCACCAGCGACGGCAGTGTGGTAGGAAACGGCAACGGCTACTTTACCACTGACAGCGCGGGTACGATCCTGGTGTCCGACATCATGCCGGGCACGACGCTGGTCGTGAAGGAGACCCGTACCCGTCCCGGTTACATTTTAGACGATGTGCCGCAGACGGTCAAGATCGAGTCCAACGAGACCAAGACCCTGGAGTTCCGCAACCAGCCCACCGGCTCCCTTCTGATCCGGAAGGTGTGCAGTGTCAATCCCAGCGTGACCCTGGCGAACGCGGAGTTCAAGGTGACCTACTCCGATGGCAGCCTCATTGGCGATTCCAACGGGGTCTACCGCTCAGATGAAAACGGCGAGGTGCGCATCGAGGGCCTGACCCCCGGCAAGAGCGTTGTCATCACCGAAACCAAAGCCCCCGCTGGATTCCTGATCGACACCCAGTCCCAGACCGCTGTGATCCAGGCGGGAAAGACGGTCAGCGTGACCATGAAAAACCAGCCCAAGGGCCAGCTCATTGTCCAGAAACGGGACAGCCTGACCAACAAGCCGCTTCCCGGCGCGGAGTTCCGTATCACAACGGCGGCTGGCTGCGAGGTGGGCCTGGACGGTGTGATTGGCACCAGTACGCTCACCCAAAATGGGATTTTCACCACAGATAGCCAAGGTGAGATCCGCATCTCCAACCTCGCCCCAGGGGCGTATGTACTGTCCGAAATCAAGGCGCCGAACGGCGGATATGTGATCGACAATCCCTCCACAAACGTGGTGATTGGCCCCAACGGCGACACTCAAACGGTGATTGTGAAAAATTCCAAGGCTGGCGCACTGGTCATCGACAAACGGGATTCCGTCACCAATAAGCCCCTGGCCGGCGTGACCTTCAAGGTGACGACCGCCACCGGTGAGTTCGTCCCCGACGAAAACGGCCAGATCAGCAGCAACGGCATCTATATGACCGACCGGGACGGTAAAATCACCATCAACGGGGTGGTAGGCGCGCTGGTGGTAACCGAAGTCAAGACCATTCCCGGCTACACCATCGACCCCAACGAAAAAACGCAGACGGTAGTGGTCAACCCCAATGACGTTCAAACGCTCCATTTTTACAACACGCCCGGCACGACCCTCATTATCCGCAAGTTCATCGAGGGCACCGAGAATGAGCCTCTTTCCGGGGTCGCATTCAAGGTGATCGACGGCAGCGGCGCGGCGGTGGGTCCCGATGACGGAATCTACTACACAAACAAGGCTGGAGAGATCGTGCTGTCTGATGTGGAGCCCGGCACTACGGTGATCGCCCGCGAGATCAAAACGGTAGATGGGTTCGTGCTGGACGGCACTCCGCAGAAGATTCTGATTAAGGACGGTGAGGTGCAAAGTCTCACCTTCTGGAACAAGAGGGCTGGGACGCTGCTGATCGAGAAGCTGGATTCCGTTACCAAGGCCCCCCTGATGGGTGCTCAGTTCAAGGTCGTCTATGCGGACGGCCGGGTAGTGGATACTGAGGGCGGCAAGCTGTCGTCCAACGGTATCTATATTACGGACAGCAATGGTCAGATCAAGATTACCAATGTCACGGGGACCATTGTTGTGACTGAGGAAAAGTGTCCGGATGGCTATGTGCTCGGCTCCAATGACAAGAGCCAGACGGTTGTGGTCAATCCCCAGGATACGCAAACTCTCCGGTTTTACAACGACCCCCTGTGCAGTCTCACCCTGACGAAGCGGGATTCTGTCACCGGAAAGCCTGTCCCCAACACCGAGTTTACGGTCAGGGACGGGAATGGAAACCTGATTGGCCGCTACACCACTGGTAGGGACGGTACTGTGACCGTCACCGGCCTCGTGCCCGGAAGCACCGTCGTGGTGACGGAATCGAAGGTCCCCCAGGGCTATGTGCTCAATCCCACCCCGCAGACCATCACCCTGAAAAACGGCACAGGCAACAGCGTGGTCAGCGGCGGCTCCACCGGCAATACGGGCGGCTCGACGGGCAGCACCGGCACAGGCGGCGGCAACAATCTGGATTTTGAGAACGACCCCACCACGACCCTCACGATTCAGAAATTTGTGGAGGGCACAGACAACCAGCCCATGAAGGGCGTGGAGTTCCTGGTCACCGACAGCTCCGGTGCGGTGGTGGGCCCCAACAACGGCTACTACTACACCGATAAGGACGGCCGCATCACCATCTCCAACCTGGAGCCCGGAACGACCATCACCGCCCGGGAAACCAAAACTTTGGCGGGCTTCATCCTGGACGGCACCCCCCAGAGCATTAAAATCAAGGTGGGCGAGGGCCAGACGATGACCTTCTGGAACAAGAAGGCAGGCGGATTGGTCATCACAAAACTGGATGCCGTGTCCAAGGAGCCTTTGGCCGGAGTTCGCTTCAAGCTGACCTATTCCGACGGCACCAATGTGGACCAGGATGGCGGCAAGGTCTCCACCAACGGGATCTATGTGACCGACAGCAACGGCCAGATCAACGTCCAGGGTGTGACCGGCACCATCATCGCAACCGAAATTGAAACCATCCCCGGCTACATCATCGACCCCAACACCAAGTCCCAGACGGTGAAGGTCAACGCGGACGACACTCAGTACCTCACCTTTTACAACACCCCCACCCAGACTCTGGTGATTCAGAAGCTGGTGGAAGGGAGCAAGGACCAGGGTCTGGCCGGGGTAGAGTTCCTGGTTACGGACAGCAGCGGCGCTTTTGTGGGCCCGAACAACGGCATCTACAAGACCGACAAGTATGGCCGCATCACCATCTCTGACCTGAAGCCCGGCGCGGTCATCACCGCAAAGGAGACCAAGGCATTGGACGGCTATGTGCTGGACAGCACTCCGCAGAGCATTGAGATCAAGTCCGGTGAGGTACAGACTTTGATGTTCTACAACACCCCTGTCGGCGGTTTGGAGCTGATTAAGGTCTCCGAGAGCGACAAATCCCAGCGCATTAAGGGCGTGACCTTTGAGATTCGCAGGATGGACGGCGGGCTGGTGGACACCATTACTACCGGCGACAATGGCCGGGTGTTCCTGCCCATGGACGCCGGCGACTACTACGCTGTGGAAATCGAGGCGGCGGAGGGCTTCAAAATCGACAGCACGCCCCACTACTTCACCGTTCAGGACGGCAAGACTACCACCCTGACCGTGACCAACGCCCCCTTCTCTGGCATCATCATTCATAAGGTCAATTCTGTCACCGGCGAGGGAATTTACGATGTTAAATTCCTGGTCTATGACCAGAATAAGAACCCCATCGGGGAGTATTCCACCGATAATGAGGGGTACATTTACATCGACGACCTCACTGTGCAAGGCAAGGGCAAGCTGTTTATCCGCGAGCTGGAGGCCGCCCCCGGCTATGAACTGGACAAGGAATATAAGACCGTCTATGTCCAGCCGGGCAAGACCATTGAGATCGAGTGGAAGAATACTCCGATTACCGGCCAGTTCCAGATCCACAAGTATGCCGCCGAGTACAACGAGGTCACCGGCACACCCGCCGGCGCTCCCCTCCAGGGGGCTGTCTACGAAATCAGCGAGGCCCGCAGCGGAAAAGTAGTGGACTACATCACCACAGACGCCCGGGGTGTCGCCGCTTCCAAGCCCCTGCCTTTGGGTCGATACAAAATCGTCGAGGTGACCGCTCCCGCCTATTGGCAGGTCAGCGGCACGGTCTTCGACGAAACTCTGGAATATTCCGGCCAGATCATCAAAGTAAGTGACTACGATAAGCCCTCCAACCTGGGCGTGGTCATTACCAAGCGGGGCAACGCTGAGGCACTGGCGGGAAGTCAGATGCGCTACGACTTCACTGTGGCGAACACCAGCAACGTGCCGCTTGAGAACTATTATTGGCATGATCGCATTCCCACCGACGCGGCTCGGGCGACCATCTTCACCACCGGCACCTACAGCGCCCGGCTGAACTACCGTATCCTCTACAAGACAAACTACTCCGCCACCTATCAGGTGCTGGCGTCCAACCTGATCACCAGCAGCAACTATTCCTTCAGCCTGAACGCCATCCCCACCCAGGCCGGGGAGTATGTCACGGACATCTATCTGGATTTTGGCAAAGTGCCTGTGGGCTTCCAGTCGGTAGCCAATCCCACCCTGACGGTGCAGGTGCTGGGCACTGTCGCCAACGGCTACCAGATCGTGAACCGGGCCGATGTGGGCGGCAAGTACCAGGGCACCTGGCAGACTGCGCAGGCCACCTGGGTCACCATTGTGCGTAAGCTGACACCGAATATTCCTTTGCCCAAGACTGGCTACTAAACCAACAAGCGGGGCGGCTCTCTAAAATGGGAGCCGCCCTATTACACTCTCAGCTGTTACTGCTCGTTTTTTATCAACATAGCAATGAATTTAGACAACTGCTCCTCAAATGTCTCGCTTTCGTTCAGCGCAGCAAGGATTCGATTAGCCTGCTCCATAGGCGGTTCATTTTTTTGGACTGGCAAGTGGACGGAAGCGATAAATCCACTGATGACCGCCCCCACTTCCCTGGCCCATGCGTTGGCGATCAAGTCACTTGTATTGGTTGGATTCTCGCCGTATTCCACAACGATCTCCATAATTTTATTGCTGTCAATTCCCACTGCCGTGGCAGGCAGCCGGAATGACAGAGCATTGATTATGTTCAGATCAGTTTCTACGAAATCAGGGAACTTGGCAGACATCATAAGCATCTCCTAAATATGTATGTTAATGGCTATGATAACAGGAAAGTGACAGGTGATATAAAATTGAACGTAGAATCTACATTTGAAATCCTCCGCCGGGAGCAGCTTCTCATTGACCACGCGCCCCACAGCGTACAGTTTCAGGACCTGACCGGCAGCCTGCTCCGCGTTTTTTCCGCCGCCGCAGTCATTCCGCCGCTGACTGTATCGGAGATACGGATGTATGCGGCCTTGGCCCTGCTCCACGACGTCGGCAAGCGGGCCATCCCTTCGGAAATCCTCGACAAACCCGGTCCTCTGACCAAAGAAGAATTTGAGGTGATGAAAACCCATACCACACAGGGGTGTGACCTGCTGGAGCGGATGCCGGAGCTGCGGGAGTGCGAGGTGTTTTCCCAGATTTGCGACGTATGCCGCCACCACCATGAGCGGTGGGACGGCGGCGGTTATCCGGACGGGCTGGAGGGAGACAACATTACCCCATGGGTGCAGGCGGTGGGACTGGCAGACGCTTTTGACGCCCTGATTCACCGGCGGGTGTACAAACCGGCCTACCCGCCGGAGCAAGCTAGTGAGATGATATTGACCGGGGCCTGCGGCATCTTTAATCCGCTGCTTCTGGCCTGCTTCGCCCAGCACATCGGCGCAATCTCCAGAGCGGTCTATTCCTCTGCTGTTTGAGTGCGTCTCTTTTTATGTTTGGGCGCAACGCTGTCATAGCTCAGCTCCAGCAACGGGAATATCTGGTCATCTGAAACGGAGTCGTTAAGCAGAATCGAGATCCAGTGGTTCTTGTTCATATGGTAGGCGGGGCGAAATCCTTTCTCTGCCAACAGAGAACCGACCATAATTGTGCCGCATTTCACATTCATTACATCAACAAGGTCCTCACCTGAGAGACCGAGCTTGTTGGCGGGTACATCCATAATGATGGCATACCATTTTTTGCTCGCGGGGTGACGGAATACCGCGCTACCTGGGCTGTCCGCCCAAAGGTATTCCGCCTCTGTTCCATAGGTCTCCCGGATATACTGCGTGATCCGCTCACGCTGAGATATTTGGCTCATGGCTCTGCTCCTTAAATCTCCCGTGGCTCCTTCAGGCGTTCCTCATATTCCTGCCGCTCCGCTTCGTCTGCTAGCCGGACGGCATACTTCCCGCAGTCGGGACACTGCTCCGGCTGGCTGACGCGGCTGAAAATAAAGTGGCAGTTATCGCAAGTGTAAATCATTTCTATCACCTGCGACATTATAGCAGAATAATCACTATCATACAAGGTCAGGAGGTATCTAAGACTGAACAATCAAGAAAAAAGCAGCCTGTCTCAAATGGCCGGCACCGCCCACACCATCCACGGAGCCATCAAGACTGGCAAGGCCATCTCCGCCGCCGCAAAGGGGGCCGCAGTAGGCGGGCCATACGGGGCCGCGGCCGGGCTGGTCCTGGGAGCGGGGCGGCACGCCGGGAAGTTCCTTGCGGTCGCCGCTGTGCTGCTCATGCTCCCGATGCTGTTCCTGCTCATGCTGCCATCCCTGATTTTCGGTGGCCTGACCAGCAGCGGCAGCTCCAGCCAGCCCATCCTCAACGACAACACCGCCATTGTCCAGAACGTGAACGACATCGCCTTTGCGGTCAATGAGGTGCTGGGCGAAGGCATCACCGACACAGAGGCCCGGATCGCCCAGGACTTTGCAACGACGGGTGGCGACAACTACGAGATCGTCAACCCCTATGCCAGCGATATGACCAGCAACACCAACTCCTTTATCGCCCAATACTGCGCTGCCAAGGGAGAGAGCTGGGACACCATCTCCCTGGCCGATATGCAGGCCATTTTGCGGCAGGGCAAGAGCAATCTGTACTCCTACACCCGCACCAGCGAGACCCGGACGGTGGAGGACGACGACCCGGACACCTCGGACGTGGTGGAGACCAAAACAGAGACCTGGTACATCTATACTCTCTCCTACAATGGGGAGGGCTATTTTGCGGACAACGTGTTTCATCTCACCGAGGATCAGAAATCGCTGGCCGGCGACTATGCCCAGAACCTCAGCCTGTTCCTGGGCGATGGGCTGTTTCAGTACACAGAGTACGGCGGCACCACGATTGCCTCTCTGGGAGACGTCCGCTTTACAGACGGGGCCACAGAGGTGGTCTACTTCAACCAGCTGGACGAACGCTGGGCCAACAAGCCCTACGGCACCGACAACATCGGCGGCTACGGCTGCGGCCCCACTTCCATGTCCATTGTGGTGTCCTCACTGACAAGCGACATTGTGGATCCGGTTGAGATGTCGGAGTGGGCCTATAAAAACGGCGGTTGGTGCAGCAAGAGCGGTTCCTACCATTCCCTGATTCCCAGCGCGGCCAAGGCGTGGGGCCTGACTGTGGAGGGCTGTACGGCCTCCGAGCCCCAGCGCATCCTGGACGCCCTGAGCAGCGGTAAGCTGGTGGTCGCCATTATGACTAAGGGGCACTTTACCACCGGCGGACATTTCATCGTCCTCCGCGGGGTACAGGACGGGAAAATCCTGGTGGCTGACCCCGCCAGCTATAAGCGGAGCGGGAAGCTGTGGGACCTGTCCATCATACTCAACGAGGCCAGCAAAGGAGCGGCAGCGGGCGGGCCTTTCTGGATCATTGGTGCGCCATAAAAGCAGTCATTAAGCGATTTATCCCCCAAGGAGGTTGATGAAATGGGGCATAAAATCAATGAATCCCCCAAAACGATACGGCTTGTGTCAAAAGAATTCAAGCATTCCATACAATATGTGAATGAGGTGACCGAGGGCGGAAATGGAGCGGCCACATACGACCTGTCCGGCGATATCCTAAGACGGCGAAAAGCAGCTACTCTGGCCTATCTGGAGACAGCAAGATTCCGATATGCAGAGAAGTATCCTGAACTGGATATTGATGTCGAATGGGCAAGGCTGTGCGCTGCACCTGCTGACTCTGTAAATATGGTCGATGAGGAATGTCATATTTCTTTGGCTGCAGCTCTCTGGTTTCTGGATGTATTTTGCGAGTGCAGCAATAGCCGTGTCATCCATGAATATCTGCCCGAGGATAAAGGTAAGTACCTGTATGTCGAGGATTATACAGAGCCGCGCTACGATGAGGCGGTTATACGAAAAACACTCCAGTTGATTGTGGAGCGGAATGGCGGTCATAGCCAGAGTTATGGTCTGATCAGCGGTGCCGCAGCCCGGCGTCGCTGTTCTGGGGTGTGGACAGCATCTAAAAACCTTGTTACAGACAGGGAGCGTTTTGACACACTGATGTCGATGCTCCCGTCAGGTCTGGTCGAACAGATTTCCGCAAACTTTGAGGTCAGAATGTGGGACTATATCGACCGGTATTTTGCCTGCATGGCGGAGTATGCCCGTAAAGAGCGGCGCGCCAGGAGCGTGGTCAGGCAAATCTCGGACGAATGTAACCAGCAATACCGCGAGGCCGGAGGCATCTGTTTGGAAGATCTGACTCACAGAGGCTCTTCCCAATACCCGTTTGCATCTCCTCCGGAGAGCCAGCCCTCTGTCCACCCGGTCGTATTGTCCTTCCAGCGGGAAAAACGGCTGGAAGAAATCGAGACGCTGGCGAAAACGGGGTTGGAAAAGCAGGATGAGGCGGACAGGCTTACCTTTGACCACTATGATCTGCGGCTATATGCCTATCTGCTGCCGGTTATGGAGGGCGAGCTTATTGCGAATTGGGGAAAGCGGTATCCTCCGGAGATACGGCAGATTATGGAGGGGCTTACCGTAGATGACCCGTATGAAACCTGTTTTGCGTTCTTGTGTATGGTAGAAGCCGGGAGCGACCTGCCCTGGCTGTATTCGCCGGCTCTGGCTGTGCTGATGGCCGCTGTTGCGAAACTGCCTTGGTATATGGCGGCGCCCGGTATCCCTGGTCTGTATGAGATTTGCTATGGAGATGGAGAGGCGGATGTAAACGATGGCTCCTTTGATCTTGCGACCTCATGGGGGCCGTATGAGAAAAGAGCTGGTCTGTATGAACTGCAATACCGGCCGGATATTATGCCCCACCCTTTGGACCCGGAGGGGCCATACAGGGCTGTCAATCTACCGCAGTTGGTATTCGGATTGACCGGGCTGATTATGCCGCGCCACGTCTCCATATCCGACAAGGCGGCGGAGGCATTGACGCGGGCTGGCATCCCGGAGGCAGAAGTTCCCGTATGGGAGAAATATCTGCATCTTGTCGAAGAATTTCAGATGGGACGCTTTATAATTGAAAACAATCTGCTGACGGGCATGATGGAGGCCGCCGCAGAGAATGCCGAGGCTGAAGATTCAGCGGCCTTGCAAGAGATGTCCAAACGGGTACAGGAATTGGAAACACAGCTTGCCCAAACCTGGGACGCCCTGCATACGGCTGAGAAAGCTGTCAAGGCGGGGCAGGCGGAACTGGCGCAGGCCAAGGCCGAGGCCAGCAGTGAGCGTCAAGAACTGATTGACCTGCGGGAGCTGGTGTTTTACCAAACCTCCGGACAAGAGCCGGAGTCGGAAGTATCACAGGGGATTCAATTTCCCTATCAGGCCAGGCAGCGCACGGTGGTTTTCGGCGGCAGCGATAACTGGCTGAAGGCAATCCGCCCCCTGCTCCCAGGCGTCAACTTTATCAGGCGTGATATCAGTCCCAGCGCGGACTTGATCCGCCGGGCGGATATTGTTTGGATTCAGACCAACTACATTGCCCATTCCTACTACTACAAGGTGGCCGAGATTGCCCGAAACAGCGACGTCCCCATCCGGTACTTTACTTGCACAAACGCCGCCAGATGCGCGGAACGCCTTGCGGCGGCTGACCAGCAGACTGATAACATATAGGGGCTGTTGGTTACAGGCGGGACAATTTTCTGCGCCTGAATTTGTTTACAAAAAATTCACAATTTTTGATGCCCTTTTTTCCTTCGAGCGGTGCGTATTAAAGCAGTTGATAAATTTGGGGTAGTCTCTCAACCCCCGACAAAACTGAATCAGTCCATCCCATCTATGGGGGGAACTGACGAAACGCAGCGTGAAGAAAGGAAGTGCGCATATGAAACAAATCAACATCAGCTGCCCCTATTGCGGGGCGAACGCGGTTCGCCGTTCTGCTCAGGTAGTTCGGCAGGGTGCGGCTCCCGGCGAGGAGGTTTATGTCTGCGCCCGGTACCCGGTCTGCGACGCCTATGTGGCCGCCCATCGAGACAGCCGGCTGCCTATGGGAACGCTGGCGAACCGGAAACTCCGGCAGATGCGCCGGAACGCCCATCTTGTCCTGAACCGGCTGTGGGAGGATGGCTACATGAGTAAAAAGGAAGCCTATCGCTGGCTTCAGGTGCAGCTGGGCCTGCCGGAATCTGAGGCCCACATTGCCCGTTTCTCTGAGTACCGATGTATGCAGGTCATCCGCTTGTGTGACAGCTTCACCGGAGCAGCCTGCAAGGCGGCGTAAAGGAGGGAATGCAGAATGAAAGAAAATATTATACTGACCGCCGAACAGCAGACGCTTGTGGAAGAGCATATGCAGATAGTCCACTGGGTCATTCACCGGCATATTGATGTCAACGAAAGCGTCTGCGGTATGGGCTATGACGACCTCTACCAGGAGGGCTGCGTGGCCCTATGCCATGCGGCTATGTCCTATGACGCACAGGCTGGGGCGCGGTTTGACACATACGCTGGTACGGTTGTCCGCAATCATCTCCTGGATCACTGTCGCTCGCTTCAGGCAAAATGCAGGAAAGCCCCCGTGGTTTCCATTGATGAATGCGGGGAGGATGGTGCTCCAAAGGATTGCCTGATCTCCTGCGATGACGCAGACCGGCAAATGGACAGGATCTTCCTGGAACAGCTTTTAGAGCATGGCCGGCGCAGCTATACCGGCACGGCTCTGCTGGGCATTGAGGCGATGGAACTGAAGGTGAAAGGCTATACCGGAACTGACATTGCACGGCTCTATGGAGTCAAGCCGACTCTTGTGGGAGCATGGATTTCCCGAGCCGCCGAGAAATTAAGAAAGGACGCCGCTCTCATTGATGAGGGCGGCGTCCTTTTTGCTTTATCTGTGCAAAAAACGTGAGCATTGATTGACGAAATTGGTCTGAGGCTGTATAATCTGGAATATGTTTGCAAGCGGAAATGGGGTAAAGAAATCATGCCAATCAATAAAAATGCACTGAAAGCGGCGTTAACTTCAAAGGGCAATTTCATTTGCCATGATATAGCGAGCGTTGCTTTGGATCTGAATACTACGCTTGCGGACACGGAAATGCTGGTTGGCGCGTGTGTCAACCGACAGGCAATCCCTTTCATACTGTGGAATGATTTTTTTAACCAGTCCGGTACGCTTGCGCCAAAAAATGGGAAACGGCAATATCGCTATAAATGGGGCGATAAAGTTTTTGTGGATTTTGGATGCGCCAATATTCAGACAGAAATTTCTTTTCCCCACCCGGCTATTGTGCTTTACAATTTCTCTAATACTGTTATTGTTGCCCCAACTACCTCAGATGACAATCCGACTTTCTCTGATGACATTGAATCTGTGATTATCAAAGTGGAGAAAGACGGCAGGATATTCCCTAAAGATACTGTCATCAATCTCCACCAAATCAAGGCCGTACACAAGGAGCGCATCATCAGCAACCTGAAATGCAATGTGCGCGATTACACTGTCGGATCTTCTGAAATTCAGAGGCTGAATAGGGTTGAACAAAAGCCAATCTTTTCCGATGGCATTGACCTTTTGACCTGTATCCGTATAAAGCTGGCCGCCATGTTTGCCTCGCAGTATGTCCAAAGCATCCTCGCAGAAAACGAGGCAGCAAATGAGAAGGTCAAAGCACAGGCGGAGCAGCTTGTGGAGAAAGATGCCGAGATCGCCCGGCTTCAAGCCAAACTGGACGCTCTTATGAAGGATTCAGGCAATAAAGGCTGATTTCTGCATATACTGATGTAGGCAAATTGACCTTGACACGATGCGGGAAGTTTGCTATACTTTAAGCAGAGGGTGAAAGGCCCTATCTTGTCAGCTCGAACGAGTGAGACATTTAACTTTTTGCTTAAAGTGCGGATGGGGATTGTGCAAACAATCCCCATCCATCTTTTTTTGCAGCAAAGACACATGAAAAAATTTTGGACTATTTGTTGAAAACAGTGGCCTCCCAACGTAAAACAGTATATCACGATATTTTGGGAGGTTTCTTTATGAGAAAAACATATTACACCGCCGTGGGACACTTCCGGCGCAAGACGGATGACAATGGGCAGAGCTACCCGGTCATCCTGAATAACCAGGAGGAGTATCTGGTGGATATGCAGGAAATGACGGTGTGGACTGCTTTGAACTGGCGGATTGCGGAATTCCCGCAGTTAGAGAAGGAGTACGACCGGCTCTCCTGGGACTGCGGAGCGCCCGCATACCGCACCCTGCACGACTGTCTGAAGCGGTTGGTTACGCGGGGCCTTGTGGCATCTGGAGCTGGCGAAACGGACTTTGAGGCGCTTTATGACCTGATTGGCAGTCTGTATGTGGCCCCGCTTTCAGAGAGCCTGCCCCTCCGTGCGGCGGCTTTCCTGAAGCTGATTTTCCTTCGGGGCGTTCCCGTTTCCCGGGCCTTTTCGCTGTTCCGCAGAGACCGGCCCAGCGAGGCCGAGGCGCGGATCATCGCTCTGACCCGTCAGGAGCCGCTGTCTACGGCGGAGTTGATCAAATGTGAGGAACTGGGTGTCAAGGATGTTTCTACCGACGAAAAACTGATGACCGCCCTCTACGATGACGATGACACCACCAGCTACAATATCCCTGTGCGGATGCGGGAATCCAAGAGTGCGGAGAGAGTGACCATAGCGGTTGCAAACCTGTACCTCCGCAAGCAGATTATTTTTGAGAGCGTATGAAAAAGGCATCCCTGTGCTGAATAATAGGTACGGGCGTGAAGCTGCATCCATTACAATACAGGGTCCGGGTTTGCTATTTTAGCAAACCCGGACCCTGTATCATGTAATAAATTTGATTAGGCCTTTGAAAAAAGCATGGCCTTAGTCAAAGTAAGCAAATCATGTAGCGGCCATATACACAAAAACGAGAAAAGAGGCATCAAGTTTATCATACCTTGTAGTTCAATACAGTTCTAAAATATCTGTCCTTTTATCTATGCTTGTCAAAAATGCCTGCCAATCATTTATGTAGTTCTGGTGGGTAGAGTTG
>OFFQ01000287.1_pt1 | contig 45454 bp, 15 predicted proteins | sample 1521411 | NCBI WGS metagenome assembly OFFQ01 (sample SAMEA3504110, study PRJEB24116) | mouse gut metagenome | biome: mouse gut; feature: mouse-associated habitat; material: faeces | place: Denmark | collected 2011 | reverse complement strand
GAATAATCTTTCCATTTGGTACATAAGTAACTGTCGCTTCTTGATCTTCCATCGTGACACTTGGTCCATCAACTTGCGCCCGGTCAGCATGGTATCCAGCAACAACCGGTGTTGAAACATCACTGTAGTTCGTCTTGTTGCTTACCCATTCTGTTGAGCTGATAATCTTACCAGTCACATTATCAACCGTAATGGACCGAGTCCATTGCGCGTTTTGCACATTGTCAGCTGGGTTATTGCTTCCCGCACCAACATAGTGGACAGTAAACTTAACATCCTTAAGGTAGTCAACATCTTCATTAGTTACCTTTGGTCCGTCTGGGTATTTAGGGTTAATTGGTTCACCCGGTGTACCTGGTTTATCCGGTTTGAAGGTCGTTGTACCGTGCTTCAAGACAACCGTGTAAGTTTGCGTTGTATTGTCATTGTTGTCAAATACTGCGCCAGCTGGGAAGTCATCACTCACGAGGACATAGCCTTGATCTTCAAGTTGCTTGATTTGGTCAGCGGTACTGTAGTTGATTACCGTACCTGGCTTACCAGTCAAGTTACCAGAAGTTGCGATCTGAGCATTGTTGTTATCTTGGTCAACATAGTTAACAACAGCGGTTTGATCGTTAACGATTGGGTTGTATGGTACTGGCGTATCCTTACCAGGATCAGTTGGCGTTACCGTTGGAACACTTGGGGTGTAACCTGGTACATCTGGCACTGGTTCGTTTGGCGTTACCTTTGCTGGATCCGTTGGATCGGTTGGGTATTGTGGTTGTGGTACGTCTGGAATTGGCTTACCTGATGGATCAACCGGAATAATCTTTCCGTTCTTAGCGTACTTAACTGTTACCGTGTAACTATCATTTTCGTGCGTAAGAGTTACATCAGCAACGTTGTTGCCATCACCATCACGGTCTACATTTACAACGTGGTAACCTTCAACTACTGGCGTCTTAACGCCCGCAACAGATTGGCTACCGCTCCAAGTTAATGGGGTGATCCATTGACCAGTTACCTTATCAAGAACACCTTCACCGGTAAAGTGAGCAGTTTGTTCTACTGGTTCACTAACCTTGTTACCATTTTCGTCCACGTATTGGATTGTCCGCGTAACGCCCTTAGTTACTTGGTCAGAACCATCTGGGTACTTAGGTCCATCTGGATCGTTAGGGTTGATTGGTTCGCCTGGCTTACCTGGGTTGGTTAGCGTTACTGGTTGTTGACCATGCTTCATAACAATTACGAAGTGCTGGTCCGTGTTGGCGTCATCATCGAACTTAGTACCGTTAGTGAAGTTTGAACTTACAAATTCGTAACCGCGGGCTTCAAGAGCAGCCTGAGCAGCTTCAGTACCAGTGAAGACAATATTTTCATCCTTGATACCATCGGCATTGAATTTAGTAGTGACACCGTCAACAAGGATTTGTTGGTTATTATTATCTTGATCAACAATTGTCAAGTCAGCCTTTTGTACTTGGTTGTAAACAACTGGCGTATCTTCAGTTGGCTTATCTGGAGTTACTGTTGGAACCGTTGGACGGTAGCCTGGTACGTCTGGAACTGGCTCGTTTGGCGTTACCTTTGTTGGATCTGTTGGATCGTTAGGGTAACTTGGCGTTGGTGCGTCTGGAATTGGTGTCTTGCCATCTGGACCAACTGGAACAATCTTACCAACCTTCTTGTAAACGACTTCTGTTGCAACATTTGGATTGTCAGTGGTTGCTGTCAATCCACCAGCAGTTGTAACTTCAGAAACATAACCATCAATTACCGGAACGTTAATTGTGCCAAACTTGTGACTAGTTTCATTCCATGCACCGTTAGTAATTACATCCCCGGTTACCGCATCAACAATATCAGCCGTCCGGGTAAATTCACTGGTTTGAACATTATTTTCATGAAGCGTGTTGCCATTTTCGTCAACAAACTTAATCGTCTGAGATGCTGGAATGTTTTGCGCATTTTGCTCAACCGTTCCGTTATTTTCATAACTAACAGTAACAGTGTAACTCTCATCCCCATGATTCAATGCCACACTCTTGACATCATTGCCGTCCGCATCTCGACTAACGGAAACCACATGCATCCGGGCAATACTTGGCGATTCAACACTCTTGACATCTTGAGCTGGTGTCCAAGTCAACTCGCCAGGGCCTGTAATCTTCCCATCTTCAACGGTGACTAATTTGCCTGTAACTTTATCAACTGTCCCTTGAGCAGTAAAGTTAACCGTTTGATTAATCGGATCGGCTACTTGCGCACCAGTCTTAACATTTACATAGTTGATTGTCCGCGTAACTTCTTTTTGTAAGTCAGTCTTATTGTAACCAGCTCCTGGATGTTCTGGATTGACCGGTTCAGTCCCGTGCTTCATCACAATAACAAAGTGCTGATCGTTATTACCATCGTTATCAAAAGTCTGATCGACATTAAAGTCTGAACTAACATATTCATAACCAAGACTTTCAAGCGCATTGATTGAATCACCATAGCCAGTAAAGCCAATCTTGGTATTTTCAATTCCATCAGCGTTGAACTTAGTCGTGATGCCCGCAACAATAATTTGTTGGTTATTGTTATCTTGATCCACGATTGTTAAGTCCGCCTTTTGAATCTGGTTGTAGGTAACCGGCGTATCCTTACCAGGGTCAGTTGGGGTCACTGTCGGTTGACTTGGAACCCATCCTGGAATATCCGGAACTGGTTCATCTGGCATTACTGCTGTAGGATCGGTTGGATCAGTCGGATATTGTGGGGTTGGGACATTTGGAATTGGCTTGCCGCTTGGATCAACCGGAATAATCTTTCCATTTGGAGCATAAGTAACAGTTGTTTCAATGTCATCTTGCGTAACAGCCGTTGCAGGAACAGTTGCCCGATCAGCATGGAAACCATCGATTACTGGAGTAGCTACTTGATCATATTCCGTCTTTTGACCAGGAACAATTGACCATTCTGTATCGTATTCTCCACCTGCAACAAGTTCATGGGTAACGGTATCAATTGTAACTGTCCGACTCCACTGTGATGTTTGAACATTATCAGCTGGTGTCTTATCGCCCGCGCCAACATAATGAACAGTTGCTTTAACATCTTTAAGGTAGTTGGATGGATCAACATTTTTGTCTGGATGATCAGGGTTGACCGGTTGTTGACCATGCTTAAAGTGCACTTCAAAGACGTTCGCACCATCAGCGTATTTAGCACCCGCTGTAAAACCATCTGAGACTAATTCGTAACCTTGACCTTCAAAGTTAGCAATTGAATCCTTAGTTGAGTAGTCAATTGGGGCGCCAACATATCCCTTAAGATCATCAGCTTTAAGTTGAGTATTAGTCGTATCATCGATGTACTTGACCTGTGCAGCGGCATCCTTAGCGTACTCATAAGTTACAACATAATTATATGGAGTAAATTGACCATGATCCGCGCCATAGGTTGTCCGTAAAGTGTAACCATCAAAGGTCTTAGGTGTCGTATGCCATTCACCGGCAGAGTACCAGTTCTTTGCCTCATTAATTCCACCATTAGTTTGGTCTGGATTGTTTTTATTGAAGGCAATCACTTGGTCATCGGCAAGCTTGTTCCCCTGCTCGTCAATAAATTTAACGGTCACTGGCTTGTTAGGAATTAGGTTAAGGGATGTACCACCTTCATTCCAGTTGTAGTAATCAGTATTCTTGTGATAATTAAAGGTTCCCATGTAGGTGTAACCTTGATTGTGATACTTCTTAACAAGGTTATCAATCTTAGCTTCAATATCACCATTATCATGTTCATAAGTTAATCCCTTAACTCCTGAAACGTTAAACACATCGGCAGGATCAATCGTATCCCACGCTGGTCCAAAGTATTCTCCATATTGGGCACCTGATCCCTTTTGACTGTCCTTAGGGTTAGGATTATCCATAATCTTCTTATACTTAAAGGTATGAACTTGATAATTTAGATTTCCTTTAGATTGAACATTATTATAAGTATCAATAAAAGTTGCCTGATCGTCTAACCGATACCCAGGAATATCGATGGCTTGAAGAAGAAACTTCGATGGACCAATATCCTTGTTATCGCCATGATTATAAGCGTAACTAGCTGTAGTGGAAGTATTTGCACCAACAGATGAAGTTGAGAGCACTTCTCCTGTATCTTCATCAATATAACGAACTAGGATTGGGGAAATACGGGCATACTGAAGGGTAATATCAACATCTTTATCTTTAATTCGAGCCATATTACCATCCATCGTAAAGTTTTCATCAAGAACTTCAGGGTTTAATAGCTTGTAACCCGTTGGTGCCATCCCAAACGAATATAGACTAGTACCTGTCTTGCCTTCTCCATTAAAAACACCATTTTTAAAGTTGTAGTTAAAAATATACGATGGTGTAACTGGAGCAGCACCAGTTGTTACATCAACAGCCTTAACGGTGATTTTATAAGTCTGATTAACATTTTCATTGGCTGTTGGAGTCGCAGCAGCTTTTTGCGCCGTCACCCCTTGAACACCAATTGCATGTTCAGCTGATGGGGTCGTTGTAGGGATAAATGTTTCAGTCTTGGGGGCCTGAGCGACATTTGCATCACTATTATTTTGCGTTGCACTGCTTATATTGTTGAATGCAACAGCTGTTGATTGCTGATTAGCAGCACTAGCAGAAGTGTTATTAGCAATTGCAGACGTTGCACTACTCATCGCCGTAGAGACAGCGCTATTAACAGCAGCTTCATAATCGTTAGCGACTGATGTATCAATATTACCCGCGGGATTGACAACAGCAGCCGAAGCATTTTGTGCAGCATTAGCGGCAGTTGCCTGTTTCATCGTTGCAGTACTTGCAGAAGAAACAACAAGGTTATGGTCAGTTTGTTCTGCACCCGCACTTCCAGAATCAGATGTTGAATTTGCATCAGTCGTATCAGCAGAGGCAGTACCAGCAAAAGTAACTCCTAACAATACAGAAGCAACCCCAACACTTAGTTTTTTAATCGCGAACCGTTGCTTAGTAGGCTCATTTTTCTTAATTTGTTCTTGAAGGTTTTTATGAGATAGCATTTTTATATCCCCCTTAATCAATGGATAAGCTAAATTACCAGGCGCCCAAACATGCATCACAACTTGTTTTCACCTTTTAAATATAAAACTTATTCTTCAAATTACAACTCAATTAGCAAAAATTAAGTTATCATCTGTTAATAATTTTAGCGTTTAAATGCTGATAGTTCAATAATTAACCTCAAATTATTTTATGCTAAATTAATGAAAATAAATCTAACAAACATGAAACCTATTTCATATCTAGTGTTACTTAACGTGTTTCAATCCTATCTCTTAACTATTTTTCTAATGTTATCCAATAATTTTTTTAATTTCCGATAATCCCATAGCGAGGTCATTCTTTTAACTAACGATAAACATTTTTTGAATTATACGCAAAAAAAAGCCCTACAGTCGAAAAACCGTAGAGCTTCTTTTATTAATGCAGCAAGTTGCTTGCGCCTCACATAGTTGTTAAGTCATAGCAATTAACTCAACTTGTTGCATCATTACTGTCTGAACATATTTTTAGTCTTCTTTGCGACGTTTCTTTCCTAATCCAACAAGACCAGTTAAACCAAGCGCAGCAAGTCCTAGAATTTCAGCACTATTAGCATCCGCATTACCAGTTTGTGGCAACTTCTTAGCTTCAGCCTTGGTAGTTGCAGCCGGTTGCTGAGCATTAGTTTGCTTAGCAGCAGTTGGTTGTGGTGCTGCAGGATTTACAGAACCATTATCAGCTGGGCTTTCTGGTGTTTGTGGTGTTGGTGTTACTTCATCATTACCTTCTTCACCGCCGTTATCAACCGGAGTTTCTGGAGTTACTGGGGTTTCATTGCTTGGCGTATCATCTTCAGGAGTTGTTGGCGTTTCTGGAGTAACAGGTGTATTTCCACGATCGTATACCACTGGTGTATCAGTACCAGGATCAACTGGCGTTACAGTCTCACGTTCTGGAGTATATCCAGGAACAGTTGGCACTGGTTCGTTTGGTACGACCTTAGTAGGATCTGTTGGGTCGGTTGGGTAAACTGGTTGGTCAGCACCTGGAATTGGTGTGCCATTCTTATCAACAGGGATAATATGACCATTTGGTGCGTAAGTAACAGTTTCGACAACATTCTTGTCCGGATCCGCTTGTGGAGCATTAACAACTGCCTTATCTGCATGGAAGCCATCAATAACTGGGGTATTTGCACCCGTGTAACTACCATCAGTTGTCCATGGCGTCGTGCTAATTACATTTCCAGTGACACTATCTACTGTAACTTGACGATGCCATTGAATTGTCTCAACACGATCAGCAGGAGTCTTATCTCCGGCACCAACGTAATGAACAGTAAAGGTTGTTGTCTTTTGAGTGGTGTAACTCTCTTCTCCACTATCATGTGGATTTTCTGGAGTAACAATTGTTTCATTATGTTTCAAATGAACAACGAAACTATTTTCACCATTCGTAAAGGTTTCATTACCATCTTTAAAGTTATTAGATACTAATTCATAACCTTGACCTTCAAGCTCACTAATCTTATCTGCGGTAGTGTAAGTGATCTTATCGCCAACCTTACCACTGAAGTTATCAGTAGAGATTGTTTGACCAGTTGTATCGTCAACATATGTTACCTTACCTTGAACTGTAACTGGGGTAACCGGAGTATCAGGTGTGTAAACTACCGGTGTATCCTCTCCAGGATTAGTTGGTGTTACAGTTGGTACTTCTGGAGTGAATCCAGGAATACTTGGAACTGGTTCATCTGGTGTAACCTTGGCTGGATCACTTGGATCAGTTGGGTATTGTGGAGTTGGGGCATCTGGAATTGGGTTTCCAGATGGATCAACTGGCACAATCTTACCGTTTGGCGTGTAGGTAACAACAACTGTGTAATCACTATCGCCATGGTTAACTGTAACCTTAGCAACATTGTTACCATCGCTATCACGACTAACACTTGTTACATGGTATCCATCAATTACTGGGGTATTTTGACCGCTTAAGTCGCCATTTCCATTCCAAGTAATTGGTGTTACCCATTTACCAGTAACGTTATCGATAACTCCAGTACCAGTAAAGTGTGCAGTTTGTTCAACTGAGTCATGAAGTTTATTACCGTTATTGTCAACGTAAGTGATTGTCCGTGTTACGTCCTTCGTTACTTGGTCAGAGCCATCTGGGTATTGTGGACCAGTTGGATCATTAGGGTTAATTGGTTGTCCTGGCTTTCCTGGGTTTTCAGGTGTAATTGGTGTTGTTGTGTGTTCAACGTAAATTACAATGTTTTGATCGCCCTTCGTAATACCAGTTGGAATTGTTACATCTGGATTAACAATCTTGTAACCCTTATTAGTAAGGGAAGTAAACGTACCAGTCTTGTCATAGCTGAATTCAGTACCGACGTTTTGACTACCACTTGTCTTACCGTATTCTGGTAAATCAGTATTATCAGTTACGTCATGAACAGTAATTGTGATTGAACCCTTGTCTTGTGTTGGTGTTGGCTTGGTGTAAGGTACCTTTGTGTCGCCAGTTGGTGTATCAGGCGTTACATTTGGTACATTAGTTGTCCAGCCAGGAACAGTTGGCGTAGGTTCATTTGGCGTTACCTTCGTAGGATCAGTTGGGTCATTGTGGTAACTAGGGGTTGGAGCATCTGGAATTGGGTTTCCTGATGGGTCAACTGGAATGATCTTACCAATCTTGTGGTAAACAATGGTAATTTCCTTATTAGCATCCCCTGGAGTTGCCGTTTGACCTTCATAAGTCTTTTGTTCAGCAACGTAGCCATCAATTACTGGGGCATTAGCATTAGCGTACTTATGACTATCAGCATTCCAAGTACCCGTTTCACCAGACTTAGTAAATACAAACGTGTCATTAGTATTGTCATCCAATAACTTAGCATTATTGTTATCACCATCAACATAGTGAACAATTTGCTTACCAACAACTGTTTGATCAGCTGGTGTAGGAGTTGGTGTTACTGGGTTCTTAGCGTAGTTAATGGTAATTACAATGTTGCCATTAGTATGGTTGATTGTCTTGCCAGCAACTGTACCTGTACTACTGTTAATGTCACTCAAGTCTTCGTTTGAAGCAGAGATGTTAGTAATGTGGTAACCCTCAGTCTGAGGTCCTGCTACTTCATCAAAGGAACCTTCATCAGCATTGCCATCCTTAACTGTCCAAGTCATACCATTAGCATTGCCAGTGATCTTGCCGTCCTTATCAACAGTTACCCATTGACCAGTAACCTTATCAAGTACTCCATTAGCTACAAAAGTAAGACTCTTTTCAACTGATGGAATATTGAGGCCGTCACCAACGTAATTAATCGTCCGGGTAATGGTCTTAGTTAATTGTTCTGGCTGGGTACCATCCGGATACTTAGGACCATCTGGGTTGTCTGGATTAATTGGTGTATTAGGTGTCTTAGGACCTGGTTGATCTGGATTTACCGGAACAGTTCCGTGAACAAGGTCAACTTCGTAAGTAACTGTACCATTCGTGTAAGTTACCGTCCCTGTTGGATAACCATCATGTTCAAGTTCGTACCCTTGGTTAGTGTACTTAGTAATCGTATCCTTCGTGCTGTAATCTACATTTGAACCTTCATTGCCAGTTGAAGTTGCCGTTTCAAGAGTCTTGCCCGTTGTCTTATCAACATAGTTAACAATTACGGTACCCTTTTGAACTGGCGTAGGTGTTACTGGCTTCTTAGCTAATGTAATTACTACTGAGCTATTTTGACTAGTTGGCGTAATCGTTTCACCAGCTACAACCCCATTATTCATATCAACATTAGCAGTGGTATTGTTTTCACTCACTTTAACAATATTGTATTGAGTTGTATCAATAGCTTTAGTTGCATCAAAGTCATGGTTTTCAGCGTTCCAAGTAATATGACCCGCACCAGTAATCTTACCATTTTCAACTGTTACTAATTGACCAGTTACAAGGTCGACCACACCGTTACCAGTAAAGGTAAATGTTTGATGAACCGGTGATTCTGCTTGACTACCATCTTCGTAAACGTATGTTACATCACGCGTTACAGTGTTAGTCAAAGTTTGTGGAACAAAGTTAGCCGGGATCTTGTGTGGATGTTCTGGATCATTTGGATTTGGAACTTCTTGCCCTGGCTTTCCTGGTTTTTCAGGAGTAATTGGCGTAGTTGCGTGAACAAGGTGAACTTCAAAGACGTTGCCATCCTTTGCGAAGGTTTCGTTACCATCATTAAAGTTATTTGATACTAAGTTGTAGCCTTGACTTACGTAATTAGCAATCTTATCAGCCGTAGTGTAATTAATCTTTTGACCAACATTACCACCAAATGTTGCTGAGGCTAGAACTTTACCAGTTGTGTCATCGATGTAAGTAATTGAACCATTAGCGGGCACTGGAACTTCTGGGTTCTTAGTCAAAGTAATAACAATCGTACTATTTTGACTAGTTGGCGTTACTGTTTCACCAGCAACTGCCGTCCCATCAACCTTAGCAGTAGTTCCATTTTCGCTAACGTTTGATACATAGTAACCATCATGGTTAATTGCAGCTACATTAGCAAAGTCTTGTGAGTCATGGTTCCAAGTGATCTTACCACGTTGGTTAAGAATATTGCCATCCTTATCAACTGTGACAAGGTTACCGGTTACTAAGTCAATTGTTCCTTCACCAGTAAAGTTTACGGTTTGAACAACATCAGCAGGTGCCTTTGTTCCGTCAGTGTATTGGTACTGAATAGTCCGTGTAATGGTCTTTTCAAGATCAGTCTTAGATAAGTTTGGATTACTTGGTGTTGGCGTTTGTGGGTGTTGTGGATCAACAGGATCAGTTGGGTTAGCAGGATTTTCTGGCGTTACAGGACGCGTACCATGCTTAACATTAATTACTACTCGTTGATTGCCATCAGTGTATTCAGTTGGAATAGTTGGCAATTCACCGTCAAGAACGTAACCCTTGTTTTCAAGAGCTGGCAAGTCCTTAGCATTTGGATTGTAGCTAAAGGCTGTTCCTTGGTCTTCCTTTGTTTGAGGTTGACCATAACCTGGAAGATCAACGTTATCTGTTGTGTCATGGTAAACAACCTCAATCGTCCCTTGTTTTACAGGTGTTGGCGGCGTTACCTTCTTAGCCAATGTAATTACTACTGAGCTGTTTTGACTAGTTGGCGTAATTATTTCACTTGCTACCACACCATTAGTACGGTCAACGTTCGCAGTAGTATTTGTCTTACTGATACCAACAACTTGGTAATTAGTAGTATCAATTGACTTAGTGGCATCAAATCTATGATCGTCAGTATCCCAACTCGTCTTTTCAGCACCAGTTACACGGTCAGTTACTGTCTTACCATTGAAAGTAAAGCTTTGGTTAACCGGCGTATCTGCTTGACTGCCATCTTCGTAAACGTATGTTACATCACGTGTTACGGTCTTAGTAACATCCTTAGTAGTCGTATTGTGAGTTAAGTGAACTTCAAACTTGTTTTCACCATTCGTAAATGATTCATTACCATCCTTGAAGTTATTGGATACTAGCTTGTAACCGCGGCCTTCGTAATTAGCAATTCGTTCAGCCGTAGTGTAATTAATCTTTTGACCAACACTACCACCAAACGTTGCATTTTCAAGTTGGTTACCAGTTGTGTCATCAATGTAAACAATCGAACCATTAGCTGCTACTGGAACTTCTGGTGTCTTAGCGTAAACAATCTTAATCGTTGAGCTTGCAGTATTGCGATTTACAGTTTGTGCAGTAACACCACCATTATTATCAACCATGAAGCCTGAAATACCATTACCACTTACAGAAATGACGTGGTAACCAGCAGCAGTCTTCGCAGCAATTGCATCAAAGTTAGCATCTGAATCTGGTGTCCATGTCAAGCCATTAGCAAGACCAGTAATCTTACCATTTTCAACATTTACCCACTTACCAGTTACATTATCTAAGTAACCAGAACCTTGGAACTTAGCTTCTTGGTGTTCAGGAGTTAATCCTGGCATTGCATTACCTTGTTCGTCAACATAAGTTACATCACGTGTAATTGTACGATCAAGGTATTCCTTTGTGTAACCATCCTTGTCATCTGGATGATCTGGGTTTACCGGAGTTACACCATGGACTAAGTTGATTACCCACTTTTGACTGATGCCATTCTTATCATCAGTGTTGTCGTAGTTACCAAAGTTAATTCCAGCGTAGTTAGTAGCGTTTAAGTTAGCACCGTTGTATGATGCACCATCCCAAACGTAACCCTTGTTCAATAAGTTTTGAACAAATTCTTGAGCACTGCCAAAGCTAATTGCATCGCCTTCAAGACCTGGTTGAGTGTAACTACCTAAGTCTTGTTCTTGACCAGGAGTTACATCGCGAATAGTCAATTGCGCGTTTTGTTGCGTCTTAGCTGGAGTTTCATCCTTAGTCAAGTAGATAGCAAATTGTTGATCACTGTTATTTGCAGTTGCAAAGTTACCAAAGTTCAATTCACTGTATGACTTACCGGCCATTTCCTTATTATTGGTTACATCTTGAGCGTGATCGAATTTGTAACCGTTAGAAATGTAAGCCGCAACAATATCAGAAGCACTACCGAAGTTAATTGCTGTGTCTTTAGCACCAGTAACGCTAGCTGTACCAACTTGCTTGCCGTTTGCGTAAATTGTCAATCCAGCTTTGTGGTTTTCAACTGGATTTGCCTTGTAGTAAACAGTAGCTTCTACGTTACCATGGTCGTAAGCAACATTTTGGATTTCCTTAATGTCATTACCGTCAGCTAATTCACTTGGTGTAGTCTTAGCAGCATCAATTGTGTATCCCGCAATGGTTGGAGATACAACCTTGGCTAATGTTGTTGGATTTGACCAAGCAAAATCACTTAACTTAGCACTACTAATGTCAATTTGGTTAGCAACGTCATAGTCATAAGTGATTACACCATTTTCAATGCTCTTGATCTTAAGCATCTTACCAGTTACCTTGTCAACGCGACCTTGGCCTTTGAAGGTAAGAGTGTTGGTGTAGTCTGTGGCAACAGGCTTGTTAGTAGCTTCGTCAACATAGTGAACTGTTTCAGTAACAGTCTGTGTCAAGTCTGTCCGACCAAAGGCATTTTCAGGGTTAATTGGCGTGTAGTCATGGTTGACATATACGTAGAATGATTGATCAACACCAGGCTTGTCATCAAATGTCCATTGGCCTGCTGCATTCGCATAATCAGTGCCGTATTTAGTTGGGTTATTTGGATCATTGGTTGCTTGAACAATGCTATTAACCTTGTAGCCAGCTTTAATTAAGCTATCGATAGTAACTTGGGCACCATTGAAGTTAATCGCAGTGTTGTCGTCACCGGAAGCCTTGAAGTTAGCAAGTTCCTTCTGGTTATCACTAAGATCAATGACGTGTAAGTCGGCATTTTCGGCTTGCTTTACAGGATCTGGAGCGTAAACAACATTAACCGTGTAATCAGAACCAGTGTGAGCAATCGTAGTTGAAGCTACATCATTGCCATTTGCATCCCGATCAACACTTACAACGTGGTAGCCCGGAATCTTAGGTGTAGTTACGCCATTAAATGTTTGATCTGCTGACCAAGTTAATGGAGTAGTCCATTGACCAGTAACCTTGTCAAGGACACCCTTTGCCGTGAAGTGTACTGGTTGTTGAACATCATTTGGTGTGTATTCACCAGCACCTGCGTAATGAACAGTCCGCGTAATATCCTTAGTAAGGTCAGTTTCGCTAGTACCATTTGGATACTTAGGTTGTTCATTTTGTGGACGTGGGTCGTTAGGGTTGATTGGTTGATCTGGCGTACCTGGATTTTCTGGAGTTACAGGAACAGTATCGTGTACCAAGTGAACTTCAAAGCTGTTCTTAGAAGCATCCTTATTAAAGACTTCTTTACCATCAGTGAAGTTGTTAGATACTAACTTGTAACCCATGTTGATGTAACTGTTGATCTTATCTTGAGTAGTGTAATCAATATTAGCATCAACATTACCGCTAAGCGAATCAGTCTTCAAAGTGCTTCCTGTAGTGTCGTCAATGTAAGTTACCTTACCAGTTGTGGTATCTGGAGTTGGTGCGGCATCCTTAGCATACTTAACTGTTACAGTGTAATCTGCACCAGTGTGGCTAATCTTAGCACTATCAACATTTTGGTTGTCGGTTGTATCCCGATCAACACTTACAACATGGTAACCCGGAATCTTAGGTGTAGTTACGCCATTAAATGTTTGATCTGCTGACCAATCCAATGGTTTTGTCCATTCACCAGTTACCTTATCAAGTTCACCACGCGCTGTGAAGTGTACAGGTTGTTGAACATCATTTGGTGTGTATTGATCTGCACCTTCGTAATGAACAGTCCGTGTAATAGTCTTATCAATTGAAGCCTTGTCCGTTCCTGATGGGTACTTAGGGCCATCTGGATCGCTAGGGTTAATTGGCTTATCTGGCGTACCTGGGTTATCTGGAGTTACTGGAACTGTACCATGTTTTACGTGGATAGTTACAGTAGTTGTTCCCTTAACAATTGATGAAGGAATATTGCCGTCAGTTGATACGTAAACATAACCCTTGTTTTCAAGGTTAGTTAAATCAGTACTTGGGTTGTAAGTTACTTGAGTACCAACATCTTGAGTACCAGTATCAGTACCTACACCAGTTAAGTCTTTGTTATCAGTATCATCATGGAACTTAACGATTAAGTTACCTTGTTCAGCAACAATTGGGTTGTATCGAACAACAACATTAATATTGTCACTCGCATGAGTAATGCCAGTGTAACTCTTAACGTTTCCGTTGCCGTCATTAGCACCGTCAGTTACAACTTAGGAAGTGTAACCATCGATGTGCTTAGTCGGAACTAAGTTAAAGCTACCTTCATCCTTAGTACCATCAGTAATCGTCCAAGTAATACCCTTAGCTTGGTCTGCTAATTCATTACCATTAGCATCAGTCCACTTACCAGTTACCTTGTCTAAGTAACCTGTCCCTTGGAAGTGAAGCGTATCAGTTACTGGACTTGGTGTTTGATCACCAGCACCTTCGTAAGTAACAGTCCGTGTTACATCCTTAGTTAAGCTGGTTTGATCAGTGCCAGATGGGTACTTAGGGCCATCTGGATTATCAGGGTTAATTGGTTGGTCTGGTGTACCTGGGGTTGTTGGCGTTACTGGTTGAATGCCATGCTTAAATGTTACATAGAAGGTTTGAGTATTGCCGTTCACATTGTCAAAGCTTGGCTTAGTACCATTTGCATCAAAGCCATTTGATACTAATACATAACCTTGTTTTTCGTATTCAGCAATCTTGTCGGCAGTACTGTAGTTAATTGCATCCCCAGCTTGACCAGTTAACTGATCACTTTGTCCTAAATCAACAGGATGAGCTGGATCATTTACGTCTTGGTAAACAACTAATGCATTTTGTTGTTCAGGAGTTGGAGCATCCTTCGTGTAAACAACATTTACTACTTGGTTAACACCGCGTTCTGGAGTAGCAAATTTTACAGTCTTGGTGCCTGGAGTGTAACCTGTTACTGCTGGTGAATCAACATCAGTAAAGGCATTCTTATCAGCAGTCCAAGTACCTTCATTTACAATTGCACCAGTTACTTGATCAACAGTGTTAGTCCGCGTCCAGTTAATAGTTTGAGTTGCACTATCATCTGGAGCCTTGGTACCGTCTGCCATGATGTAGTGAACATGAGCAGTCGTAGTGGCAGTTTCAGTCTTGTTACCAGTTGCGTGTTTCAAGTAAATCTTGAAGCTTTGGTTAGATTGAGAATCGTTATCAAAGCTTGGGTAAGTAAAGCCATTTTGGGCATCCCCACTCATACCTTGACCTTCAGATTTTTCAAACGTGTAACCATGATTCAAGTAGTTTTGTAGTTGCGTGTTTGAACCGTCAAAACTAATTTGCTTACCTGATTCGCCACCAGCGGAGTAAGTAGCTAGTACTCGTTGGTTTTGTGGATCATTATCATCAATGATTTGTAAGTCCGCAGCTTGAGCAGAACGGTTGTAAACAACAGTTACACGTTGATTTACATTACGTTCTGGAGCGTTAAACTGAACATTTTCAAGACTTGGCGTGTAACCGTCTTTAGAAAGGTCTGGAGATGTTACATCAGTAAATGCGTTCTTGTCCGCTTGCCAAGTACCTTCCTTTACAGTAGCACCAGTTACCTTATCAATGGTATTGGTGCGAGTGTAAGTAACAGTTTGAAGATCACTATCTTTAGGAGCTTGTACCCCATTATCCGCAACAACATAGTGAACTTGAGCAGTTGCTGTAGCAGTTTCCGTCTTATCTTCAGTATCGTGAATCAAGTAAATCTTGAAGTCTTGAGCAGTGTTACCGTAAGTTGGGTAAGTGTAACCACTTTGAGCATCCCCACTAAGGTTACCAGCAGTCTTTTGAACCTTGTAACCTTGACTCAAGTAACTTTGAAGAATTTCATTTGAGTTAGCGAAGTTAATTTGATCTTCACTCTTACCTTCATTACTAAATGCAGCTAATTGCTTAGGTGAGTTAGCGTTATTGTTATCAATGATTTCAAGAGTGGCCTTTTGAGTAACTTCAGGTGTCTTGTTCTTAGCGTAAGTGACAGTGACATCGTTAACCTTTTGACCTGGGTAAACTGTTACGCCCCCAACAGTTGAAATATCAACCTTGTCATAACCTACTTCACTAGGAGTCTTAGAAGCTACAGAATCCATGTTTTGGGTTGTTGGCGTCCAAGCACGGTCCTTATCAGTAGTAGTTACATTAGTAGTGCCATCAGTACTGTAGCCTAAGATTTGACCAGTTACCTTATCGATTACGGCATTACGTTCAAAGGAAACAGTTTGAGTGTAAGTGCTCTTACCATCTGGAGCCCCATTTACTGGCGTAGTAGTGCCATCTTCATTTACACCAACATAGTTAATATGACGAGTTACTTCAGTAGTTAAAGCTTCCTTAGTCAAACCATCTGGGTAAACAGCTGGGTTATTCCGTGGATCATTAGGATTAATGTTGCCACCAGGGTTATGTGGAGTCTTTGGCGTAATCACTTCAGTTTGGTGACCGTAGTAAACATTAACCACTGCATCCTTAGTAGCAGAATTTACTGTTACACGATCAGCCTGTGCTAAATCAGGAGTAGTGTAACCTGCGTTTGAAAGATCTGGTGAAGTTACTTGATCCCAGTCACCAGTGTTCCAACCATCAGCAGTAGCAGCCTTAGTAAAGGTCTTACCGTCAGCACTAACAGTCCCATAACCCATGTCTTGACCAGTTGATGATACAACGTGTGTCCGTGATAATGTCACGTTTTGAGTTGTTGGATTACCAGCAATCAAGTTAGTTGGAATCTTTTCACCAGTTACCCGGTCATAGTAGTTAATCGTCCGCGTTACAGTCTTAGTCTCAGTAGTACCAGTGTAAGTTGGTGCATCTGGAGTCTTAGGATTGTAAGTAACGACAGTTGTTGGATTTTGGTTTGGATCTGGAGTTGGTGCTGGAACATTAGTCTTGTCTGGAGTGTATCCATCAAGGTTTGGTGTAGGCACATCAGTGTAGTTATCTGGAGTAGTCCAGTTACCAGTTGGCGTAGTTACACCTGTGACCTTATCCTTAGTTCCTGGCCGAGTCCACGTAATTGTTTGCATGTTATCGGATGGTGGGTTAGTCTTACCATCTGAAACAACATAGTGAACAGTTGAAGTAGTAGTCTTCTTGTCCGTTACGTTTTCAGTATCGTGAACTAAGTACAACTTAAAGTGTTGGTCACTAGTACTGTTGTTATCAAAGTTACTGAAGTTAATTTGACCATATGAAGTTGGGTTAGAAGTTTGGTTTTGATCATTTACAAAACTGTCAATCTTGTAACCCTTAGCAATTAAGTCCGCAACGTAATTTGCAGAACCACTAAATGAAATTTGGGTACCAGTCTTACCACTATTATCGAAGCTGTTAAGTTCCTTGTTGTTATCAGTCTTGTCGTAAATAACTAAGTCAGCCTTTTGCGCAACTTCTGGGTTTGGATTGTAGACAACAGTTACTACTTGATCACGATTTGGTTGTGGAGTAGTAAAGTTAGCAACCACTTGATCTGGCGTGTAGTTCGTAAGCGTAGGCGAAGTTACACTAGTGAAGCCGTTCTTGTCTGGAGTCCAAGTTCCTTCAGTAGTTACACCGGTAACCTTGTCAGTAGTATTAGTACGAGTCCAATTGATTGTTTGAACTGGACTATCAGCTGGGGCAGCTGGCTTATTAGCTTCATTACCAGCAACAACATAGTGAACGTGCGCATTAGTTGTTGCACTTTCAGTCTTAGTATCAGTTCCGTGAACTAAGTAGATGTTAAAGCTTTGAACATTGCCATCAACACTATCAAAGTTTCCAAAGGTAATGTTTGAGGCAGTACCAATTGAATTACCATTGGCATCAGTTGCGCTATCAAATACGTAGCCTGAATTTAAGTAAGCTTGAAGGGTTTGTGGTTCACCGTCAAAGCTGATTGCACTGCCCTTTGTACCATTGTTATTTTCAAAAGCAGACAATTGCTTATTGTTTTCAGCCTTATCGTAAATAGTAACCTTAGCTTTTTGTGGAGTATCTGGTGTCTTAGCATCTGGAGTGTAAACAATCGTTACATCAATATCTCCAGAAGTTGGGTTTACCGTAACGGCATTCGCACTACCATCAACGTTAGCATTTACGTTACCAGTAATGTGGTAGCCAGCTACTTGTTGACCAGCAACTTGCGCTAAAGTACCAGTTGCAGGAGTCCAAACAGTATCACCAGTCTTGCCAGTTACCAAGTCCTTAGTAGCAGTTCCAGTAAAGGTTACTTTTTGGTCTGCTTGAGGAGTCAAGTGGTTTTCTGGCGTAGTGCCATCAGTAAAGATGTAGTGGAAACGACGGGTTACATCTTGGTTAGTTGTAACTTGTTGCGTTTGGTGACCGTAGTAAACGTTGTATTCAAGATTTTGAGTATCTGGTGTTACTTTATGGGCTGCTACATTGCTTGCACTAGTTCCATCTTGGAATTCAGGAGCAGTGTAGTGGAATGCTGAAAGGTCCGCAGACTTCTTAGCAGCAAATTCATCAGTAGTCAAGCCTTCAGCAGTGTGCCAATCTTGAGTTCTAAATGATTTACCATCGCTGCCAACAGTACCGTAACCGACAACCTTACCATTTTGATCCAATACTTGCGTCCGCGTGAAAGTTACGGAATCAGTAATTGGGTTTTGGGCAATTAAGCGTGAAGGAATCCGTGCACCAGTTACCTTGTCGTAGTAGTTAATAGTACGTTGGATAGTCTTAGATTCTTCAACACCTTGGTGGTAAGTAGTAGTTTGAGCCGGGCTCTTAAAGTGAACAACAAATGCTTGGTTCGTGTTGTCATCATTGTCATAAACTGGGAAGGCAACCCGAGCAAAACTGCCGCTAGCTGAACCATTAGATACACCAGTACCAGTTGTACCGTTATAAACATAACCTTGGTTAATCAAGTTATTAACTGTTGACGTAGCGTTGTCAAAGCTAATTTGTGAACCTGCATCTCCACTAGTGTTTTGTTGTGGGCTTAAACTTGCACCAGTATCATCGTTAACAAAAGTAATATTAGCATTTTGCTTGTTAGCAACAGGAGTAGCAGCCTTGTAAAGAATAATAATGTCGCGATTGCCTGGTTTAGTACCATTGTAAAAGGCACCACTACCAGTATCAGCAAGATGTGCTCCCATCACGGTTTGGCCTGGCGCAACGTTAGCTTGACTTAAACCAGGGATCAACGCCCCCTTAGGCGAATCAGCATCGAAAAGATAAGTGTTTAAGTCAATGGTCCCGTCAGTTTTCGTCTGCAATCTAGTATAGGCACGAGTCCCTTGATGATTAGTAATCGAAGCTCTGATATTACCAATCCGACCGTCACCTAAGATTCCCTTAAGTGGAGTTGAAAGTAAATCATCAACAGTAATTGGTACGCCATTATTAGTAGTTAATTGCTTGTTCAAAATGTCAGTAAAATCACTTGAATTATAAAGCCCATCCGAAGCTCTATCAACTAATTGGTAAGTCTTACCATCCTTAGTAATCGTTGGTAATTCATTACTGGTGGAATCATAACTTGAACCATTAAATGCTTCATCACTAACTTTATGGCTAAGAACTTTCCCAGTTTGAGCATCAACATACCAAATATTTTGTGTAACTTTATCGGGAATATTTGACCCCGCACTGTTCCAAGTTTTGCCTGGGATAATGCTGTCAGCAATTGGCCGTCCTTGATCCCAAGTAATAGTGATCCGATGAGCGTCATCGGTCACAAAGGCCCCCGTACCATTGTCCACTGGCGAATTACCATTGCCAGGAGTGATATCAATCCGTCCGATCTTCAGATTACCAAGACCCGCAAAATTTACAGAGTTTGCCTGATTAAGGGACCAATTATAAGTCCCCCCCCTGATATGTTGAACCACTGGCTACTCCCGCAGTAGTATACGTTCCTTGTAAGCTTGGGTGATTTCTTTTAACAGTGCCTTTTCCATCCATTTGGGTATCTTTGCTTATTTGATAAACAAGTTGGGCGCTACCATTTCTAACGTTGTAGAATCTAAGATTGTCACCGATGTTATTACGATCAGTAGTAACGATAATCTTTTGACCCGTAGTTAACACTTCATAGGATTGAAAAGCATATTGGTCAGCCGGAATAGCAGCAAAATATTGTTGATATTCTGGGTTTTCAGTGAGATTGAAGTTTGGAGTGTAGGAATCTATATTTACAGGAGTAGCACTATTTGTTGCCACTAATGACGTTCCTAATAAGCGGGCCATATCGGCATCATTTAGCGCAAAACTACGTGGGCTAAATGTTTGCGTAGCTGTTGAAGCGTCTTGCGTATCAGCAACAGTACTTTCTGGAGCTGCACTTGTTTCAACAGCAGTTTGTGATGCAGCTGATTGTTGACTGACAGTACTTGTGCTAGTTGGCTGCGTTACTGAGGCCGCTGAAGTTGTGACACTATTTGCTGAATTTGCAACAGCTGCACTTTCAACAGTATTATTTTGTGCTGTTTGACTAGCTACTGCAGCATTAACGGCAGCTTCATATTCATTTGCAGCTGGGGTTTGTACATCTCCAGCCGGATTTTGTGAAGTTGCAGTTGCACCACTCGCTTGATTAGCAGCAGTTGCTTCTTTTAACGTTTGATTATTAGCAGAATTTAAAACTAAATTGTGGTCAGTTTGTTCTGAACCATCACCATTATTAGCATTTGTGTCTGCGCTAGCATCAGTTGTATCAGCTGATACACCATTTGCAAAAGAAATACCCAAAAGAACTGAGGCTACACCAACAGATAACTTCTTAATGGTGAACCGTTGTTTTTTAGGTTCATACTTCTTAAATTGTTCCTGATGATTATTCCGTGATAACATCAACTTTTCCCCCTTAATATTTTTATAGCGCCAGCAATAAATATAATAAATGACTGTAATAATTGTTTGCTTACTTTTTCTATATTACTTGTTTTGCTTTAAAACACAACTATTCTTTTGTCGATTTTTGAAAAACAAAAACCGCATTTTTCGTTATCAGTTGATAGAAGCTTTATATAATGGCATTTTTAAGTATTTTTAAAGTCAGAAAAAAATGTTTAAGTTTTTTTAAACAAATGAAACTTTTGTCATTTGTTAATCGTTAAGCATTTTGCTTTTGCTATATCACTCGATAAAGAATTTAAAATCTTTTCCTTCTAATAGTGATCAAGCTTTTTCATATTAATAAATAATTTCTTTCCTTAATTGTTTTATCAAAATATAAATAAGCCCCCCATATTTAGAATTTCTAAATAGTGGAGAGCTTATTTTTCTTATTACACTAAAACGCTATTTCTCTCGTTTCTTCTTCAAATCAGTTAAACCAAGGATACTTGCCAGAGCAGCAAATGCGAATCCTAATATAGAACCACTATTTTGATCATTACCAGTTTGCGGAAGAATATTAGCTTTTGACTTTTCTTTTAATGAAGTCTGAGTTAATTGGTGTGAGATAAAGTGTTGATTTGAAACCTGTTGCTTTTCTTGTTCAACCGGTTCAGTTGGCAATTGATTACCAGACATTACCTTATTACCATTATTTGTTGGTGCTATTGGTTTAGCCGGTACTGATGGTTCAGTTGGTTGTGCCGGTTGATCAGGATTAGTCGGTGTCGTTGGCTGATCAGGTGTAATTGGCGTTACTGGCTTATCAGGTTCTACTGGTTGATTATTCTTAGTGTATTCAATCTCAATACTCTGATTTTCGTCACTAGGAATAACCATTTCAGCTGGAATAGAGACCTGACTAGCGGTATAGCCATTAATTTCTGGAGCCGTATATGCTGGCCACTCATCATTACCATCAACTTGCCAGCCACTATAGGTTACCTTGCCAGTAACCGCGTCAAATGTTGCCGTCCTGGTAAATTTAACAGTCTGTGTAATTATCTGGCGTTGTCCATCCGGCAGCTTAACAGTAATAGTTCGTGTTATCTCTTTAGTTAAGGATTCCATCTTCTCGTAAGTTGTTGATGGATTACCAGGAACTTTTCCTGTTGGAGCTTTTTCTCCCGGCTTTACAATGATCGTTTGATGTTTGATCAAAACGACAACATTTGGAATTCCAGCAGGAGTAGCCATGACTGTTGCTGGAATTGATTGGCCGGGGACAAGTTCCCAACCTGCTGGCAGAGCTGGATTGATCGCAACCGCCTCACCTGTTTTACCTTGGAGCGCAGTTCGTGTAATTTCATTACCATTTTCGTCACGGTAAATGATAAATCCGGTCTGTTCATTAGGAATGTAGTTAATTTCGACAGTACTGTCACCACTGGCTACTGTGACATCCATCTCAGGAACAATACTTATATTTGTCGTGTACCCTGGTACGGTTGCAGGAGTAAAGGCCGCAAATTCGCCACGATCCCATTTAACATCAGTAACTTCGCCAGTGACTAAATTCTTAGTCCCAGTTCCGGTTAAGACGACTGTTTGCACGGTTTGTTTGTCACCACTTGGCAGGTGCTCAACGATTGTCCGCGTTACCGTCTTATGCTCTTGAACTGGCACAGTAACTGGCTCAATCACGATCACAGTTGTCCCGCCAGTAATCTTTACTGAATGAGGAAGGTCGCCAGTTGGTTGCCAATTAGTCGGAACTTCTGGCTTGAAGGAAACATCACTGCCTTCTTCACCAGTAACCGTCTGTGTATGGATTACTTGACCATTTGCATCTTGGTAACTAATAATCTCTTGGCCTTCCTGTGGTTCCGGAATCTTATCGTACGTGATGTCAACCGTTTCATTTGGTATCTCAGGATTTACCGTCATTGCTGGCACAAGCTTTTGACTAGGTACATAGCCCGTAACAGTTGTAGGTTGATAACTAGCCCATTGCGCAGTGCCTTGAGGAAGCCATTCAGTGTATTTAATTTCACCTGTTACTTCATCAAAGATCGCTGTCCGGGTAAATGTAACTTTTTGTGGAATCGACTCTTCCTTGCCACTTGGGTATTTAACATTGATTGTCCGTGTTGGGGTAACTGTTAGTTGTTCCATTGTCGGGTAGTTCTTGGATGGATCACCTGGAACTTTACCAGTCGGAATGGCAGTCGCAGGAGTTTCTGGAGTAACAACAACCGTCTTATGCTCAACCTTAACTATTACCGTTGGAATTCCTTCCGCTGTAGCAGTGACAGTCTTAGGAATTTCTTGACCTGGAACAATTTCCCAACCCGCTGGTGCTTCTGGGGTGACAGTTATGATTTCACCTGTCTTACCAGTAATTGTTGTAGAACCAATTTCCTTACCATCTGCATCTTGGTAGGAAATCTTACCGCTTTGCTCATTAGCGGTGTAAGTAATGTTGACAGTCACATTCTTTTGGCCGTTCTTGACTTCAACTTCTGGCACAACGTTTTCATTTACCGTGTAACCTGGAATAGTTTCGGGAGTGTATGCATCCCACTTAGCGGTTGACCATTCACCATAAGTTACTTTACCGGTAACGTTATCGTAAGTTGCGTCACGGTAAATCTTAGTCGTTTGAACTTCTGTATTCTTCGTTCCATCTGGCTTAGTTACAACAATCGTTCTCGTAATTGTCTGGTTCAAATCATTTTCATGAGCACCATCAATTACTTTTCCGGTTGGTGTCTTTTCGCCATCAGGAATTGGAGCATTATGATTAACAGCCGTTGTCCCATGTTCAACCTTAATTATTACCGTTGGAATTCCGTCTGCTGTAGCTGTGACAGTCTTAGGAACTTCTTGACTAGGAACTAATTGCCAGCCGGCGGGGATTTCTGGAGTAATAGCTATTGTTTCGCCAGTTTTTCCGCTAAGTGGTGTTGATCCAATTTCCTTACCATCTACATCTTGGTATGAAATCTTACCAGTTTGTTCATTAGCGGTGTAAGTAATATTGACTGTTGTATTATCAGTTTCTTGACTTACATCTTCTTCAGCTACTTGAGCTGGATTTGCCGTGTACCCAGGAATTGTTTCTGACGTGTATGCATCCCATTTACTACTCTTACTATTCAATGTCCAATCACTGTAAGTTATCTCACCAGTTACTTCGTCAAATGTTGCAGTTCTAATAAATTCAACACTTTGAGTGATTGTTTGCTTAGAACCATCTGGCTTAGTTACAACAATTGTACGAGTTGGAGTCTTTACAAGATTGTCCATCTTCTCGTAAGTCTTATTTGGATCACCAGGTACTTTACCATTTGGAATATCTTCCATAGGGGTATCTGGAGTTACAATAATCTTCTTGTGCTCAATCTTAACTATTACCGTTGGAATCCCTTCCGCTGTAGCAGTGACAGTTTTAGAAATTTCTTGGCCTGGAACAATTTTCCATCCTGTTGGTACTTCTGGGGTGACAGTTATGTTTTCACCTGTCTTACCAGTGATTGTTGTAGAACCAATTTCCTTACCAGCTACATCTTGGTAGGAAATCTTACCACTTTGCTCATTAGCGGTGTAAGTGATGTTGACTGTCTCATCTTGTTGACCGTTCTTCACTTCAATCTCTGGCACAACGCTCTCACTTGAAGTGTAGCCTTTGATCTGGGCTGGAGTAAATTCTTTCCAGTCTCCAGTTGACCATTCTCCATAAGTTACTTCACCTGTGACATCATCATAAGTTGCGTCACGGTAAATCTTAGCTTCTTGAGGGATCTTCTGTTTTGTTCCATCTGGGTTAGTTACAACAATCGTTCTCGTAATCGTCTGGTTCAAATCATTTTCATGTGCCCCATCAATTACTTTTCCGGTTGGTGTCTTTTCACCGTCTGGAACTGGATTAGTATGATCAACATTGGTTATGCCATGCTTAATCTTGATAGTAGTAATTCCATTTTCAAGCGTAATTTCACTTGGCACACTGCTTGGATCACTTGCTACCCAACCAGCAGGGAATTGAGGAGTAAATTCAACTTGATTTCCTTTAAGCTTCCCACCAACTGAGAATGTACTAATTACCTTACCATCAGCATCCACATAGTTAATAGTTTGGCTACTATTTTCCAAAGTAAATGTCGCTGTTGAACTAAAAGCAATATTGTAATTTGGATTTTCTTGACGAATCTTACTGATTGCCTCTTCGCTAAGTTCAACGGCATAAGTTCCAGCTTCAGTTAATTGAGCTGGATGACCATCTTTACTGAAGATAAAGTCACTTGCCATCAACCCTGTAATCGTTTGACCATTTACCATCACCGTGTAGTGACTAGGATCAAGCTCTAAATCTTGCGTAGTTTGAGAACCACTTAGCGTTGCCGTCGCCTTAGCTGGCACAATTGTTAATGATCCTTTACTCCCATCATAACTATAATTGTAGTTACTATCAGCTGCCTTGATTGCAGCGATACCAGCTTGGCTTAGTTCAACTTGGTAAGTACCAACATTTATTGGATTATCGATAACTTGAATGTCTTTGGCAGTTAATTGGTAAGTTTGACCATTAGAAAGTTTAACTTCAAAGTTACCAGGATCTAATGCTACTACACTGCCTGTATAAGGAGTTTCTTGATTACCATTAAAACTGACGGTTGCATTTGCCTTAGTAATTATTACGCTAGCTAAGCCCTTGAAATTCCAAGTGTAATTATTGTTAGTGGCAATCTTACTTTGACTAGAATCTTTAAGCTTCAAGTAGTAAGTACCAGCATTTACTGGGTTAGCAATTACTTTTCCATCTTCATCAACCCACTCATAGTCGTCAGCAGATAGAGTTGGGGCGGTAAGATCTACACCATTGTTCGTAGAAATAGTGTTAGTAATCTTATCAACATTAATTTCTGGAGTTTGGCCGTTGTAAACCACATCGTAGGAGCCTGAAGTAGTTACATTAGCGTTAGCTTTTTCGATTGTAAAATCTACAGCATCATTATTGTAGGTATAGTTATAGTGATTACTTTCAAGATTTCGAATTTGATCTAAGGCTGCCTCGGTTAATCTTACTTTGTAACTACCTGCATCAGTTGGCGCAGAAATTTGATTGCCTTGATCATTTACAAATTCAAGATCTGCAGGCTTTAAGACATAAGTTTGACCATTTGATAACTTCACGCTAATGCCGTTAACAACTCCATCAGTAGCTGGAATAACTACTGGATTTTCTGTGTAAATTGTTGAAGCTGACCCATCAAGAGTAATGTTTGCAGTAGCCTTTTCAATATGATAATTACCTTCACCTTGGTAATTCCAAGTATAGTTGGCATTTCCAGCAATCGCATTTTGAACTTTTTGCCAGCCAGCCTGGCTCAAACGAACTTGATAAGTTCCAACTTCGCTCGGTGCAGAAATTACTTTCCTATTTTGTAAGAATTCATAATCAACTGCTGTTAATTGCAAAGTACTTGGCAAAGCAATGGTCTTTTCATTTGGATTATCAGTAGTGATTTCTGGAATAAAGTTAGCTGGATTAATTGTTGCCGGATTACCAGTCCAAGTAACAGTTTGATCACTAGTATTTGGCAAAGTAATCACAGCATTAGCTTGACTAATAATATAAGTATACTCACCGTCAATTGCACCAGTGGCAAAACTGTAGTTAGGGTTAGCAGCCTGAATCTTGGCAATTGAGTTATCCTTAAGCTTCAAGTAGTAAGTGCCAACATTAGTTGGTAAGCCAGTCATTTCAGTGTAAGCACTGTCTGCATTCTTGGTGTACCAAGCGTAGTCATCAGCGGTTAAATTAGAAAGATCTAAGCTTTGGCCATCAACTAACCCACTTGGCGTCCAAGTAATTGAATTAAGAACATCACTAACCGTAGTTTCTTGACCATTGTAAACCTTATTACCATTTCCGCCTAAAGTATCAGTAGCTGCTTTTTGATTAATTGTGTACTTAATCGTGCCACCTGCCGTATTAAAGCTGTAGTTAGGATTATCCTTTTGCAATGCTTGCAGAGCAGAAGGTTTCAGACGTGCTTCGTACGCGCCAGCATCAGTTGGAATCGCATCTAGCTTCTCACCTTGGGCATCATACCAGTCAAAATCACTGGCAGTAATGTCTTTCATTGATAATGGACTATCAGTAATAAGATCAGTAGCGCTAATCGTTAAGTCATTTACATCTAAACTAGCAGCTTGACCATCGTAAGTCTTTTCTTGATTACTACCAGAAATAGTGACATCAGTAATTGACTTAGGAATGATTTCAAAAGTAGCTGAACCAGTTAAGTTATCCGCACTAATTTTTGCATTTCCTGAACCAGCATATTGATCAATTACAGCTTGCAAATGAGCCAAACCAGCTTGGGTCAATTTAATAGTGTAAGTACCTACATTAGTTGGTGCCTCACCATTAGTCCAAATGTAATCACCATCTTGCAAGTGGTAAATGCTATTTTCAGTGCTACCCGGGAAAGTCAAGTTAACAACGATGTTACCACCATTGTTAATTTCAGCGGTAGTTACTGGCGAGCCATTAAATATCATTTGGTTAGAACCTGACAAGCTTGCACTGGCATCAGTAGCTGAATTAATCGTGTAAGTTGCCTGGGTGTTAAATGTCCACTTGTAGTTATCACCATTGTTACCAGTTAAATTCTTCAACTTAGCTTGGCCGGCTGGTGATAATTCAACTGTATAAGTTCCAGCATTAATAGGATCACCATTAGCAAACTGCAAATCATCAGCCGCCAACTGAATCGTTTGTGCAGTACCATCTGGAGCATAAACAGTAGCTGAATAAGTTAAATTATAGTTACCAGTATTCAAATCACTTGGCGTAGTAGTTTTCCCGTCATAGGTCTTACTATCGCTACCGTCTAAGCTGATCGTGACTTTGCCTTGGTTCACCTTAAAGATGCCATAAGTAGTTACATCGCCAGCAGCTTGTGGATAGGCATAGTTAGTACCCAAAGCAGTCTTGATATTATCCAGACCTTGAGATGATAAAACAACTTGGTAACTACCAACATTGCCTGGTTTTTGACTAAAAATCAAGTCTCCATCTTTAGCTTGGTAGTTTAAAGTATCACCATTTTCGGTCAACACAGTTAGAGTGTAGCCTTGAGGGTTCTTCTTAATAGCATTTAACCACTCATTAGAACCATAAGTTACGTTTTGCTCATTGCCATCGACAGTAATCTTTATTGGCATTTGATCAACAAAGAAGTTAGCCCGTGCTGCAGAAGCTTGCGTCCAATTATAGTTAGTTGAACCAGTTAAAGCTTGAAGTTTCTTCAACCCTTGATCAGATAATCTCACTTCATAAGTACCAACGTTACCTGGAGCAGTTACAAACTCTAAATCGCCTGTTTCAAGCTTCAAATTTGTATAAATTGGCTCATGTTCATTGTCAGTTGTCGCATTCTTAACCGGTGCAGTAATGGTAATAGTGTAGCCATTATCGTCACCATATTGAATCGTTGAATTTTCACCATATTTAATATGTTCTGCGCCATTAATCGTAACGGTAGTATCAGCAGGTGTAATGACATACGTAGCTGGTTCATGCTTGCCATCAACAGTAGTCGCATCAGATGATCCACTTCTAGCAGGACTATTAGTCCCACTAACAGCGTCCCAATCATAATCTGGAAAAGCTGCCTGTAGTCTTTGTAACAATTGATCAGCAATCTTAACTTGATAAGTGCCGACATTGACTGGCATTTGATCATTAGTAAAGCCATTAATGTAGACATCTCCAGACTTCAAACCACCAATTACTTGGATAATTTCAGCATCAGTTGGCACAGGAACACTGCTATTCCAATTAGTTAGTTCAATATGGTAAGCACTTGGATCGAGAGCTAAATCAGTCCCGTAAGTGGTCGTTTGATTACCGCTTAAAGTAACTTGAGCCTTGCGAGCATAGATTAAGAAATTACCAGTAGTTCCACCTAAACTAATGTCATAATTGCTTGCACCGGTTATGGCCTTAATCTTATTAAGTGCAGCATTAGTTAGACGAACGTAGTAAGCTGGGTCACCAGTTTTATCGTTTTCTTGCGCATTAGCATGGCTGACTGAATTACCAGTGCTATCGACAACTTCTAAATCTTCTGGCGTTAAATTGAAGCTTCCTAGTCCAATCGGTTCATCAGTTGAGTTACCCCACACTAGTTTAATATCACCATTATCAAGCTGTGTTTGGGTAATGGCTGCATTTTGACCGTTATAAACTTCTGATGCCGTTCCAGTTACGCCAATAACTAGACTTGCTGGATAAATTTGATAAGTAATGCGGCCTGAAATGGTACTATTTCCATCCTTAACAAATGTATAGTTAGGGTTAGCCGCTGCAAAGGCTGAGTTACCCTTTTCATTTAATTGCAAGTAGTAATAACCCGCATTAGTTGGAGCACTAATCTGATTGCCATCTTGATCAACCCATTCAAAGTCATCGGCAGCTAAATCTGGAATCGTTAAACCTTGAACATTATTGAAGCCAAAGTTTTTCTTGGTTTCTTCATTAGTTGGATCAAAACTTACTGCGTGGCCATTGTATTCACTCTTTTCATTACCATCTAACTGAACGTCTGGTGAGATAGCTTGTGTAATTTGGAAAGTAGCACTACCAGTATTGTCCTTAGACAAGATAACATTGCCTTTACCAACAGCCTCATCAATTGCAGCTTGAATTTTATCAAGACCTACGCTAGAAAGAGTCAGAGTATAATTACCAGCATTAACAGGTGTTTTACCATCTTGAGTATTCCAAGCGTAGTCTCCATCTGCAAGAGTAAAACTAGTTGGTAAGTTAACAACATTATTACCATTAATGGCTACCTTGATGGTTGAACCATCAGTATACAAATCAGCTGTCGTTACTGAATTGCCATTGTAAACCATCGAATTGTGACCGCTAAGTTCAGTATTAGCGCTCGCAGGAGTAATGGTGTAAGTACCAGTTCCACTAGATGCTGTGGCAGCCCAAGTTACATTATCACTATTAATTTCTTTGATATGATCCCAACCAGCTTGCGATAAACGAACTTCATATTTTCCAACATTAATTGGGACAGTAGTAGTCCAAGTCCCATCAACATTAAATTCAATATCGCCAGCAACTAAGTTATAAGTTGGATTATTTGGTTCATTCAGCTTAATTGAGAAGCCGTTTAAGTAATCTCTATTAGGACTACCAGTGTAAGCGTATGAAGGATTGCCACTAAATTCTGCAGATGCTTGGGCCTTGTTAATGACTAAAGTACCGAAACTCGTACCTTGGCTAATCTTGTAGTTATCACCAACTGCCTTTTGAATCTTCGCAACACCGGCATCAGTTAAGACAATATGGTAAACACCATCAGCATTCGTTGCAGTGATAGGCTTACCGCTGACATCAACAATTTGGAAGTCACCAGAATCCAATTTAACATTGCTTAAGCTTGCTGTTGCGCCATCTTTAGCGCTAATTCTTACTTGGACGCTGTTAGTGCCATTAGCATTATAATTAACACTAATTGGTTGACCGGTGTAGGTTTCGGTTTGTGTTCCCTCCACACTAATAGTATTTTCAGCAGCTGTAATGGTGTAAGTAGCTAAGTCACCACCATTAGTCAAAGTAAAGTTAGGATTATCCTTCTGTAGAGTAGAGAGTGCAGAATCCTTAAGTTTTATGTAGTAAGTTCCCACATTTTCAGGATTACTGATCGAATTACCCTGAGCGTCTACCCACTCATAACTATCACTAGTAAGGCCAGTAGTATTTAAAGCAACTTTGGCATTGTTAAAGTTAGTAGTAATTGTTAATTTGGAAGGATCGATGCTAGTCGTTGGTTGGGCATCATAGATCTTAGTGTAACTTCCAGATGTCTGGTTGCTTAAAGTGAAAGTAACTGGTGCCGGATTAATAATATAGGTTGCAGTACTGGTAAAGGTTGAATTACCCTGAGCATCTACCCATTTAATACTGTTATTACCAAATTCTTTTATAATATTTTGCTTACCTTGTTCTGACCAACGTAACTCATAAGTGCCTGCATTAGTTGGCATTTCAGTCGTCCAAGTTTGACCATTATCAGATGAAAATTCAACATCTCCGGCCTGTAAAGTATAGTAGAGGCCTCCCGTTGGCCCTGTCACTCCAACATAGATTGGATTATCACCGTTCCCATCATTAAGGTCATCAAGAGTGATTGGACTGCCAGTATAAGTTGACTCATTAGTACCTGCCAAAAATGCTGTTGCAGTTGCCGTATAGGTTATATTAATTACAGTCGGAAGGGTAGCGATAGTGACAGTTTGAGCTGGAATAGGTCTCCAGTTAGGAATATCTAACGTTGTTTCAGTAGTTGTCCCATCAGGATGCGTAACGATTTGTTTAATGACTTTCGTATAATTATTAGGAACCGGTATATTGTTGTAGCGTCCCCACTTACCTGTAGTCCAGCCACTCCCATCAAAGCCATCAAATGTTACTCCGCTATCATCAGCATTTACTTTAACAGGTCTAGTAATCGTGGCTGATTGAGTGGTGGTAGATGGTTTGACCAGGGCAGACCCGTTTATAGATTTATCGATCCCAATCATGTTAATTACACGATTAATAGTTTTTTCTACCAACGATTTAGGGACATAGTAAGTGGTTAAATCGTTACGAACATACCAAGTTGGATCCGTTGCATTCGTAAATACTGTTCCTGGATTAAAATTGGGAGAAGCAAAAGTATTGGTAGCGTATATACCCTGCAATTGTATAGTAGCCACAACATAGTCGTTGCCAGCATCTGGAACATTTACACTAAAAGGTTGATTACTCTTTGGCAAATTCCATGAACCAGAAATCACATGAAAACCTGGATTTGCTGTGTCCCCTTCATTTTGATCCCATTGCCAATTGCCGCTATAGACAACTTTATTGGTTGCAGGATCAATTGTACCAGTTTGGGCATAAAAGACTTGAACTTGTGCATCTGGTCTAAATGAGTCTCCATTCTTATCCCCACCAGCAATCACAAATTTAGCGGTTATGGTTCTAGCTTCAGTTTTATTTGGAACATAGAAGATAGTATGCACCGGCTGAGCTTCGTAAAGAGATACAGCAGTCGTATAAGCACTTGAGCCTTTAGAAGTATCGCTGGTATCGTCATCACTACCATTCCAAGTAGGGAAAACAAATTGATTAGCGGGAACTTTATTAGTATTTGTAGCAGGACCACCAGTGTAAGCTGTATATCCATTTAAGGTTGGTACATTGGCAGTTACCGTAGCCCACTCTTGCGGTAAATTAGTCCAAGTCCCGGATACTACATGGTAACCAGGTGTATTACTATCACCTTTTTTAGTATTCCATTGCCATGGACCATACGTAACAGTTCCAGTTACCAAATCTTTTGTAGCTTGCCGAGTATAGTAAACATCTAAAACTGCAGAAGTAAAGGCATTACCATCCTCAGTGTAAGTACCGTCTTCATTAACTTTTGTCTTAACGTAATTTACGGTAACAGTACGTGTTTCTTGGGCGGCTGGCTCAGTATTGGTTACATCTTGTGTTTTATGAACTAGGTGAACCGTCATATTCGCACCATATAACGAAGCGGCAATCTTGTTAGCTTCTTCGCTTGTAATAGCAGCATGTGCTGGCTCTCCTATCGCTTCAAGACGCCCATTAAAAGATTCAAGATTGTTCGTAGTAAGCCAGGTAACATTGGGGATCGTCCAATTACAATTAGGATTAGAAAATGGCACCCAGCGATCACCAGCTAAAATTACGTCGTCCGGAACGCCGCTTACGCTAACAGATTGATAATTTCCAGTATTTATACCTGGAAATGAAATCTGATTCCAGCCGCCATTAGGTGCTTTTTCCCATGTGAATTGCTTAAGTTCTTTATTTTCCGTATCATCCCAGTAAGTGATCGTAAACTGCATTTGTTGAGTAACGGTAACCTTAGCAGTAGCTGGAGCAGTTACAGCAGTGTATTGCTGACCATTCACAGAAACTGGATAAGTTGCAATAACTTTAACATTATATGTTCCTACTTGATCCCAATTTGGTTCACTATTATCAACAAATTCAAATGTAGTACCTGATGGAAAATCAGCAACATTAGTGACTAAATCTTTAGCTGTTAAAGTCTTCCCCTTATAGGTAGTCTTATCTTGAATCTGAATTTCTTTCTTTTGATCTGCTGGGATGGTAACAACTTGGTATGTAGCAGTTGCATAGTTAACCAAGTGATTGTTGTGACCAGTTACATCATCAACAGGGGCAGTTGAAACTCTCTTTAATACATAGTTATGTTCAGTAACATAGTCCTCAAGCTTTTGATCAACCATCTCTTTGTAACTATTAATGGCATCAGTCATGTTACTTGCACCAGCTGCATCATAAACAACAGGGAACGAAATAGTTGTACTTTGCCCACCATCTGCATTATTAATAGTGATATTGTGTGTACTATTGTTTTTATTGGATAAAAGAGTGTAGAGACTACCACTAGTCAAAATAATTGGTTGAGTAAAGCCACCATTGGCAATACCCAAAGTGTTTAACTTATCAGCAGTAAGGGTGGAGTTATTACCGAGATAAACGACTGACTGAGTATTATTTATGACATTCGATGCACTGGTTACCTTACTAAAGTCCCAGTTAGAAAAATCAACATACTGAGCCGATGAACCAGCAAACAAGTTTGTCATATTGGTAACGTTGCTCGTGTTCCAGTTAGCAATCGCACTTGCATCAACCAATGATCCTTCATTGGCAAAAGTTGCTTCAAGATTAGTTACCTTACTGGTATTCCAGTTTTCCAAACCATGCAGGCTAGTTAGAGCCCCGTTAACATTAAATGCCCGATTCAGATCAGTCACATTGCTAGTATCCCAATTAGCTAAGGCACTAATGTCAGTCAAATTAGCATCACTCATAAAGATGACGCCCATGTCAGTTACATGACTTACATTCCAATTTTCTAAACCTTGTAAGTTCGTAAAACTATTATTAGCAAATGCAGTGTTAAGTTTTTGTAAACTGTCAGTCTTCCAATTGCTCAAAGGAGAAAGATCTGTAACTTTGTTAACATTGTTGAAAATCCGAGTCATATTCGTAACTTTTTGAACATCCCAGTTTTCCAAACCAGTTAAACTAGTCAAGCCAGTCGCATTTTGGAATAAAAGGGACATATTAGTTACATTGGAAACATCCCAGTCACTGATTCCAGTCAAAGATGATAGGTTAGAAGCACCTTCAAAAGTACTTTGCATTGAAGTAACGCTACTAGTATCTAAACTATTAGCATCTAAATTGGTCAAAGTAGTATTCGTGTTGAAAGTATTATCTAAATTAGTGCTTGCAAGCTTAATCTTCTTGTCATCAGTCTTACTAAAAGCAATAGTAGCAGCATTTTGCCAGCTTTTAATTAAATCATTAGAGATCGACACTTGAAGATTATTAGTTGATTTTCCAGCTTGCTCAAAGTCAGCCTCATTAGGCACAATAATGTGAGTTTGATCACCAGTGTAGCCAGTTAATTGGTAATAATTGTTTCCATCAAAAGTGGTCGTCTGCCCTGTCCACTTAGAAGTATCTAATGTACCCCAAGTAGCAGAATCATAGCCACCATTTGTGGTAGTAGTGGCTGTTGTTGCAGCAATCTTATTTTCTTCTTCACTATTAGTTTTATTTGCAACAGAAGCGGAACTTGACTTTTCAGTAGCCTGAGCAGTTGTAGCTTTTTGTTCACTGGTTTTAGGAGTATCAGTAGTATTAGCTACAACATCTCTCTTCGTTTCATCAGATGGCTGAGCACTACTTTGCGGTTGCGTCGATTCAGCTGCAGTTACAGTACTGCCACTTGCTTGCGTTGTTGCTGGGGTGGTCGTATTTGCTTGGACACTAGCATTTACTACCGCAGTTGCTCCAAAAGCCAGCATAAAAGTAGCACAGGCAGTAATCCACTGTTTTTTTGCTTTGTATAATTTATAATTCTTATTTTTGGGAGTCATGCTCCGTAAAGGATTATTTTTACCCATAAGATATCCCCCGTCTCTTAATCATTTATCTTCTTATAATTATAGTCCAATCTAAATCCTTTTAAATTAACTTTTTATCATCTTATTAATTTAAAGGCCAACAGAATTTATACTTGGCATTGTTAAGAGCAAAATTAATAAAAAAACGAATGGTCGCTTTACGCTTAATACCATCCGTAACGCATCAGTCATTATTTTTCGTTGCTTTTTTTGGCTGCTTTTTTTCGAACAGGTGATATACAAACCGTGCAACCAGTGCTTGTAAAACAATTGTGACAACGCTTTGTGCAAGTTTTCTTTCCCATTTCATAATTTTAGCTCCCTTACTTAAATCATGCCTTGTAGTTAAACCTAAGATTCTATCACTTTAATTATACGCTCTTTTGGTCAAATTGTTTAACAGAACGAAAAAAGCCCCTTTCTTTTTTCGAAAGAGGCTATTTATGATTAATTTGTTAAATAGCTTAAGGGCTTATCAACATTAACCTTTGTTTCTTGATATTTTTTAGCAATCCATTGTTGAATTTGCTTATTATGATAAAGCTTAACTAACTTCTTATATTCCTTATTATCACGATTCTTCTTAGCAGTTGCTAAAACATTAATGTTATTCTTCGTGCTTTGACCAACTTGTTCGTGATAAATAGAATCTTTCAACACATTTAAATGACCAGTTAACGCAATCGTATTACCGATTAATACTAAATCAGTTGACTTTAATACCCGTGGTCCGGTGGTATCATCAATTTCTTTAAATTGAAGGTTCTTTGGATTAGCTGCAATCTCATTGGTTCCACTAGTTGCCCCAAAGCCCGGCTTCAATTTTATTAACCCTGCACTTTGTAAGAGCAAGAGACCACGCGCCGTGTTTGCTGGATTATTAGCGATCGCAACCGTGGCACCATCTGGAATATCTTTAACACTCTTATACTTATCTGAATATAAGCCCATTGGTTCTAAATAGGTAGTTCCAATCGCCGCCAACTGTGCTTTCTTATTTTCCTTATTATAAGCTTGCAGATATGACCATGATTGGAAAGCATTAACGTCAATTTCACCACTAGCAGTCGCCCGGTTTAAGGCTACGGGATCAGTAAAACTCTTGACCTTAATCTTCAAACCTTCATCTTTGGCTTGCTTACTATTTGCAATGTGTTGCCAAACCTGCACATCCGGGCCAATCGTTCCAACAGTAATCTCATCGTTGCGGGTAAACCCACCATTAGCGCCCACACTAAGTCCAGCCGCAACTAAAATCACTACTACAATACCAACAATCCACCAACTAGTATGTTTTTTCTTTCTCATCATAACTACCCCTTTACTTTTGTTTTCGCTATTCGTCATAACTAATCGCAATAGCCAACGGGATCCGACATGTCGTTATTCTCGAGAAATCCTTAGTCAGCGTTTACCAAAATTATTATTAGTCAACCACGTGGCGTTCAAATGGCTTATCTGAAATACCTTCATCAAGAATCTTCTTTGACCATTCCTTAGCAGAGAATAATGAATGATCACGGTAGTTACCACAAGATTCAATCGTTGTTCCTTGAACATCTTCCCACTTAGTCTTGTAGGCAATTTCTTCAAGTGAAGACTTCAAGGCCTTGGCAACTTCAGTAGTTGAGTGTTCACCCCATGTAATTAAGTGGAAACCAGTCCGGCAGCCAAATGGAGAGCAATCAATTACACCGTCCAAACGGTCACGAAGCAAGCCAGCAAGCAAGTGTTCAATCGTATGCAAACCAGCAGTTGGAATTGCATTTTCATTTGGTTGAACTAACCGTAAATCATAGTTACTAATCTTATCTCCCTTTGGCCCTTCTTCAACAGTAATTAAACGAACGTAAGGTGCCTTAACCTTTGTGTGATCTAATGTAAAACTTTCAACTTTAGCCATAGTAAAACTCTCCTTTTCTGCCTGATGAGGATAAATCTTGGAACTAAAAAATCCCTAGGAACGGCAACCTAACCAATTCCTAGGGACGTTTAATATTCATTAACGTGATACCACCCTAATTTAGCCTTATCTCACAATAAGACCCGCAAGAAGTACATAAAAATACTCCAGCACGGTAACGGGTGCTAATCGCTTGCTGCTAACATATATGCTCACAGCATCAGTCTGCTCCAAGACCATCTTCATTATTCATTACCATACTAGTTCTCATCTTTCCTAGCTCTCTGTAATGGCATTAAATAATTACTCATCTTTTCTAAGCAATTTCTAATTTAATTGTAATTATAATATCCTTATCCTTACTAATTGTCAACACCTATTTCAAAATTATTCATGATATAACATTCTTAACGTTTTAGCATCATTTTTAGTTATTCCGTTTTTGATGTTTCGCGGAATCATCACACTATGCTCATATTCTGGAGCGTGAGCCAATCCAAGTGCATGTCCCAATTCGTGTTGAGCAACCTCACTTCGGAATTCTTTGTTAGTATAGTCCAACTGGTTAGGGTCCAAAGTTGAAATTGCCTTATGCAAGGTATTCGTGGTCGGATCATATTCAGTTCGGGTTGAGCCGAGTTCAGATGTTGTATAGCCAACACCATTGTTTCCCGTATTATTTCGTGCTAGATCACCATCAGCCGCAATAATATTGGCCTTATCTTCGTTCTTAGTCCAGCGGATATGAACTGCTTTCGTCTTATTCCACTTTTTGACCGCATCACGAAAAGCCCATTTTAATTTTGGATCAGCCGTTTCCATATAAATAGTAATATTCTTTTTCTTCCACTTAAAGCCTTCAAGCGGTGTCGGTGTATTTTCTGGGATTCTTAGCCGGTCTGCATTTGGTCGTTGGTCACCATTAGAAAACTGAAAATCATTACTATTAGAAGAATCCTGGCTAAAAAATGATGATTGGAAGGGTTGAGAAGGCGCATCTGCATCAGCAAGGACATGATAATCGACAATTCCAACCATGCCAGCGACTAAGAGTGCTACTAAAAATCGACGCATTTAATCATCCCCATTCCATAAAGTTAGAAATGACAACACGGTTCGAGGCGTTCCTGCCAGAAACTGACAATCCAGTTCTGAGAGAAAAAGCCGATCACCGTTCCAATATTAAAAGCAAAGATTGCATGATTTTTAAGAGAACATAACAAGATAATGATAACGGGCAAGACAATGTTAAAGTATTTCGTAAATTTAAGACTGGCGCGCCGTTTTAAGTAGACTGTTAACTTATCGTGTGGATGAAAACAACAATCACACTGTTGGTAAAGAGCATACCCGGCAAAGGCAATCACTAAGCCGAGTAGGTCAAAACCGAAGCGCAGGAAAATGTTCATCGTATCCATTCCCCAAAAGCGCCATAAGTTCGCAAAAAGTTGCATTAAAATACTGTACGGAACTAAAAACGTTAATTCCCAGCCAAATTCTTTAGGGACAAATTCACCAACCAAAAGAATATTAAGGCCAATGACAAATAGTCCTTCTGTAAAAATCGTCTCTGTCATGTTCCAGCCCATCATATGCATAATATTGACGATGGAGGCTGGCCATGGCATACTCCCTAAGTTTGTTACAATCGTCATTGAATGACCAATTGAGTTTAAGACAATCGCCAGTGCTAAAAATACATACCGACGCATTTTTATCATCCCGTTTACGCTTATTCTCTATCACAGTATTTTAGCACGCTTATTGATTTTTTACTTTAAAATAGTAAAGAGGTTGGTTCCCCAGCCTCTTTCGTTTCAATCATTTTTAAACATTAGTCGCGTTCAAAGCCATCCATAATAATGTAAGACTTGATTGCTTCACGCTTATCCATTGCTTCATAAGCTTCTTGAATTTGGTCAAGGTCAAAACTCTTAGTAAAGACCTTACCAGGGTTAATGTCACCATCAAGTACAGCCTTCAACAATACGTCCTTGTCATAAGTAGTTACTGATGCTGGACCACCGCCGACAATAGTGTTGTTATAGAATGGTGCTGTCATGTCCATCTTTGGCGTATGAGGTAATCCGACCCGGCCAACGATGGTACCTGGACGACCAACTTTCATGGCAGTATCAGTTGATTGTTCTGTACCGACACATTCAAGAACAGCGTCGGCACCGGCGCCATTTGTGAGTTCCATGATCTTTTGAACTGCTTCGTCACCACGTTCAGCGACATTGTCCGTAGCACCAAATTCCTTAGCAAGAGCTTGACGATCAGCGTGCCGACTAGTAGAAATGATCTTCTTGGCGCCCCGCATCTTGGCAGCAATAATCGCACAAAGCCCAACAGCACCGTCACCCATTACAACAACCGTATCGCCAGCGCTAACATTAGCAACTCGTGCAGCGTGGTAACCAGTAGCCATAACGTCAGCAAGGGTTAAGAGGGACTTAAGCATTCCTTCACTGTAGTCACTTGGCTTGCCTGGAACTTTAACAAGCGCCCATTGACCGTGTTGGAATCGAATATATTGAGCTTGAACACCCGAGCTAAAGTTATCACTGTGACTTTGGCAAGAGCCATCGAAGCCCGCGCGACAAGCAGCACAGTGCCCACATCCATGAGTAAATGGAGCAATCACAAAGTCACCAGGCTTGACAGTAGTGATATCTTCACCAACTTCTTCAACAATTCCAATTGCTTCATGACCAGAGTTTTCAGAATCTTTTTCAACTGAATTAATTCCTCGGAAGTTCCATAAGTCGGAACCACAAACACAGGTCCGCACTACCTTAATAATCACGTCATCAGGTTTTTCAATTGTTGGACGATCGACATCAGCAATCTTCATTTGACCTGCTTTTTCAAAAATTGCTTTTTTCATTGGAATTGCCTCCTTTATTCTAAAAATAGTTTAGAACTATCCAATTCCAAAATCCAATATTTAAATTTTATTCTTTTCCATTCAGTTTTTGAATATCTATCTCTATCCAATTTTATCATTTTATGCTATAAAATATTTTATAACGTGTTAATATATAGGTGATAAATAAAGTTATTAGTATGGTCTTAGCTTTACTTATCACTTTCTTTTTAGGGAATGGGGTCACGAGCTGGCGATTTAGATGCATCGTTGAGCGCACAGTAATAATCTTTGCGTTGCTTGATGACGCCATTCTTCTCAAAAAGGATTCGTTGTTTTCTAGATAGAATATTCATTAATACACAGTTACAAAACAATCTCTATTTAGAGACAGCTTTTCCAATAACAATCCCACCATGACGTCAGATGGTGGGATTGTTTCTTTTATTATTGATTTGCAATTCGTTCAAAGTTACTTTCCAGATCCGTATTAGTCGTTGGATGACAATCTGGATCACCATTATTCGATTGATCAACTAACACAACCGGTTTACCATTATGGAAGGCAAAGAAATATGTAATTCGATTTGGCAATGGCGGTTCTGTCCCGTCATGATTATAGATCGCTACAACATTATATTCATAATCACCCTTGCCTGATGGTGCCCAGCCAATCAAACCAGACTGTCCTTCTACTAATTCTTTACTCAAACCATCAGGGTATGTTATTCCTGTTGAAACCTTCAATTCATTTTGACCATCATATTGTTCATAGGATTGGTGCATTGTTGGTCCCCATTTTTGCATAAATGATGCCAACTGCTCATTCTTTTGATTATTCCATAATGAACTATCGTGGTGCGACTCACTACTACTACTTGTATTATTATTAGTAGTATTTTGATTGCTACTAGCTTCTGAATTAGTCTTTGCGGTATTGCTACTGCTTTGCGTATTTTGGTTTCCACAACCAGCTAAGGCAACTCCCAAGCTAGCAACCGCAAGAACTCCTATTAATTTTTTCAATTTTATCCTCCCGAAACGTAAATAAAGACCAGAAAGAATGCTTCCCTATCCTTTCCAGTCTACCTATTAATCCTCAACTTTTTTAGCGTCGTTCATTGCTTTCATGATTGAAGGATTCTTTGAATGACAATCCTTGATCATTTGGATATCTTCTTCGCTTAATTCAACAGTGTATTTAGCCATGATCTTCCCTCGCTTTACTTAAAAAATTACACCCTTACTATATCACATCACAGGAGCAGTGTCTGGCTTAATCAGTAAATTAAGATCATTAATTGACATTCAACGGAGATTTGCTAAGATTGAATTAAATTGCATAAATGGGGAGCTTGCAGACAGGCTGAGAGGGGACTATGCGTCTCGACCCAATGAACCTGATTTGGATAATGCCAACGTAGGAAGGACTAATAGAGGACGACCAGGATCAAAGTGATTACTGGTCGCTTTTTACTTTGCACTATCTTAATCAAATTAAACATAAGGATGGTGGAATTATGCAACGACAGACAACAATTACCGAAAACAGCATGATTTGGTGTGGCGCTGGAATTTCAATTGCCGAAATCCTAACCGGGACTTACTTGGCACCCCTTGGTTTTACAAAAGGGATCGCCGTAATTATCATCGGTCACCTTATCGGCTGTTTTTTGCTATTTTTAGCTGGAATTATCGGTGGTCAGCAACGTCTCAGTTCAATGAATGCTGCAAAAATTAGTTTTGGGCAAAATGGCAGTAAGTTTTTTGCCTTATTGAACGTTCTCCAACTGATCGGCTGGACCGGAATCATGATTTATGACGGTGCATTAGCAGCCAATGGGGTCTGGCACCTTAATCAAGCATTATGGGTCATTTTAATCGGCGCCCTGATCATTGGTTGGCTGCTCGTTGGGGTTCGGCACCTTTATCATCTTAATCTTGTAACCATCTCGACGTTATTAATTTTAAGCGGCCTCCTATGCGCAGCAATTTTTACCCACCATTCTGTTAGTTCATCAACTGGTACATTGTCATGGGCCCAGGGGATGGAGCTAGTTATCGCCATGCCATTATCGTGGTTGCCACTTATTAGCGATTACACCAGTGTTGCTCAACGACCCGTGCCAACCAGCGGGGTTAGTGCAGTTGTCTATGGCCTGACTAGTTGTTGGATGGCCTTCATCGGTTTAGGAGCTGCTATCCTTACCCATGACATTAACATCGCCACGATTATTTTACGGGCCGGCTTGGGAATTGCCGGTTTATTTATCATTATTTTTTCCACAATCACAACGACATTTATGGACGCTTATTCTGCTGGTGTTTCTTCAAAAACGATTTTCAATAAATGGTCGGGAACAATGGCCGCAATTGGTGCAACTATTCTAGGAACAATTAGTGCATTAATTTTCCCTATGGATAACTTCAGTAATTTTCTTTACCTTATTGGCTCAGTTTTTGCACCAATGATTGCGATTCAAATTACAGATTACTTCATTTTGAAAGTAGATTATCGTCAACAAAATTGCCAATGGACTAACCTAATTCTCTGGTTGATTGGTTTTATCATTTACCGAATTCTGCTAAATTATTCATTTCCGCTCGGCAGTACCGTTACTACCATCATTGTCATCATCGCAATGACATGGAGCACCTGTCGCGTTATGAAATTAGTTAAAGCAAAATAGTTAAGCTAAATAATTACAGGAAAAGAATATTAAGTTCATTTGTCCTAATAACCGTTTAGGGCAGCTGGACTTTTTATTTTAAATTCAGTTCAAACCCCATATGTTTATTGTCAATTTTGTCATCAATATAAATCGTTCCGCGTTTTATAAAGCCAATCTCCTGGCCTATTTTTTGGACGGGAATATTTTTATAATGCGTATCATAGCGGAAATTCCTTACTCCCTGCAAATAACCAACCGTAAGTAAGTTAGAAAAGATGTATTTTCCAAAACCTTGACCATTTTTAGAAGGAAGAACTGCTAGTCGATGAATGATCGCATATGGCTCATTCGGCTTTAACCATGATCCATCTTTAATCTCTTCATACGTTTGTTCCGGAGTTAGTTGTAAAGTAGCCGTCCCAACAATTTTTTGGTTATCAATTAACACCCAATTATAACCAGCTTTAATATCACTTTTCATCGTTTTTGGGAAAGGATGACCATCTTGCCATTGTGGATTACCCTTTTCTTTTAATTGCGCTCGGGCTTGCTCAATAATTTCCATAACCCTTTGAAGATCATCCTGGTTTGCCCGTCGTAAGTAAATTGCCATTATACTTTCTCCTTAATCATCTCTCATTCCTAAACAACAAAATCTTAATATATTAATGTATGGTTATTTTATCATGATTAATTATTGGACTGGTGGGGCTTTAGATAAGTTTAAAGCATTTATCATAGCGTTTTCATTTTAAGGCACTCTTTACTTTTTATCCATATATTTTTCGCTTAATTTTGGCTTAATATAATTAAGGTAATATCGCACTAACTTGATGAGGTACTTTTTATGCTCAATAAATATTCAATCTCTACTAGTGGGCCGCAAAAAACAACCATCGCCCTTAAGCAAGCTGATTTAATTATTCTAACTCGGCCTACTGACGAAGAAATTCAACAACTTTGTCAAACATTTAACTTAAACAAATTTTCTTTTCGCTATCGCTCTTCACCTGAAGAAGTATCACGCTTTCACCGAACTACTAGTGATGTGTTAGATAACCCCTTTTTCCTTGTAGTTTATGATTATATTTCTTCTTTCAAACATATTGAAAAACAACTTGCACCATCACTCATTATTTTTGATTCTGATCACCTTATTATTTGCACTGATAGTGAAGATAGCTGTAAAAATATTACTAATAGCAACTACTCTAATTTAAGTGAAATTCTTTTTAACTATATTTCGCAATGCCAATATAAAATTATGGATGTTCTTGTAAGCTATAAAAAACAAATTGATGACTTAGATAGTGCTGCAAGACGTGGCTTTAGTAATACACGATTAAGAGAATTGACAACTCTTACCAGAAAACTAGTCTTTCTTGAGCATACAATGGTTGATCAAACGTCAACAATTGAAGCTTTAGTTAAGTCAGATTTTTGTCAGAATGTCCCACAAGACATCTGTCAAAATTTAACAGTTGAACAACAGCGGTTAACAAAAGCTATTCATATTTTTCGCGATTTATTAGACTCTATCAGTAGTCTTTTTACTGCAATGATGGATAGTAATCTTAATAACTTAATGAAATTTCTTGACTCAGCTGGGCTAGTAATTGCAGTAGCAGCATTAGTTACCGGCTTCATGGGAATGAATGTTGGCGGTCTTCCTTGGAAAGATGATTTGTATGGATTCTGGATAACGCTTGGGATCGCTTCTATCTTGTCATTGCTAATTGCCTACCTGCTTCATCGTAAACAATATCTTAAATAAAAAGGTCTCCGAAGTGGGAGACCTTTTTATTTAACTTTATATCATCGAATTTGTTCAAACTTAGTCGCTTTATGATCAATTCCTTGACCAGCATTGGCAATCTGATAAGTAAAGTTACCAGACCGCATCTTTTTGCCTAATGCTAACATGTGATTATATTGCCACATCGAAACCTTCCCATTCTGGAGTTTCGAAAGGGTCAAGCGATTTCCTTGCGCCTTATAATTCCACTTGCCATCCTTAGCGTTATCTTGGTAGGCTTGTTGAAAATCACTAGCGCTATTACTTGCTTTAATTGCTGTATCTTTATCCGGAGTAACAACAACCTGATCTCCGCTTGTGGCAAAGGTCATATAGGCATTCTGATTGCCCGACACTGATGTATACTCATAAACGTGACCAGGAAGGCGTTTAGCCACTGTCCGACTGGCATAGAGGTAAAAGCCACCAATGACAACCATTGCTGCTACTAAAACAGAAATAATAACTTTTGTCTTTTTTTGCATTTTTATCCCCTATTACTCATCGTCAGAAGTGTCGGTGTCGTGGTCACTTGTAGTAGCTTGACTGTTGCTATCCTCATCATCACTGCTGCTTTGACTGCTGTCATCGCTGCTTTCACTTTCGCTACTACTGCTGCTATCGCTATCTTCATCATCCTTAGTGCTGCTACTATTGCTGCTATCAGCGTCATCATTAACACTAGCGTAGACATGGATTTCGTTGCCATCTTTTTCAATGTAAACTGTCGTATCCTTCTTGGCTTTTGAACCTAGGGCACTTTCGATTTCACTAAGGATCGCATCATAGTCATTCTTCTTAGCATCCTTTAAGATAGCTGCTGAATCAACATTAAGTTCATCAGCGTCACTACCCCCATCCCCTTCGTCAAAGGACAGTTTGTCATTATTATTGGCATCATTCAAGCCGCTCACAATGTCAGAAGCACTGACTGATGAAGTATGCTTCTGATGCTTAGCAGACTTAGTTGAGCTGGATTGACTAGCACTTTGTTCATTATCATTGTCGTTGTTGTTAAATGAATTTACCGCGCCTGCCTTGTAAATTGTTGTCGAATGATCAGAATTGTCGGAATTATCATAATTCTTAACAACAGATTGTGGTTGAACGGTAATATTCACTGTTGTTGGGCCATTATTGATTGTAATCTTTGTCTGGGCAACAACATTCGGATTTACGTTGGGATCATAACCAGCAGGAACGCTTCCTTCACGGTTTAAGATAAGAACATCCCCAGCAAAAATTAAATTAGCATTTTGAATGTTGTTATCGTAGCAAAGTTTAGCCACAGAGATTCCAGTTGCGGCTGAGATCCCCGATAAAGTATCACCCCATTGAATAATATAACGAGTGCCATTAAGGTTATTGGTATTAATGTGTTGCATCGCCATATTATTAGAAATTTGTTCGGGGGTATTGGCAATCCAATTAGTAATATCAGCCTGCTCTTCTGGTGATCCACTGGCATTATCCGCCTCCGCAATCGCTACGGAGCCAATCATTACTGACCCTGCTAAAATAGCAGTCATAAAAGTAGCTGCTAGTTGCTTCTTACTTAACTTCATAAAATTATCCTCCCTAATAGTATCAAACCTATTAATCCAAAAATAATTTTACTGCTATTGGAATAATTCTTCAAATGCATATAATCATTTGTATCTGTCAAGTTTTCATAGGTAGCCTTTAAATATGCAGTTTTAGTGGGTT
>OFFQ01000285.1_pt1 | contig 45771 bp, 43 predicted proteins | sample 1521411 | NCBI WGS metagenome assembly OFFQ01 (sample SAMEA3504110, study PRJEB24116) | mouse gut metagenome | biome: mouse gut; feature: mouse-associated habitat; material: faeces | place: Denmark | collected 2011 | reverse complement strand
TGCAAGGACCACACCAGTCAGCATAGAAATCCACAATAGCCGGTTTGTCACCTTCATATTTCCACTCTTCCGGGTTTTTCTCGAAATTATATACTTTCGCCAAAAATTCAGCTTTAGTCAAATGTATGACCTTTCCATTTCCTTCTGTTGCCATAGTTTCTTCTTTTACAGGGTTATTATTACTGCTTCCTCTGCCGCAAGCTGTTGTGGCAGCCAGCACAAGGGCTAAAAAAAATAAAATCGTTTTATTCATACTTATTCCTCCTTCTTTATCTTTCTATGCTCCGGCATAAATGAACTGAGCAACAATCCCCCCATTGCCGCCCCCCAAATGGAACTGTTGACAGGAGAAGAAGTGATAGGGCAAGTCCCAGTGGTGCAACCTACATACCGCCAATACAAATATCCTCCTGCCACAATACCAAGCAATGTCCATCCATACCTTTTTATAAACTCTTTTTTCATACTCTTCTTCATAATTAAAACCGGACTCTGTTATGTTATCTCCTTTAATTATTTCCTCAGGAAACTTTTTCCAAATATATTCCATACTTTCCTATATAACAAATTTCCTTAGGAAAATATTTAAATAATAACTTTCCTTCACGATTCGGCACCTACATTTACACAATATTCAGCAACACAAAAGGTCAAATCATTATACAACAACTATTTCCCGGCCCAAGACAGCACCACAGGACTCTCTACACGCACTCCGTATTCAGCCGCTTTTTCCAGTATATTCCTCGCCAACTCAGGCTTCTGATCATCACTAGCATAACGGAAATAGGCTTCCGCCGCCCGCACATGTGCCGCATCGGGCATCGGGAAAGCACGCTCTTCAGGAATTCCGAAATCAGAACTGCTCAGTTCTCTACGCTCTTCGGCATCCAACCGGTCTGATTCTACTGGTTTCATAAACTATAAGGTTTTAAAGTGAATAATCTTCATAAGAAAACAGAATGAATGGAATAAAGATGGCAGGAAAGTGTTAATCTATCACATTTTTCACGGATTACTTAAAATAAGAAAACTATTAATGCTGTTATTTCCAATGATTTATTATTTTTGTACCCACCTAGATAAACACAATGACCATGAAAAACAAACTATATTTTATTATAGTAGCCACGCTGCTGTGTCCAACATCGCTATATGCACAATCCGGCACTGACAAACGATCCGTTCTATCCTTTCAGACAGGTCCTACCCTCTACACCGGAAAGCTGATAGGAATAGCAGGATATTCCTCGAATTTGCGCAACGGCATAGGTTGGTCAGGAAGTTATACTTACCTGGTAGGAAACAAGCCTGCCATTAGAGCCGGATTCGGAATACTTTATCAAGGCAGCCGGTATACAGGCAACACGACAAATACCACAGACAAGATTCAAACACACTATTTTGCTCCACAGTTCTCCCTGCATTGGCTGAAACAACAATTCGATTGGTATTTTACTACCGGAACCGGATACCAGTTATATAAAGACGACAGTATGGTATATGATAAACCACGAAAAGTATCCATGAACAAATGGGCGGCAAACTTTGGAGTAGGCGGAGAATACCACCTTTTCACCCATTGGGGGATCAGTGCAAGGATAAGCTATATCCTGGCGTATTCCGGTGAATATTCCGTCCGCTACCATCATAAAGAATGGATGGTACAACCACATTATCCGATGAACGGTTCGGATGACATTTCTCAATTATCTTTCTCGGCAGGTATTAACTATCACTTTTAAAAAATTCAGACCATGATTAAATATCTTAGTACAATAGTATTAACTGTCGCGTTATGCTGTGCCTGCGATGGAGAAGACTTTTCAGCAGATCCTACTCTCATGCCACCTGCCACTCAGACAGGCGCCAATACCTTTGGCTGTCTGATAGACGGCTGGGTATATACAGGACAACGCTATGGACCGGACCATAAAGCATCCTACTATCCTGCTTATAATGAAGATGAAAAAGCAACAGTCCATGTATACGTTTGGGTAGATGACAATACGTCTATTTCTTTCAATATCATTGACCCGAAAGAAAAAAATATCACCGTTTACAGTGATATTGAAAAGATGGATAATGACCAGACTATCTATACCGACGCCGTATTCAAAGATGGTAATAAACAAGAAGAAAGACTGGAAGACGGCATTGTCAATATTACCCGCTTTGATTTGAACAACAGAATAATCAGCGGAACTTTTGAAGGAAGAAGAGTGACAGAAGGGCGTTTTGATTTAACATTCTAACATATACCCGTTGACAACTTAAACTCAGCTTGCCAACGGGTAAATTAATCTCTTTCTTATTTTATCTTATCATACTGATCATTCGCACTAATCTCCGTGTATTTAGGCGCATCAATCATTTCCACCAAAGCGCGTAACACAGGCCCTTCACCCATCGGATCATTTTCCTGAGTGGGACGATTATAATAAAATACGGTGGAAGGCATAATACCTGTACCGACACAAATAGCCGTCACATCACCATTCTCTGAAATTTTTGACAACATTCCTTTGAATCCCTGCCATGCTACATAAATGAAATCCGGATGCAACCATCCTTCCTTCACACCTTTAGCTATGCCAAATACAAACATAGAACTACCGGTAATTTCTTCATAAGAATCTTCTTTATCCAACAACTGATGCCACAAACCGTTTTTCCCTTGATACCGCGCTACCCCACTAGCCTGCATCTGGAAATTCTTTATCACATCCTCACGCATAGGATGATTTTCCGGCATTCTTGCCAACAGATCGGCTGGCGCCATAAAAATCCATCCATTGGCCCGGGACCAATGCGCCACTCCATGTTCCTTATTATCCGTATGATAGCAATGATAATAAATCTGTTTTTCAGGACACCACAAATATCGTGTATAATTCAATATCTGATTGGCCGCATCATCAAAATACTTCTTTTCACCAGTAACCTCTCCCATTCGGGAAATAAAAGACACCGCCATAAACGCATCATCTGCCCAAATTGTATTTTCATGAGGCCATAAACGGGCTATAGTTCCATCGGCCAAACGAGGTTCTGAAACCATAATATGATGATTGGTTGTTTCAATATATTTTTGAAAAGCATCATCTGGATGACGCTGGTTCAAAGTTATCAAACTAGCCCCCATAGGACCGTTGTCATCCAAGCGCTTGTTTCTATAAATCATATGCCAAGTAAGACGGGGAACCGCCCTCCATCCTCCTTCACGGAAAGTCTTATCATACAAACGATGAAAATAAGACTGATTAGTTTTGTCAAAAATAAACTTCATATTCTTCAGCACATAATCCTCATATTTCCGGTTCTGTATTTTATCACCCAACTCCATCAAAGCCATATTCGTTACTCCGTTTGTATAATGCCAATTCAAATATTTACTATTGACACGTATATCCGGATTTAAAGAAACATTGTCCAAAGAAATGTATACTTTACCTGTTTTTACATCTTTGAACTCATAAACCGTAGAAGCAACAATACGATCGGCTATCTTTATAGCCATCTCTTTGGGCACAGTGTTGTCCTGTGCCATTAAGGGGAATAATCCTATCGCAAACAATAAAATGCCTGCACAACCATAACGTTTAACCATACAACCTAAATTTAATTTTTTATTTTTATACTAACAACCTCTATATTCCACCGAAATAAAAAGTCCGGCTATCTTTTAATATTCTTCAAAGATAAAGCCATCTTCCCGTTTCGTACAAATTTTCATCCTACTTTTTAAGGGTAATATCCACATTTTCAGTTTTAGAGTATATAATGTATAATGTGCTCATGATTTTATACTAAGAGAAAGAAATTCTGTTCATGATTCCTGTAACAAGAGTAACAAATGTAAATCTACCTCATTATCAACACGCTAATTATTTCTGTGTAAGTTCTGAGATCAACACTGAATTTATTATGTAAATTTACTAAAATGTTTGCATGAAAGGTTTAGCTCCACACACGCTGCAAGTTTTTGAAGCCGTTTCTAAGTTGGACTGCATCAAATCCTATCTCTTGGTAGGTGGCACTGCCTTGTCATTGCAAATGGGAACTCGGCAAAGTGAAGACTTGGACTTTATGAAATGGCGTACCTCTAAAACAGAGAAAATGGAAGTGGCATGGTATCAGATAGAGAAACAATAGTGAAACAACAGCTATATATTAGGAGTAAATCAACCAAGAGCAACAGATTTATATCTGGAGGGTCTGCAAACAAAAAAGGCTGTATTCCGTTAGGAATCAGCCTTTTAGTTTGTGGACCAGCCTGGGCTTGAACCAGGGACCTCCAGATTATGAGTCTGTTGCCAAGCACGACAAATCCTGCGGATTTATCGTGTGTAACCAACTGAGCTACAAGACCTTCTAAGCGTTCGTAAACCTGTTAATGAACTCTATTAAGAACGTATCGGTAAACCAGCGGTAAACAATCGTTCTTGCTGCAAAGTTAGTCAATGTTGCACTGTTATGCAATAATTATATCTTATAATTGGAGTTGCTCCAATCACTTTTTTACCTACGTGGAAGTATTATAGTTTTTATAAAATCTCGTGCTTGGCAGAATCAGATTATTCATCATGCTGTATAAATCCGATTTTTCTGCGTGGCTTTTCTTCCAATTTCTTCTTAGCTTGCAGTTCTGCTAATGTCTGATTAATGAGTTCCAACTGCATTCGTGTATCATCATTAATGTCGTTGTAATCAGCGAACACTTCTTCGATGTAGTCTTTCAACTCTTTTACTTCGTTCTGCAACTCTGTTAGTTTGTCCGTCTTAGGTAATGCCACCATTTGGCGAACTGCAACAAAAGCACGCATGATGCCCATATTAATCTGAATTGCTGTTTTGGAGTTCAGCACACTACTTAGCATGGCTACCCCTAATTCAGTGAACGCATACGGATTACGTCTAACTCCCATCTTGATAGAATTGGAAGTCACAAATTGTGACCTCCAATTTTGTGTTTCCTCACTTGTCAGTTGAAACATAAAATCTTCGGGGAAACGGTCTATATTGCGTTTTACGGCTTGATTCAACGCTTTCGTTTGAACTCCATACATTTCTGCTAAATCACGGTCAAGCATTACTTTCTGACCTCTGATTTCATATATTTTGCTTTGAATTATTTGTAATTGTTCCATTGATTAAATCTTTTATGTTGCAAAGATAACCAACTCTATATAATGTAAATAGAATGTATAGACAATATTTTAGAATATGGCATAAAAGTATTTCTGTATGATTAAAGCTCTTATTCTATTTTGGTTCGTTTTTGATTTTGGCTATTGCGTAATTTTGAATACAGTTGTATAACACATAGTTTTGTAGTTAATAAGATGTTTGTTTAGAACTGAAAAAGCCAACTTATCCGTAATTGGGTAGGTTGGCTTTTTACTTAATTATTTTGCTCTTACATAAGTATCTAAAGTGTACCAGTTTTCATTTCCATCATCACCGACACATTCCAATACTAATTTTGTTTTATCTAAAGATTTTATCTTGGCAGTATCCCAGCAGTCCATTATATGAGGGGTAACGGTCAATGTTGTTCCTGATAGTGTAGGATAGTATGTAAAAGGGGCATTCTCCCATGAGCTTGAGCCATCTTGAAAATAATACTCTTTGAAAGTATATTTTCCATTTGAATTTTTAGTAATTTCTAATTTGGTTTCTTGCAAATCTGGATAACTTTCATCCCAAGTGTTTTTGTCGTTACTATTTTCAATGTAACCTTTTGAACTTTGCAATAGCCAAGTACCTTCAATACTGTAAGTTTCTCCTTGTTCTTCTTCATCATCACTGCAAGAAGCAAAATTCACACACATTACTATGGCTAATAAAGCCATTCCAATAAATCTAAATGTTTTCATTTCGTTTGATTTTAAAATAGTTATTCTGATTGTACTAATTCAAACTTTTCGCCTTTTAGTTGATAGGTCTTATTGATAATATTGCTCCAACCATTAGAGCCGTAAACAGTAATGGTCTTGTTCTCTGAATCAAACTTACATTGTCCGTTTTCCAACTCTGTAAATGGTACTTCTGTTTTCTGCATAAAGTAACCGTATGGGCTGACATCGTACACGTCATAAGCATTGGAATCCCTTGAACCACTTTTATAGCGGTTGATAATGAACTCATCTTCTCCGTCAAAATCAACATCGGAAAAGAAGAAAGGAGAATCATCCGAAAGGTATTCTTCGCTCTTTAATTTAGCCGTATAATTTAACTCTATAACGGTGTTGTTCGGATATGTGTTACCTTTATCATACAGAATCTTATCAGTCCATTTTTCCGCAAAGTAGTAATATTGTACTTCTTGTTTCTTTAAACAGAATAGAGCATTACCTACTTCACCATTTTGCAGCCACATTACTTTTATTGTATATCCGTTTATAGGCTGTTTGTACTTAATGTAGATATGCGGCTGATTGAAACATTCAAAATCCTGCGGAACAGATGTTTTGTCTGTTTTGCAAGCTGCTAAACTAAGTAATCCAATAATGATAAATGGCAATTTGCTCATTACCTTCCTATTTATAATATGATTGTAGTAATGAATATCCGTTTATGGGCGTTCTCTGTTTTAGATAATAGCTATGTTCCGCTAAAAACAATATATGGTCTGGATTTTCAAATTCATATATTCTTTTTCCATTTTCACTTTCAAGAAAAGCTGATTTATTGCTGATTTTCAGATTTATAAAATGTGTGCCATTTTGTTCCCATGCAGTAATATTAAGTGCTTTGATAATATCATGCTGTCTTTTCTCACAATCATACTCACCATGAAAAAAAGCGAAATAGTCTTTGGTTCGTGGGTTGAAGTTCCATCCGTTTCCATTCGGATATTTTAGTTCTAATTGGTTAGGATATGCTTCATTAAATTCAGACCAATATAAACTATTCATTACTTCAAAGTCTGCTTTCTTAATTCGGTCAAAGCAAAAGTCTTCATCTTCTCCAAGTATGTACTTATCCATAATGCTTGCCATGTGTATTTCAAAAAAATAGTCCATCAGCAAACTGTCGCTAACGCTTGCATAATTCTCTGAATGGAAAACAAAGCCGCATTTATTCTCAAATTCTATCACATATTTGCTCGTTGCTAAAAGTCCCGAACATTCATAGAACTTCATTCTTATTAGTTGTTGTCCTGTTCTTTGGTTAAGCCAATCAAAAGTCCAAGAATCGACTAATTTTCTGTTCTCTTTAAACATAATTACGAATCATTTATGCTCTCTAATTCCCAAAAGAGACAGATATAAAATAAGGTGTGGGAACTATATCTGCTTTATCCTGAAATCCGGCTCTCGCATTGCCTTGGCATGGATAAAACAATAGCAACCCACACCAATTTTGACAATATCTAAGAGCCTTATAGATATAAGGTAGGTATATATCAAATGGTGGGGTGCTATCGCTACCATCTTCATGCCATTTCAAATTTGCGAGATTTGATTTCAGAAGATAATCTCAATAACACCTTTTCGTTAAATATGTCCTTTCAGTGTCTTAACGCATTAAGACCTCTGAAATTGCTGCAAAGTTAGCGAAAGGTTTTGAATGTCTAAAGATAAAACACTGATAAATGTAGTTCCAAGTGTTCCAAAACATATCTGTAGTAAGGTATTAGGCAATATTGCCCTTTTTTCTTCGTAGCTTCAAAGGTAGGTACTTTTTTTGATTGGGGTCTATAAAAAGATTTCTTTCCGAAAAAAGTACCCGTAGATTCTGTGGATTGAAAAGATGCTGTTCTATTAGAGATAATAAGGTATATAGATTTGTAGTCTAACTAAGTAATGAATGAAAGAAGTATCTAATCTTCATATTGGGTATAAAAAGTCTGCAAATACTGCGAACTATTTAATAATTAGTCTCCTATTTGCCTTTTTCAATAGCCTCTTTTAATTCGTTGAAGTTATCGAAAAAGAAAAGCCATTCACCTTCCGATGTTTGCACTCTAAAGAATTTTTCATTTGCTCTTCTTGAAACCGCATAAACAATGTCCTTATATTTTAATTTAAGAATGGCAGTACCCAAAATTTGGGTAATAAATAATTCCCCCACCTCTCCAGTTAGTGATATATAGCCATTACTTGCCATTCTCCATAATCCAACATTGCCTAAAGAGAACATATCTTCCATATCTATTGCGTTTTTAGTTAATTAGTCCACAAAATTAATGATTCATTTTCAATTATAGTGCCATTCGTGAGGATAAATTTGCCCCAAAATCGCACATACCATAAACTACAAGCTATATTATGCCATTTTAAAAAGATAATTTTCTTACGCTTGCATCAATGTGGAACTAACCACGTTATCGCTATCTGTTTCGCTTGAAACTATGCCCTATCATATTTATATATAGCTATTATTTACAGTTCTTCTTACATTGCAGTTTTTGAAAGTTGCTGTATGTTAGGGAACGGGACAAAGTTCTCTTTCTCTGAAAATTGTATGATAACAACAGAAATTTCAAACTTTGTCCTATCCCAACAGATTAGAAACTCAAACAGTCATAAGTGTTTAACAGTTCTTCTTGTCTAAGTCCTAAGTATCTTTTAGTAATGGTTACACTTGAATGGTTAAACAGTTCCATCAGCTTAACTAAAGCCAATTCAGCATTTTCAGAAGATTCAAACACTTTCCTGCCAAAAGTCTTTCTAAGTGAATGAGTGGAAAAATGGTCTATCCTCAAATTATACTTGTTCTTCAACTCTTTAAGTACAATGTTTATCCATTGGATAGAATAGACCTTGTTCTTACCTTTTCCCGATAAAAAACAAAACTCATTCAAGTTCTGAATATCCAAAGCTGTATAACAGTCTTTAATGTGCTTCTGAAACTCCTTATTAATTCTCACTTCCCTGCGTTTGCTTGTTTTCTTTTCAGTGATGGTAAACTTTGCATCCTTATTCAGAAGCATTTCCCAAGTAAGTTGCAACAGGTCAGAAATGCGTAAACCAAAGAATATGCCACACCCAACAAGCAGGCTTATTCTATAATTCTTATCCCTATATAACTTTCTTACCAAGTTTGTGGCACTGTCCCATTGCAGGCACTCACTTGTTGTATAGCTGTTCTTCAAACTCATGTTGTTTCAATTTTATAGGTTTAACAATAAAAGTGAAAGTAAATTCGGGAATTATTTTGTAATAGTCTGATTCTCAAATCACTTTCACTTCTATTAAAAAGTGTAACTATGATTGTATATAAATAAAGATGGATAAAATCAGTATCAGCAAAAAAGGATTGATAATACCAATTATTATCAGTAGGAGAACTACCAATGTTCCCCATAGTATCAATTTTCCATCATCTTCCATTTTGTAGTATTTTTAAGTTATTAAAAAGAAAGGACACCTAAATAAATAGATGTCCTCTCATTAATTAGTCAATAAACCATTTGTAATGCTCATCCCCATGTAGGGCTGCATTGATTCCAACAGCCATTTCAGTGGCATTCAAAGAGCGGTCTAAGAATGAATCTATATAGCTACTCTTATTTGCACCCGTTAATAGGTTGTAGAACTTCCACATATTCAAGTCATTTCCAAAGCTGCCAAAGTTCTCATCATTAATGTAGGCTTTTGCAACACTGTTAATCTGTGTATCAGTAAGCAACATTCTTGGCAGTCTCTTTTGGTAGCCATTGGGCAAACACTGATAAAGCCTCATTTTGCCCAATATTTGTGCAAATTGGTGTTCACTCATTGAAGTATTGCCCAACTGTTGCATCAAATGCAGATGTTTGGCAGGATTGTAGTTGTTGAACAACTCCAAGGCAGAACGGTAAAGTTCACTTGTATTGCTCACCCTTAAATCATCCTTGTAACCATCTGTAAAGATGCACATATTGCAGCATACTTGGTTTTTAAAGCCAATAGCCAATCTAAACAACTCTGGAACTTTCTTTGAATACAGATTCATTTGATTATAGGCTCTGACCCCTACTATTGAAAGGTTCAACTTGTTTCCCTCAACCGTTTCATAGATTGTGGGAATGTCAATACTGAAAGCTGCCCTCTCATAGTAGATTGTTTTGTCTGATTCCAACAACTGATTGGCAGGTTTGTGGATAGCTTCGGGAATACGACCCTTAATCACATGAGAGACACGAATATCGGGTGTTCCAATAGTCTCACCATTGTAATAGGAGTTTGCAGCTTCCCAAACAGTTTCAATAAATGCAGCATGGTTTACTGTAAGCTCATTGTCTTTTGCAAAAACGGGAGTAATACAGTCATTTTTCAAATGTTGCAAGGTAGCTTCTTGGGTGTTTGCCTCAATGAAATGATTTACCCTTTTAGGTGTTGCAGTTTCTTCAATAATGGTTGCTTCTTCTGCAAACTCACCTAAATTCATTCTCTCTCTGTTCTCTGTTGGCATGATAACTAAGTTTCTCATATTGATAAAAGTTTAAATGATTAATAATTCTTTTTTATATCAATGTACAGAGGGGGACTTGAGGGGTAGTATGCCGTAAAGACAGCCACTCTTATATATTTTAGTTCACTGGCTGAATAGGGAGGGGGATTTCTGTACTAAGTACCTTATATATCTGTTCTCTTGACTTTTAGCTAAACTGAATATGGGTGATTCTTTAATTATGTAGTCTTTTTAATGTCATTGGCTGTATGTGGCATATTATAAAGTATAGGCTATATAACTCTTATTAAAGTGGAAATTTTCAGAAAGTCAGAATCGGAAAAATGTACGTCTGTGGTTCTGCGCCAAAAATAAAAGCCGCAAGGGTTACTTACGGCTTGGCGATATATTAGGCGATGTAACCTCTTTCAAGGTCTTCATCGGTGATTATTTCGGGATATAGGTTCTTGATAATAGCCAACTGGCTTTCAGAAGTTATCAGAAATATATCCTCTCTAAGCAGGTGTATTCCTTTCTTGTCCCTTTTTGCATAGCCATTTTCTATGGCTTCATTCATATATCTTGATATTGTACCTTTAGACAAGCCAAGTTCTTCCGCTAATTTGTTTTGGCTGTAAAGAGTGGTGTTAGTCCCGTTCAAGCATTTACATTTCAGCAGGACAAGAAAGCCTTTCAGTTCCTTGCTTATAGGTTCATTATATAGCTTATTAGCTATAAGAACGTAATGTTCCGTATCTAATCGGTAACTGCATCTGTTGAATTTTCCATATTGTCCGTAAACATCAAATTTATCTATGCTTACTAATCCGAGGGATTCAAACTTGTGCAGCCATTCCCTTATCTGGTCTGTCTTTTTAATTCCGTAGAAATCAGTCAAGTTATCTTGTTTGATATATGATTCCATCGTATTGCAGTCGGAACAGAGAGCCAGACAATAGAATAGGTACGTTTCCAGCAGATTGAGTTTTCCTGCGATATTAGATGTTATTCTTCTGTATGAGGTCATTAGCAACCGTATGTTTATAGTTAGTAAAATAAATATCTCCTTTCTTTACCAATCTTCTGTAATGGTGGTTTCCGAAGTAGCTTTTCGCTTCTTTCTGATTCGTGAATGTCTGTTTTGTAGGCAAATAGATAATCATAGGCAATTAAATATGAGATTTTGAGAATTAACCAATCTGTCCCGATTTGAAAAATCGGGTAGGTTAGGTATTTATATATAGGTATTTATATGCGACCCACCTAAGATGAACACTCCGCACCCCCTAAAATGAACACCTCTTTTTTTGAGAATCAGAACCGGATTTTGAGAATGCTGTTTTTGTGAGGTTAGATTTCTGTTTTTTCAGATATGCTATCTTATTCATTATATTAAAAAGTTTCAAGTAGAATCGGTGCAATCATTAGTTATAGAGAAAACCAACCATTTTTAGTGATTATAGGAAAGACACGGTTTGCATCTGTCCTATAATCTTGTATAAACGTAAGATGGCTTTCTGTATATGCAGGCGCAGGTACTTTTTTAAAGCAGGGTATATATAGGAATTTCTTCATAAAAAAGGTACTCGCCTATATGCCTTTCCGCATGGTCAGTTGATAACCTTTTATATTTTTCCGCTTGCTTTCCACCGCATGAAAAAAATCAAGAATGGTATGTGATGTTACCGCTTTCTTTGGGACAATGCCAAACAACTTAAAAATCCTGCTGATTTCTTCCTTTATGAATTTTCGGGAATACCATTTGCCCGTTTCAAAAGAGTTGTATATCATCTGTGAGACTTCCGTTCCCGTAACTTTGGCATGGTAGTCTGCAATAATCATTGCTTCCTTTATTTTCTTGCGGTTATATTTCAACCGTTCAATTTCTTTCTTGCCTATCTTGTTGTATGCTTCCACTATAAAACTGTCCGCTTGTTCCAAGTCCCTTTTGAATTGGTATTCCATTTCCGTTTGGCATTCACCAAGCAATTCAAGCTGTTGTACCATTATCTTACGTTTCTCCTTGATGGAATTTGACTTGTTGCTACGTTGCAGTCTCTCATAGTCACCGAGTTTATAATCCAAAATGCTATAATTATTTATGGTAAAAGCATCGCAGTTCTTGTATGCTTCATGCAGATTATCGGGACAATTATAATATCCTTTCACCAGTTCCGTATTGATGTAGTTGTCTATCTTGAAGTATTTGGTTCTTCCTTTCTCGTCCAGCATCTCCGCATAGGGCAGACTGGTAAGTACTGTACCGTATGCGTCTTTTGCGGAAACGGTGGTCGCATAGTCATAATAATTCTGTAACATATCGTACACGTCTTTCCAACACGAAATACGTCCTTTAAGTTCTTCCTTGCTTCTCACCATGAAATTGCGGTTGGTGTTGCTGATATGGTGGATAGAGGACACACCGTTTCTGAATCTTCCCACACATTGAATCGTGTCCGTATTCGGGTCAAATGCGGTATAGTCCGCAAAATAACAGTCTGTCAGTAATAAGATGGTCGGCTTCTCTTCAAGTTCAATATCCACCGCATTATAAAAACGTGAAGTGAGCCAGTTATAACGCCTCATTATGTCTTTGTCCCATATATCGGAAACATTCTCAAACTTCAAGCCTTTCAGCTTTTCCACACTCTTTTCGGAACAGAATACTGCGGATTCGTCCAATAAGTCAAGTTGCTGCATCAGTGAATAGATGGTATCTGTAGAATTACAGAATACGAAACAATTACCTTTCAGACCTGCAAACACTTCTTTTGCTGCCTGCAACAGATTATTGGTAGCATGGAGATTCATGCCTTTTACATAGTCGAATGTAGGCTTGATGGTAATGGTCTGAAATTTCTGTTCTTCAAAACGTGGGTCTGTAAACTCAATGGGAGTGGCAGATACCAAGGCTTTCTGTTCACATTCAAAAAATAAGTCCATAGGCAATGTTATATCGGGACGAAAACCTGAATCTTTGACTATCTTATGGCATTCATCGAACAATAGAAAGCTGTTATAGCGTATATCCATATCCATTTCTTCAAATGCTTCCTGCACCTTGTGGAAACTTTCGGGAGTGGTGAGTATCTTGAAATATTTATTCTGTTTGATGCTCCTTTCCATGTATGCCACTATGTCGTCCGCATAGACACCATCAAAAACACCGAAAAGATTGTCTTTTCCATGCTTCGGGTCTTTACACTTTCCGCTGATAACGGGTTTGTTCGGCTCTATGATGATTGAATTGCGGTGTGCTTTCAGTTCTCCATAAGTAGCACCAAGTCCCGTAAGTTTCTTATATAATATGGTGTTGGTGGGGATTTCGGGCAGTATCTCTGTCAAGTATTGGATTTTGCCGTTTGCTTCCTTGCTGACTGTTATCTCTTTGTTCTTCATTTTTCTTATACTTAAATAGTTAATAAAAAAGGGGGAAACTCCCCCCTTTACTTTTGGTTGTTTAGATAATCTGTTTATGCTCACGTAAATAGTCCAATGTCTCATCTGTCCGCTTGATTCTGAACATTATCTTTCCTTTGAAGCAAGGAAGAATCGCACTGATAGATTCGGGATGCTCTCTAAACAACGGAACATATTGTATTGTCTTACCAGCGTCAATCATTGCTTTCAGTATTCCAAGCTGGAAGTCCTCGTTCTCATCCAACGTGTCCGCTTCTTTCGGGTTTGTATCGAAGTCTGTCACGTCACCTTTGAATAAGTAGTTCAACAAGCCTTGATAGGATGCGCTTTTCAGTTGGTATTTGAATCCTGCCACGTGAGCGGATTCTATCCATGCACAACGTGTATTGTCTTTGCTACCGTAGAACTTCACTATCAGTTGTTCTTTACGCTTCATCATTTCCTGCAAGGTGTTGTATGCGCCTTGGTTATCATACTCTTTTATAGCGGTTTTTGTACCGAAATTGTAATCAAAATTACTCATGGTTATAATTTTTTAATTAATGAATATGTTAATGCAATCATTGACTTTGGCGCCTTATTGTCTCTGATTGACATTGCAAAAGTAGGGCAGAATTTAGGGGTAACAAAGGAATTTGCCGAATGCCCATGTGTGTAGAAAATGTGCCCATTCCAGTACGCAAAAAAAATGCGTACCAAAAAAGACAGCCCTTTCAGTACGCATTTTTACTATGGTTTTATGTATGTTGTTTAAGAAACTACCATGTAGTTATTAGCTATGACAGACGGAAATTTCTCGTTCTTGTATCTTCTAAGGAGATTGGATAACATTCTGTTCTTGTTGCCCTCTGAATCGTATTCTTCATTATACCTCTTGCCATCATAGCCCACTGTATAGATAAGCCTTGAAACAAGCATCATCTTGTCTTTAGATACCTTTACCTTTTTGTTGGATATGGTGGTAGCCTTTCTTCTCTCAATGAAGAACAGAAACATATCCGTAAACTTCCACTTCTTATAAGATATGTCAAGACTGAACTTGTCTTTGAAGTTCATTTGTGATAACAGACTGTTATCTATAAAGCCTTTCAATCCTATATCTTCTAATTGTTTGATTTTTAGCCCTATGCCTTGTTCTCCGTTTACAATATTGTCGTATGTTTCACTGAAATGATGGACTGCAATTTGAATGATATTTATCAAATCTTCTCTTTCTGTATAATAACTCTTTCTATTGCCTTGCTTCAAAGTAATACTTGACGCATCACACAGATTAGTTAGAAAAGTGGCAAAGTCTTCAAGTACGGACTTTCCCATAATGGGTGCATTTGTACCAATATCCTCTATAAAATCATATACGAAAAGAAGTAGATACCAAAACTTACTAACATCTAACTTATACGCTTCAATGGTATTCTGTAAATCTTCGTTGGTCAGAAACTTCTCTTTGAAAGAATCGTCTAACTTTCTGTATTCTCGTTTCTTGTATTCATCTAAAGTTCCTTTGAAAGTTTTCATTTTTTGTATTCTCTCGTACCTTTCTTCAACGGATAAGTTTCTTTCCGCATATCTGTTGGCGAATATGGCAGGTGCGGAAGATTCTACGGGTATCATTCCCATATCTGTTTCTGCATAATCGGGCAGGAAGTGGTTGGCTACTTCCCACACATACTCTAAAAGTGGCTCATTTAGACATTTGTAGCTTTCATGCCAAGCCACTTTTAAATCGGGCAGTTCTTCTATCTGATACATAGTGTATTCATATTAGTTATACTGCAAAATAAAAGAAAAGTCTGCAATCTTTAGTGGATTACAGACTTCTTTTTATTATAGTAGGTTTTTCATAGTGGTAAACGATATTCATTTACCGAATACATACTTCACAACTTTGGCATTAGCCTTGTTCTCATTCACAAAATCTCGTTCAATATAAATGTCTGTCACTTTCATAGAATCGTCTATGTGGTTCAATGCTGCATGAACTATATATTTATCTATACCAACTTTATTAAGTGCAATGGTAGCCCATGAATGGCGGGCTGCATAATACTCCAAATCATCTACGCCTAATATTGTACCAATTTCTTTTAAACCGTAGTTGATAGCCTTATTGAAACCTTTTTCGTCTGCATAGTATTGGTAAAAGTTAAATAAGCGTTTACCACTTTTATCTCTGTATTTTTCTATAAGTGGTAATGCGATTTTAGGTATAGCCACTTTCATTTGAGCATTATCCAATCTACGGTCTTTCGTCTTAGTACGATTATAAATGATGGTATTGTTTACCATTTCTGTAGCATTATATAAATCGGCTGAATTAATGCCCATTAAACAGAATGACAGAATAAAACAGTCTTTAGCTAAATTATAACGACAAGTGGATTTATAGCCTTTCTTCATATCTTTATAGGGTAGCTTCCATACTTTTTTGATAATATCTGCCGGAATAGCTCTCTTTCTTGTTGCTTCTTGCTTGGGTATCTCAAAGTCTATAAATGGATTGTTAGGTATCAGTATGAGATTATTCTCTCTCTTATTGTACTTCTTTTGAGCCTCTTTGAACAGTTTCTTAATGCTTACCAAATAAAGAGATAAAGACCGATTAGAGGGCACACGCTTACCTTGCAGAATCAGTTTCTTCGTTCGTACTTCACGCTCTTTATTCAGAAACGCTTTGAAACTATCTAAAAAATTGGTGGTAATCAGATTTACGTCCAATTCTTCTTTACCTATAAAGCGCACTAAAGCATTAATTGCAGTAGTATAGTTTGGTGCGCCTTTGATTGTAGTTGAGGTTATCCACTCACGGCTGAACTTTATAAAGTCAATGGTCTGCTGCTTCTGATGTTCTCCATCCAAGTAGTCCATTACTTCATCAATAGTGTAGCGGTTTAACTCGACTTGTAGTTTGGCGCATTTCTCTTGATAACCGCGAATAAGAGAATCTATCTCTTTTCTAATAGGTGAACTTTGCTTGATTTTCAGTTCTTTAGTCAAGTCTTTACTTGTGGCGAACAGACTTGTTGCCAGCCGTCTCATTTTTCTGTCAAGCGTGAATCTTAGCTTTACGTTGTAAGTACCATCAGACCGTAGTCCGTCTTTCTTGATTTCTGCGTTGATTGTCAGCATATTAACCCTTTCGTTTATCGGTAAACAAGCGGTAAACAAATGCTGTAAAAGATTGGTAATTCTGTTGGTTTGAGCCAACCTCCACCCATAACGAAAGGCAAAAAGAAAAGCGTTAACTGCTTGATTTCGTGCAATTAACGCTTGTTTTCTTTGTGGACCAGCCTGGGCTTGAACCAGGGACCTCCAGATTATGAGTCTGTTGCTCTAACCAACTGAGCTACAAGTCCGAGCTATGTGGATTTCTCCTTAGCAGGTGCAAAAGTAGAACATTTCTCTGAGATTTGCAAAGAATCGAACCCAAAATTTGATAAAAAGATTTAATTCACTTATTCGTAAGGATTTAAATTGTACTTTTGTGCTCCACTAATTAATTGAGAATAGCCGTATGGCACATACAAAACAAGAAACAGCCCTGACAGGGTTGACAAATAAAGAAGTTCTTGAAAGTAGGGAGAAATTCGGAATGAATCTCCTGACACCCCCCAAACGCCCTTCTATGTGGAAACTTTATCTCGAAAAGTTCCGCGACCCGGTGATACGCATCCTTCTCGTTGCAGCATTCTTTTCGCTGGTCATAGCTGTTATCGAAGATGAATATGCCGAAACAATCGGAATATTCTTCGCTATATTTTTGGCGACAGGTATCGGATTCTATTTTGAATATGATGCAAACAAGAAATTTGATTTGCTAAATGCTGTAGGTGAAGAAACTCCCGTCACGGTCATGCGCAACGGCAAAATACAAGAGATTCCGCGTAAAGATATCGTCGTGGGAGATATTGTCATATTAAATACCGGTGAAGAAGTGCCGGCAGACGGCATCTTGTTGGAAGCCATTTCCATGCAGATTAATGAATCCAATCTGACTGGAGAATTAATGGTGAACAAAACTGTCAATGAAGAATTGTTCGATGACGAGGCCACTTATCCCAGTAACACCGTCATGCGTGGAACTACAGTAGTGGACGGTCACGGCATGATGCGCGTAGAGCACGTAGGCGATGCGACAGAAATCGGCAAAGTGGCTCGCCAAGCGACCGAGCAGAGTCAAGAACAGACTCCCTTGAATATTCAATTAACAAAATTAGCCGATTTTATCGGCAAAATCGGATTTACCATTGCCACGCTGACCTTTATTGTCTTCACAGCCAAAGACCTTTACGGATATTTGAGTATGAATGAAATAACCGGTTGGCAGCAATGGATGCATATCGCACGTATTGTTTTAAAATACTTCATGATGGCCGTTACACTAATAGTGGTTGCCGTCCCCGAAGGCTTGCCGATGAGTGTCACACTCAGCCTTGCACTGAACATGCGCCGTATGCTGAAGACAAATAACCTTGTCCGCAAGATGCATGCCTGCGAAACAATGGGTGCCATCACCGTCATCTGTACAGACAAAACCGGCACTCTGACACAAAACCTGATGCAAGTGCATGAAGCAAAGCTCGACGCTTCTAAAGCAGACTTGATAGCAGAAGGCATCAGTGCCAATTCTACGGCTTTTCTGGAAGAGGCAGAGACCGGAAAGAAACCTTCCGGTGTAGGAAACCCTACTGAAATCGCCTTGTTGTTATGGCTTAACGAGCAGGGAAAGAATTATATGGAACTGCGCGAAAAAGCAACAGTCGTCAACCAGCTCACATTCTCCACCGAACGTAAATATATGGCTACTCTGGTCGACTCTCCCATCCAGCAAAAAAAAGTGTTATATATAAAAGGTGCACCCGAAATTATAATGGGCAAATGCAACCTGAGCCCTGATGCCATTGCACAGTATAACGCTGACCTGCTAGCCTACCAAAACAAAGCCATGCGTACTTTAGGATTGGCTTATAAATATATCCCCGAAGGAACCGGAGAGGATTGTGCCGAATTGGTGAACGAAGGCGGAATGGATTTTCTCGGTATCTTCGCCATCAGTGACCCCATTCGTCCCGATGTGCCCGAGGCAGTCGGCAAATGTCAGTCAGCCGGTATCGGTGTGAAGATTGTAACCGGCGACACTCCGGGTACTGCAACCGAGATTGCTCGTCAGATAGGATTATGGAAGTCTGAAGACACGGAACGCAACCGAATCACAGGAGCGGAATTTGCCGCCTTAAGCGACGAAGAAGCACTCGACCGTGTACTTGACTTGAAAGTGATGAGCCGTGCCCGCCCGATGGACAAGCAACGCTTGGTGCAGTTGCTCCAGCAAAAAGGTGCAGTAGTTGCCGTTACCGGTGACGGAACCAACGATGCTCCCGCCCTCAACCACGCACAAGTGGGTCTCTCGATGGGAACGGGAACTTCCGTGGCAAAAGAAGCCAGTGATATTACATTGCTGGATGATTCTTTCCACAGTATCGCCACTGCCGTCATGTGGGGACGTTCGCTCTACAAAAACATTCAGCGTTTCATCGTCTTCCAGCTGACAATCAATGTAGTGGCATTGGCAAGTGTATTGCTCGGCGCTTTCCTAGGCACTGAGCTTCCGCTGACTGTCACTCAAATGTTATGGGTAAACCTCATTATGGATACTTTTGCAGCCATGGCACTGGCCTCCATACCACCCAGCCCCGATGTCATGAACGAGAAACCGCGCAAAACCAATGACTTTATCATCACCAAGGCCATGCGCAACAATATATTAGGCGTAGGACTTGCATTTTTGGTCATCCTGATGTCACTCATCGTAGGTATCAGGCAGCTTCCTGCCTCACAAACAGAGTGGGCTCTTACTTGTTTCTTCACCATTTTCGTGATGCTTCAGTTTTGGAACCTATTCAATGCCAGCGTTTTCGGAACCAATCATTCTGTATTTAAAGATTCACGCCATGCACTGGGCATGCTTAGTGTAGCGGTTATCATATTGATAGGCCAGATATTCATTGTCGAATTCGGAGGAAAAGTATTCCGCACCGTGCCGCTGAGTCTGACCGAATGGATTATAATCATCGCCGCTACCTCTTTAGTGTTGGTGGCAGGTGAAATTTACCGACTGATAAAACGGTTGCAAGCAAAAAAGTAAATTAGGTAAAAGAGCATAAAGAGTTATGGACAGTAAAATTAAGAATGTTATTTTCGATTTAGGCGGGGTATTGGTTAACCTTGATTTTGATAGTTGCCTGAATGCATTTCGCACTGCAGGATTCGCCGACATAGAAGAACAAGTTCGCCAAATGCAAGGCAACGGAGTGTTTTCCCGGTTTGAATTGGGAGAAATTTCTCCCGAAGAGTTTAGAGACGCTATCCGCAGAGAGGCTGACGAATCGTTGACCGACCGCAAGATAGATGATATGTGGAACCTGATGTTGCTGAATATTCCCCGCGAAAAGCTGGAATTACTGTTGGAACTACGCGAACGCTATATGGTTTACCTGCTTAGCAATACTAACCAAATTCATTGGAATTATGCCGGCGAAGAAATGTTCAACTACCGGGGCTTTCGTGCAGATGACTTCTTTGAAGACACGTTTCTCTCTTTCAAAATGCATTTAGCCAAACCAGATAAGGCTATCTATGAGAAAGTAATGAAGGAGGCAAACATTCTTCCCGAGGAGACGTTCTTTATAGACGATTCGGAAGCTAACTGCCGGGCAGCCGCGGCACTTGGCATTCAAACTCATCACTACCGCATCGGCGAAGATTTAAGTTTATTATTCGAATAATGAAAATTATATCAGGCATAAACCATCCAACCCTTTCCCCATCGGTTGCCACCATCGGCTTTTTTGATGGGGTGCATCGCGGACATCGTTTCCTCATTGATCAAGTAAAGGAAATGGCTGCAAAGGAAGGATTATGTTCTGCATTAGTCACCTTTCCGGTACATCCCAGACAGGTGATACAAACCTCCTATTGCCCCCAGCTCCTCTCCTCTCCCCAAGAGAAACTGGAATTGCTGGAAACGACAGGCGCTGATTATTGCATCCTTCTTCCCTTTACGCATGATTTATCATTGCTTTCCGCACGCGAGTTCATGCAGTTGTTACGCGACCGATTCAATATCCATATACTGGTAATCGGTTATGACCACCGCTTCGGTCACAACCGGAGTGAAAGTTTTGAAGATTATCGCCGCTATGGTGAAGAACTCGGTATATATATAGTACGCGCGCGCGCCTATACCGATGGTGAAGATAAAATCAGCTCTTCCGTTATCCGCCAATTGCTAAAAGAAGGAGATGTAAACCGCGCCTCCCAGTTCTTAGGATACAATTATTATTTAGACGGGACTGTCGTCGACGGTTATAAAGTAGGTCGTAAGATAGGTTTTCCTACCGCAAACCTAAAAGTAGATTATCCCGAAAAACTCATTCCTTCCGAGGGAGTATATGCTGTATATGTATATATAGAAGGTAAAAAATGGGCAGGGATGTTGAATATAGGTCATCGCCCTACCATTAATAACGGGAAAGACCTGAGTATCGAAGTGAATATCCTTCATTTTTCGGATAATATCTATCACAAAGAGATACGCATTGAATTCGTAAAGTATCTCCGCCCCGAAGAAAAATACGATAATATCGAAGCGCTCATCCGCCAAATGCATAAAGACAGAGAAGAAGCGGCAAAAGTGCTGCTATAAAATTATTCCTGTCTCATTGTACAAGGCAGTATATTTACCAGCATCCCCTACCCCAAACAATGGGCATTGTTTGCGAAGGTTGTTTCCATTGTTTGCAAAAACTATCTCCATTGTTTAGAGAAAACCTCTAAGCCTTTTTTTGCATAAAAAGCCGCTTCTTTATCCACTCCTCCCCCAAACTACGAAAAAAGATATATTTTTATCGAATTTCGATAAATTTTTCTCGTTTTCCTTTGGTAGTATAAAAATAACATGTACATTTGCATATCGATAAACGATAAATGAATATCGAAAAACAAACACAAGTATAAATATAAAACACAAAGTAAAATGAAAAAGTCAGTATTAAAATCAGGTTTAGTAGCAGCAATTGCAGCAGTAATGATGAGTTGTACAACAACAGCACACGCACAAACAACAGAAAACACGAAGTACATTTATTGTCAAGACGACACAAACACAACAGTGTACACACTAAATGAAGACGGCAAAACATTAACACGCAAAGTGAAGTATGAGTACAAACACAATGAAACAGGACAAGTGATTGAAAAGAAAGCATATCGTTGGGATGCTTACCGCGAAATATGGAAGCCGGCTTATCTTCTTACTGTAACTCCCGGAGCATCTGAAACGAAACTGAATTACGCTGAATGGAACGCCAAAGAAAGTGTCTTTAACAGCAACAAACAACAAAGTATTTACCGTGAAGACAGTAACATAAATTTGCTGGCCGACACACAAAACAAAAAGTAATGGAAACGAAGAAAACAACAGGTATAAATCTCCGGGTAAAAGTATTTATGTTTTGCTTTACCATCGGATTTTGGTCTGGAATCGCACTAAGTATTGCAAAGCATACATGTTGATAAATAATAAACTGATAAAAATAACAACTTTAAAATACATAAAGATGAAAACATTCAAACGCATTTTTGCCATAGCTACTTTATTAGTAACTATTGGCTTCGCTTCTAAAGCTAATGCACAAGTTCCTTTGGAAGATTTCTTTAAAAATCCGGAGAAAGTAGCATTCCAAATTTCTCCGGATGGCAAATACTTCTCATACATGGCCCCGTACGAGAACCGCCTGAACTTATTCATACAAGAAATCGGCTCAGACAAGGCGACCCGTATCACCTCGGAAACGTCACGTGACATTGCCGGAAGTATGTGGGCGAATGGTCATCGCATCTTATATATTAAGGATACGGGAGGAGATGAAAACTACCAACTTTACGGAGTCAACCTTGATGGTACAGATGCAAAAGCATACACAGCATTTCCCAAAGTAGGAACTCAGCTCATCGATAAATTGGAAAATATCGACTCACTGGTCATTGTCGGTCTGAACAAACGCAATCCTCAAGTATTCGATCCATACCGTTTAAACCTGAACACAGGTGAATTAACCATGTTGGCAGAAAATCCCGGAAACATCCAAGGCTGGCAAACCGACCATGATGGAAAATTGCGTGTCGCTTACGCTATCGTGGACGGAGTAAATACCCAAATCCTTTATCGTGAAACCGAAGACCAACCTTTCCGCCCGGTACTGACTACCAACTTTAAGGAAACAGTAGACTTTGTAACCTTTGCTCCCGATAACAAAATGGTGTATGCCCTCACAAATATCGGTCGTGACAAGACAGCCCTTGTTTTGATGGATCCCGCCAATTGTGAAGAAAAAGAAGTGCTGTACACCAATGATAAATATGACATTTCAAGACTCAGTTATTCAGAACTAAAAAAGAAACTGATTGCAGTTTCCTGCATCGGCCACAAAGGTACTATCCGCCATTATTTTGATAAAGATGAAGAAGCTATCCGTGCCAAACTGGAAAAGAAACTTGCAGGATATGATATTGAAACTGCCAGCGAAGACAAAAGCGAGAATATCCGTATGATTTATGCCGGCAGTGACCGCACGTATGGCACTTACTACACTTATAATGTGAAAGAAGACAAGCTGACAAAGGTGGCCGATGTAGCTCCCTGGATTAAAGAAGATGAAATGGTCCCGATGAATCCTATCACCTACACCAGCCGTGACGGACTGACCATCGAAGGCTATCTTACCCTGCCGAAAGGCTATACAATGGAAACTGCAAAGAACCTGCCGGTAGTGGTTAACCCTCACGGAGGTCCATGGGCACGTGATACCTGGGGATATAATCCTGAAGTACAATTCCTTGCCGAACGCGGTTATGCCGTATTGCAGATGAATTTCCGCGGTTCTACCGGCTACGGACGCAAATTCACCGAATTGGGTTATAAACAATGGGGACAAACCATGCAGGATGACATAACCGACGGAGTAAAATGGTTAATTGATAAAGGCATTGCCGATCCTAAACGAATAGCAATCTATGGTGGAAGCTATGGTGGCTATGCTACACTGGCAGGCGTCACTTTCACCCCCGACCTTTATGCATGTGCCATTGACTATGTAGGTATATCGAACCTGCTCACTTTTATGCAGACCATTCCTCCTTACTGGAAACCATTACTGGATATGATGTACGAAATGGTGGGCGACCCGGTGAAAGATAAGGAAATGATGGAAAAATACTCTCCGGTATTCCACGTAGATAAAATTAAAGCTCCACTATTTGTGGCACAAGGAGCCAATGACCCGCGCGTGAACAAGGCTGAATCCGACCAAATGGTAGAGGCATTGAAAAAACGCGGTATAGAAGTAGAATATATGGTGAAAGACAACGAAGGACACGGTTTTCATAACGAAGAGAATAAATTCGATTTCTATCGCGCTATGGATAAATTCCTGAGTAATCATTTAAAGAAATAATAATCATAAAAATCAAATTAATATGGGACGCACGATTAAATTAATACTTTACTATTTTGCTTATCAGTTGGCAGCAACTATTCCGGGAATGTTCGGATACACAATATGGAAATGCTTTGAAACGCAAAGTTTCGACCTGCATAACGCCCCTACTTCTTTGGGCATTATCCTTTCATTGCTAGGCACCTTGCTCATGGCATGGCATCTGATACATTATAAATATGTAAAACTGGACAAACAGACTCTTGCATCCCTGCCTTTCAAATCTACTTGCCTTTACATTGCGATGGGAGTCGCCGCCATTATATGGATGAACTGGCTGAGCGAGATGGCCCATCTTCCCAATATAGCCGAAAACATCTTCGCACAGATGAAAAACAATGTATTCGGCATTTTGAGTGTATGTATTGTCGCACCCATCTTTGAAGAAATATTTTTCCGCGGTGCCATCGAAGGATACTTGCTGCGCAAATGGAGAAACCCTCGTTGGGCCATCCTCGTGTCAGCCCTTATCTTCGGATTGATACACATGAATCCGGCACAGATGCTTTTTGCCTTTCTGTTCGGTATCATCTTGGGCGAACTTTATTATCGCACCGGCAGTCTGCTTCCGTCCATCATTCTTCATTTTATCAACAATACCCTGTCACTGATACTGATGAATGTTTTTGAGGAGAAGGATACCCTGACTGATATCTTCGGAAGTACCACTACCGTCCATACACTCGGTATGATGGGAATTGCCATCTTCTGCCTTACTCTCTTCCTGTTCAGAAAAGAAGTAAAACCCGCCCAATGGCCGGCAGAAGTGTCTGAACCCACCTCTACAACAGAAACCGGTCCACAAAATAATTAATCCAATAACAAAATATAACAATGAAAAAGAAACTGAATCTGCTCTGTGCAATGGTATTTGCCGTCCTGCTGCTTTCTCTGTCCGAAAATATCTATGCCATGATATGGGGAGCCATCGAAGGAGGAAAAGCAGGTATAGAAAATAAAACAGGGGCCATAAACAATATGCATCCGCTAATGTTGCTCCCGGATAACCTGACCACTACTTCCGACTCTATATACAATGAGATGACCGGAAAGAATGTACCGACATGGCAGATACAGTCCATGGTAGCGGTCGATGCCGATACACCCATCTGGCTATTCTTCACCGGCACTCTTCTAAGTTTCATTCTTATCATATTCGGTATCAAAGCCGTCCTGCAGTTCATCAAGTTCATCCGTAACATCAACCGTTCGGATATCTTCTGCTGGACAAATGTAAAATTGCTGCGCAGACTGGGACTCTATCTGATAATTACATTCGCCGCTACCCTGACCAGTTCTTACATACATACCTGGCAGCTTTCGCAAACATTGAAGATATCCGGTTATTCTTATAATTGGCTCAATCCCTTCTCACACTCCAGCCTTCTGCTTGGTGTACTGGCATTCGTCATTGCCGAAGTGTTTGCCATCGGTCTGAAAATGAAAGAAGAGCAAGACCTAACCATTTAAATACAGAACGACCATGAAAGAAAAGAACAAAGAACACTCCTTAAAAGAAATGAAGCTGATTATGACTTGCCTCACTATCATCTGTTTCTGTTGCACCTTCATTCCTATCTTTCAAAACGCAATGTTGTGTTTCGAGTTGGGAGCTAACCGGGCTGCCATTGATGCCGGAAAAGCAGGAGCATCCGAACAATTTATCCGGCAAGTATTTCCGCAAGGCATCACTCTATTATCCATGGCTGTATGCAGCGTTTTCATCTATCTGATGCTTCGCAATGTAAAACGTAATCTGGTATTTGTAAGAGCTAACGCCAATCTGATATATTATATCGGCCTTATCATCGAGTTTAACGGGATTCTGCAAGCCATCCTGAATGAGTTCGCTCCCGTAACAAACCCAAGACAGACTTATATGATATATGTCTTCATTGGGGTATTCATCATTTTTATCGGATATCTGTTCCAAATAGGCATCCGCATGAAAGAAGAACAAGAATTAACCATTTAACTCATACCGGAAAACAATGAAAACAATACGTTTGCTCGGAATATTGGTCGTGCTGATTCTCTTGGTCAGTACCATCAACGATTTCATTCCCGGATTCATTGACGGATGGAACGCAGCGGACAACATTCCTGTTCCCGGAGCAGAATCCTATACTTTCTCCGTCCATCCGACTGAGGATGCTGCCACAGACAGCATCTTCAATAAGGCCTTACAGCGCAAAGTACCTGCTCAGATAAAGGAAGTAAAATCCTTTATCAAGTCCAATACTGTCCTTTCTTTTTTGAGTATACCTGCCAGCCTAATAGCATTGCTGGCACTGTATGGCTATTATTGCCTGGCACGTATGCTGATATCTGTAAGCAAAGGAGAGATTCTGACACAGAAGAACAGCCGCAGACTCCGGTTCTTCATCTATCCCATGATAACCTTATCAGCCATATTCGAATTGCTGAATTATATCAGCTACTCGCAAGCCATCCATGAATTGGCATATACAGGTTATGAGTTCAGCAATTTCTCATTGAAATACCCATGGACAGAACTGTTCATTATTGTTCTGCTGATAGAAATCTTTGTACAGGCAGTGAAGATAAAGGAAGAGCAGGACCTAACCATTTAAAAACGAATAATTAAAACCTGGACTATGCCTATAATAGTAAACTTAGACGTAATGATGGCGAAACGAAAGATTTCGCTGGGAGAACTGGCCGAGAAGATTGATCTCACCCCGGCCAACCTCTCTATCCTGAAAACCGGGAAAGCAAAAGCTATCCGCTTCTCTACACTGGAAGCCATCTGCAAAGAATTAGACTGCCAGCCCGGAGATATTCTGGAGTATCGTGAGGAGGATGAATAACCTAACAGGCAACACAGACACTCTAATATAAATTCTCTCATACCTGCCCCCTCATTACTCTTACAGTGGGAAGGAATAAAGGATTGCCTTAGGCAGTCCTTTATTATTCTCTCAGGCATCTTTTAGTCAATTTTCTATAAATTGTACTATCCGGTCAAACAAATATTTCATATATACCGTATAATCCCATGATTATCCGTATCTTTGTAACGAATTAGATATTTGAAATAAATGAAGACATTTGAAGAGTTAGGCGTTTCCCCCGAAATCAGGAAAGCAATAGAAGAAATGGGTTATGAAAACCCGATGCCTGTACAAGAAGAAGTTATACCGTATTTACTCGGTGAAGGAAACGATGTAGTGGCCCTAGCACAAACAGGGACTGGAAAAACAGCCGCATTTGGTCTGCCGCTAATCCAGAAAATTAATGTAAAAAACCGCGTACCGCAAGCGTTAATTCTTTGCCCCACACGCGAACTGTGCTTGCAAATCGCAGGCGACCTGAATGATTACTCCAAGTATATTGACGGACTGAAAGTCCTTCCCGTATACGGCGGTTCATCCATCGAAAGCCAAATACGCATGCTCAAAAGCGGAGTGCACATTATTGTTGCAACTCCCGGACGACTTATTGACCTGATGGAACGGAAAGTGGCCAAACTAGATACCATCGGCAATGTAGTAATGGATGAAGCGGACGAAATGCTGAATATGGGTTTCACCGACAGCATCAACTCTATCCTTGAAAAAGTTCCCGAAGACCGAAATACACTGATGTTCTCGGCCACTATGAGCCCCGAAATATCACGCATCTCCAAGCAATACTTGCGTAATGCAAAAGAAATCACCATCGGAACCAAAAACGAAGGAAGCAAAAACGTAAACCACATTGCTTATGTGGTGCACGCCAAAGATAAATATGCAGCACTGAAACGCATAGCCGATTATTATCCGCAAATTTACGGTATCATCTTCTGTCGCACCCGTAAGGAAACACAAGAAATTGCCGATAAATTGATACAGGACGGTTATAATGCCGATTCACTGCATGGCGAACTGAGTCAGGCACAGCGTGACTTGGTGATGCAAAAATTCCGCCAGCGCCATCTGCAGCTATTGGTGGCTACTGACGTGGCTGCCCGCGGACTGGACGTTAATGACCTGACACACGTCATTAACTATGGTTTGCCCGATGACACCGAAAGTTATACTCACCGAAGCGGACGTACCGGACGTGCCGGAAAAACAGGCATCTCTATCGCTATCATCAACTTACGCGAAAGAGGAAAGATGCGTGAAATAGAACGTATCATCAACAAGAAATTTATAATAGGCGAAATGCCTACCGGTAAGCAAATTTGTGAGCAACAGCTTATCAAACTGATTGATGACATCGAAAAGGTAAAAGTAAACGAGGAAGAAATCGAGTCTTTCTTGCCGGGCATTTACCGCAAACTGGAATGGCTCTCGAAGGAAGATTTGATAAAGCGCGTAGTTTCTATGGAGTTCAACCGCTTTTTGGACTATTACAGTAATGCACCCGAAATTGAAACACCGAGCACAAGTGACCGTCGTAGCGAACGTGAACCTAAAGAGCGAAAAGACTATGGCAGTTCACGCGAAAAGACTGAACGCAAAGCGGAAAAAGGATATACACGCCTTTTCCTAAACTTAGGAAAAACAGACGGTTTCTATGCCAATCAGATTATTGAGTTGATTAACCGCAATATGAAGAAGCAACGTACAACCATCGGAAGAATAGACCTGATGCAAAACTTTTCTTTCTTTGAAGTGGCTGAGAAACAGGCAAATGATGTTATCAACGCGCTCAATAAAGTAAACTTGAACGGACGTAAGGTTATTGTTGAAGTAGCCGGTGAGAATAACGGCAAAAGCGATAAAAGCGGTGCAGGCAAGAAAGAAATTGCCAAGAAAAAAAATACGAGGCCCAGCCGTGAGGAACGCGGATACTCTGAAGCCCGTGGTCCCAAGAAGGATGATTGGAAACAGTTCTTCAACAATGATACAAAAGGAAAAGGCAAAAGCAAAAATAAAAGTCTGAAAGGCGAAGAACCAAACTTCGATGAAGAAGGATGGGCGCGCAGAAAGCCGAAGAAATAAGATTGACAGCCTAAAATTATATTTTTATTGAGGTGTGTTAAAATGAGAACAATCTATCATTTTGACACACCTTCTTTCTAAAAAGCAGTGATTATTCCACCAATTTCAATTCCTCAATCAAGCGCGTGGATTTTCCATATTTCTCAATCATATAAAGCACATAGCGAATATCCACCCCGATGCAACGCTGTAAGTTGGGTTCATAAATAATATCACTGCTCATTGCTTCCCAGTTGCCATCAAAAGCCAATCCTATCAGTTCTCCATTCCCATTAAACATTCCACTACCGGAATTTCCCCCAGTAATATCGTTATCGGAAATAAAGCAGACATTCATATTCCCATCTTTTGTGGCATAACGCCCGAAATCTCCACGCTCCAGCAAATCAACGATGGACGGAATAACCTCAAAATCACTATCCCCTTTATATTCCCTGATTTTATCAAAGATTCCCTTCGTTGTTGTATAATAAGTATATTCCAATGCATCTTTCGGCGAGTATCCTCCAATCATTCCGAAACTAAGACGCATAGTCGAGTTAGCATCCGGATAGAAATCCTTATCCGATTCCATCTCACGCACAGCCTCATTAAGCAAGCGCTCATTTTTCTCTATTTTCATATTATCATCATCTGCAGCCGCACTCAGCTCGTAAGATTTCACCAACATATCAATAACAAATGAAATGGCAGGGTCTTCAAAAAGAACATAAGTGCTATCCTTTTTTACTACACGTTCAAATCCGCGGGGTGTATCCAATTCTGTCCGACTGTATAAATCGTCCACATACGCCTGATAATCACCTTTGAACTCCTTTTCTATAGTAGCATAAGTTTCCGAGAGGCTCTCCGGCTCTACTACTGCCGCATATTCTTTAAGCATGGCCACAAAGACTTTCTTATCAATGTCCAAGTCAATATTGACATAAAGCTCCAACAATTGACGCACCCTCTCTTCCAACACCGACTGTTCCGCTTCAAAATCAAAGTTCAAGACAGACCATGCCGCAGTAACCAACTCGGGACCATTGGCAAAACATTCACCGAAGTAAGCCATTGCACGAGCGTTCTTATAACGATTGTGATAACTGTTCTCCAATTCCGTCAATACCTGGGCATACTTGTTCCGTTCTTCCGGCTTCCGACGAATCCATTCCGCCAATTGATGTTCCAACCTACGTTTCTTCTCGATTATATTCAGTTCTTTAATAGACTGATTCATCCCAATGCTATTCTTCCAATAGTTAGCACTTTGAGCATACTTCGAAGCATATTTTATACGAATGGCATCACTTTTCTCCATAGCATCTTTCCAAATAGCCTGTTTGATAGTACGAACATCTATTCTTGCCATGTTATCGGCATTCATGCGTTCTTCCACGCCATAAGAAGATAGATAACGGCTGGTGGTCCCCGGATATCCCATCGTCATACAGAAAGAACCTTCCTTATAACCCGCCAAGGAAATAGGCGCATAATAATCGGGATGATAAGGAACATTGTCTTTGGAATAAACTGCCGGCTCGTTATGAGCATCAGCATAGATACGGAAAACAGAAAAGTCTCCGGTGTGCCTCGGCCAAACCCAGTTATCGGTATCTCCCCCAAACTTTCCAACTGAAGAAGGAGGAGCATAGACTAAGCGAACATCATAATAGTCCTTATACACAGACAGATAGAATTCATTGCCGGCATAGAAAGAAGAAACGACTGCACGCAGTAAGGTATCATTTTTAACTGCCTCGTCAGCAATCAACGTAGAAAGAGAATCTACAATCAAGGAACGGTCGTCTTCGCTCACATCTTGTGGCAAAGCTTGTAAAATGCGCTCTGTCACATCTTCGGTACGAATAAGGAAACTGACAAATAAGTCAGGATTGGGAAGTTCGTCCGACAATGAATCAGCCACAAAACCATCGCGCAGGTAGTCATGCTTCACCGTGCTGTGTTGCTGAATGGCATCAAAACCGCAATGATGATTGGTAAACACCAACCCATCCGGCGAAACAACCACACCGGAACAGAAGCCTCCAAAACTGACTACAGCATTGGAAAGTGCAGCGCCACCGGGATTATACAACTGCAGTGGAGTAAGATTCAATCCCATTTCTTTCATCACCTGCTGAGTCTGTTTACTTAGACAACAAGGAAGCCACATACCCTCACTACCCCATATATATATAGGTAGAAATACAAGCAATATCAGTAGTTTCTTCATGACATGAGTGTTTTATTTAGTGTTCTGTTTCTTATTCTATCACCAACTTCAGTTTCTTAGCTCCTACACGAGCTTTCAACCATTCGGTTATCTTTTCCTGTTCCTTCTCGTTGGGATGCTTTGCAAATTTCATCAAGACCAAAGTCAATGTATCCATACGTGTCGAATCAACAGAAAGTTCCACCGTTTTAGCCATTGCAATAGTTTCTGCCGACGGATAAAGAACTTTCAGCTCGGGGATAATTTTCTTGTCTACGGCATTATAGGCGGCATAGACTTTCAATTCATTTTCCAATTCATGTATCTTATTCTGTTGTTCCAACAGACGCTTCTCGCTGTTCTTATAGAAATCTTCCATTACTTGAGCCTTCAAACTTCCGATATCCATAGCCTCATTATTCATTCCCTGCATCACGATAAGTTTTGTACCGGCCAGATTATAATGCTTCAGGTTATCTTTTGCAGCAGCAATTTCTGCTGCCGGAACTTCATTACCAATCAGTACAACACGAATTTCCTTATTCTCGAACGAAATCTTACGGTCAATAACCTGCGTATCGGGAAAATTCAATTCTTCACTAATAAAATTATTGGCAGATGCCGTATAGATGGTATTCTTCACAATCCCATATGTCAGGTATATCGCCGGACACATGGTGGCTAAAGTAATGATAACGATATACTTCTTAACCAGTTTCTCACGCTCTTTATCCACAAACGCTTTTCGCTGAAAACGCATCACACGCACTCCAATAAAAGTTGCCAAACTTATAAATACCGAATTGATAAAATATAAATAGAAAGCACCTAAGAAATAAAGCAGGTTTCCTGTTGCCAGTCCGAAACCGGCAGTACACAAAGGAGGCATCAATGCAGTAGCGATGGCTACACCGGGAATTACATTTCCTTTTTCCTTAGTGGAAAGTGCAATAATACCTGCCAGACCACCACACAAAGCTATCAAAACATCATAAATGGTGGGCGAGGTTCGTGCCAGCAATTCTGATTGCACTTCATCCAATGGAGTAAGCGAAAAATATAAAGTAGCAGTAATAACACTGAAAACAGTCGCTATCAGATAACTCTTCAACGACCGCTTCAACAGTTCGAAGTCATTCTGTCCGATTGCCAACCCCACTCCCATGATAGGGCCCATTAAAGGAGATATCAACATGGCACCGATAATCACTGCAGTAGAATTGACATTCAACCCTAAAGACGCAATAAAAATAGCAAATATCAAAATCCAAAGGTTAGTACCTTTAAACTCTACTCCATTACGGATAGATTCGACGGTTAAAGCTTCATTATCCTTATCTTTACCCAAATCAAAATATTCATGAAGAAATTGCCTGATATAAGGCATATTCTTCAAATCATTCTTTAACTTACCTTTAATGTCAGCCATAATTATTTCTTTATCAACCGATTAATAACAGGAATCTGATGCAACGGAAAATCTACCTTCACAATGTAGGCTACAAACAGTAGCAACAACACTGTACGAACAGATAATAAGAAGAAAATGTTTTGGAAGGGAAGGATTTCCGATATACCAAAAAGCATAAGCGCCAATACAACATATTTACCTATCGCTTTCAAATCATAATCAATGGGATACTTTTTCTGCCCCACAAAATAAGAAAGCAACATAGCTACTGCATAACCGGCAAATCCAGCCCAAGCACATGCCATATAACTGTATATGGGAACAAAAATCACATTAATCAAAATCAAAACAACACAACCGGCAAATGAAAAATAGGCCCCCCACTTGGTTTCGTCAATCAGTTTATACCAGAATGAAAGATTGAAGAAAATACCCATAAAGATTTCAGCCGCCATCACAATAGGCACCACACGCAATCCTACCCAATAATCAGGAGCAAGAATATACTTCAATATATCCAAATAGAACATGACAGCCAAAAAAGCCAGTAATGTGAAAATAACAAAGTACTTCATTGCTTGTGCATAGATAATCTTGCTGTCCTTATCCCGGCTCTTTCCAAATACAAAAGGTTCATAAGCATAACGGAATGCCTGAGTGAGCATTGCCATAATCATAGCAATCTTACTGCAAGCACCATAGATGGCAAGCTGAGTCTTAGCCTCCACCTTATCGGGATATATATGACGGAAAATTATTTTATCTGCCACTTGATTCAGGATGCCTGCCACTCCCAGTATCAGAATAGGATATGAATATATCAGCATCCGTCTCGCCAATGGCTTGTCAAAGCCTCCGCCAAATTTCAGATATGGGACCATCAATAACATAATAACCGAGGTACATATCAAATTGAAGAAAAAAGCATAGAAAACATCACTCCCCTTCATCACCACATAATAAACTAGATTCAGAATGATATTGAGCAAGATGAAAAGAAGTTTCAAGCCGGCAAAACGTATCGGACGCTTCTTATAACGTAAATAAGCAAACGGAATACACTGAAACGCATCCATCGCAATAACCAATGCCATCATACCGATATACCAAGGATGGTCGGCATATCCCATCATACCGGCAATAGGATGAAGAAATATCATGCACAAAGCAGCAAACAGCAAAGAAGTACTTCCCACCATAAAGAGAACAGTGGAATACACACGCTCGGGATTTTCCGTTTCTTTATTGACAAAACGGAAAAAAGTAGTTTCCATGCCATAGGTTAAAATTACCATCAGTAAAGCAGTCCAGGCATATACTTCGGTTACCACCCCATAACCTCCTGATGCCGCAGACATAGCTGCCGCATAAATGGGCACCAGCAGATAATTTAAGAATCGCCCCACAATACTGCTCACGCCATATATTGCGGTGTCTTTGGCTAATGATTTTAATCCGGCCATATTTTAATCGTCAAATAGTGTCTTCTGACTATTGTAGATACTCCGCCCCAAATGTATGTAGGCGAGCTCTGTCACTTCTCGTCCGCGAGGAGTACGTTTCAAGAAACCTTCTTTTATTAAGAAAGGTTCATAAACTTCCTCAATGGTACCGGGGTCTTCTCCCAAAGCAGTGGCAATAGTAGTCAAACCTACCGGCCCCCCTTTGAACTTATCAATAATAGTACATAAAATCTTATTATCTATCTCATCAAGCCCATAGCGGTCAATATTCAAAGCCTCCAATGCAAACCGGGCTATCTCTATATCAATTCTACCAGAGCCTTTAACTTGCGCAAAATCCCGTACACGCCTAAGGAGTGCATTCGCAATACGAGGAGTTCCACGACTGCGGGAAGCAATCTCACCCGCCGCTTGTGTATCACAAGGCACATTCAATATTTTTGCCGAACGGCGGATAATGGCAGTCAACACATCATCATCGTAATATTCCAAATGGAGGTTTATGCCGAAACGGGCACGAAGAGGTGCTGTCAGCAATCCACTACGAGTCGTTGCCCCTACCAATGTGAAAGGATTCAAGTCCAACTGGATACTCCGCGCAGACGGTCCCTTGTCTATCATGATATCAATACGATAATCCTCCATGGCCGAATAAAGATATTCTTCCACAACAGGACTGAGCCGATGAATCTCGTCAATAAACAGGACATCATTAGATTCCAGACTGGTCAAAACTCCTGCCAAGTCACCGGGTTTGTCAAGTACCGGTCCGGAAGTAACCTTAAAACCTACGCCCAATTCATTTGCAATGATATTACTTAATGTTGTCTTTCCTAACCCCGGAGGACCATGCAATAAAACATGGTCGAGCGCCTCAGCCCGCAAGCGAGCGGCTTTGACAAATATACGTAAATTATCCACTACCTTATCTTGTCCACTAAAGTCAGAAAAATTTAATGGGCGTAAGGCATTCTCAAAATCACGTTCTCTACTTGTGAGCTGATGCTCACGTATATCAAAATTCTCTTCCATCTTTTTGTTTCTCGCACAAAGGTACAAAAGATATTATTATAATAGAAAGAAAGATTGAGGAATTCATTTTCAGTCCCTCATCCGTCCTTTATATAATTTCATTATTGTCTAAATAATTAATTGTTATGGGAGTTACACTAGGTAAGAAACAATTAAACAAGGGGAAAGTTTCCCTTTATTTAAATTACAGTCACAACGGCAAGCGTCGTAAGGAGTATTTAGGCATTATTCTGGAGCCGCCTGTTACACCGGAAGCCAGAGCGGAGAACAAGAATAAAATATTGATTGCTAAACAAATCCGAGCCAAAAAGGAGCTTGAATTCCTGTCTGTCGAATATGCCTTAAATAAAACAGCGGAAACATTTGAGGATATTCTGCCCGAAGCACCTAGTAATGGGCCGGACTTTTTCCGCATCATGAATGAATACCTGAGCACTTATTATAAAAAAGATAAGAAGATGGTAAAATCGACCATCCTCCATTTACGCACCTTTAATAAAAAGAAAATCTTACCAATCAACAAAATAACAAAGGAATTTTGTGTAGATTTTCTCGACTATTTAAGATCTAAACTCCGTGGCAATACCCCTATTGGCTATTTCAAGAAATTCAGAATGTGCATCAATAAATGTGTTGAAAAGAAGTTAATTTCTCATAATCCTACTAATGGGATACGACTATCACAATTTGATGAAGTAACAAAGGAGATACTGACATTAAAAGAGATACAGAAGTTAGCCGTTACTTCTTGCTCAAATAATGAAGTAAAACGAGCATTTCTTTTTTCATGTTATTGTGGATTACGTTGGTGCGATGTGTATCAATTGCGATATAAGGATGTTGACTTTCCGGCAAAAAGATTAACCATCATACAACAGAAAGTGCAAACGCATTCCAAAAGTGCCATTCTTCACTTGAACTTAAACCACACGGCTCTCAAACTTTTACAGAAACGTACTGGGGACAGGGAGGACTTGGTTTTCTCACTTCCCTCCTACTCATATACAATCAGAATTCTTCGTAAATGGGTATTAGATGCCAATATACGAAAGCATATCACCTTCCATTGTGCCCGCCACTCTTTTATCACAAATATCATGGCCAATGGAGCCAACATTAAAACTGCTGCTTCCCTTGCCGGTCACTCAACGACCAGGCACACCGAAAAGTATGTACACATAATAGATGAGCTGAAGCAAAAAGCTGTCGATAGTTTACCTGACCTAACTATAAATTATAAATAATAAAAGGGTCCCTTATGGGACCCCACTACATTAAGCCTATTTTCTACTATTCTGATATACAGAATATTACAAATACCAGATAGTATCCGGCACGAATACTACCTACCTCTCGAATGTCGTGAATCATTACTTCAAGTGCAACCTCAAGACACTGGTGAATCGGTGTCGGGTGGAGTATGCCAAACTCCTTCTGCGAAAGGAAAAATACACGGCTGACGAGTTGATAAAGCTTTGTGGGTTTACCTCCAGAAGTGTCTTCTATTCTGCCTTTACCAAAGAAGTCGGCACGGTCCCTTCACGGTACCCCGGAGATTCGCTCCCGTTCCCCGCTAAATACGATTAAGTCCTTTATAAAATAATAAACAAAAAACAAATCAAGTTTTTAAATTTATAAATTTAAAGTTTTTCTATTATGAACAAAAAATTTTTAAGTGTAGTCCTGTTCGGAGCTCTTATGGCCGGCTCTTCAGTGACTTTCACGGGATGTATCGACAACGATGAACCCGCAGGTATCGAAACGCTTCGCGGTGCCAAAGCAGAATTACTTCGTGCCAAAGCGGTTGTGGAAGAAGCACATGCTGCCAATATTTTGGCCGAAGCTGAATTTAAGAAAGCTCAGGCAGCTCACGAGCAAGCTAATGCTGATTATCGTCAGGCTGAAGTAGAATACCAAAAACTACAGAATGAATTGTTGGCTGCTACAAATGAAAAAGACAAAGCATTATTCGAAGAACAGATTGCTTTGGCTAAACAAAGAATGGAAGAAGCTGTTAAGACTCATGAGATTACTATGAAGAACTTGGAAGTACAGCTGGAAATTGCAAAACGCAATTTCGATTTGGTACTTCAGCAGATTGCCATTGCCAAGGAATTGGGTAGCGACAAGGCTACGGTTTCTATCTCTTTTTTGGAAAGTGAAGTAAAGAGGCTGTATGCTAATCTGTATGGTGGTGATTACTATGAAGTGGAATATTCTTTGTCTACGGATGAAAAAGGTCATGTTTCCATCAGTGAAAAAGTTGGGGATAAAGTCACTGTTGAGTTTGAAGATAGCTATGCAGGACTATTGCGTCAGGCTGAAAAAGACTTGTATAACGCTACTCTGAAAAAATCACAAGGCGGTGTTGATGACGAGAAGACAGAAACGGGTAACGAATGGCTTCCGACTTTGAAGCTGACTGTTGAAGAAAAGGAAGTAGCTCTAGTCGCAGAGAAGGAAGCATTGAAGAAATTGGAAGAGTTTATGGAATCTGATATTGCCACTACTGATTGGACTAGTCAGATTACTGCACTTGAAGATTCTATCAAAGCATTGGATACTGCCATTGCTGCCAAAGAAATCGAAATAAAAAAAGCTAAGAAGTCAGAGGAACGTATTGCTGCTGATCAGGCTTTGAATGGTGTCAAAAAAGATGATGGCGTTACCATTGTTAAGGATGGTGCCGTTCAGGTATTGGATAAAGCTAAAGGTGCTGTAACAAAAGCTAAAAGCAAACAAAAGTTCAGTTATGATGCAGTAGACTATAGTAAGGAAGTTACTACAGGTATGGATGCTGCTATTAAGGCTGGGATGAAAGCTAATGATAAGAAAGGCGCACCGGTTTATAAGTTGAACGAAACGAAAAAATGGCAATTTGCTGTTACTGCTGAGGAAGTTACTACTGAATATGATGCTGTTTGGGGTGGAAAGAAATTGGCTCCTGAGTTGAAGACTGCTGAAGAATTCTATACTAAGTTGATTGAAAACGTAGGAAACGCATACAGCGACCCGAACTCTGTAGCCTTCAATAAGGCAAATCTGACTGCTGCTGAAAAGGCTGCTAAAAGTGCTGAAGAGGCTTTGGAAACAGCAAAAGCGGATTGGCAGCATGCTGTTAATGCTATGAACGGCACTCCCGATGAAGTTCCTACTACTCTTTTGGAGGACGGTGCTAAAGCTTACAATGCCGCATGGAGCACATATAAAGCTGCCGTAGATGTTTACAACACTGCTTTTGACAATGCCTATGAAGCCGTTAAAGCTGAAAAAGTATTGGGCCTTGTAGTTGACATGGCTGTTGATGTTGAAAAACATATACTAGCACGTGATATTGAAGGTTTGGAAAATTTCAAGCCGAGTAACAAACTTACTGAGGATTGGGAGGCACAAGTAAACAAGGATGCAGTTACATTGAAAGCTGTAATTGCTAAATATTGTACTGAATTCACTAATGAAGCAGGAGCTAAGGTTAAGCCCGCAACTTTAGCTAGTCAAATTTATGACAATTTGAATACCAAAGCTGCTGCTGATTTTGAGAAAAACAAAGAGGAAAAGGCAAACGCGATAGCGGAAGCAAAAACGGTTGTTGACACGGATGGTAAATTAGCAAAAGCTGTTAGTGATGCTATTCTGAAGATTGGTGCAAAGGACAAAGATAAGACTGCTCTTTTTGCATTAGCCCAAGGTATAGAAAAATATACAAATTTAGCAAATGATACTTATGCAATGGCTCTTACCGAAGACGCGGAAACAGCTCAAGATCTTAAGGTGTTGATTGGCGTAAAACAAAAAGATGGTTCATTTGCAGATCCTACATTCCCCAATGTCGTAGGAGATAATGGTAAGTTCGTTATCAACTCTACAAAGATAGAAGAAGCTGAAATTACCGCTGCCTCAGAAGTGGAATTCGACAAAGAGTTAGCAGAAAATGCTTTGACTCAACAGTCGAAGAAGGTATGGGGGGAATTTAATGAACCTCGCATGGTTGCTCCTTCATTGGAAGAAATTCGCGAAATTGCTACAGAAGATGCTTTTGCTTATAAATGGCTTGTTGCTACAGATGAAGTTCAGAAATGCAAGGATGTTATCAACGCAGTTGAAGACTTGGAAGCATTCTTGAAAGTGGTTGAAAAAGATTTTGCGGACTTCAAGGCTGGCTTCACTAAACAATACAATGATGCATTCGGTGAGTTGGTTGCTGCCGTCGATGCTGCCAAAGAAGACTATGATGTTAAAAAGGCTGCTTTGAAGGCTATAGACAATGAAATCATTAAGCCTATCCAAGTTGAACAAGCTAAGTTGGTTGCTAAGAAGAATGCTACCGATGCAGTGAAGAAAGCATTGATTAAGGCTGTCAACAATATGCTTGGGGCATCAACTTCATCAAATAATACTGCAGGTTTCATTGCAGAAATGAACTCACAAATTTTAGAACAGAAGAAACTTGTAGCCAAAGCTGAACAAGCATTGAAAATTGCACAAAATGTATTGCAGAAAGCAGAAGATGGCCTGTATGACGAGGTTGCTGGTTATGAAATTGACTTGAAGATTGCTCAGGCGAATTTCGATACTGCAAACACTCTGTATCAGACTGCTTTGGACAACTTGGCTAAGGCTATTGAGTTGATTGCCAATTCTGTAGAATAATTTATAGAACAAAAGTAATTAGAAAAAAATGATAAAAAAACTCTATACATTACTTTTACTTGCCCTCCTTTCTGCGCCTCTTTTGGCGCAGACTGTGGGCAGCAGTAGTGATGGTGTGTTTTTTGCTCCAAAGAAAGGCCAGTGGCAAGTATCTGTCTTGTTAGGCGGAGGTAACAATTTCTATAACGAAAGTACCTCTTACCTGCTCCCGACTAACACTCATACCGGAGGCGAAGTAGGACTTCCCAACGGTAGCAGTGACGGTTCCGGAGATTTGAACAGATGGTTGAATATTGACGGTCTGAATAACAATAGTCTGACAAACATTTTGGGTGTTGAAGGAAAATACTTCATTTCCGATTGCTGGGACATTAACTTCCAGTTCGGTATGAATATCAGCCTGACTCCTAAGAAAGACTATGTGGAAGGAGAATATGACAAAGTACCCGATATGGTTATTCCCGCGCAGAAGTATATCAATGCGCAGGCAACGAACAACTGGTATGTTTCAGTCGGTTCCAACCGTTATTTTAAGGTGAGCAATCCTCGTATCCATCCCTATTTGGGCGGTTCTTTGGGCTTCCAGATGGCACGTATCGAGACTACGGAGCCTTATACAGGCAAGACAGTTATCGATTCTGACAGCGGTGAAGAGGTACCCGAACAGCTATACCAGTCAGGCAGCCGTGCCGGTCAGATGTTCGGCATCAAGGCCGCCGGTGTAGCCGGTATTGAGTATAGCCTGGCTCCGGGCCTGGTACTGGGATTCCAGTTCCAACCGCTGGCCTACCGCTATGATGTCATCCAGCTCTGCCCCAAAGGTTTTGACAAGTACAACGCTTCACACCATAATATCAAGATATTTGATATGCCGGTGCTGAAACTGGGTATCAGATTCTGACGTAACTCGTTTACGTAGTAAATAACAAAGGCCGTTCCGCTAAAGCGATTTAGCCGGACGGCTTTTTTCAAATGAGAAAGATGAGAAAAAGAACATGTTTTCTACCGCAAATGACCGCTTTTCTGATAGTTGTCCTGTCATTATGTGCGTGTACTTCTGTTCCCAAAGGATGCACCATAGAAGGGACGGTAAAGGACAAAAGCTACGAGGGGAAGCAGGTTTACCTGCGCCACACACTGACTCCGGAAACGTATGACAGTACCATCGTGAAGAACGGCACTTTCCGTTTCGCATTGGGAGAGACTTCACCCGGAGTATCCCTGCTGGTACTGAAGGCTTCTTCCGATGACCTGTTCCCCATTACGCTGCCCGTGGCGACGGAGAAGGGAACGGTCAAGGTAAGCTTGGGAGAGCTGGTCTTCACCTCAGGAACAGCGCTGAACGACAAACTGCAGGACTTCCTGCTGGCCGTTGACCGTTTCAGTGACGAAATGGGCAAAAAGGGAGAAAACCAGGAGAAGATCAGAAAGGATTTCTCCAGTCTGCTGGAATCCTCCATTCTTCAGAACCGGGACAATGAAGTGGGAGTATATATTTTCCGCAACTACGGTTCCCGCTTTACTCCCGAGCAGAAGTCCGATATCATGGATCGGGCTGGAGAGTGGTTCATAAAACGGATAGAAGAAACAAACAACTAATTAAAACAGTAATGACTATGAAATCAAAAGTGATTATTGCAGCTCTGTTACTGGCGGGTGCCGGTATAAGCGCCAACGCTCAGAGTACAGAAAACAACTGGTTCCTCCAGGGCCAGGTGGGTGCCTCCTATTCTTTGGGCGGTACAGGTATCGGCAAACTGATCTCTCCGGCAGGCCAGATTTCAGTCGGCAAGTACTTCAACCCTTATGTGGGCGCACGTCTGGCCGTCAGCGGCTGGAGGGGAAGGGCCGGAAGCGGAAGCAAGCCCGCAAGCGGATTCTACTATGGTGCGGCCACCGTGGACGGCCTGTTCAACATGAGCAGCCTGTTCTGCGGAAGCAACCCCGAACGCTTCTTCAACGCACGCCTTATCGCGGGTGTCGGTTACAACCAGACTTTTGACGAGGGTGCGAGCAGCTTCATGGCAAGACTGGGCCTCCAGGCCAGCTTCCGTCTGAACAAGGCGTTCGACTTCAATGTTGAAGCACTGGCCAACGGTGTTTCCGACCGCTGGAACCGTCAGGACGACCACAGCTTCGATTCCTATTATAATGTGCTGGTGGGTATCACCTACAAGTTCGGTACCGGATTTAATCTGAAATGTCCCGACTGCAAGCCGGTGGCCTACAGGAACGAACGTTACAGCGAGTCTTACGTGAAGTCGCTCAATGACAAAATCAACGAGCTGCAGGGTACCATCGACAACCACAAGTGTCCCGAACCTACTCCGTGTCCCGAGGTGGAGAAAGCCATACCGGGCGTCAAGAGCCACGTTTCCTTCGGACTGGCAAAGACAAACATCGCGGAAGACCAGCAGATCAACATCCTGGCCATTGCGGACTATATGAAGCAGTACCCTCAGTCAAAGGCAACCGTCACCGGTTATGCCGACAAGGGGACGGGTACTTCAAAAATCAATGCCGAACTTGCTCAAAAGCGTGCACGCATTGTGGCCGACGAACTGATTAACAAGTACGGCATCAGTGCCGACCGTCTGAGTGTGGACAGCAAGGGGTCAGAGGTACAGCCGTTTACAACCAACGACTGGAACCGTGTAGTGATTATGATTGCGGAATAAGAGAGCCGCCGTTATAATATTTTGGTGAAAAAGAAAGAGTGGTTCTCCTATGGGAGGACTGCTCTTTCGTTCGTTATCAGCAGCTCTTCTCTAAAAAACGATTCCATGCCTGCAAAATCCGGCCTCTCTAAATAAAATCCCCCGCCTTCTTGTCCGGTTCCCATTAAAAGATTATCTTTGTTGAAAATACAGTGATATGGGAAAATTTATCAACCCTTTTACGGACGTGGGTTTCAAGAAGATATTCGGCCAGGAGGTCAGCAAGGATTTGCTGATAGACTTCCTGAACGACCTGCTGGTGGGTGAGAGGTCCATAAAGGACATCACTTTTCTGGATAAAGAATTGTTGCCCGAATATATGGGTGACCGGGGTGTTATTTATGACATCTATTGTACCACAGAGTCGGGGGAGCATATCATCGTGGAGATGCAGAACCGGCAGCAGACGAACTTTAAGGAGCGTGCCTTGTTCTATCTTTCGCATACCATCACGCGTCAGGGTGAGAAGGGAGCCCGCTGGGAGTTCGACCTGAAGGCCGTTTACGGCGTCTTCTTCATGAACTTCCGTCTGGAGGACACTCCCCACAAGCTCCGCACGGACATTGTCCTTTCGGACCGTGACACACACGAGGTCTTCTCGGACAAGCTGCGGTTTATCTTTATAGAGCTTCCTTCTTTCAACAAGGAGGAAGAGGAATGTGAGACAGATTTTGAACGTTGGATATATATACTCAAGAATATGGAAACGCTGAACAGACTGCCTTTCAAAGCGCGCAAAGCCGTCTTTGAGAAACTGGAGAAGATTGTGGATATCGCTTCCCTGAGTAAAGAGGAGCGGATAAAGTATGATGAGAGCATCAAAGTATACAGGGATAATCTGGCGACGATTTCTTTTGCCGAGAATAAAGGGCTCAAGAGGGGGAGAGAGGAAGGATTGAAGGAAGGCTCAATTTCCATTGCCCATAAACTGAAGTCTATGGGAATACCTCTTGACACGATTGCTGCTGCAACCGGATTAAGCATCGAAGAAATAGAACAGATGTACTAACCGAATATATCCTTTTATTTAACATAACAAGGCGGAAGAGAAGTATGAAGCTTTCTTCCGCCTTGTTTTATTTCCCGCCATAAAATCAAGTCTTTGTCAAAATCGTTTCTGCCATAACTTATAGTCAAAACTATCAATATTTATATAGATTCCAAATAAATCAAGATAGTATATAAAGAAGGCAAACAAAGAAATAATATTAACGTAAAATAGAATTTGGAGAGGTGTATAAGACAAAGTAGAAAAAAGATATAACTCTCTTTTCTACTTTATAATGTTAAATAAAAGGACAGGAAAAAGCAAACTTGATTATTTGATTTTTTATCATCAGAATTGATTACAGCAGTTCTTATATAAGCAACCATTTCCATAATGGCAGGACTTCGATGCGCAGGTCGGCCTCCTCAATGACATCTTCTTCTTCCCACGTTATAATCTGCAGTTTTTTTAACGGATATGTCTGTGATATTTTTATTAAAGCACGGACTTCCCGTTCACGCGTGTCACTCTGCGATAATGACAGGGATACCTGAATGGCTGAGTGTACAGACGGAATATAAAAATCAATCTCCACATTCTTTTTATAGTAAAATACACCTTCTTGATATCTCTTTTTCAGCTCAATGGCAACCAGGTTCTCCAAAAGTTTACTTTCCGGTTCAATGATAAATGTATTCAATAATCCGTTGTCAAAGAAATATCTTTTTTTGATACTCTCTTTCTCACTTAACTTATCTGAGAAATTCGAAATGCCAAAAAGGAGATAGGCATCATTGAGATATTGCAAATAGTCAACAAGCGTATTGTATGACAGGGAGCAGCCGGCGGATTTTATGACTCCCAATATACGTGCCAAAGCTAATGGCTGCATGATACTTTCTGCCAACTTTTTGACAATCAACCTGATAGAACTTTCATTTCTGATATCATTACGCGAAATGACATCTCCCAACAGTATTTTCTGAAATAGGGAGTTGAGCCATGAGCGTTTGTCTTTTAGCGGAAATGTCTCGGCAAATCCACCAAAGTAAAAATAGGTCTCGAATTTCTTTACCAATTCGGCTTTAACCTTCAGATTATATTCCCAGTTGGGCACAAGGTCAAAGTGTTGGTATTTCAGATATTCAGGAAAAGAGAATGGATATATTTCTTTAGCGATAAATCTGCCTCCCAAAGTGGTATATATCTCCTTACTCAGCATTTGTGCATTACTTCCCGTAATAAAAATGCGATATTTGGAATCAGCCAGACGACGTACAAACTTTTCCCATCCTTGTACATTCTGTATTTCATCCAAATAAATCCGTGGTTTATAAGAATATAATTCATGATAGGCTTCAACAATAAGTCCCAATTCCTCAACTTTGATGTCTGCAATGCGCTCATCCTCGAAATTGATATAAAGAATTTCTTCTATCCGGACTTCCTTTTTTAGCAACAGCTCCTGTATGTGTTGAAACATTAAATATGACTTGCCGGCCCGACGAAGTCCGACGAAGACATAGTTACATGTTTCTTCCAGTTCAAGTTCCCGAGGCATGATTTCCATAGTGGGAATCTCATTTTGCTTCTCTATAATCAGGCTTTTAATCACTCGTTTTTCCATGACCCTTCTGTTTAGTACAACAAATATAGCAATAATCATTCAATATACAGAAAGATTATTTGCAATAATTTGCAGATATGTTATTGATAAACGACTTTTCCCATGTGTTTGTTTATCTCTGCTCATGGTTGTAGACTAAAAGAGTCGTCTTTATAATATTCTGGTGAAAGAAAGAGTGGTCTTCTGGGAGGCTGCTCTTTCATTCGTTTGTCGGTTCGTAATCCTATAATAAAGTCTTCTTCTTTCTTGTTCGATTCCCCTTAAAAGGTTATCTTTGGTAAAAATAAAGTGATATGGGAAGAATTATCAATCCGTTTACAAACGTTGGATATATATACTCAAGAATATGGAAACGCTGAACAGACTGCCTTTCAA
>OFFQ01000282.1_pt1 | contig 46045 bp, 36 predicted proteins | sample 1521411 | NCBI WGS metagenome assembly OFFQ01 (sample SAMEA3504110, study PRJEB24116) | mouse gut metagenome | biome: mouse gut; feature: mouse-associated habitat; material: faeces | place: Denmark | collected 2011 | reverse complement strand
GCGGCAGTCCCGACAGGGTGGTTGTGCTTTAGTGACTATACTGACTAGACACGACAGGGTTGAACATTTTTTTTGACGACACAATGATAAAGATATGGCGAGAGCAAATCGCTCTGCTTGGTGTCGTTGATACAGGAGCGTTATACCGCTCAACCGTGGCCGTCAGTATGACAGCCGACGGCAAGTTTACCTCCATCTCGCTCGCGCAGAAGTTCAACCTCTACGGCATCTATGCCGACTATGGCGTTGGCTCGAACACACCTCGGGGCAACCCCGGCGACCTCGGACGCGACAACAAGCGTAAGCGCAAGCGTTGGTTCTCCCGAAAATACTTCGCCTCGGTTATGAATATTCGCGAGTTCTTCGCTGATAACCTCAGTAAAGACCTTGCCGACACCGTCAGCAATGCCCTCACTCGCGACATCTCACGTCGCTTCGTGACATTTTGATAATTAACTGAAATGTTGTAACTTTGCACTATGATTACTGTGCAAGAGTTAAAAAAGAATTATCAATTTAAGTGCCCTAATTGTGGAAAAATTCATCCGATAAAAGATGCTCACGTTAGGGCAGTCTTAGTAAGCGAAGATTCAAAAATGGATTTTCGAGGTAATCACTATGTCGACACTATAAGCACTTCTTATGCAAAAGTACGATTCTGTCCGAAGTGTAAAAATGTGCGTACACGGAATAAAGTAATCAGACACGTTTCATATTTCACCGTATTACCTTGGATTATAATGGCAATAATTTCACTTTTCGAGTGGAAATTATGCTTTAGTTGGAGAGGTTATTTTACTTTTGCCGTTATTCTATTCATTTTTTATGTGCCAGTAGTCAAGATCTTTCGAGAAATCTTCTCACCTCCACTTAATAAACCAATCCTAAAAAGAGCAGTTGATGGAAATGCTCTTGATTGACATATAACACCTGCGCGGTGTCTTTTCACCGCCCAACCGATAGCCATACTTTTGCGGTAAACCATTACCACAATCGTATGGCTATCGACGTTAAATCACTCACGCAGATTATCTCGGACTTCCGAAAGCTGCAATCCAAAGACTCCGTTTCCCCGGAGTCGCTCGGTGCTATCTTGCAGCGCATCGCCGACCTGCTCGCGACTGCCGGTACGTCCGACACCGTCACCGCTATTCAAACCCTGCTCAACGGCTTCAAGGCCGCAGGGCAAGCGGTGTGCTCAATTGAACAAGGTGCTGCCGACCGCAACAATATCCTCGCAAACATCAAGGCCGTTGACCTCGGCAACGGCTCTATCGCAACCGCCTCAAACAACCTTTTCATCAAACAGGCCACCACCGAGCGTGCCGGGGCGATGCGTGCGCAGCAGGTCGTAGACCTCAACAACGCCCGTAACCGCATCGCCGAAATACTGCCCCTGCTCGAAAAAATTCAGGCAAAGCTCGGTATGACTGACGGCACCAAAGGGCTTTATAACACCGCTCAAATCGCCGTGGCCGTCGTTAACGGCACGTTGAGAATTTACGGTGCGCAGCAACTCATAGCCGACGGATATGTGCCTTACCTGTTCCGGCACACGCGCAAGCGCAACCAATGGGGCGACAAACTCGTAATCGAGGCCGGAGGCGCCACCAAGAAATACTGCGACAAACGGAAGGGGTGGAACCTCTACGGCTCCGTCCACTCCGTCAAAATATCCGGCTCGACACTCTCTTTCTCAACCAACCCCAAGACCGAGCAAACCACCGTCGCCATAGGTTACTCGACCTCGCCCGATGCCCTCGTCACCGTCCATACTCGCCGCGACGGCACCCCCTCTATCGGCTGGGGCCGCTCGACAATCTCACTGCTCGACCCCAAGAACCCGAAGAAGCACCGCATGATCCGACTGCGTTTCGCCGTCGGCCTCGCAAAGAAGATGCTCCCTGGTCGCTCCCTCATCACCACCGCCAACCTCGCAAGCTCCCTCGCCGAGTTCTCGATAATCTACAACCCCAACACCAAACAATGGACTTTCGGAAAGTAATGCCGACAGGTAATTGCGGATTGATAATTGACACCTCAATTCCCAATCCCCATTTCCCAATCCCCGGAGGCAAAAGCCTCCATAAAAAAGATAGCCCTCACGGCAGAGCCGCAAGGGTGATGCTATCTGTTTTATACCGCTTCCCGATAGCCCGAGGCCGAAACCTGCGGGGGTGCTATCGCAAATGCACCGCAATGATAGCCCAAACGGAGTGCTATCACGCATACGGACATAGGTATCACAGTTCTTTTAGCTTGGCTTCACTTACAGGTAGAGGTGTCCGGGTTAATTAGTTTGGTTTAACGTATCTTCGATACAAAGTTAACAATAATTCACCACATACACAATATTTTACAATGGAAATTCGCAAACATCGCCCGACCATTCAGCTTCTTGCGGCAGTCTTTCTGATTGTTGTAGGCTGCGGTCTGCTCATCGCCGGATTTGTCGTGCCACCGCCCGGCGAAATCCACAATTCAGTCCTTATCGCTTTCGGTGAAATCCTCACTTTCGCAGGGGCGGTGTTCGGATTAAAATACCATTATGAATACGGCAGTAGCCGCCACCACGAAAACTCATCACAATCATCAACTCATAACACATCAAACCAAAATGCAGACAATCCGTAAAGGCAGCAGAGGGGGCGACGTCGCCACCCTCCAACACGCTCTCAACCTTATTGCCGACGGCATCTTCGGCCCAATTACCGACGAAGCCGTCCGCGACTTCCAACGCTCCCATAACCTCGCCGTCGACGGCATCGTTGGCCCCAAGACATGGGCTACGCTCGGGATCGGCTCATCACCGAACCCTCGCCGCATCGACAAGATAATCCTCCATTGCTCGGCCACCCCCGAGGGTGAGGATTATACCGTCGACCAAATCCGGCAGATGCACCTCGCCCGTGGATTTACCGACATCGGCTATCACTGGTATATCACACGCGACGGCAAAATCCACAAAGGGCGCGACGAGGCCAAAATCGGAGCGCACACCACCGGCCAAAACTCACACTCAATCGGCGTGTGCTATTGCGGCGGTTGCCCTCTGCGCAGCGTCAAGAACTGGGCGAACCAAGGCAAGGACACACGCACCCCGGCGCAACGTGCCGCCATAATCCGGCTCTGCAAAGAGCTGAAAAGCCGCTATCCCTCGGCCACCCTCCACGGCCACAACGAATTGACGTGCAAACGAGCGCAGAGTGAAGCTCGCTTCAACTATGCCGAGTGCAGCCGTCAATGCACAGAATGTGAGTTCGCAAACAAGGCTTGCCCCTCATTCATCGTAAAAAACGACCCCGACCTATGCGCAATATAAAGGCAAACGGTAATTGGAGAGTGAGGATTGATTGGCTGCGGTCAATTCCCATTTACCTGTTCCCAATCCTCATACTTTGCGGCTGCAAAACCAACAAAAACATCGTCACTGATAAATCGCTCGCCACCGACTCGCTCGCCCACAGTGAGCATCACCGCACAACAGCGGTGATAGACTCCGCCATAAGACATTTCGATTTTAGCTTCGACACCCTGAAAATCGAAATCGAGCGACCCGGTCAATACGCCGAGGCACCCGAGATTATCCGGCTCAAAGCCATAAAAGGGCGAGTGATAGACCGGCGGTGTGAGCATCGGGATAGCGTTGAAGCCTACAACAGCCTCGATACGGTAAGATACAGGCAAGCGGCAGTTGAGGCATCAACCGAGCACACCGCCACCACACGCCTATACAATCCGCCCGACGGCACAATAATATCCGTAGCAGCCCTCCTGGCCGCAGCCGTCCTGATATGGCTTTTCCTCCGAAAACGCTAATCCCCACACCCCAAGAGTAGTTTTTATATAGAAAGCGACCGCCCATAAGGTAGTCGCTTTATTTCTTCATCATTCACGCCACGGATTTTTATCATAGCGCACCATTTCAATCATCGACCGATTATATTCTTCCAAAGGAAAATCTCCAACTTCATATTCAAAGCATATCATTTTTCTGTATGTCAATCCCGGACTATACTCCCAAAACGACAAGCCTACCACATAAAGGTTTTGGTCTTTCGTTTTCACACCTATACTCCAACCAATTTTATAGCCTTGACCTCCCCAATATTCTAATTCAAAATCGCAAAATGTATTGAAATTCCCATTATTATCATCTTCCGAAGGTATGAAAAATATTTCACAGGAGGACATAATGGAATTATCGTATATTGCCGGTTGGTTTGATATTACATTATCGTAGCATATCGGCTTGCCATTCTTCACTGCCAACAACACTCTATTACCCAATAAACTGCTCCCGTCACTGGTAATGCTGTCCGGTGACAATATGGCGAGGTGGTAGACATCAATATTCTTGTCATCACCTATTTCCATATAGCAGGAGTCTATGATATTATAACAGTCAGCTATCTTGCAGCCGTTAAAGTCATTGTAGCCCAATATTTCCACGCCTGATAACCGTACTGCATTGCCACTGATATAGGAGCTATGCTTCAATTCAATATCATTATTATCCTTTCCATACATCGTATATCTGCATAATATTATGCAGCCAAGGATAAAGATAAGTTTGTATAATGCGGATTTTTGCATCATTGTATTTTGTTGTAAATTAGCTATAAGTGCAAATTTACTAAATATATTCAATAGTTACAAGTGCCCGTCCTTATTGACCCCGACCCGTCAGGTGTCGCGGCGGCTGCTTATGAACCGGCTTCACTCACTCACTCGCTTGCGTATCTGACCTTTGAAAACCCGAACATCGCAGTTCACGGGTCGTACCTCCCTGTAAACTGCGACCGCTGCGGTTGGCGGAACGAAAGATTTATCTCTCCGGCTTGACCTCGCTTCCATCACGCCACCGCTCCTAAACTCACGGTGGCGTGCGCGATGTCCGCACCTGCGTTCAAAAACTTTCTCGGCTGTGGCGATGCTCGCTACAACCGTCCGCCACCTTGCTTGTTTTCCGGCTTCCCGAAGGTCTATACGCCGCGCTCACTCCCTCATTGGCACAGCAGCCGCCACGCCACCTTCCTCCCCACCCAAAGCGGACTGACGGACACACGGTGCAACGCCCTTGCAGGGCAGAGAGGATTGAACGCCGCAGGGAGCAGAAGTAGGGGGAGGCATCATTGACCCACCCGGAGCGTGGCGCGCCCCGGCATCGCACCGCACGTTCTCCATTCTCCAAGCCACAGCCCAGGACATAGTCAACTCCGAGCATCGCTGTTCATAGGCTCCACAAGTTGCGCTTATGAATAGCGACCGGGGCGGTTGCCGGCACGAAGATTGCCGCCTCCCTCTTGACCGCAACTTTGCCCCGACACCTCCGGCAGAGCCGTCGGTTGTCGGGAGTTGCGGATCTGCGACGGCCACGACAAACTTCTCAATCCGAAACGCCGCCGCTTCCCTCACGCCACCGCTCCTTGCCTCGCGGTGGCGTGCGCGTCTGCGTCACGCATTGACCGGCAACCACCCCTTGCTGTTCCGAGCCGCCGATGCCGAGCCGTGGCTCTCCGAACTCCGCCCGGCGCAGCAGCCGCACAAACGCCACGCTCCACCCACCCCGAAGAGGAAGCCTCCCCCTGCATCTGCCTCCCCACGGCCACCATTTCATCAAGCGTCTGCGACGCGACCCCACCCCAAGCCCCGATGTGCGGACAGCCGATACACAGACTCCACTATGGCCCAGTGTCAACCTCTACACTCGCTCCGCGTTTTGTCGGTCGAGGTGAACGCCACGCCACCCCCACACACATATCGCCCCGTGCTCGGTGCCCTGCGCCGCGTCGAAAAGTGTTCTCCTGCGTCGGGGGGAGCGCGGCTACTTCGACTGACCACGCCGAGTTCCCTCCGCTCCTTTGACCCTGCACCTCCGTGTCGCGCCGCATCGTCCTCACCGCACATCGCCGTCATTACCCCCCTCGCCTTGATAAATCCGCGCCGAGGGAGAGCGGTTGCTTGCAAGTGCATCAAAATCCACCCTGCGGATTTTGACACACACGCAAGCCATTGACCGCCCGATGCCCTCAATCCGTGGGGGCGGCTCTGCATATTCCGCACGGAGCGGCAAGGGCGAGCCGAAAAGTAGCGGCAGGGGGGTGGGGGGTGTGCAAAGCCACTACGGGGGCAAGCCCCCGTAACCCCCAACTCGCTCATTCTTCACTCGTTAGCAATTTCAACCCACTACAAACTGGAAAAAGTTTGCAGCGTGACCCCTGAAATTGCGGCAAATTTGCCTGAAAGTCAAATTTTTAAGGCACTCTCAACGGGGCCCGACCGGCACCGCCGCCCATTGAGAGTGCAAGCCGGGATTTTCCCTCCCGGCACCCTTCCGTCAGAGGGCGTTCCTACTCCGACACCTCTCCCTTTTTCAGCGGAATATAAGCCTTTTACCGTCTTTTCGCCCTCGATAAAGACGGCTGAAATTTGCAGGTACAACTCCCAATTTCAGTTTTCAAATGGCAAATTATTCCACCTCCGCCAACGTAATACTCACCGTCAACGGCAAACAGGCTCAAAAGATGCTATCCCAGCTCGAAAAGGACGCGAAACGTCTGGAAAACGGGATAGCGAAAGCCGCTGTTGCGGGTGACAAGGCCACGATGAAGAAGTTGCAGCGCGAGCTGAACTCCACCCGTAAGGCTATGGAGCAGTTGAAAGGCACCGCCTCGACTGCCGAGCAGGTGCTTCTGCGGCTCAACAAGGCCACTCCAAAGCAGCTCAACACAGCACTGCGACAACTCCAACAGCAACTCAACGGATTGCAGCGAGGCACCGCCGCTTGGGATGCGCACGTCGCTAAAATCCGTATGCTCAAAGCGGAACTCCAAAAGGTAAACGCCACTCTCGCCACACAAAAGACCCTTTGGCAACGCTTCAACGGGTGGCTCAACTCGGCGCAGACAGCCATAATGGCCGTTGCCGCCGCCGTCACGGGGCTTATTATGGCCGGACGTAAGGCGGTGCAGTCGTATTCGGACATCGAGGAAACTATGGCTAACACCATAAAGTACACCCGTATGACCGCCGCCGAGGTTGAAGAACTCAACGAGATCTTCAAGGGCATGGACACCCGTCTTGCCCGTGAGCAGCTGAACCTGCTCGCCCAGGAAGGCGGACGACTCGGCTACAATACTGTCGCCTCCGTCCGCGAGTATGTCGAGGCCGCGTCGATTATCAACGTGGCGCTCGTCGACCTCGGAGAGGGGGCCACGCAGACCATTGCCAAGCTGTCTAACATCTTCGGTATGGAGCAGATGTATGGTGTGCGTGACTCGATGCTCAAAATCGGCTCGACGGGCAACCACCTCTCGCAGAACTGCACCGCAGCCAAGCCTTTTATCGTGGAGTTCGCGCAACGTATGGCCGGTATCGGTTCGACCGCCAAAATGACTATCCCCGAGATTATGGCTTTTGCCGCTACGCTCGACGCGCACGGCCAAAAGGTGGAAATGTCGGCCACGGCATTGCAGCGTACCATTATGGAGCTGTTCAAGAAACCTGCCGAAATGGCGAAAAAGGTAGGGCTGGAAACGAACACTTTTATTGAAACACTCAATAAAAGCACCACGCAGGGCGTGATGATGTTCCTCGAAGCCCTCGGCAAACTGGGCGAGGACAAGGCTCTGGCCGTCCTGTCGCCGCTGTTCCAAGACCTCGGACTCGACGGCGCCCGTGTGTCGTCGGTGCTCTCCAACCTTTCCTCCCACCTCGACTTCCTCCGTTGGCAAATGGGCGAGGCTGCCGAAGCGTTCCGCGAGGGCACATCGGCCTCCAACGAATACGCCATTTTCAACAACACCGTGCAAGCATCTATCGACAAGGCGCGTAAGCGTGTGTCGGAGCTTGCAATCGAACTCGGAGAAAAGCTCTATCCGCTGATGAAGCACATATATACTTCATCGTCGGTGTTCCTCCGTGTGCTCAATACCCTTGTGTCGTTCATCATCGCACACCGCAAGGCTATCGCCAATGTCGTTACCGTCATCGCAGCCTATTACGGGTGGATTGTGCTTGTCAAGACGGCCACCGTGGCGTGGAACGCCGTTGTCGCTGTCGGCAAGGCAGCTATGGTGGCATACCGCACGGCAATTATCCTCGGGCGCATCGCCGTTATCGCTTTCACGCAGGGCGTGGGCGCGGCCACACACGCCATGCGCATACTCAACACCGTGGTAAAGGCCAACCCTTTCGGGCTGATCCTTTCGGTGCTCGCCTCTGTCGCAATCGCAATCAAGGCGCTGTGCGACCGCACTTCGGAATATACAAAGAAGATGCGCGAGGCCAGGAACACCGCCGCCAATTTCTCGGAGGAGCTGCACAAGGAAATGAAGACCATAGACACGCTCATGGGGCGGCTCGAAGCGGCCAAGAAAGGCACAAAGGCATACAAGGAGGTCAAGGACGAAATCATCAAGCAGTACGGCAAATATCTCAAAGGGCTTATCGACGAGCGCGGAGAAATCACGAACCTTGCCGAGGCGTACAAACGCCTCGCCGCCGCTGCCCGTATCGCCGCCAGGGAGCGGTCGATACAGGTTGCCCGTGAAACCGCCGACGAAACATACCGCGACTCTTTCAAGGAATGGGCGAAGAAGTTGCAGGAGTCGCTTATCGACGAGGGCAAATCCCTGCGCGACGCCGTCCGCATCACAAATCAGGTGGTGTATCAGTTGCAGACCACGGGCACGCTCTCGCAAGACCTTGTGAACGAGCTGCAAGCAATCAAGGGCAATACATGGCAGCAGAAAGGTATGGCGACGCACCCGGTGAACATCGTGAATGAAATGATAGCCGGGCAGACCGAGTATAATGTCACTATGGAGGAAATCAAGGACATAGAGCGCAACGGCAATCCGCTCGCCACATATACCGAGGCGGAACTGCGCCGCTTTATCCGTGACAACGAGGCGAATGTCGATGCCAACCGCGGAGGGCGCATAATTCTCGGACTGAACGAGCCAAACCCCACGGTGCGCGATGTGTCGGCAGCGGAGCTGCGCGACTTCCTCGACGAGGCACGCGCCCGGCTGGCGGTACTCGAAAGCCCGACGCCGGAGGTTGTGGGCGGTAATCCCGACTTCAACCTCGACGACTTCACCCCCTATGACTCGGAGAAAGACCGAAAGGCGAGGGAAGCCGCCGAGCGCAGGGCGCAGGTCAAGGCCCGTAAGGACTTCCGCGATGCTATCAACGCCACCAAGGGCGACTGGGAGGCGGCTGCCGCGCAGAATATCTCCGACTATTCCGCAGGGTTGAAGCCGTGGTCGCAATTCCTTCTCGACAAATACAATCTCGAAGTCAAGTATTACGAAGACCGCGAGGCTGTCTATAAACGCTTCAACCTCACCGAGGACGAGGACTATCAGGAACTGCTCAAAAAGAAAGAGGAAATGCAGGCCGCATGGCTCAAACGCAATGCAGCCCTCAAAGTCGACGAGGCGAAGCGTATGCAGCAGACCGAGGAAACGGACGCGCAAATGGATTTTTACACGCCCGGCAGTGAGCTGTACCAAAAGGAGGAAGCCTTGCAGCAGCGGCTTTTCGATATCCGCATCAAGTACCTCAAACAGATGCAAGCCGCCTATAACGAGGCTTCGGAGGAATGGCATGGCTACAAGGTGCAGATTGAACAGGCCGAGGCTGCGGAGCAACTGCGCCGTCAGAAATTGCTCGCCCAGCGTGTGGCCGAATGGCGCAAGCAGTATGAATACCGCGAGGCCGGGCAACGCTATGCCCTCGAAATGGACTTGTTGCTCGAAGCATACGACCGGGGGCTTATCTCCTACAAGGAGTATCTGCAAGCGCAGCGCGACTTGAAAAAGAAGTATGCCGGGGAATACCTGCCGGAGTCGGCAAAACCCTCGGAGGGATCTGCCGACCGTCAGGCCGTGGCGATGAAGCGCGACCTTGATGTGGTGAAGTCGCTCTACGACCAGGGCATACTCGACAAGAAGCAGTACGAGGACGCAAAGGAGCGCATCGAGAGGGCATACAACAAGAAGTCGCTCGATGCCGTCCGCAAGTTCGGCTCGACGCAGACAAACCAACTTCTCGACATTTACGAGGCGTGGAAGAATTTCTTTGATGCCACCGAGGAAGACGGCGGCAACTGGGCCACACGCCTTGCCGCTCTCGCCCAATCGGTGTTCGCTGTTATGGCCGCAGGTATGCAGCAGATGTCGGAGTATATGCAAGCAGAGGCCGACCTTGAAGTCGCAAAGGCTGAAAAGAAGTACGACCGCGAGATTGAGCTTGCGGAGGGCAACTCCTACAAGGTCAAGAAAGCCGAGAAAGACAAGGAAAAGGAGATAGCCAAGATTAAGTCCGATGCCTCGCGTAAGCAGTTCGCAATGCAGGTGATACAGGCCGTGGCGCAGACTGCCACCAACGCCCTGAACGCTTACGGCTCGGCGGCGCAGGTGCCCGTAATCGGCTATATCCTCGCACCTATCGCGGCGGCTATGGCCGTGGCCGCAGGTGCTATCCAAATCGCCACTATCAAGAAGCAGCAACAGGCATCGGAGGCGCAGGGATATGCCGAGGGTGGCTTCACGCCTCCCGGTGGCAAGTACGAGGAAGCAGGTGTCGTTCACAAAGGGGAATGGGTCGCCTCGCAGCGACTTGTCAATAATCCCCGGACCCGCCCTTTGTTGGAGGCTCTGGACTATGCGCAGCGTACCAACACCATCGGCTCTATCACAGCAGCCGATGTGTCGAGGACAATAACCGCACCGGCGGTTATCGCCGCGCAGCAGTCAGCACCCCAAACCATAGTGAACAACACCTACACGCAGGAAGCCCCGGCGAGCGACGGCAGAATTGTGGCCGTGCTCGACCGCCTCGACGCCCGGCTCAACGAACCTTTTGTGACCGTGAACACCGTCAGCGGCGATCACGGCATACAAAAGGCACAGGAGGAATACGACCGACTGATGAAGAACAAATCACCCAAATCAAAACGATAATGCAAATCTACGTCAACAACAGGCTCGCGGCCTTGAAGCAAGGCACTTCATTTGAGTATGTTTCCGAAAACCGTATGTTCAGCGGCAGCGACGGCTACACGCTGACAATCACCTTTCCGCTCAAAGACTGCCCGGAGAACCTTGCAATCTTCGGCCACATCAACCGTGCCGATGTGGCGGCGCAAAAGGTGATTTTCGACTGCGAGATACGCGACCGTGGCTTCTACAAGTTCGGCTCTATCACCATTACCGAAATATCCGAGGCCGAGGTCAAGACGCAATTCTTGGAGGGGCGCTCCGAGCAGAACTTCGACAAGACTTTCGACAAGGTGTATATAAACGAACTCGACCTCGGCGCACCCCCGACAACCTCGACCTCGCAGATAACGCCCTCCAACGCCTGGCACCCGGCCTCAAACTCCGACCGATGCGTGGCCCTGCCGTGGGTAAACGACTATTCCGGCAATATCCAAAATCTCGCCGAATATGTCGTAGATGATGCCGCGCAGGGGAGAGGGCATTTTGAATGGAACAGCGAGAAGACCACGGGGCTGTCGTGGCAACCCTACCTGCTGCACATCACACGGAAAATCTGCGAGGCCGTGGGCTACACGCCCGACTTCTCGAAATGGGAGGAACACGAGGAATACAAATACCTCCTTATCTGCAACGCTCTCCCTCATGCGTGGTATATGCCGGGCTTCGCAAACGCCCTGCCGCACTGGACGGTCGAGGAATATTTCGAGAAGTTGGAGCTGTTTTTAGGGGGTGAGTTCGACTTCGACCACCGGGGCAAGCGCATCACTTTCGCCTTTACCCACGAGGTGCTTGCAGACAAGCCGACCGTCTGCATCGCCGACGTGGTGGAGGAACACTCCACCGAGGTAAAGGTCGAGGAAGAAGACTGCGACTACTCCGAAGCGAAGAACCTTGTCTATAAGGACTGCGACCACGAAATGTGGAAGTATTACAGCTGCGACTGGTTTATCGAGGGGTGGCAGAACCGTGTGGTGCGCTACAAGACGATGTCGGAGCTGCTTGCCGCCAATCGCGGTTATCGCACTTGGAGAGGGCAGCGCGGACGCAACGCCCAAATCGACAAGCTGCTCTATGCCGAGGACTGCGACGCCTACTTCCTGATACGCACCATTAGCCGCGAGCGGAAGATTGACTTTTCCCCGGGGCTGATACGGATTTATTACCTCTATACCTGCCGTCTGCAACCTGTAAATCTGTTTGGTGGGCGCATAGTCAATGACGAAGAAGATGCCGACAGCGAGGAAATAGAGTTTGTTCCGGCGTGGATAGACGATACCGAGGAAAAGTATGGACGTGTGCTGTTCCTCTCTTTCTCCGGCTACGACGAGGACACCGACACAACGAGCGAGGACGACAGCGACCACCCCTTTCTCAAAACAATCTCCGACTCGACACTCGCCGCAGGTGAGAAAGAGAAGAAATCGGAATATTACGACCGCATATATGTGGGCTGGTACGACGGCGCCAATCACTTTGTCAGCAATCACCTCCCTTACCCGAATGTCGATGATATAGCCATAGCCGATGATTGGAGCAACTTCGCATACGTCCACTTCTCCCTGCGCATCAACAACCGCCTCACACGCCGCAGCAAAGTGTTCCACACCGTCGAGCCGAAGATGAAGACTACCTTTAAGTTCCTCTCCAATACAATCCCCGACGTGCGCTCCCTGTTCCTTATCCGGGGCAAACGCTACATCTGCGAAAAAATAACCGCGACGTTCTCCGAAAACGGAATGTCGCAGTTACTAAAAGGCATCTTCTACCCCGTCAAGGATTAAGCGGCAACCTCCGCCTCAACCTCCGGCGTGGCGTTCTTCCTCGGACGGCCACGCTTTTTCTTTTCAACTCCCGGCTCTTCCTTGACAAGGCCGAGGGCAACAGCCTCTTTGCGGTCAAGACCGAAGAACTCCGGCGTTCCCGGCTTGACTACGATCTTTCCGTCAATCTTTCCGTAAAGAACCCAGTCAAGCACCTTTCTGTTGGCGATGTCAACCTTTTTCTGATTTTTACGAATATAAATATTCGTAATGCGGTTGCCATATTCATGTCCGAGGGCTTCCGCGATTGTTTCGTTGGCAATATCCAATTCGGAAGCTATTGTAGCCCATGAATGTCTGGCCCAATAGCTTGTGAGCATCGGAAACAACGGTTGATACTCTTTTTTGCCACCGCGTCCGGGCTTCCTCTGCATAGGCCCTACCTTTTGTAGTTCCTTGTTCATTTTGCGACGGAAAAACTCATCGTTAGTCCAGTGATCGAGAATGAACAGCAGGTAATTCTCGCCGCTATACTTGTCGAAAAGCTCCATTGCTTCCGGCTCTACCTTAATTGAGTAAAGGTGGCCTGTTTTTGCTCGGTTGAAATCCAAGCGTCCATTCTTCATTTCCTTTAAGTTGGCAAGGTCAATCATATTAACCCCCATAAGGAAGAAAGACAGCTTAAACATTCCCACATATTTCTCCGCGTGTTCCTCACAGTTAAAGAAGAAAAGGCGGCGCAGTTCCTCTACGGTCAACGACCTTTTGGCCGTTTCAACCGCCTTAATCTTGAACTTGCGGAACGGATAGTGTGAAGTGACCTCGTTCTCTATCGCGTTGTTAAACACAGCGCGGAGATTACGAAAGTGCAGGTTACGGGCATTAACACTCGGTGATGTCTGCGCCATGAAGATGTTGAAGCTATTGAGCCAGTCAAGCGTGATGTCCTCAAAGCGGAGTGTTTCGATAGCGTCGCCTACATAAGCCTTTACTCGATTGAGAGTGTGCATATATGTTTCCTTGGTGCTTGCTTTCTTTGTTTCGATGAATTTCAGAAAACGCACCTTGAAAAGCGACTCATCGACCTTTTCCTCCTTTTCGGGGTTCAATTCGGCAAGAATACTGTCGCGTATGTCATTTGCTGACATATCCTTGATGCGACCCTCTCGTGTGAGATTTATGATGTGAGCATCAACAATCTGCTTCACTTCATAAATATACGCATTAAGGACTTGCTTTTCCGGGTGATTGAGGATTTTGCCTCTTACTGCGTCCCATTGAGTCGGGAGCAATTTCACCTCAAGTGAAATGTAACTCGTCTTGTTTCCATGCCCAATCGCTATTTTCATAACCGAGGGCACACCCGGTTTTGAGCGACGGCAATCTAAATAAAACTTTGTGCTTGCCATACTTAAAATGCGAGGAACACTCGATGCTGCACCTTGTACCTTGCACAAACCATGTACAAGGTAATGTACAAGGTAACGTCATCTTCTTTGTGCAAGGTTCAGCATTTTTGTGCATTTTACCTCTTTTTTTTAAGCTGTTTTTGGCCGCTAAACAACAATAAAACGCTGATTAAGGCTATTTATTGTGCCTATAATCAGCGTTTTAAGGATTGTGGTCCCACTTGGGCTTGAACCAAGGACTCCCTGATTATGAGTCAGGTGCTCTAACCAACTGAGCTATAGGACCGGCTTCTTTGGGTCTTGTTGATCCGTTAAAGCGAGTGCAAAGTTAATGCTTTATTGGATGGTTTGCAAATTTTTTATTGTTTTTGTTTGAAAAATATTCTGTTTTTTAATTATGAATCATCCAATCGGCGGTTTCCATTGAATGAATCCTTGTTGCCGATCCACATGATGGATCAAACGGTTTTGTTGTCTGATTTCAATGAATTGATTATCTTTGTGGATATTTAATCCATACATAATGGTGTCTCGAGGTTCTGACACCCTTGTCCAGAGAATAAAATGGAAGTAGTCTACGAGGATAATCATATAATAATTGTCAACAAGCGCCCCGGCGAGATTGTCCAGGGCGACAAGACCGGCGACGAGCCTCTTGTAGAGACCGTTCGCAATTATATAAAGGAGAAATACTCCAAGCCTGGCAATGTGTTCTGCGGCGTTGTCCATCGGCTCGACCGCCCGGTGTGGGGTCTGGTGGTTTTCGCGAAAACATCGAAGGCTCTGTCGAGGCTCAACGAGATGTTCAGGGACGGTAAGGTCAAAAAAACTTACCGGGCAATAGTGCGCAACAAGCCTGAACAGCCTGAGGCAAGGCTTGTTCATTTCATCAAGTCAATAGAGCGCAACAATAAATCGTATGCCTATACGATGCCTAAAGACGGCGCGAAAGAGGCTGCTTTGAGCTACAGGCTCATAGGATCATCGGACCGCTACCATCTTCTTGAAATCAATCTGGAAACCGGCCGTAAACATCAGATCCGTGTACAGCTCTCATCCATCGGATGTCCAATTCGCGGCGACCTGAAATATGGCGACAAGAGGTCGAACCCTGACGGCAGCATATCTCTTCAGGCATTCCGCATAGAATTCGAGCATCCGGTCAGCCACAAACATATCCGGATTGAAGCTCCCCTACCCGACGATAAACTATGGCAAGCGTTTAACATCTCAGCAACAGAATAGAAATGGCTCTGTACATAAATCCGGAACTTCCGGCAGCCAGACGTCTTGCAGAAGCCGGCCACATGGTGTGTCCAGCTGACAGCTGCGATCATAATCCCATCAATATTGCCATAATCAATCTCATGCCACTTAAAGCTGAGACTGAATATGACTTTCTGCAACTGATGGCCACTGAGACACGTGCCATCAGGATAACGCTGATTGAGACCGCCAGCCATAGATCGCGCCACACTCCTAAGGAACATCTTGATCAGTTCTACACAACGTTCAACCGCATTGCACCGGAATCCATCGATGGCATCATCATCACCGGTGCGCCACTTGAGGGTGTACGCTTCGAAGATGTGGATTATTGGGATGAAATTACCGGGATATTCAATACGATCCGGCAAAAAAACATTCCGTCACTATTTATCTGTTGGGCTGCTTTCGCGGCTATGTACCATTGGCACCACATAGACTGGAAGATCCTACCTAACAAAATCTCAGGCGTTTTCGCCCATAAAATTCTACAAAACTCTTGTCCGCTGATGGATGGAGTGTCCGACGGATTCACAATCCCCCACAGCCGATTTGCAACGTGGGACATGGCAGAACTGATGCAAGACAACGGAATCCGGGTAATAGCCGCAGGTGAGACACAGGGAGCCTACATGATTCAATCCTTGGCAAATGAAGAATTCTACATCAGCGGTCATGGAGAATACTCTCCCATGACACTGGATGCTGAATATCGCCGTGACTTAGGTCGAGGCCTGAAACCGCATATACCCGACAATTATTATCCCGGCAATGATCCTTCGGCCACACCTGTCGACACATGGCACGAAACAGCCCGTCGCATAATGCACAACTGGATCAATATGGCTCAACGCCACAAACAAAATAAACATGAACAAAAATGATCGAATATATCAAAGGGGAAATAGCACAGCTCAACCCCACGGAAGCCGTGGTGGAATGCAACGGCATAGGCTACATGCTGAACATCACCCTATCCACATTCACGGCACTTGAAGGACAGAAAACGACACGCCTTCTTGTCCACGAAGCCATACGCGAGGACGCGCATCTTCTGTTCGGGTTCATCAACGAACAGGAACGACAGCTATTCCGCCTGCTAATAGGCGTTTCTGGAGTTGGTGCCAACACCGCCAGAATGATCCTGTCGTCCATTCCGGCTCCGGATCTGGAGGCCGTGATAGCATCCGGCGACCATGCCAGACTAAAAAATGTCAAAGGCATAGGCACAAAAACAGCCCAAAGAATCATTGTTGACCTGCGCGATAAAATAAAACCATCCGATGTTTCGTTAATCAATCAGCCCGACAACACATCGGAAGTATTCGACGAGGCTCTTTTGGCTCTGATCATGCTTGGTTTCACAAAACAGCAATCTCAGAAAGCGCTGAAAAAGATCTTTGCCGACGATCCGACCATCAGAGTGGACATAGCAATCAAAAAAGCCTTATCCATGATGTAACGGGCCGAAGCAACCAATTCTGACCCGAACCGACGACAGTGGCAAATAGCTATAAAAACCATAAGAAGCCTAATACTCACAGACTCCGCGCAAGCCTGTGGCTACTTGCCATTATCATCTTGTTCACAGGTCTAAACGCATTAGCCCAATACTACAAGTCAGAATTACCGCCGCCAGCCCCAGCCGGATATCCTCCTCCACCACCACAAACGCTTCAAGGAACAGCTGATTCGGCCATCTTCTCCATGCCCGTTCAGCCAACAGTTCCGCAATCATACGAAGACCTGATGGAAGAGGAATTAGCGGCTGATCTGGCCACTCCATCCAACATCACTACCGTGGCCGAATTTGATCCGGCCACGGGTTGCTATATCGTGCGCACGCGCGTGGGAGGCTACGATATCGCCACCCCCTTCATGCTGTCTGAAGCTCAATACAACGACTGGCAGATGCGAAAATCCATGCAGGACTACTACCGCCAGCGCAACCGCGAACTATCAACCGAAACCAAGGAGAAAAAGCCATTCGATATCCTTGACATGAATTTCGCACTCGGCCCATTGGAAAAAATCTTCGGTCCGGGAGGTGTCAGCCTGAAGACGCAGGGATCTGTCCAGATTGACATGGGCATCAAATCGAATAAGACCGACAATCCGGCACTATCACTGACAGCACGCCGGAAAACATATTTCGACTTCGACCAGAAGATTCAGGCCACCATTGCAGCATCTGTGGGCGACCGCATGAAATTCAACATGACCTACAACACAGATGCGACATTCGACTTCGACTCAAAAAACATCAAACTTCAATACGAAGGCAAAGAGGACGACATCGTTAAAAGCATCGAAGCCGGTAACGTCAGCATGACCACCGGATCCCAGCTCATACGCGGTTCAACAGCTCTGTTCGGTATCAAAGCAAAACTGCAATTCGGACGTCTGACAGCCACAGCATTAGTATCGCAACAGAACTCCGAATCCCGTTCGATCAGCACCAAAGGAGGCGTACAGACCACACCATTCACCATAAACGCTGACAACTACGACCAAAACCGACACTTTTTCCTCGGGCAGTTTTTCCGTGACAACTATGACCGTTTCGCCGCAAAACTCCCCTACGTGTCATCGGGAGTGCAGATCACCCGTGTCGAAGTCTGGGTCACGAACAAAAACAGCAACTTCTCACAGAGCCGCAATGTCGTTGCGTTCATGGACCTTGGAGAAAACAGCCGTCTGGCCAACTCACACTGGATCACAGATCCAACACTATCCAATCCGGCCAATGCCTCCAACAATCTGTTATCGACAATCAAAGCCGACTATCCCGACGCACGCAACATCAACACTGTCACACAAGCACTTGCACCACTTGAAGCGTATGGAATCAACGGAGGCATAGACTACGAGAAAGTCGAAAGCGCACGTCTGCTTGGAGAGAGCGAGTACACCCTCAATCCCACACTCGGTTACATCTCCTTCAAAAGCCAGATGAACTCCGACGATGTACTCGGCATAGCCTACGAGTACACCTACAACGGAAAAGTCTATCAGGTGGGAGAATTCTCATCCGACATCACATCAACAGACCAATCGCTCTACGTCAAGATGCTCAAGGGCACCACCGTATCGCCCCAGTTGCCAATGTGGGACCTGATGATGAAAAATGTCTACTCTCTTGGAGCCTATCAACTACAAAGCACCAATTTCAAGCTTCAGATCAAATACCTGTCCGACACAACAGGCACAACGATCAACTACCTACCCGTACCAGGGCTTTCCGAGACCCCGTTACTGCAGGTGATGAACCTTGACCGCCTCGACTCCAATCAGGCATCAAACGCCGATGGATTCTTCGACTACATTGAAGGATACACTATCCTATCATCAAGCGGCAAAGTGATCTTCCCGGTTGTAGAACCATTCGGCAGCCACCTCGCTTCCAAGATAGGAAATCCTGCATTGGCAGAAAAATATGTCTACCAGCAGCTCTATGACTCGACACTTGTCGTGGCACGCCAGTTCGCAGATAAGAACAAATTCGTCCTGACAGGAGAATATCAGGCATCCGCAGGCTCACAGATACGCCTCAATGCAATGAACGTGCCCCGAGGCTCCGTAGTAGTGACCGCCGGAGGTGTGATCCTGACCGAGAACAGCGACTACACCGTGGACTACGCCATGGGCATTGTGACCATCACCAACCAGAGCATCATAGATTCCGGCCAGAGCATCAACGTGACCCTTGAGAACCAATCGCTATATTCCATGCAGCGAAAGACACTTCTCGGACTTGACCTCAGCTACCGCTTCAACAGCAACCTGACCATCGGGGGAACCCTCCTGCACTATGGCGAAAAAGCACTGACTGAAAAAGTCAACATAGGCGACGAAATTGTCAACAACACCATGTGGGGCTTCAACTTCTCCTACAACAAGGAATTCATGTGGCTCACAAACCTGCTCAACAAAATTCCCACTGTCAATGCAACCGCTCCTTCAAAACTAACACTGCAAGGAGAGTTTGCACAATTGATACCACATACCAACAAGACGGGATCCAATGCCGGAAGCTCATTCATCGACGACTTCGAGTCAGCACAGAGTGGAATAGACCTCCGCTCACCCTATTCATGGTTCCTTGCGTCAACGCCCTACGACAACAGCGCAAACGCCTTGTTCCCGGAAGCATCACTGAGCAACAACATAGACTATGGCAAGAACCGTGCGCTGCTCAACTGGTACTACATTGACCGCATGTTCACATCGCGGAACTCAACCCTCGCACCGGGATATATCCGCAGTGACCTGAAACAACTCTCCAACCCCTACGTCCGCGAGATCACATCCCGCGAAATCTATCCCAACCGACAGATTGCCTACGGCGAATCATCTACAATACAGACCCTCAATCTCTCATTCTATCCCAACGAACGCGGTCCCTACAACCTTGATGCCACGAATATCGATGCAGAAGGCAACCTGACAAATCCGGAAAAACGCTGGGGCGGCATAATGCGACGTCTCGACAACACAGACTTCGAGCAAAGCAACATAGAGTATGTTCAATTCTGGCTTCTGAATCCGTTCCTTGATCCCGAGAACCCCAACTATGAAGGTGGTGATCTCTACCTCAATTTCGGCGAACTTTCCGAGGATATACTCAAAGATGGGTTGAAATCCTACGAAAACGGTCTGCCCTATAATGGATCGAACGAGCATACCACGACCACCGTCTGGGGACGCGTATCAACGGAAAACTCCCTGACTTACGCTTTCGACAACTCCGACGAAGCCCGACGCAATCAAGACGTAGGTCTCGACGGATTGAAAAACGATGACGAATACAACTTCTCTTCATACTCAGACTATCTCAACCGCTTGCGCCAGACACTCTCCGCCGAGACCATCCAGCGCATGGAAACCGACAAATTCTCTCCTTTCAATGACCCTGCCGGTGACAATTACCACTTCTACCGCGGCTACGATTACGACGAACAGCGTCTTTCCATCCTTGAACGCTACAAACGCTACAATGGTGTGGAAGGCAACTCCCTGTCTCCGGAAGACGCTGGCGATCCCCTCTACCAGTCCTCACGTTCGCTTCCCGACGTTGAGGACATCAACCAGGACAACACACTCAACGAATATGAACGCTATTACCAATACCGCATATCGATCCGTCCTGAAGACCTTGAAGTAGGACGTAACTATATCACTGACAAACAGGTGTCGATCGTTCCGACACGAGATGGTTCGGAGCAGCAAGTGGAATGGTACCAGTTCAAGATTCCATTATCAGACTACGAAAAAATAGTGGGTTCGATCAGCGGATTCACCACTGTACGTTTCATGCGCATGTTCATGACTGGTTTCAAGAAAACAACCCACCTGCGTTTTGCAACCCTTGAACTGGTGCGTGGAGAATGGCGTCCCTACGAATTCAACCTCAACACACGAGGCGACGCGCCGGCCGACGGACAACTTGATATCTCTGTTGTCAACATTGAGGAAAACTCAGGTCGCACACCTGTCAACTATGTCCTGCCCCCCGGAGTGTCGCGCATCACCGATCCAGGCCAATCGCAGATCATACAGCTCAACGAGCAGTCACTCTCGCTGAAAGTGACCGACCTTAAAGCCGGTGATGCACGTGCCGTGTACCGCAACACCTCGCAGGATCTCCGCAATTACAAGCGTTTGCAGATGTGGATCCATGCCGAATCCCTGATCGATGACCAGACATCGCTACGCAATGGCGATCTATCCGTGTTCATCCGTCTTGGTTCAGATGTCCGCAACAACTTCTACGAATATGAAATTCCGCTCCGCCTGACCCCCCACGGCCATTACGTAGACTCATCAACAGACCGAGCCATAGTGTGGCCCGAAGAGAACTTCATGGACATAACCCTACAGAATCTCGTCGACCTGAAAAAACTGCGCAACCAGGCAAAGCGCAACGACGAGCCGGGGGTCGGATTTGGAGTATTATACACCGGACAGGATCCGTCGCACGAGAATAACCGCATGGCCGTTATGGGCAACCCGTCACTAAGCGATATACGCGTCATGATGGTTGGTGTCCGCAATAACTCATCAATAACAAAAGACGGAACCGTTTGGCTCAACGAACTTAAAGTGACCGATTTCGAATCAGAAGGAGGATGGGCTGCCGACGGAACAGCATCCCTGTCATTGAGCGACATAGCGACATTAAACGTCGGCGCACACTATGAAAGTGCCGGATTCGGTGGCGTGGACCAAAGCCTCAACGAACGCAGAATGGACGACTACTCACGCTACACCGTAGCTGTCCAGACCGATCTCGGCCGCTTCCTCCCGGAGAAAGCCCACCTGCGTGCCCCGATTTTCTATTCAATGACTAAAGAAAAAACAACTCCCAAATACAATCCCCTCGACCAGGACGTATTACTCAAAGACGCACTTGAAGGAGCATCCAAATCCGAGCGCGACTCCATTAACGCATTTGCAATAGAGAACTCCACTCAACAGAACTTCTCCATCTCAGGGCTAAATTTTGATGTACGCAGCAAAAATCCGATGCCATGGGATCCGGCGAACTTCACTGTCAACTTCTCATTCAACAAATCGTCAAAGACTGATCCCACAACCGAGTACGAGAATATAAACGACTACCGCGGTAGCTTCCAATACACCTATACCCCCTATATCAAACCGCTCAAACCATTCGCCAAAATAACCTCCAAATCCAAGAACGCCCGCTTCCTCAAGGAATGGGAACTCAACTGGCTCCCGAACTCCATATCCTTCCTGACAACAATGTCGCGCTATTACTACGAACAGCAGACACGCTCCGCCACCGATGTGGACTTCCGCATGCCTGTTTCCGTAAGCAAGAACTTCCTATGGGACCGTCAACTTGCCGTCACATGGAATCTGACAAAATCGCTCAACTTCACTTTTAATTCCAACACATCGGCTCGAATTGAGGAACCCGTAGGAGCCGTTAACAAAAAACTGTTCCCCGACCGCTATCGTGAATGGCGCGACTCTGTATGGACCAGCATCCTGCATCTCGGAACGCCATGGAGCTACAACCAGACATTCGTAGGCACATACCGGGCTCCATTCAACCGCATTCCGGCACTCGACTTCATATCAGCCTCATTGAGCTACAACTCAACCTACCGCTGGGATCGTGGAGCAACGATCGATGATGTCAACCTCGGCAATACAATAGCCAATCAGGCGGCATGGAACCTCGATGGCCGGCTCAACCTTGAAGGCCTCTACAATAAGAATCCCTACCTGAAACGCGTCAACACACGCTTTGCCGCATCCAAACGCGTGACCCGTAGCTCCAATTCCAAAAATTCAAAATCCAAGAAGACAACATCGTCCAACTCCAAGCCGAAAGCCAAACGTTTTGAACGCACTTTCGCGCTCAAGGCCGACTCATCCATAGTCATCAAACACAACCTGCGGAACAAGAAAGTAAAAGTCACAGCCGTCAAGGCTTCCGACAACACTCCGTTCAACATACGGTCAAAAGTAATCGACGCAAATACCGTGGAGATCCTGACCCATGGCGACGAGAACATCAAGTTCACCGTAGTCGAGATTCTTAAAGACAAGAACTCGTTCTGGGATGAACTTGGCGAACATGCCGCCCGTTTTGCCATGAGCACACGTTCGGCAAGCATACGCTGGCGCGACACCCGATCACTCTCCATTCCCATGTTCTCGCCCAATATCGGCAACATGTTCGGACAGACAGGCAGTCTCGGTCCATTGGCTCCCGGTCTTGACTTCGCATTCGGATTCGTCGACGAATCCTACATAACCAAGATCAAAGACCGCGGCTGGCTCATGTCCAACGACGGACAGACCACTCCGGCCATATACTCCCACACCAACGAAGTGAATATCGAACTGACTCTCGAACCGATTAAAGGTCTCAAGATCCAGCTGACAGGAAACCGAACGGACAACCGTACAAGCTCCGTACAGTTCATGTACGACGATATGCCTACATCCCTCTCGGGAAGCTACACCAAAACCCACTGCGCTATCGCCACAGCATTGCGGTCAAGCAGTGCCGGCAATGGATACGACAGCGAGACATTCAATAAATTCGTAGAAAACATCCCGGTGATAGCACAACGTGTCGAATCGCAATATCGCGGACTGCGCTATCCATCCGGAGGCTTTATGGAAGGGAACGCCAATGCCGGACAGATATTTGATCCGGAAATCGGTACAGTCAGCCCGACATCAAGCGACGTACTGATTCCGGCATTCCTGTCGGCCTATACCGGCACAAACGCGTCAAAACAATATCTAAGCCCATTCCCGTCGCTTGCCCAGGTGCTTCCCAACTGGCGCGTGACCTATGATGGACTAATATATCTTCCGGCCATAGCCAATATATTCAAATCGCTCACCCTCACACATGCCTACCAGTGTACCTATTCCGTAGGATCATATTCATCTTATCTCAACTGGATAAGTGCCGACGGACAGCTTGGCTTCACACTCGACGAACTGACCGGACGTCCGGTTCCGGCCTCTCCCTACAACATATCCTCGGTAGCCATCACCGAACGATTCTCCCCACTTGTCGGAATCTCAGCCACATTGAAAAACAACATGACCGTCAATGCCGAGTTCCGCGAAGCGCGCACACTGACATTGAACACATCGGCAGCCCAAGTGGTAGAAGCCTCCCAACGCGGAATCACAGCCGGGGTTGGCTACAAGATCGTAGGTTTCAACTCAGTACTGAAAATAAAAGGGTCGCAACAGGGTATCAGCAATGACCTGACGGTCAACGCCGACTTCTCCTACGCCCTCAATCAGGCACTGATCCGCCGCATAGAAAACGGCTACACACAGGCCACCTCAGGAACCAGAACCATAGCAGTGAATCTGACAGCCAATTATATACTGTCGAGACGCATGACCCTCGGCCTGTATTTCGAGCATCAGATCAACACCCCTCTCGTATCATCCACGGCCTATCCGACCACCAACACGGCATTCGGCCTCTCATTTAATTTCTCTTTAGCACGATGATAAGCTACCTACAGATTGAAAACCTATCCAAAAGTTATGGCGACCGCCTGCTGTTCCACTCCGTAACATTCGGAGTGAACCAAGGCGACAAAATAGGACTGATTGCAAAAAACGGCACCGGAAAAACCACCCTGCTCAATATTATCGCAGGCAAAGAATCGCCCGACGACGGCACCGTAGTGTTCCGCAAAGATCTTCGGGTAGGAATCGTTGACCAGATGCCGGCCCTCGACGAGAATGCAACAGTAATAGAGGCATGCCTTAAGACGACAACCCCGGCCACCCGTGCCATAGCCGGATATGAGAAAGCTATCGCCGGATCTGACACAGATGCTATCAACACGGCCATACATGAGATGGACGCCGCTTCAGCATGGGATTATGATGATCGCCTGAAACAGATGCTCCATCAACTCAGGATAACCGATGTCAATGCCCGTATCTCCACCCTATCCGGTGGCCAGAAAAAGAGAGTGGCAATTGCAAGCACTCTGCTCGAGAATCCGGAGCTGATAATACTCGACGAACCGACCAACCATCTCGACATCGAGATCATCGAATGGCTTGAGGACTATCTGCGACGCCAGAATGTCACACTGCTCATGGTGACCCACGACCGTTACTTTCTCGATGCAGTGTGCAACAAGATCATCGAGATTGACCGTCAGGAGATCTTCACCTATGAAGGCAACTATGACTACTATCTGCGCCGGCGCCAAGAGCGTATCGAGGCTATGAGTGCCGAACTGGCCAAGGTGAAGAACACGCTGCGCCGCGAACAGGATTGGATGCGCCGACAGCCACAGGCTCGCGCCGGAAAGGCCAAATACCGCATCGATGCTTTCTACGATCTGAAAGATCGGTCGCGACTCGATCTCTCTGAAAAGAACGTAGACATCCAGTCAATCGGATCCACATATATCGGCTCAAAAATATTTGAGGCCCGGAACATATCCAAACGTTTCGGCGACACTGTTATTCTCGACGACTTCAACTATATATTCGCCCGACACGAAAAGCTCGGCATAATAGGACGCAACGGCGTCGGGAAGTCAACCCTTATAAAAATGCTTCAGGGAATAATTCCCCCCGACAGCGGCACATGGGATGTAGGCACAACCGTGCGTTTCGGCTATTACAGTCAGGACGGAATCGACTTTGACCAGTCGAAAAAAGTTGTTGATGCAGTCAGCGAGATCGCCGACAATATCGTTCTCGACAACGGGCAATCCTACACCCCAATGCAGTTTCTGACCCGGTTTCTCTTCTCCCCTGCTGACCAGCAGAAATATATCCACACTCTCAGTGGCGGTGAACGCTGTCGGCTGCATCTGGCCACCGTACTGATGCGTCGTCCCAACTTTCTTATTCTCGACGAGCCGACCAACGATCTCGACATAGTGACACTCGGCATTCTTGAAGAATATCTGCGTGAGTTCTCAGGCTGCCTGATCGTGATTTCCCATGACCGTTTCTTCCTCGACAGCATCGTGGATCATATCTGGGTCTTGGAAGGAGCCGGAACGGTCAAGGATTTCCCCGGCAACTACTCCGACTATCGCCGCTGGTTGCGCGATAATCAGACCAAAAATGAGGATACGGCTCCAAAAACCGAAAAAAAAGAGAACAATTCACGCCGTCAGGAAAACCGTCCGCGTCGCATGTCGTTTAAAGAGAAGAAAGAATTTGAAACCCTTTCCGATGAGATCGACCGGCTTTCCGACGAAAAGAAATCGCTGGATGAGATTTTCAATTCCGGCCAGACAATCGAAAACGTTGCCGAACTATCGGCCCGTTACGACGAACTGACCCGGATGCTTGACGAAAAAGAGATGCGTTGGCTTGAACTCTCGGAACTGGCTTGATCATCAACCGACACCAATGGCTAAAAGAGAAAACAACAAATCCACATTCCTGAAAAAACTTAGACATCATGTCTGGGTATGGGGCAATGCGATTGCACGTTTTCTCAATCGCGGAATGGTTATTATCTCACGTATATCACAGATACTGATGGTGATAACCGTTATCGCGGCTTTATTATGCCTCGTAGCCTTGGTGATACGCACCGGTTACGACCATACCCCTGTTGAAATCCGCCAGATCCACAGCATGATCCGTATCACACAAGGCATTTTCATCGTCAATGTGCTCTTCAATCTCGTGCTAAACCTGCGCAACACAATCCGCAACACTCGTCTTATAAAATGGATTGTCGACATATCAGTGCTTCTTACACTCCTCCCATGGATTTACCCTTATCCGTCCGATCCTTGGATACCATGGCTCGAATCGCTGCTCTATTCCAACAAGTTCCTATATACGGTTCTCGCATGCTATTCCATAGTTGCGATATGCTACGCCGTGTTCAAACTGATAGGACGGCGCACCAACCCATCCCTGCTTATGTCCGGCAGTTTTCTGGTGTTCATAATAATCGGTTCATTTCTTCTGATGCTGCCCAAATGCACCTACGGCAGCATCAGCTACATAGACTCATTGTTTGTCAGCACGAGCGCCGTATCTATCACCGGCCTTACTCCGGTTGATATTCCGGCTACGTTCACTCCCCTCGGACAGATCATAATAGCCATTCTCATCCAGATCGGAGCACTCGGAGTCATGACATTCACAAGCTTCTTCGCGCTCTTCTTCAGTGGATCGACATCCATCTACAGCCAATTGATGCTGAAAGATATGGTCTATTCCAAAACACTAAGCTCGCTGATCCCCACGCTGCTTTATATCCTTGGATTCACAATAGCCGTTGAAGCCATAGGAGCCGTTCTTGTTTTCCTGACAATCCACGGCACTCTTTCAATAACCATCGGACAGGAGATTGCATTCTCCGCCTTCCATTCGCTTTCGGCCTTCTGCAACGCCGGATTCTCTATCCTCCCCGACGGCATGGCAAACCCCATGCTCATGAATGGCAATACCTCGGTCTACTGGGTCACTTCCCTACTGATAATATCCGGCAGCATAGGCTTCCCCATGCTCGTGAACATCCGCGATGTGATCGGCCTGCGACTGAAATCTCTCCGCCACCGCCTGTTCCACCGCGACACCACCTATATAAAGCCGGTTCATATATATAATATGAACACAAAGATAGTGTCTGTCACTTTCGCCATCCTGTTTCTGATCGGAGCCTTAGGATTCTTCTTCCTGGAATTCAACAACTCATTGGCCGGCATGTCGCTCTGGGAAAAGATCACGCAAGCCGTTTTCAACTCCGCCACACCGCGCAGCGCCGGATTCTCTTCCGTCAATCCTGCCGGGTTCATGCCGGTAACGCTGTTGCTCGTAATGTTCCTGATGTGGGTGGGCGGCGCATCTCAGTCAACAGGTGGTGGCGTCAAAGTCAACACCCTTGCTGCCATCTGGCTCAATCTGCGTGCCATATTGACCGGAGCACCCAAAGTCACGGCATTCCGTCGCACTGTAAGTATCGGGTCAGTCCGGAGAGCAAACGCCGTGGTGGCAATCTCCATCCTCTCTTATCTGATATTCTCATTGCTCGTGGTTGGTTTCGATCCGGATCTCCCCGTACGCGATCTGCTTTTTGAAACGCTATCGGCACTCTTCACCGTCGGTTCATCCCTTGGAGTCACTGACAGATTGTCGGATGCCTCCGAAATAACCCTCAGCATAGCCATGTTTCTTGGACGCGTAGGTCTGATCTCCCTGCTCTCAGGGCTGATGCGTCATCGCCACGTTCCAGGCGTCACCTACCCTTCCGACAATATCATAATCAACTGACACAACTTCAATCCATCTGTTATGCGCTACCTCATCATCGGACTCGGAATATATGGTTCCAACCTTGCCATCGACCTCACCAATATGGGTCATGAAGTGATCGGTGCCGACAAGAATCCCACACTTGTCGAATCCATCAAGGATTTCATCTCAACAGCCTATATCATAGACTCGACCGATGAAGTTTCACTTGAAGTGCTGCCACTTAAAAACATCGATCTTGTGATAGTTGCCATCGGCGAGAACTTCGGCGCAAGCATCCGCACCGTGGCCATCCTGAAAAAACTCGGAGTGGAGCATATCTATGCACGTGCGATCGACAAACTCCACGAATCCATTCTCCAGAGTTTCGAGATCGACAGGATCATTACTCCGGAGCAACGCGCCGCCGCCGACCTTGTGAATGAAATGACATTGGGCTTCGACAGCGAGACCATGCGCCTTGATGCGGATATGATGGTTGTCAAATTCCGTATGCCCGAATTTTTCGTCGGCATGCGGTATAACGCACTCGATCTTGAAGATCAATTCGGACTGAAACTGATTGTGGCAATGCGTAAGACACGTTCACGTAATATTCTTGGAATTGAGCGCGACTGCTACACCGTCATACCCGACACAGAATCCGATGAACAGCGCGTGGAATCCGACGACATGATCACATGCCTTGGTTCACAGCAGGCCTTCCGCACGCTGTTCAAACACTACGAATCCCGACAATAGAAACTAAAGAGAGGCGTTGCAGAATAGCTCCACAACGCCTCTCAGCATTATTCTCATGCCTTATTATTTTGCCTCTTTCTCTTTGGCCTCTTCGATTTTTGCCTTCAGATCATCATATTTCTTCTGATTGCTTTCGTCAAGATTGGCCTGTTCCAATGTCAGGGCGAATCCAAAAGCATAGCGTATAAGCGACATTGCTTCCTCATCATTATGCAGTTCCATAGGATTATCCTCATACTTCTCATCAAGCTTTTCAACTTCCTTTGTGACTCCATCAAGCTGTTCAATCATAGCCGAATAGTCTGCTTGGGTCAGTTCATCATGGTTCTTGATTTTCTCTGCAAGTTCCTCACATGTTTTTTCATTATAGCCACCTGAGCAGGAAGCCATTGCAATGGCAACAACTGCCATGAGCATAAATTTAAAGATCTTCATAGCTGGTTTATTTAAATGTTAGGATTTCCAAAATTAATGTTTTATATAGAAATCCACAAATTTATACAGAGATTTAGTAACTTTGTAAGACTAACACAGCTTATAAAGTTTTGGAAGATTACCTCGACAAACTCAACGATCAGCAGCGTGCAGCCGTTGTCTACACCGACGGCCCACAGCTTGTCATAGCCGGAGCCGGTTCGGGCAAGACACGCGTGCTGACCTACAAGATAGTACACCTTTTGCAGATGGGCTATGAGCCTTGGCGCATTCTCGCCCTGACTTTCACCAACAAAGCCGCCCGTGAAATGCGCGAACGCATAGAACAGCTCGTAGGCCCGAAAACAGCGTCACGGCTATGGATGGGCACTTTCCACTCCATTTTCGCACGCATCCTGCGTCAGAACGCCGAACGGATAGGCTACAAGCCTAACTTCACGATCTATGATACCGCCGACTCAAAATCGCTTGTCAAATCCATAATCAAGGACATGGATCTCGATGACAAGATCTACAAACCGAACACTGTGCTCTCCGCCATATCATCGGCAAAAAACGCGCTGATATCCCCTGAGAAATATGCCACGCTGAAAGATGCCATGGAAGCCGACCGACAGAGCCGCCGGCCGCTGATATATGCCATCTACCGCACCTACCGCGACCGTTGCTTCACTGCAGGAGCCATGGATTTTGACGATCTGCTCTACTATACCAACATCCTGCTGCGCGACAATCCCGACCTGCTCCACCATTATCAGGAATTTTTCCGCTACGTGCTGGTCGACGAGTATCAGGACACTAACTTTGCCCAGCATGTCATTGTCTCTCAGCTTTGCAGCGCAAGCGAACGGCTCTGCGTTGTAGGTGATGATGCCCAGAGCATCTACTCCTTCCGCGGAGCCAACATCAGCAACATTCTCAACCTCAAACGGGGCTACCCGAACCTACAGATATTCAAACTGGAACAGAACTACCGCTCCACACAGACCATAATCAACGCAGCCAACTCGCTTATAGAGAAAAACACCCGGCAGATACCCAAAAGAGTATTCTCTAAAAACGCGTCCGGCCATCGCATTGAAGTGGTGCAGAGCTACAGCGATTTCGAAGAGGGCTATCTTGTTGCCAACCGAATATCGCAGGTAAAGATGCGTTCGGGCGATTCTTTTGAAGATTTCGCTATCCTCTACCGCACCAACGCACAGAGCCGTGTTCTGGAGGAATCTTTACGCAAGCGCAACATTCCTTACAGAATATACGGTGGGCTTTCATTCTATCAGCGCAAGGAGGTCAAGGATGCCATCGCATATTTCCGTCTGTCGGTCAACCCGTCCGACGACGAAGCCCTGAAACGAGTGATCAACTTCCCGGCGCGCGGCATAGGCGAGACCACACTCAACAAACTGCTGCGTGCAGCCATAGAAAACAAAGTCAGCGCATGGGATGTGATCTGCGACATGGATCTCTACAACCTCGATGTCAACTCCGGAACGCGCCGCAAACTCGACGGATTCCGGGAGCTGATCCAATCATTCATCAGCGCAAACGCATCGGGACAGAATGCAGAGGAAGTGGCACGGCTGATCATATCGCGTACCAAACTGCTATCCATGCTTCTGACCGACAACACCCCCGAGAATCTTTCAAAGCAGGAAAACCTGAACGAACTTCTCTCCGGTGCTAAGGAATTTATTGACACTCGAATTGAGGAAGGCAACGAGAATCTCAGTTTGTCCGACTTTCTGGGCGAAGTATCACTTGCCACGGATCAGGATTCCGATGATGACGACGGACAGGCTCAGGAACGTGTCACGCTGATGACTGTCCATGCGGCCAAGGGTCTTGAATTCAGCAATGTGTTCATCGTAGGCGTTGAAGAAGACCTTTTCCCCTCGGCAATGTCAAATGGATCGATTGAGGAGATAGAAGAGGAACGCCGTCTGCTCTACGTGGCCATAACACGTGCCAAGAATTTCTGCATGCTCTCCTATGCCTCCACACGCTACCGTAACGGCACAACCTGCACCACCTCGCCATCCCGATTCCTGCGCGACATCGACATTCAATATCTCAATCTCTCTTCAGGGACATCCATCGCCGCGCCCAAACGCTCATTTGAATCCTACGGCAACTCCTACCATGGATCGTCATTCAAGCCTCTGTCTTCGACAAAAAGCCAGCCGGCTCCCACACGCAACGCATCCCCATCGACTCCGGCTACCGGAAACAACAGCGGAACCGGCGGAGGACTTCACACCGTCGATGAACTGGCAACAGGAATGGCTATCGAACACAGCCGCTTCGGACGCGGACAGATCACGGATATCGACACAACCCACGCAGATCCGCGCATAACCGTGGAATTCGACAATCTGGGATCACGTGTGCTTCTACTTAAATTCGCCCGTTTCAACATACTTGACCAATGAAAGAAAATCAGCTACCGACTCCATTCTATATAGTCTATGAAGACCGTCTTCGCGCCAATCTTCAATTGATCGACTCCGTGCGACGACGCGCCGGAGTGGAGATAATCATGGCCTTCAAAGCCAATGCTCTCTGGCGTTCATTCGGACCTATGCGGGAAATGGGATTTAAATTCACGGCATCGTCTCTCAACGAGTTGCAGCTTGGCAACAAACATCTTGCGGCCAAAGCCCATTCGTATTGCCCTGCCTACACCGACCGGACGATTGATGCCTTTCTGAACGGATCGTCACACATCACATTTAATTCCCTCTCCCAGGCCGAACGGTTCTGTAGCCGCGCCCTGAAAGCAGGTGTCAGCCCCGGACTGAGAGTCAATCCGCAATGCTCGGTAATTGACACCGACATATACAATCCGGCGTTACCGGGATCGCGATTCGGCGTTACACGCGACATGATTTCCGACCGCCTGCCGGAAGGGATCGAGGGTTTGCATTTCCATGCCTTATGTGAATCCACATCGTTCGATCTTGCAAAAGTTCTCGCAGCCTTTGAAGAACAGTTCGGCGAATTCCTGCCGTCGCTCAAATGGGTCAACATGGGAGGCGGACATCTTATGACCCGTGAGGGCTACGATACGGATCATCTAGTGCAGCTTCTCAGCGATTTCCGTCGCCGCTATCCCAATCTAAGCGTGATCCTCGAACCGGGAAGCGCATTCACATGGCGTACAGGCGATCTGATCACATCCGTGGTCGACATAGTAGAGAACCAAGGGATCTCAACCGCTATAATCGACGCCTCTTTCGCATGCCACATGCCCGACTGCCTTGAAATGCCCTACAAACCGGCCATAACAGAAAGCGTTCCGGAAGCTCCCGGTCTGCCTGTCTACCGCATTGGCGGCAACTCCTGTCTGAGCGGCGATTTTATTGCGTCATGGTGTTTCCCCTCTCCGCTCAAAGCCGACGACCGTCTGCGTTTTGAAGACATGAACCACTACACCACAGTCAAGACCAACATGTTCAATGGCATCCAGCATCCCGACATCGTATGGTGTGATTCAAATGGCGACTGCTCCTATCTGCGACGTTTCACTTTCGAGGACTATGAGTCCAGAATGTCTTAAATAAAACCAATCCTGCCATGCCGAAATACTCAGTAATAGTTCCGGTCTATAACCGCATTGACGAGGTCGACGATCTGCTCCGAAGCCTTTCCCGGCAATCAATGACCGACTTTGAGACAATAATCGTGGAAGATGGTTCCACAGAGCCTTGTCAGCAGACTGTTGATCACTATAAAGATAAACTGGATGTAAAATATTTCTACAAGGAAAACGAAGGCCGCTCCATAGCCAGAAACTATGGGATAGAACGCTCTTCGGGTCAATATCTCATTTTCTTCGACTCTGATTGCGTGATCCCGGCCGACTATTTTGAAAAACTCGACAAATCTCTTTCAGCCCGTAAGCTGGATTGCTTCGGAGGTCCCGATGCCGCGCACTCATCATTCACCCCCGTCCAGAAAGCGATATCATTTGCAATGACATCATTCCTGACAACAGGTGGCATACGTGGAGGCAAAGTTCAGCTTGAAAAATTCGTCCCCCGATCTTTCAACATGGGCTATAGCCGCGAAGTATATAACCGCGTGGGGGGATTCCGGGAGATGTTTTCAGAAGACATCGACATGAGCACCCGAATCCGCCAGGCCGGATTTTCCATCGGCCTGATACGCGACGCCGAGGTCTATCACAAACGTCGCGTTGACTTCCGCAAATTCTGGCGTCAGGTCCACGTGTTCGGCATGTCGCGTATCACTCTTAAACTTCTCTACCCCGACTCCCTTAAAATTGTCCATACGCTGCCGGCTCTTGCCGTAATCATAGGGATTCTGCTCCTTGCCCTCGGCATCTTTGTCTCCCCATGGTGGTTGCTGCCGCTCGGTGTCTACATAGTGGCCATATTCCTCGCAGCCCTTGCCTCGACACGTTCGCTTCAGATCGCTGCTCTTGCCGTTCCGGCATCCATCATTCAGATCGTGGGCTATGGCACAGGTTTCATCCGCGCTTATTTCACCAAAATAATCCTCGGACGCGGACGCGACATAAATCAAGAGATTGCAATGCGCAAAGGAAAATAAACACATCCCTATAAGACACTCCATGGAAAAAGCTGCCACACCATCCAATAGTCCGCTCCCCTCGCCGTCAAGGATCGCCGATCTGTGCGACGACGACAAGCCTCGCGAGAAAGCCATAGCTCATGGCATCCGTACCCTCTCCGACACGGAACTGATAGCCATACTTCTGGGTGGAGGCGTTCCGGGCAAATCAGTTATAGAACTCAGCCGGGAACTTTATCAGGCTTGTGGCAACTCGCTAAGCACAATGGCACAGATGAGCATCCGCGACATGTCGTCACGATTCCATGGCATAGGTCCGGCAAAGGCGGTGACCATAGCTGCCGCCCTTGAATTAGGTGGACGCCGGAAAGACATCAAGCCATCCGACAAGCCACGGATCACAAGCTCCGAAGCGGCCTACGAAGCGATAAGGAATAATGTCGAGAATCTCGCCACAGAAGAGTTCTGGATACTGTTAATCTCGCGTTCAGGGCGCCTCATTGCCAAAGAATGCATCAGTCGCGGAGGGACAGGCGCAACTGTTGTTGAGCCAAAGATTGTGATGAAACATGCCATCGGCCATCTTGCATCATCCATAATCCTTGTCCACAACCATCCCTCAGGCAACCTCAATCCATCCCCACAGGACGACGCTCTGACCAAACGCCTCAAAGAAGCCGGAGACATAATGGAAATCCGGGTAATCGACCACCTCATAGTCAGCCCGGAAGAAGGCTTCTACTCCTACGCCGACCACGGCCGCCTATGATCTGTTCGTTCCGTAACCATAGACATATAAAATGCCGGAGCAATTGACTTCACTCCGGCACTCTATACTCTATACTCTATACTCTGACTTATTTCGCCAGAATATCCTTGACCGAACCAAGCGACGAGAGCACTCCGGTTGCCTCATAGGGGATATAGATGGTCTTGGCATCCTTACCTTTTGTCATCTCACCGAGAGTTTCAATATATTTCATTGCAAGCATATACGATGCCGGATTGGTATTGGATGCTGCCACAGCCTCAGCCACCCGACGTACAGCCTCAGCCTCAGCTTCGGCCTGTAGAATCTTCGCCTTAGCCTCGCCTTCCGCTTTCAGGATCTCCGATTGCTTGGCTGCTTCGGCCTGGTTGATGCGCGATTGCTTCTCACCCTCCGAACGCAGGATCAGCGACTTCTTCTCACCCTCGGCATTCAGGATCTCGGCACGTCGGTTGCGCTCCGCCTGCATCTGCTTCTCCATTGCCTCCCTCACGCTCTCCGGAGGTGTGATATCCTGCAATTCGACACGGTTCACCTTGACACCCCACTTGTTTGTGGCATCGTCAAGGATAGCCTGCAACTTAGCGTTGATAGTGTCACGCGAAGTAAGCGTCTCGTCGAGTTCCATCTCTCCGATCACATTTCTCAGCGATGTCTGCGTCAGTTTCTCTATGGCGTTCGGCAGATTGTCAATTTCATAAACAGATTTCTTCGGATCAACGATCTGGAAATAAAGCAGCGCATTGATCTCCGTGGTCACATTATCCTTGGTGATAACTTGCTGCGATGGGAAATCATAGACCTGTTCGCGCAGATCGATCACACTCGTTGTTGAAACCCGTACATAATTCCGGCCATTTCCGAGATGCTCAACTCTACGGGTGTAGACCACCTTCGGCTTATCAATAAACGGCCAGATGATGTTAAGACCGGCTGGCAGGACACTATGGAAACGTCCCAGACGTTCAATCACTCTTGTTTCTGACTGTGGCACCACCTTGACAGCATTTGCCACGATAATTACTGCGAGGAGTACTATGACTCCGATAATGATCCAGACTTCCATGATACTAAATTTAGATGTTATTAAATGGGTCGAACTATCAATATGATGCTGTCATAGCCCATGACCTCGACTTTCTGTCCTGGCAGTAACGCCGCGTCATCCTCCGTTCTGACAAGCCAGCGGTCGCCGTCGATCTTTATTCTCGGTCCTTGATCAGCCACACCGGTTGCCACAGGCTCCACAACCGACCGACGGCCGACAAGCGCATCCATATTGCTCGTCGACTCCTTGGTCGGGGTTTTGATTATGCCGTAACGACGGAATAGCTTGGGAACCACTATCAGAGCGGCTATCATAACGAACGCCATGGCTATCAACTGGATCTCAAGGCTTCCTCCGCAAAGAGCTGCGACAAAGCCACCCAGCACCCCGAACGCAAGGCTCAGGGCTATGGCCGACATTGTGAAGATCTCAATGATCACCAGCAATATCGCCACAGCAAGCCAGATCATCCACATATCAGTAATCATACAGAAGTTCATAGCTTTCAAGGTATAGTGTTGCGCCTCGTGCCCCTGTGAAATAGTCGCCATATTTGGATGCCGAAGCAGTCACAAGAATATATTTCGGGACGCGGTTGGTTGCTTTATAATCAAGTTCTATATCAACTGTGATATAATCGCTGATAGTGTTGCCGCTCTGATACTGACCGTATGCGATTACCCCTTCATCCGTTGGGCTGAAAAGCTGACGGTTGGTGGGATTCGTACGGATCTCGAACGGCTGATCCCAGTCGCCGAGCGCACACCACACGATACATGTATCGGGCTGTCCTACCATATACTGCTGATTCGGATTAGATTTACTTGCATCGCTGATAGCTGCCGTTGTGTACTTCAGTTTCGCACGCAACTTTGTAGGACGGTTTGTGAACGGGCGACCGAAGTCAAGGATGCCGTTTGTTCCGTCAATCTTCTTGAAATCACCGGCGAAATAGTTTCCGGCTGCGAGTTTACCAAGAATAGAGATGCCGACAAACTTTGTCTCCAGCTTGGCGCCCTGATAGCCCGTCGGAGATGTGGCTACCTCGATAGGAAGCGTATTGCTGTTGCCCAAAGTGGCAGCACCTTTGTTTCCTGTACACCAGAATTGCTCTCCATCCTGAGCCCATGGGCACCAGATCTTTCCATCGAGCCACCAGTTACTGAAATCTGAGTTAGGCAGCTGCACATTGTCTTCAGTGGTGAACTCCACCTCCGCACTATGCTCGTCGTCGCTGATAGCGCGCGCCACATATTGAGTCTGTGAGTCGAGATTGATCACACGTGCGCGGAAACTTCCTCCATCAGTCGTGATCCAGTCCGACGGAACCACAATCCATTCATCGGAATCAGCCCTGCGGTATTCAAAACCATTGTTTTTGCCAACCTCGGCATCGCCATACAGCCATGCTACATTGGTCCAGGCATCTACTCGGGTCAGGAACACATTGACATCGGTCTGCTCTATTGTGATTGTCCACTCAGATCCGCGCCCGAATTCCGTGACATTTACCTTGACCGGAGCCGTGAAATCCACATGCTGACCGACAAGATCCGGATCCATCACAGCCAATGGACCTGCCAATTTTAAGGTTCTGACCTGGATATTGTCAAGCGGTTGCCCCATCGGCACCAGTGCTTTCACCGTACGCGCCTCCGCATCAATCTCCGCGGTTCCGATCTGAGAAGCCACGGTGAAATAACGGTCTATGGTCTGAGTAGCCATGATTGTCCATGTGAACACTCGCTCATAACGCTCCAGTTCAATCTCCACCGGAACACTGAGGTTGAGAGGATGATCAAACACTTGTGGATCGACACATGTCGTACCATCGGCCAAGTCAATACCCTTCACCACAACATTCTGGATATCGGCCCACTCGGTCAGATTAATCGTTATCGTGCGGTTGACTGAGTCTATGACCGGTGCGGTAGCCAACAGATCGTGACCATCAGCATCTACGCTCTCAATATCAATCGTATCAACCGACGGCAATACCCATGGATAAGGCAGGTCGTTTGATATACAAGCCGTGAATGCGGCTAAGATAATGGCCGCCAATGCGGCGCGGATTTTATTAAATGTGAACACCGATACCAAAATTAATGTTAAACAAGTTGAACTTAAAATTAGCGCCGCTGCTGAAACGCGATCCTTCTTCAACGCCATCGGTCACCTGCTTCTCATTGCGCAGATGGACTCCAAACACGCCGAACGACACATTGAAACTTATATAGTCCATAACGAACATACAGATACCGGGACTGAAATTCAATGCAACCTCGGTCAGATCCGTACGGGTGTCGCGGATCTGATCGTTGAACGGACGTTTGAATCTTGACGAACCGCTGCCGAACGACAGGCATGCCTCATTGAAGATTGCAAAACGCTTCGAACGCCCGAGACCAACATAGTTGCGGTAGAACACGCCCAATGCATATTTCGATGAATAGTAGCTGATATCGTGGATATCGAAACTCAGGTCGTCACCGAAGTTAACAGCCAGACGACCGAGATCGGCCTCCTGACGGGTATAGTCGAATTTCACACCCACACACTGGTTGGGACGGAAGAAATATGCCACTGTAGGACGCAAAGCATACTGCTTGCCATTGAAATCGAAATCATTCAAAGCCTGAAGAATCTCAACATCGTCAGCATCAAACTGGCTGTAGGATGCCATCAATTCGAATGCCCACTGTTTCTTTGGGATGAACAGATAGTTGAACAGACCTCGGTCATAACGACCGAAATTCCTATCCTGAAGAACGAGATTAACAGTATCACTGCCAACTATCACCTTTTCATCCATCTCAGGATAATGCACACGGCCTTTGACAATCCGCTTGCTTGTCACAGTATCTGTCACAACAGCTTCGGATGCGGAAACCCCGAGACATGCCAGAAAGGCTACTGCTATAAATATCAATCTTTTCATATTTTTCCGGGATTATATATAGAATGCCATGCCGAATTGCACGGAAAACAGATTAATTTTAAAATTAGCATGTTTGGAATTGCGGCGTGATACCTGAACCTGATTGGTCACCGCACGGGTATGGGTATATCCGAATCCGAGCACACCTATATTCACCTCTATCGCAGAATAGTTGTTGAGAAACATCACAAACCCTGGAGTCAGACCGATATTCAACGAGAAATTCTTCTCAAACGTTCCCTCCGGATGACGGTTCTCTCCCGACCCGGTATAGTTTGAATATTTCGATTGTCCGCCACCCAACGTCAGCTGCAATTCATTAAAGAGGCCGAAACGGCGGCTGTCGCCGAGTGAGATATAGTTTCGGAATGCTGCCGTGGCAAAATAGTTTGAACTGATCGAATATACGTTGTCGGCATCAAACATTGTCTCTGAATCGAGAATAAGACTGCCGGCATCAAGACGGGCTCGCGAACGCTCATAGCCAAACTTCAGGCCGGCGGCAAGATTGTCCTTGAACGCATACATAGCCATAGGTGTCACCTTGAATGAATAGGAATCCCCGTCTACTTTCTCAAACACGAAGAACTGATAATTGTCCTGATTGCTCATTGAGTAACCGACACTCACACCGGTTATCCATTGCCCTTTCGGTATGAACGAAACCTGCTCGAGATCTCTCTTGAAATGCTCCTGCGCCACCGCTGCCGGAGACGCAAGCGACATTGCCAGAGCAAGCGCCGTCATCATTTTGGTAATCTTGTTCATTTTTGATTGGTCTGTATTACAGTCTTTTTATGATTGGTTATTCTTTTGTTTTCAATATGATAATGTCAGATTGTCGATCCAGAGACATCCCCCGAGCGAGGTTGATGATACCGGATCAGGATATGTGATTATCGAGGCTGATTCCGTCTCTATTGAACCCCAGTTTTTCGATGAAGCCAACATCACCTTTATCCATTTGGCCTTCACGCCGAAATCGTTGTATGACAATGGGGCGCTGAATGCCGTATAGCTCATGGCCGTGGGCAGTTCCTGAAGCGTTCGCGAGATCACTATATCGGCACCGCCTACTTCTCCTATCACCTCCACGAGGACAACGCCACAATCAGATGCACCACCCACACATGGCACAAAACGGTAATAGCCGTTTATAGCCGTAGGGCGTGAAGTGAAAGCCATTCCCTCTGTATAGCTCTCGGTAAGAGTCGCCGGATCGAAGCTGTAGCTGCCTATGAACAGACGGCCGGCAGCCTTGTGGGATATGTGAGGAATATTTCTGTTGTAGTTGACATACGGCTGACCCGTCTGCCGGTAATCTGGAATCGCCTCGCCATTGACATCCCATGCCGTTGTCTGGATTGCTATGGCATAAGATCCATCCATTGCTTCTGTTATGGTATAGGTCGACGGCTGCATATACCATGTATTATGGTTAGAGGCTGCCGTACAGAATGTCTTGGCGTTGACATTACACCACGCTTTTGGCAGGTAATAATCATAGCTGGCATAGTTCTGCTGATTGTAAATGTCTACTATGTTCTGTGAATATCGTCCTCCCGATGGAAGATTCTTATATTCCAAACCATCATGAACATCCTCAAAGCTACCATCCGGAAGCTGCGAACACTTTTCCGTGTGAATAGCTACAGGAGCCATGAAATGTCCTGCCGCCGACTGCGGATCATACAATGTTGCTGTCAGCCGATAGTCACTGTTCTCATTAAGTCCGCCGATAATCACTATTCCTTTTTCAGGCTGCCTTGCTATAAGCTGTGTCTGGCTTCCGTTCACATAGATATTGACCATGGATGCTATGACCTCCGTCAGATCCGGATGCTCGGCATTGATTTTCAACACGGCGAGTTTGGCATAAGCATCGGCTTCAAACGAAAACTCCGGAGAAACTATGTCAACGGTTGTCCGGACTTTCTCTTCGCCACAATAGGTCACACGCATTTCCGCACTGCTGTTCTTTATTTCCGGCAACTTCAATGTCAGAATCCATTCACCCGAGTTGTCCTCCAGTCGATCTGCCGACAATATCTCGACAGGCGTCCATTCGGCCGGCGATCCAAGCAGGATATCAACATTCAGGTTTCCGGTTATATCACCTCCATGTGACAGCACCTTCATCCGGGCTACATTGACCCCCATGAGCACATCCGAAATTTCAATCACCGACAATTCAACCGGTTCTATATCTATGTTCATTGTCTCGGCTCCGGATGTACGTCCGTAGTCACCTTCCGCAATCAGCGAGAAACGCTGCATATCGCCGGATGAACGCATATTCCTGATCGCGTCCGACAGATCGATTTCCGTTATCGACGTTCCCCTGCCTGACAATCTCAGTCCCATAGTCATCATCTGATCAAGAATTTCAGAAGATGCTGTGACAAGATCTATGCTTGCCGGCCAACCTTTGGCGAGCAAAGCCGGAGCGTGCGTTGTCAGAACCAGCGACCTCAGACTTCCATCCGAAACGCTGAAACCTGTTTTCTGCTCGGGAGCGGTTCCCTCCGCCACCTTCAATGTCTCGCCCGAAGCAAACCCCAATGGAGTGATCGCCGGTGGGGTCGCCGCAAGGAATTCAGGTGTCAGACGGATTGTCCGGTCGAATTCCGACAGCATATCATCAAATGAAACCTTCACCTCCGCCACACCGTCAGCTCCTTCCGAAGCATCAACCGTCACATTATAGAGTGTTATAGCCTGAGCGGATGGCAGCACAGCCGCCAGAAAATCCACCTGATCTCCGGTTTCGGTAGTCAGATCGACATACACGTTAATATCATCAGGGCGCAGAAAAGCGCATCGCTGCTCAGTCGACGGATAAGGAAGGTAGATTCCACCGGATGAATGGAGAACAGCCTTCAGTTCAGGAAACATCGCCAAAGCCTCCGGTGTGTACGACATCGACACAACGGCATTGGCAATCCGGCACTCAAGTGGCAATTCGTAACTCTCTCCGCTGACAAGATTGACCGAACGGCTTCCATAGATACATGGTCTGTCAAAGCCCTCATTTTCTATTGAACCATAAAATGCCTCTACCTGATAAATACCCGGGCGCAACGGCTCTCTGCGTGGATATGCATTCACATCCTGCCATGTCCCGGAATAGAGACCATCATTGCTCGTGAGCCGGAATGAAAGTAGCGCCGATGCTATATCATCGGGAACGATTTCTGACGCATCCCGACCATCTACAGTCCGGACCGACAGATCGATAGTCACCTGCGGATCTATGAAAGCCGAACCGAAAAGCTCCACAACCGTCTCCTGCTGACATGCCGATACCACGAACGCAATAGCCGCGTAAACAGCCATGCGCACCGCAGAAAAACCATATATTTTGTAGAACATCTTATCCATTGCATAAGCCGGGCCGACCATGGTCCGACACGTTAACACAATCCCCTACAGGATATGCATTTTAATAAATTTTGTGTAAAGATAATATCTTTTCAGGTAACGACGCTGTACAAGCCACTTAAAATTAGTTAATCAACTTCCATCATAATCTTTATCAATATTTTTTGGTTAATTTTGCCGGTTGTTTAACAATAGGACAATTTACTGACATAAAAATGAAATTCAGACTCACCATAGCCGCTTCCATCATTGCAGCATCAACATTATCAGCTTCCGCATGGGACTTGAAAGAAGCTCTCGGTAACCTCAAAAGCGGCGACAGCTCATCATCCGTAACCGACGCCATATCTGGTGCACTCGGAGGCATTCTGTCAACCGGAAAAATAACCGTCGAGCAACTTGAAGGCACCTGGAACTACTCGGCTCCTGCCGTTACTTTCAAAAGCGACAATCTGCTGAAAAAAGCAGGCGGAGCTGCGGCTTCAGGGGTGATCGAAAACAAGCTCGCCCCTGTCTATAAGACTACCGGTCTCGACCAGCTGACCATGACCATCGACAAGCAGGGTGCATTCAGCATGAAAGTGCGCGGAATCACCCTAAAAGGCACTATTCAAGCCGTTGAGGATGAAAGTTCGCAGGCCAATTTCAAGTTCACGTTCAGCGGACTTGGCAAAAGCATCGGTGGCATCAACGCCTACATTGAAAAAAACATCACCGGATCAATGACCCTCACTTTCGATGTGTCAAAGCTGATCACGATAATGGAAAAGATCAGTTCTGTGACCAACAACTCTACCATCTCAACTCTATCAAAGACCCTATCGAGCTACGATGGCCTCTGCGCCGGATTTGAACTGAAAAAATAAAAAAGCGCAACCCCCGGATATGATTGCGGCATCAATCGTCACCTACAACACCGATTCCGAAGAATTGGCAAGATGCCTGCGCTCTCTCGATCCCGGGATATTCAACTGCATATATGTGGTCGACAACTCCTCGTGCAAAGCGACGGAGGACACATGCCGCCGTTTTCCAAACACTGAATATATCCCGTCTGAGAACATAGGCTATGGTGCGGCCCATAATATCGCGCTGAGAAAATCACTCGCATTGCGCTACGACTACCATCTCGTTCTGAACCCCGACATCGAGTTTTCACCGGCCGCCATCGGAAAAATCATCCGCTATATGGATGCCAACACCGATATCGGTGCCCTCCAGCCTATCATCCTCAACCCCGACGGGTCAATGCAGTACACGGTTCGACTTCTACCCACACCCATGGATCTTATCCTGCGACGTTTCCTCCCGGAATGGATATGCCGCCGTCAGCGAGACCGCTACGAACTGCGCCACATCGATCATTCCGAAACGTTCAATGTACCCGTAATCCAAGGCAGCTTCATGTTCCTGAGATGCTCAGCCATCAACAAAGTCGGGCTGTTCGACGAACGTTTTTTCATGTACCCGGAGGATATCGACCTCACCCGACGGATCCACCGTCATTTCCGCACTGTTTCGTTTCCCGACGTCACCGTGATCCATGACCACCGCGCGCAGTCCTATCACGATCCTCGTCTGCTAAGGATCCACATTGTCAACATGATCCGATACTTCAATAAATGGGGATGGCTGTTCGACAGCGAACGACGCCGGTTCAACAGCCCCCTGATAAAAAAATAGACGGCACGCTAAGAAATGCGTGCCGTCCAGGTGTCTCCGGCTGCTGTCCGGAGCTATCGTCATTTTAGAGTATATTCCACCGGCATCTGATTCGAATAACCGGACGCTGCTGACGGGATATCGGTAGAATCCGCAACAACATTGAACCTGACTCCGACCACTGCCGAGGCAAGGGCACAGCCCTCTTCCGCCACATTCATGGCCACTGACAGATTATGCTGACCGATGCTCAGACCCTCCGTCACAATTGGTATTCTCTCGTAGGGCGATGCTACCAGTCCAGGCATCCGTCCGTCGACATAGTATGTCACCAGACCGGCTATTGTTGCCTCATGGTCTGTATTGACCGCCTTCACGGAAATTCCGTCGATATAAAGCGTATCCGGCTTGACCACATACACCTGCGAACCTACCACGGTTCCGTTGGTATAAGAAAACGTTATGTCAACTTTCGGAAGGTTATCATCATCGTCGCACGACACTGCCAATCCCAGCAGCGGAAGTGCCAATAACAGAAATAATAATTTTTTCATAGCTAAATTAAGAAGTTATTGTGTGTCTATTTATCAGTTACTGAACACCAGTTCATCATCCTTCACATCGATCACTATCGGGCGTTCCTTGTCAACTTTCTGTGCAAGAATATCTTTCGACAGACGATTGAGCACAAGGCGGTGGATTGCACGTTTGACAGGTCGGGCACCGAACTCCGGATCATAGCCTTCTTCGGCAAGATATTTCAACGCCGCCGGGGTAACCTCCAGATTGACGCCATTGACCGACAGCATCTTCTGGATGCTTCTGATCTGCAAGCCTACAATCTCCTCGATCTCCTTCTCATTGAGTGGCGTGAACATGATTGTCTCGTCGATACGGTTGAGGAATTCCGGACGGATGGTCTGTTTCAGCATATCAAGAACCTCCTGTTTCGTCTTTTCCACAACCTCATCATGATTCTCCGGCGTCATCTTGGCGAAATTGTCGCGGATCACCGACGATCCCATATTCGACGTCATGATGATTATGGTGTTCTTGAAATTGACCAGACGACCCTTGTTGTCGGTCAGACGGCCATCGTCAAGCACCTGAAGCAGAATATTGAACACATCAGGATGGGCTTTCTCGATCTCATCGAAAAGAACCACTGAATATGGTTTACGACGCACTGCTTCCGTCAACTGTCCGCCCTCATCATATCCGACGTATCCGGGAGGCGCTCCGACAAGTCGGCTCACGGTATGCTTCTCCTGATATTCACTCATATCGATACGGGTCATCATGTTCTCATCGTCGAACAGATATTCGGCCAAAGCCTTGGCAAGTTCCGTTTTGCCCACACCTGTCGTGCCGAGGAATATGAACGAGCCGATCGGTCGGCGTGGATCATTCAGTCCGGCACGCGACCTGCGCACGGCATCGGCAATGGCGCGTATCGCTTCTTCCTGACCTACAACTCTGTTATGAAGTTCGGCCTCAAGATGCAACAGTTTCTCCTTCTCGCTCTGAACCATCTTGTTGACAGGGATTCCGGTCCAGCGCGAAACGACATCGGCAATATCTTCCGCATCTTCAATTTTGGCTCTTGCAAAAATTATTTTGTCATGCATTACGGAGGCTCCTTTCATCTCTATCTTTCCGTCTTCCCTGCACCTACTGCTGATACTTAAAGTTATTCTACTATAGCCTTGCAGCGTTTTCAATAAAAGAAATCTTTGTATACGCTTTAGAAATCATGCTATAATCTGCTTATAATGCAGTTAGGGAGGGAATCTATATGAATCTGACATGCCTGTATAAAAGGTTCTTTCCAGGAGATGCCTCACAAGGCCAACATTCTGCAATTCGAGATGGATACCGACCAGTCCTGTTTTTTAAGTGTCATACAGGACATCGAGAATCTGCGGGCAAAATGGCCGATTCGTGCGAGGAACTAGATTGGTCTCTGTCATGCTTTTTCCTGAATATGATTTCATTTCGCTGCTTTCATAGCTATTTCTTTAGCGTCAACTTTGGTAAAATGGCTATTTTTCCGGCATACATCAAGCCACTCCAAATGGGAGGAAATATCCTCCGCACTCAGTTCCAGTTCTTTCTTTAAAGCCGCCAGCCTTTCATAATCGCTGTCCTTGCTCCATAGCGCACTCTGCTGCGCCGCATAATAGTACCGCAGCAGCCTCATTTCCTTTTCCTTATACCGCTCCCGCTTTTCGTCATGCAATTGCATAAAATCATCATACCCTCAGTGAACAAAGAAATACACGCCCTGAACCATGATATTTGGGTG
>OFFQ01000277.1_pt1 | contig 46648 bp, 47 predicted proteins | sample 1521411 | NCBI WGS metagenome assembly OFFQ01 (sample SAMEA3504110, study PRJEB24116) | mouse gut metagenome | biome: mouse gut; feature: mouse-associated habitat; material: faeces | place: Denmark | collected 2011 | reverse complement strand
ATGCGAAAAATACTGCTTCGTTCTTGGCAGCGGTACATATAAGGTGTATCGCCATTTGGGCTAAAATCTATTGACGACACTATCTAGTTTATATGGTTAATAGGGAAAGAAAGAGGGAATTACGTAAAATTTCACAATAATTCTACCCATTGGACAGGTAGCTCTATTCATAAAGAAAAAATTAAACATGTGTTTCCAGATGATTATAAAAAACTTTGATTAATAGTAATAATTCCTATTTACAAACTTATTAGGAAGTATTACTAATAGTCAATGGAGGTGTTTTATGGCACAAGACAAAAATAATTTGACAAGTAATAATGGCGCACCTGTTGCCAACAACAATCACATTTTAACTGCCGGACCACGCGGACCACTGCTTATGCAGGACGTTTGGTTCCAAGAAAAGCTTGCCCATTTTGACCGTGAAGTTATCCCTGAAAGACGTATGCACGCGAAAGGCTCCGGTGCATACGGAACTTTTACTGTTACCCATGACATTACCAAATATACAAGAGCTTCTCTTTTTGCTGAAATTGGCAAGAAAACAGAAGTTTTTGCCCGTTTTTCAACTGTTGCCGGCGAACGCGGTGCAGCTGATGCGGAACGCGATATCCGTGGTTTTGCCGTAAAATTTTATACTGACCAAGGCAACTGGGACATGGTGGGAAATAACACTCCTGTTTTCTTCTTGCGCGACCCGCTTAAATTCCCTGATTTGAACCACGTCGTCAAACGTAATCCACGCACAAACATGCACAGTGCCAAAGATAACTGGGATTTTTGGACATTGCTTCCTGAAGCTTTGCACCAAATTACCGTTGTTATGAGTGACCGCGGTATTCCTGCTTCCTATCGCCATATGCATGGTTTTGGCAGCCATACTTACAGCTTTATCAATGTAAAAAATGAACGTTATTGGGTAAAATTCCACTTTAAAACTCAGCAAGGCATTAAAAACCTGACAGATGCCGAAGCTCAGGAATTAATCGGACGCGACCGCGACAGTCATCAGCGCGATTTGTATGAAAGCATTGAAAAAGGTGATTTCCCCCGCTGGACTATGTATGTTCAAGTTATGCCGGAGGAAGATGCAGAAAAATTGCCCTATCATCCTTTTGACTTGACAAAAGTTTGGTATCATAAGGATTATCCGCTTATTGAAGTGGGTGTGCTCGAGCTTAACCGCAATCCTGAAAACTATTTTGCTGAAGTGGAACAGGCTGCATTCAATCCTGCTAATATTGTTCCCGGAATCGGTTTCTCACCGGATAAAATGCTGCAGGGTCGTTTGTTCTCCTACGGTGACGCCCAGCGCTACCGTCTTGGTGTAAACCATCATCTCATTCCTGTGAATAAGCCCCGCTGCCCTTTCCACAGCTTCCACCGTGACGGCAGCATGCGGGTAGACGGAAACTATGGCAGCCACACCAATTATGAGCCAAACAGCTGCGATGCATGGAAGGAACAGCTTGATTATTCTGAACCACCGCTCAAAATCAACGGTGATGCCGCTCATTGGGATTATGCTTGTGATGACGCCGATTATTTCGAACAGCCCGGTAAACTCTTTAGAGTAATGAATGATGAACAGAAACAGGCTCTTTTTGAAAATACTGCCCGTGCCCTTGGTGATGCACCTCATGAAATTAAATTGCGTCACATCCGCAACTGCGCAAAGGCAGACCCCGCTTATGGAGCCGGTGTTGCCAAAGCATGCGGAATTTCTGAATCAGAAATATAATTTTTCTGACCGGCTGCTTAGTATAAAGGGAGGTATTGCCTCCCTTTTTTTTATGAAAATTTATATTTTTTATGAAAATTTTTTCCGTCAATGAAATACTGCAAAAAGCGGAGCAAACGGCTGTGCGGTGCGGAATATTTGCATGCGGATGTTGTCACAATGATACATTATTACCCTGCTTCGTTATTCGTTTTCCAACGTCAGCTATTATTAAGCAAATCCTATTTGATTTTTGAGGAAAATGAGGAAAAAGAGGACTTCACAAGCACATGAAAAATGCTTATATACAAGGAAATTACTCAGTTGGTTTTAAACATGGATTTTATTGTTTTATATAAAATACTGACTGTGCCAATGGTCATTGTGATAACCTCGCTTTTGGTAAAAAAATTTGGCGCCTTCGTGGGAGGAATTTTTGCGGGGCTTCCTCTTTTTTCCGGACCAATTTCTTTTTTTATTACCCTTGAACAAGGAACAGATTTTGCCCGTATTGCGGCGTATAACAGTTTGATTGGTTTAATTGGCTGTGCTGTAACAGCTCTTTTATATGCTTGGGTTGCCTATTTGGGCTGTAAATGGTGGTTTGCGCTGCCAAGTGCTGTTGCAGGATACTTTGGCGTAGGGTATTTTTTTCATTATCTCCCGCAATTTTCCTTTTTTGTTATTGCCCTTGCCTGCTGTACCTTTGCCATGGGTACGCTTTTACTGCCTCGTCCCAAGCTGGAAAAATATAATACTACCAGACCCCATTGGTTAATCTGGGTACAGCTTTTGTTTGGTTCGCTTATGGTCTACAGCGTGACAGAAGCCGCAGCTGTTCTTGGTCCGCAGTGGAGCGGCAATATGAGCTGTTTTCCGATTATGATTGTTGTGATTGCCCCTTTCACGCATTTTGCCAATGGCGTCTATACAATGATTGCGGTTTTACGCGGATTTGCAGCGGGCTGGCTGGGCACGTCTGTTTTTGCCTGTACGGTTATGCTCACAGTTTTGCACTATCATATTAGTTTTGTGTATATTCTTGCAACAGTGCTTTCCTGCGCAAGCACAGTGCTCTATTCACTTTTGCTTGTGCATTTTCGCAAAAAAAGAAAATAATCCGGTCTGAAAATCATGCCATAACGCTTTATAATATATTGTAATAATACAATAAAAAATATATTTGTTTTTCTGTACAGTCAGATTTTTTTTCATTATAGTGAATGAACTTTCCTTCTGTGAGGTTGATATGGCACAAACAGAACAAAGAGATTCTTTTCATTCAAAACGCGGCTTTATTTTATCGTGTGTGGGCTCTGCTGTGGGCATTGGCGCCATTTGGCTTTTTCCTTACCGTGTGGGGGAATTTGGCGGAGCTGTTTTTCTCATTCCGTTTATGGTTTTTACTGTTCTTCTTGGATTAACAGGCGTTATTGCAGAAATGGCATTTGGGCGTTCCATGAAAACAGGACCTGTTGGGGCATTTAGAAACGGCTTGCTGCAGCGCGGGAAGAAATGGGGAAAATGGCTTGGTTTTATTCCTGTGCTTGGTTCATTTGGGCTTGGCATGGGCTATGCCGTTGTTGTGGGCTGGTTTTTGAAATACACAATTCAGGCATTTATGGGAACTGCCATTTATAATAATGACAGCACTGCTTTTTTTGGGCAGATAGCCGGGGATTTTGGCAGTTTGTCATGGCATCTTATTGTTTCTGCGGCAATTTTATTGGTTTTATTTGGCGGTATTTTGAATGGAATTGAAAAGCTGAATAAAATACTGATGCCGATTTTTTTTGCTATTTTTGTTTTTTTGGTTGTGTGGGTGGCGTTTTTACCGGGTGCTGTCGATGGCTATGCTTTTTTGCTCACGCCCAATTGGGATATGCTTCTGGAACCTAAAATTTGGATTTTTGCCTTGGGACAAGCTTTTTTTGCTTTGTCTTTGGCCGGATCGGGCACCTTGGTTTACGGCAGTTATCTGGGAGAAAATGTTGATGTTTTTTATGTGGCAAAATATGTGGTGATCTTTGATATTCTTGCCGCTGTTCTGTCCGTTCTTATAATTATCCCCGCTGTGTTTTCTTTTGGCATGGAACCTGCGGCAGGTCCTCCGCTTATGTTTATGGTCATGCCGGAAATTTTTAAGCAAATTCCCTTCGGGTCATGGCTGGCCGGTATTTTCTTTTTGGCTATTTTGTTTGCAGGCGTAACGTCCTTAGTCAATCTTTACGAAACTCCTATTGAAGCACTGCAAAAAGAATTTGGCTTGTCCCGCAAAATGGCAGTTTTTGTTGTGGTAGGCTCTGCCTTTGTTTTGGGATTATTTCTTGAAAACGGCGATAAACTTGGTCTGTGGATGGATATTATCAGCGTCTACGTTATTCCTTTCGGAGCACTGATTGCCGGAGTAATTTTCTTTTGGGTCTGCAAACCTGCCTTTATCCGTGAACAGCTGCAGCTGGGACATGGCAAGCCTGTGAGCGAGGCATATATTGCCCTTGGAAAATACCTTTTCTGCGGTTTAACTGCTCTTGTTTACCTTATTGAAATCATAAGAAATATATAAATATGAACATGGCTGAAAAGGATTATTTTGGTATTTTATGACATATATAGAATTGTTCCTTATTGCTGTGGGGCTTTCCATGGACGCTTTTGCCGTTTCCTTGTGCAAGGGCTTGGAAATGAAGCGGTTTCAGCTGAGCAAAGCCTTGCTTTTGGGGGGCTTGTTCGGGCTTTTTCAAGCACTTATGCCGCTCATTGGTTTTTATTTGAGCAAGAATTTTGTGCAGTATATGGAACAGTTTGACCACTGGATTGCGTTTTGGTTGCTGTTTTTTATCGGCGGAAAAATGATAAAGGAAGCACGGCAAAAAAAAGAAGGAGAGGAAGAAAAAACAGGTTTTCGGCTTACGGAACTTCTTGTTCTTGCTGTTGCCACCAGTATTGATGCTTTGGCTGTGGGCATAACCTTTGCCGTGCTTTCCGATATTGATATTTATTTTGCTTCTCTTGCCATTGGCTTTGTCACAATGGTTTTATGCATAGCCGCAGCGTCCGTTGGGCATACATGCGGTACAAAACTCGGCTCCGGTGCCGAATATTTGGGAGGAGCAATCCTCATTCTGCTTGGCTGCAAAATTGTGGCAGAACATCTTGGTTTAATTTGACAGGTCTGCTGAACTTGCCGTAATTTCTTTTTTTTGTTGTATTATGAATAAAATTGAAATTGTTAATCCAGTTTTTTTATTAATTTTTTGATAAAATTTTTGATGTCAGAATTGGGATTCATGGGATACATAATTCCATAGGGAACCGCAAATTGCCAATTTACCGGAATTGTCACAAAGGAAGGGTGTATGTCACTCCAACATTCAAGTGTCAGCAATATGCTGTTTTTATGCTCACATTCATTGAAAACTTCAATATCATAAAAACAGGAAACATTCTGAATTTGAATTTTTGGGTGTTTTTCCAGTTCTTTTCTCACTGCATCCACTGTCGGAGAATCGCCTTTTGCTCCCATCATAATGCATTCGCCGTACAGCTGTTCTGCTGTCAATAATTTTTGTTTTGCCAGCCGATGTTTTTTGGGAACAGCACAGCACATGCGGTATTCTCTCATTTTATGAAAATTGCAGTATTTCAGCCAAGATTTTGAATCGCATGCTCCGATAAGAAAATCAAATTTTTTGCCCAGTAATTTAATCTCTGCCAGTATTCCTGCCCTGTTGTCCTCAAAAGGGATAATCTGCAAGACATAATTAGGAAATTCATCGCTCATTTCCTGCCATAATTCCATAAATACTTTGCAGGGATTAAGCATGGACGTGCCAACGCGGAAGGCAGTTTTTGCCGTGTCTGCAATTTGACGGGCACGGGCAATGGCTTCTTTGGAAAATTCAAAAATATGCAAGGCGTCATTATAAATGGATTGTCCCACTTCGGTTAAATATACGCCCCGTGGGGTACGTCCCAGTAATTTCAAGCCAAGATGTTCTTCCAACGCGTTGATTTGTTTCATAACGGCTGTTGATGAAACAAAGAGTTTTTCTGCTGCTTTGGCAAAACTTCCGCAATCCGCCACGCAGACCAGCATGCGTAATTGGTTGTTATACATAAGTTTTTCCTTGTAGTATAAACTTTTAGTTAATACTCTGATACGTTATTTGAACTTCTGTATCAAGTTGTCTTGGGATATAAAAAGTTGTCGGTAACATTATTAAAATACAAGGAGAAAAGAATGAAGTTGAGATTTTTGCGCAATGCTGCGCTGGGAATTATTTATGCTGTCAGTACCTTGGGAATAGCAGGCACTGTTCAGGCACAGAGTTTTAAAAATATTCAAATACCGGAAACACCGCTTGTTTTGAAAGTTCAAGGCGGTTTCTTTGTTGGCGGCGAAACAGTACCCTTTACCCATGTTGAACTCGGAAAATTTGTAGCTGACGGTCATGTGACGGTTAATCAAATGTATGTGCATTATATGATTCCGGAAACAAGCCATGGACAATATCCCGTTGTCATGGTTCATGGAATGGCACTGACGGGCAATTCATGGGAAACAACACCGGACGGACGTATGGGCTGGGACGAATATTTTGTGCGGCAGGGAATTTCAGCCTTTGTTGTGGATCAGGTCGGACGCGGACGTTCCGGATTCAATGAATCTGTATTTAATAATGTTCGAGAAGGGCTTATTCCGCCGGAAAACCAAACCTTTATTAACCGTTTTTCCGATGAGAATGTTTGGCCGAATTTCCGTTTTGGACCCAAAATCGGTTCCCCTTATGCAGATACACAATATCCGGTGGAAGCAGCCGCAGAAGCGTCCAAGCAAATTGTTCCTGACCTTATCTGGGGACTGCCCAATCCCAACCCCAATTTTAAAGCTTTAGCCGACCTTGCCCGTGACCTTGACGGTGCTGTTTTAATGAGCCATTCCCAGTCCGGTGCTTACCCCATTGAAGCCGCGCTTATTGATGCAGCGGGCATTCGGGCGCTTGTTATGGTAGAACCGGGCGGAATCCCAAGGGATTACACAGATGAACAAATCAAAAAACTTGCTTCTCTTCCTGTTTTGTTTGTTTTTGGCGATCACATCGGAGAAGTCCCGGAAGAAACAGGACACAGCTGGCAGGAAGCCCTGAACAGTGCCGAATTTTTTGTTTCCCGTATCAATAAAGCCGGCGGCAATGCCACCATGCTGCATCTTCCAAAAGCAGGTATTCATGGAAACAGCCATATGATTATGCAGGATAAAAATAATAGCGAAATTGCAGATATGATTATTAAATGGATGAAGGAAAATATTGCAAAAAATAATATTGCTATTCTGTGAAAATCCTCAATAAAAGCCGCCTTCCGGCGGCTTTTTTCTTAGGCAATTTTTTTGTCGTAGAGCCGTGCGGCATTCAGGATAACAAGAATTGAACCGGCATTGTGGACAAGAGCTCCAAGAATAGGGCCAATAATACCGAGAATTCCTAAAATGACGGCAATAAGATTTATCCCCAGAGCAATAGCAATATTAAATTTTATGTTAAAGACAGTGGCATTGGAAAGTTTCTTCAAATAGGAAATTTTGTTGAGATCTTCACCAATAAGAGCAATATCAGCAGCTTCAATGCTGATGTCGCTTCCTGCTTGTCCCATGGCAACACCCACGTCAGCAATTTTCAGGGCAGGGGCGTCGTTCACGCCGTCCCCAATCATGCAGACGGTCTTGCCAGCATCCTGCATTTCCTGTACTTTTTGCACTTTTTCTTCAGGCAAAAGTTCAGCATGGACTGTGTCAATAGCTATTTGTCCGGCAAGAAAATCAGCTGTGATTTTATTGTCGCCTGTGAGCAGGGTAGTTTCCATGCCTAAGCTGCGCAGTTTTTCAAGACTTTCTTTGGCGGAACTGCGAATGGTATCAGCAAGAGCAATAATGCCAATGCACGTATCATTTTCAGCCACAAAAATGAGCGCTTTTCCCTGTTTGCGCAATTGTATTTCCTGCTCTTCCAAGTAGCTGGAAACAATAATATTTTGTTCTTTAATAAAGGGCAGTTTACCGCAGTGAATGGCTGTATTATTTGTTTTGCAGGAAATGCCTTTTCCTGCCTGCATGGTAAAGTTTCCGTCTTGTGCAAGAGGCGCGGTAAGCGTTTTATAATACTGCTCCATAATGGCTTTTGCCAGCGGGTGTTCAGAGCGCTGCTCGGCTGTGGCGCAGGCTTGCAGTACATGGTCATTAGTGCAGTTTGGTTCGGCAATAATATCGGTGACAGTCAGTTTACCAGTGGTCAGCGTGCCTGTTTTATCAAAGGCAATTTCATTGACTTTACCCATAATTTCAAGGGCATGTCCGCTTTTGATGAGCACGCCGTGTTTGCTGGCTTGTCCTATGGCAGCCATAATGGAAGTTGGGGTGGCAAGAGCCATGGCGCAAGGACAAAAGACGACTAAAACTGTTACGGTTCTGATCAAATCGCCTGTAAAAACAAAGGTTAAGCCTGCAATAGTCAGGGCAATCAAAATAAGCCGCACAGCCCATGTATCCACAATTCTTTGAATGGGGCTGTTATTGGCAGAGGCTTCTTCTACAAGGCGTACCATTTTTTGCAGGGAAGAGTCCCTGCTTTCCTTGGTGCAGACAATATCAATGGAACCGTGCATGTTCAGGGTTCCGCAAAAAACTTCGTCATTCAGTGTTTTATCAACAGGCAAAGATTCGCCTGTGAGTATGGCCTGGTTGACGCTGGTATTCCCGGCAATGACTTTTCCGTCTACAGGGATTTGTTCACCTGGCAAGATGCGGATGATGTCGCCTTGCTTGATTTCTTCAGCAGGGATTTCTTCTTCTGTATCATTAATAATGCGCCTTGCCATGGTTGGCACAAGGCTCATGAGGTTTTGTATGCTGGTTTTGGTTTTGGCAAAGGTTCGATCTTCCAGAATTTCTCCTAATGCCATAATCCACGCCACTTCTCCTGCAGCAAAACTTTCGCCGATGAAAATTGCCGCAAGAATGCCAATGGAAATGAGCACAAGAGAGGTAATTTGCCTGTGTACAAGAAGATATTTTAAAGCAAAAAAGAGAATAGGGCTGCCTGATATGGCTATGGTTACCCAAATGGGGTCAAAAGGTATGCTGATATGCAGAAAATGCACGGCAATACCCAAAGCAAGGAAAATTCCGCTGACAATAGTCATTTTTTCAGCATATAAAATATTAAAAAAGGTATTGGCACTTTCAAAAGGTTTCTTAAACATTATTAACTCCAAAAAAATGTTCTAAAATAATTATCTTGGCAATTAACCAAGTCTGGAAAACTGCTCAATAACAGTACTCAATTTTTTGAGGACTTCTTCTTCATGTCCCTGCCGGACTTCGTTTAAAACGCAGTGCTCAATGTGGGACTCCAGAAGCTGCTGTCCTGTCTTGTGCAGGGCAGACTTTGCCGCACTGATTTGGATAAGGATTTTTTCACATTCGCCGTCTTCTTCAATCAGTTTTTTTATGCCTCTGATTTGTCCTTCTATTTTATTTAAACGGGTAATCAGGGATTTTTGATTGGCACATTTCATATCTATTCCTCCAAATGTTCCATTTGAATATACCATATACCCCTATAGGGTATTAAGTCAAGGATAAATTTTTCCAAAGCTTTTTTACAGAATTTTCTTGCAATATATATATATATATTAGCGTTGCCAAACGGGAGAAAAAAATGATCAATATCCGGTTGGCAGCAAAAGATGATTGTTTAAATGTTTTTCATTTATCCAATATGGATTATGTGCGTGATAATTCGTTCAATACAGAAAAAATTATCTGGGAAAATCATGTACAATGGTTTGAAAAGGCAATACATAATGATGGGATAAAATTTTTTATCATTGAAGATGCAGAATTTATCGGGCAGGTACGGCTTAATATCGATAACGATAATGCACTGGTGAGTATTAGTATTTTAAAAGAATTTTGGCATAGGGGCATAGCGTTTCAGTCCCTGCAAAAAATTATGGCAGAAAATAACTATACATATTTGGCGCAGGTTAAAAAGAATAATATTCCCTCCATAAAACTGTTTGAGAGTCTTGGCTTTATTCGGCAGGAAGAAAATCCTCATGCCGATTACTATGACTATAAAAAAGAACAGACTGCAAAAGAGCCTGCTGACAAAAAACAGAAAGGGAAAAATAATTTCGGTTCAGAAAAAAGTTAAAAAAATTTAATTAACGTGTTATAGTGCTTGACAAAAGTATTAAATAAAACTAATAATCTTTGTTCGGTTTATTGTTGTTAACTTTTAATGGAGGAAATTATGCCTACTATCAGCCAATTAGTTCGTTTTGAACGCACAAAGGTTGTAAAGCGTAAAAAGACCCCTGCATTGCAAGAATGCCCGCAGCGCCGTGGAGTATGTACCCGTGTATATACCACCACCCCGAAGAAGCCTAACTCAGCTCTTCGTAAAGTTGCTCGTGTGCGTTTGACCAATGGCATTGAAGTGTCTGCTTACATTCCCGGTGAAGGTCATAACCTGCAGGAACACAGTGTTGTTATGATCCGTGGTGGTCGTGTAAAAGACTTGCCCGGTGTTCGTTATCACATTGTTCGTGGTACTCTTGATACCGCAGGTGTTGCCGATCGTCGTCAACGTCGTTCAAAGTATGGCGCAAAGCGTCCAAAATAATAACTTTTTTTCGTATACAGCTGCTCGGTAACTCGGTGGTTCCGTGTTATCGTTGGAGTAATGTATGGAGGAATCACCATGCCCCGTAAAGGTCCAGTTCCCCGCAGGGAGATTTTACCTGATCCGATTTTTAACAGTAAATTGGTAACTCGTTTTGTTAACCGTCTTATGTATGACGGTAAAAAAGGTCCTGCTGAATCAATTTTCTATAGCGCAATTAATTCATTAGCAGAAAAAACCGGCGAAGAAGCTATTAAAGCTTTTGAAAAAGCCATTGAAAATGTAAAACCGCATGTTGAAGTGAAATCACGCCGTGTTGGCGGTGCCAACTACCAAGTGCCCGTTGAAGTTCGCGCAGAACGTCAAAGCTCACTTGCTATCCGTTGGCTTATTACTTATGCTCGTGCAAGAGGTGAAAAAGGCATGACTAATAAATTGGCTGCCGAACTTCTTGATGCATTTAACGGCCGCGGCGGTGCTGTGAAGAAAAGAGAAGATACGCACCGTATGGCCGAAGCTAACAAAGCATTTGCTCATTTCCGCTGGTAGGTCGTTATGTCACGTACTTTTGCAATTAAAGATATTCGTAATATTGGTATTATGGCACATATTGACGCCGGTAAAACGACTACTACCGAGCGTATCCTTTACTATACCGGTGTATCCCATAAAATTGGTGAAACCCACGACGGCGGTGCTACCATGGACTTCATGGAGCAGGAACAAGAACGTGGTATTACCATTACATCTGCCGCTACCCAATGCCAATGGAAAGGTCATACCATCAATATTATCGATACTCCCGGTCACGTTGACTTTACCATTGAAGTTGAACGTTCCCTTCGTGTACTTGACGGTGCTGTTGCAGTATTTGACGCAGTTGCCGGTGTGGAACCGCAGTCTGAAACCGTATGGCGTCAAGCGAACAACTACGGCGTGCCCCGTATTTGCTTTATCAATAAAATGGACCGTATTGGCGCAAACTTCTTCCGCGCTGTCAATATGATTCATGAACGCCTCCGCGCTAAACCTATTATGCTGCAGCTTCCCATTGGTAAGGAAGACCTTTTTGAAGGTGTTGTTGACCTTATCAAAGGAAAAGCCATTAAATTTGACAAAGAAACTAAGGGTGCCGATTTTTGGGAAGAAGATATCCCTGAAGAAATGATGGCACTTTATAACGAAAAACGTCAGGAAATGCTCGAATCTGTTGCAGAAGAAGATGAGGTTCTTCTCAATAAATACCTTGAAGAAGGCACATTGAGCGAAGAAGAAATCGAAACCTGCGTTCGCAAGGCAACAATTTCTCAAGCTATTGTTCCTGTTCTCTGCGGTACTGCATTCCGTAACATGGGCGTGCAGCCCCTTCTTGACGCTATCGTAAAATATTTACCTTCACCTCTTGATATTCCTCCCATGAAAGGATCCGATCCTGATGATGAAGAAAAAATAACGGAATGTCCTGCTGATGATAAGAAACCTCTTGCAGGTTTAGTATTCAAGCTTGCTGCTGACCCATATATCGGTCACTTATCTTTCTTCCGTATTTATTCCGGTGTTGTTGAACCGGGAATGAGCGTATTAAACGTAAATACCGGCAAGAAAGAACGCGTAGGACGTATTGTTCGTATGCACGCCAATAAACGTGACGAAATCAAATGGGCAGGAGCAGGGGACATTGTTGCGCTTGTAGGTCTTAAAAACGTTGCAACGGGCGATACCCTTTGCGATGAAAGCCTGCCTGTAAAACTTGAATCTCTGAACATTCCCGAACCTGTTATTGAGCTTGCTATTGAGCCCAAAACAAAGGCTGACCGTGATTCCCTTTCTCAGGCACTCAATAAGCTTGCAAAAGAAGACCCGTCTTTCCGCGTAAAAGGCGATGAAGAAACCGGTCAAACCGTTATTGCCGGTATGGGTGAACTTCACCTTGAAATTATTGTTGACCGTTTGCTCCGTGAATTTAACGTGCAGGCTAACGTTGGTAAACCACAGGTTGCTTACCGTGAAACTATCAGCAAACCAAGCAAGACTGATACCAAGTATGCAAAACAATCCGGCGGCCGCGGTCAATACGGTCACGTTGTTCTTGAAGTTGAACCAAATCCGGGCAACGGCTACGAATTTATCAACTCCATTACCGGCGGTGTTATTCCAAAAGAATATATCCCTGCAGTAGATAAAGGTATCCAAGACGCACTCAAGAGCGGTGTGCTTGCAGGCTTCCCTGTTGTTGACGTAAAAGTTAACCTTGTCTTTGGTTCTTACCACGAAGTTGACTCTTCAGAACAGGCTTTCTATATTGCCGGTTCCATGGCTATCAAAGACGCAATGCAAAAAGCTGCTCCTACGCTTCTTGAACCGATTATGGACGTTGAAGTTGTTACCCCTGAAGATTACCTCGGTGATGTAATGGGTGATTTGAACGGTCGTCGCGGTCGTGTGCAGGGTATGGAAGCTCGTGCCGGTGCACAGTCAATCCGCGCGCAGGTTCCTCTTTCAGAAATGTTTGGATATGCCACTGACCTTCGTTCAAAAACACAAGGACGTGCAACATTCACCATGCAATTTGACCATTATGAAAAAGTGCCTGCAAGCATTGCAGAAGCACTTACAAAGAAAGACGCATAAGAATTTCTTATTCTTTCTCAATAAAAAAGGCTGTCCGAAGACAGCCTTTTTTATTGGGTTTGTATCAGGATACATGCGATTTGGATAGGCAGTTGCTGATATTTTTATTTTGTGCAGTTTTGGCTGGAAATTTTTTGTCATTTGCCCTATAACAGCTTTGCCTGGGGGAAAATCGGGCAAGTTTTTATGAGGGCACTATGAAACAAAAGAGTTTTGGTTTTATACAAGCAGGATTTTCTTCTATCTTTTTTGGATGTATTCCTTTTTTTACGCTTCCTTTGTATGAAGCAGGCTATACCAGTGATTTGACGCTTTTTTACCGTTTTTTTGTTGCTTCTGTATTTATGGGAATTTTCCTTGTATTGACAAAAAAAAGTTTTGCCATTTCCTTTAAATCTCTGTGCTGTATTATGCTGCACGGGGCAAATTATTTTTTTATCGCTCTTTTTTTATTTCTTGCTTTGCGCTATGCAGACAGCGGTTTGGTGACGACTATTTTTTATACCAATCCTATTTTTGTCCTTTTACTTTCCGTACTCTTTTTTCATGAAAAACTGGAAGTCTATAAACTGGTGCTTATTTTGATAACCAGTTTTGGGGTCGGGCTTTTATCCGGTTTTTTTTCCGAAGGACTGGTTATCAGCTTTTCCGGTTTAGTGCTGAGTTTATTGGCGGGTATTGGCTATGCCGTATATATTATTCTGCTGATAAAATTACCTGCTCATGATGTTTCCAGAGAGGTTTTTTCTTTTTATCTTTTCCTGTTTGGCGCTTTAACGGCGCTTCTCTATATGCTGCTTTTTGGTAAATTTATTTTTGCTGCAACCATGCCGGAATGGATAAATATTTTAGGGTCGGCTCTTGTGACCGGGGTTATTTCCAATATGCTGCTGATTTCCGCCCTGCCCAAAATCGGGGCTGTTCCCACTGTCATTATCGGTGTTTTGGAACCGCTCACCGCTGTTTTTATCGGAATACTGCATTTTGGCGAAAACATGACCTTTGAAAAAGCGCTGGGAATTATCATTGTTGTGTGTGCAATTATTTTGCTGACTGTTATTCCAAATTTACAGAAAAACAGTATCTAAAAAAAAATTGTAATATTGCTTGACAAGCAGAGGGATTTAATTTTAAATGAATTTGAAATTGATTTTCAATATTGAAAAAATGTTTATGAGGAAGAGCCGATGTTTCCATTATCGTTAGCCCGCACCGGCGAAAAGTTGATAATACGAAAAATAAAGGCTGAACAGGAAATTAAAACCCGCTTTAAAGAACTGGGTTTTTGTGAAGGTGCACAAATAACCATAGTTTCTGCAGAACAGGGAAATTTAATTCTCAAAACCAAAGATAGCTCCTATGCTATTGATAGGGATTTTGCGCAAACCATTTTTGTGAGTTAACTATGTATACATTAAAAGATGCGTCCATTGGCAGTACGGTGAAAGTTGTTAAAGTCCATGGTGAAGGTCCGGTAAGACGGAGAATTATGGATATGGGGATTACAAAAGATTGTTTGATTGAGCTCATACGGACAGCTCCTCTTGGCGATCCCATAGAAGTAACCTTGAGAGGCTATATGCTTTCTCTCCGTAAAGCTGATGCCGCTATGATTGAAGTTGCCCTTATGAAATAATGGAACAGCAGAACAGTTGAATAGCTGAATAAAAGAGGGAAAAAATGAGTATAACCATTGCGTTAGTCGGTAATCCCAACAGCGGGAAAACCACCATGTTTAATGATTTGACGGGCAGTAACCAATATGTGGGGAACTGGCCCGGGGTAACCGTTGAAAAGAAAATGGGATACCTTAAAGATGATAAAGAAATTCAAATTCAAGATTTGCCCGGGATTTATTCTTTGTCACCTTATACTATGGAAGAAGTCGTTTCACGGAATTTTTTGCTGGATGAATCTCCTGATGTTATTTTAAATATTGTTGATGCAAGTAATATTGAGCGAAATCTGTATTTGACAACACAGCTCTTGGAGCTGGGCATTCCTGTGGTTATTGCGCTGAATATGATAGATGTAATCCGCAAAAAAGGGGATACTATCAATATTAAGGAATTGGAAAGGGTTTTTGGCTGTCCGGTTTTTGAAACTTCTGCACTTTTAAAGCAGGGCTCACGCGAGGCTGTGCAGAAAGCAACGGAACTTGCCAGAATGAAGAAAGATCAGCGGCATTTACCGTCCATTTTTGAAGGTACGGTTGAACATTCCATTGCGCATATTGAAGAAATCATTGAAAAAATGGTTACTCCCGATAAAGTGCGCTGGTATGCCATCAAGCTTTTTGAACGGGATAAAAATATACAGGAAAAACTCGGGCTTAGCCCCGATCAGCTGGAACATATTGAAGAACATATTGCCAGCTGTGAAAAAGATTTGGATGATGATTCTGAAAGCATTATCATCAGTCAGCGATATTTATTCATTACCAAGCAAATTGACAGGTTGGTCGTCAAAAAGAACCCTACCGAAAAAACGTTTTCTGAAAAAGTTGATAATTTTATTACCAACCGTTATTTTGCTCTGCCCATTTTCGCCTGCATTATTTTCTTGGTTTATTATATTTCTGTGACAACCTTGGGGACAATAGCCACTGATTATACCAATGATGTTATTATTGGCGAGTATGTGCAGGGAAATTTGACGCAGTGGCTTGAACAAACAAATACCAGTGCATGGCTTGTGGATCTTGTTGTGAACGGTATTGTCGGCGGTGTTGGGGCTGTTCTTGGCTTTGTTCCGCAAATTTTAATGGTTTCCTTTTTACTCGCCATATTGGAAGATATTGGCTATATGGCTCGTATTGCCTTTATTATGGATAAAGTTTTCCGTAAATTTGGGCTTTCCGGCAAGTCTTTTATTCCTATGCTCATTGGCAGCGGCTGTGGTATTCCCGGGGTTATGGCGTCCCGTACTGTGGAATCCGAAAGTGACAGACGAATGACAATTTTAACAACAACCTTTATTCCCTGCAGTGCGAAGCTTCCCATTATCGCCCTTATTGCGGGCGCTTTATTTGGCGGAGAATGGTGGGTTGCTCCTTCTGCCTATTTTATGGGGATTTTTGCCATTGTGACGTCCGGGATAATGCTCAAAAAGACAAAATTCTTTGCTTCAATTCCCAGTCCCTTTGTTATGGAGCTGCCTCCCTATCACATGCCTGTGCTGGGAAATATTCTCCATGTTACGGCGGAGCGCGGTATTTCCTTTATGCGTAAAGCAACAACCATTATTTTGCTTTCTTCTATTGTTCTGTGGTTTTTACAGGGGTATGGCTTTGAAAACGGTTCTTTTTTTGCCGTGAAAAACAATAATGAAAGTTTATTGGCTGATATCGGAAATATTCTTGCCCCTGTTTTTTCTCCTGCAGGTTTTGGTACATGGCAGGCAGCAGTTGCTTCCATTACAGGAATTATAGCAAAGGAAAATGTTGTGGGTACGCTTGGCGTTCTCTATGGCTTTGCAGAAGTGGCTGAGGACGGACAAGAGTTTTGGACTTTGTTTGTCCATGATTTTACAAAAGTTTCTGCCTATGCATTCCTTATTTTCAATTTGCTTTGTGCTCCTTGTTTTGCTGCCATCGGAGCCATAAAGCGTGAAATGAATAACCCTGCATGGACATGGTTTGCCATTACGTTCCAATGTGTATATGCCTATATTGTCGCCCTTATTATTTATCAGGTGGGAACCTTTGCGGCAACAGGGCAGTTTACTTTTGGAACAGTATGCGGGCTGGGAGCAATTTTGCTTCTTATTTATCTCTTGGGACGCAAAAATCCTTATAAGGCATAAGAGGAGAAGAAAAATGAGCGATATTATTGTTATTGCGGTTATTGCGGTTTTTGTCATTTTTGCAATAAAGCAAATCAGGGCAAAAAAGACATGCAATTATTGTGATAAATGTCATAAAGAAAAAAATTGCCGTAAATAGGTTTTAGAGCATTTCCGCATAATATTCGTAATTTTTATTTTCTTTGGGGGAAATGATTATCTCTGCTGTCGCTATCCGTAGAGCTCGTTAACTCGCTAATGGCTACCGCTCCCCCAATCCCCCTCAAAGCCCTGTTATGGACGTTGTCAATAACAGGGAATTAATATTCTTGATGTTATCAGGAATTGCTCCAGGAATTTGATAAGAAAAAAGAGCGGTATTTGCCGCTCTTTTTTGTACGCTTTTGCATAAAAAAGTCCTCATATCGTATGAGGACTAACTTTCTGGAGCGGGAGACGGGATTTGAACCCGCGACTTCAACCTTGGCAAGGTTGCACTCTACCGCTGAGTTACTCCCGCTTGACGAAACACTTTTGTACATAACTTTTTCTTGCCTGTCAACAAAAAAAAAGCCATTTTTATGATATTTTTTCTTTTATTAAATAAAGGGGATAGCTATAAAATATGCTGCTGTCTGTGAAAGAGAATGTTAACTTTTTCCGGAAAGGGTTTTTCTTCTTGTTCTTCAAAAAAGGAGGTTTTTGCGAAAATTGGACGCATTGATAAAAATATTCGCTTTACTATTGAAAGAGGTTGATGAACAAATAAATTCTTTCAATTAAAAAAGTAATCTTGTTTTTGTGAAATAAAAATAAGCGATGAGAGGGAGTATGGGGAGTGGCAGCCGCTTGCAGGTGAACGAGCTCTGCTGATAGCGGCAGCAGAGCTGTCCATTTTCCCCATAAAAAGAGTAATTGTATATTTCTGTAATTAAATCTTGCTGTTATAAAATAAACACTATACTATACCAAAGCGAAGATATTATATTTTCGCTTTATGAGAGAAAGATGATAAAAAGGAGCTGAAGACAAATCAAGGGGAAAAATTTTGGAGCTTTAGTCGTCACTAAGAGCTGCAATAACGTTTTCCCCTTGAAAAGAAGGCGTGCAATCGGTGATTGAAATTACTCTAGATTAATGTTTCCAGTTTTTGCAGAGCTTCGGCAATACCTTGCGGTTTGGTGCCGCCAGCCTGTGCAACATCAGGGCGTCCTCCGCCTGAACCGTCAATGCAGACAGCAACTTCTTTAATCAGACTTGGAGCAGTGTATTTTGCATGTAATTCTTTGGATACATAGAGGATGAGGGAGGCTTTGTCCCCGTCTTCCATGGCAAGCAGGGCAATACCGCTGGGGATTTTAGAGCGGACATCGTCCATTAAATCACGCAGAGCTTTTACGCTCATGGCAGGTACTTTTTGCGTAAGCACTTTGATACCCTTGATTTCTTTTAAGCCGCTCATAATATCGCCGCCTGCAGAAGATTGGGCTTTATCAAGTTCTTTGCGCAGGCTTTTGATTTCTTTTTGCAAAGCATCGACACGGGGCAGAATTTCACCTTGTTTTGCCTTAAGTTCATGACAAAGGGCTTTGCTTTCTTCACGAAGTGCCTTTACCTGACGGATAGCATTCCAGCCTGTAATGGCTTCAATACGGCGGGTTCCTGCTGCAACGCCGGATTCGGAAACAATGAGGAATAAACCTGCTTCACCCGTATTGGAAAGGTGGGTTCCGCCGCAAAGTTCCATGGAAACTGTTTCGCTTTCATTGCCTACTGTGAGAACGCGGACAGTATCCCCGTACTTTTCCCCAAAAAGGGCGATGGCACCTTTTTCCTGTGCTTCTTTTATGCTCATAATTTGGGCAACAGCAGGATATGCCCCCATAATCATTTGATTAACTTTGCATTCAACAAGGGCGATTTCTTCATCTGTCATAGGAGAAATATGGTTGAAGTCAAAGCGCAGCCGTTCAGGGCTTACCATGGAGCCTGCCTGATTGACGTGACTGCCAAGAACAGCTTTGAGTGCAGCATGAAGAAGGTGGGTACAGGTATGGTTTCTCGCTGTTGCCGCACGATTTTTTTCATTAACAGCAAGTTCCGCTTCTTCGCCTGTGCTGATATTTCCCTGTTCGGCAGTGACTTCATGGATAATAAGGTCTTGGATTTTGAGGGTATCACCCACATTGATTTGTGAAGTACCTGTGTACATATAGCCCGTATCCCCTGTTTGTCCGCCGCCTGCACCGTAAAATGGGGTTTTTTCCGTAATAATATAGCCGTGTTTGCCTTCAGCAAGGGTATCTGCCTTGTTGGCATTCTCATCTAAAATACACAGCACCTTGCTTGTGGTCTTCAAGGTATCATAGCCCACAAAAAGGGATTTTGCCGTATCTGTAAGCACAGTTTTAAAGCGGGTGGTCAAGTCTTTTTCTCCGGAACCTTTCCACGCTGCCCGAGCCCGTTCTTTTTGCTGTTTCATTTCTTGATTGTAGCCGTCAACATCAACGGTAAAATTATATTTGCGGGCAATATCGTCAACAATATCAAGAGGAAAACCATAGGTGTCATAGAGTTTAAACGCAACACTGCCTGCAATGACAGTTTTCTTTTGTGCTTTTGCGTTTTGGATTTCTTCTTCTAAAAGAATTAAGCCCTTATCAAGGGTAACACGGAAGCGGTCTTCTTCTTCATGCACAACTTTCAGGACAAAATCTTTATTTTGGACAAGTTCAGGATAGGCTTTGCCCATGACTTCAATAACCTGTCCGACAGTTTTGTACATAAAAGCTTCTTTGTTCAGCCCGATAAGCGTACCAAAGCGAAGAGCACGGCGGATTAATCGGCGTAAAACATAGCCTCTGCCTTCATTGGAGGGAAGAACTCCATCCGCAATTAAAAAGGCGGCTGCACGGCTGTGGTCGGCAATAACCCGCAAGGCAGTGTCCACGTCGTTGGTATCGGGAAGACTGTAACTATAGACAACACCGGCATCTTTTGCGGTAAATTGGATTATTTCCTGAAAAATATCGCTATCAAAATTGGAACGTTTATTTTGGCAAATGGCGGCAATACGTTCTAAGCCCATGCCCGTATCGATGCAAGGGTGGGCAAGGGGTTCGCGCGTGCCGTCAGCCTTTTGGTTGAATTGCATGAAAACCAAATTCCAGATTTCCAGAAAACGGTCACAATCACATTTGCCGATGCCGCAGTTATCACCGCATGCCATATCTTCACCTTGGTCAACAAAAATTTCTGAGCAGGGACCACAGGGACCGGTATCCCCCATACTCCAGAAATTATCTTTTCCGGGTATTCTAAAAATTCGTTCAGGGGCAACGCCTACTTCATCACGCCACAAATTGAAGGCTTCGTCATCATCAATATACACAGTGACATAAAGGCGGTCTTTGGGGAGTTTGAGCTCTTCAGTGACAAAATTCCATGCAAATTTCATGGCGTCTTTTTTGAAATAATCACCAAAGGAAAAGTTGCCCAGCATTTCAAAAAGAGTATGGTGGCGGGCGGTGCGACCCACGTTTTCAAGGTCATTATGCTTTCCGCTGACGCGAAGACATTTTTGGGCGGTTGTTGCACGCTTTGTACCGATATTTTCCTGTCCGAGAAAAACATTTTTAAATTGTACCATACCCGCATTGCAAAAGAGCAAGGTGGGGTCATTGTGGGGAATAAGAGAAGAAGAAGCAATTCTCTTATGGTTATTTTTTTCAAAATAAGTCAGGAATTTTTCACGAATTTCTTGAGCTGTAAACATATCTGTTCCTTTTATTCTTCCGGTTCATCAAAATCATCTTCAGACATATTGGCAAACATATCTGCATTCATGCCTAAATGCTCGATAACTTTTGCTTCAATTTCATTGCGGAGAGCTTCGTTTTCATCAAGCATGGTACGAACATTATCTCGTCCCTGTCCCAATTTTTCAGAGCCATAGGCAAACCAAGCTCCGCTTTTATCAATAATGCCGGCAGCTACGCCCAAATCAATGATTTCTGCAGAACGGGAAATGCCTGTTCCAAAAATAATATCGAATTTTGCTTCTCTAAAAGGAGGAGCCATTTTGTTTTTGACTACTTTGACGCGGGTTGTCGCACCGTAGGATTCTTCTTTATCCTTGAGGGTCTGCACTTTTCTGATATCCATGCGGACAGAGCTGTAGAATTTGAGCGCATTGCCGCCCGTTGTGGTTTCAGGACTGCCGTAGCCCATCATGCCGATTTTCATACGGATTTGGTTAATGAAAATAACACAGGTTTTGGATTTATGAATAGTTCCTGTTAATTTGCGCAGGGCATGGCTCATAAGACGGGCATGTCCGCCCACTTGTGTTTCACCCATATTGCCCTCAAGTTCTGACTGAGGAATAAGCGCTGCTACAGAGTCAATAACAACGAGGTCCACAGCTCCTGAACGCACAAGCATGTCAGCAATATCAAGGGCTTGTTCCCCATGGTCAGGCTGAGAAATAAGAAGCTCATCTACTTTTACTCCAAGACGTGCGGCATAGGTGGTATCAAGGGCATGTTCCGCGTCAATAAAAGCAGCTGTGCCGCCTTGTTTCTGACATTCTGCAATAATATGCAGGGTCAGGGTAGTTTTACCGGAAGATTCCGGACCATAAATTTCTGTAACGCGTCCTTTTGGTACACCGCCAATGCCGAGTGCAAGGTCAAGTCCGATAGAACCTGTTGGAATAACGGGGACTTGCACATGGGCACTGTCAGATAATTTCATGACTGCACCTTGTCCATATTTTTTTTCAATGGTGGAGAGTGCAGTTTTAAGCGCTTCTAATTTTGCATCTTCTTGTGAAACTGTGGGCTTTTTTGCCATAGTGTTTTTTTCCTTTTTATTGTTTGACTAATATTCCTTTTTACCTTTTTTAGCATAAATTGTCAAATAAACTGCTGTCCTAACCTGCTTGTTTCTTGATTTTCTGTCTTGCCTTTTCAACGGGCTTTGGTATACTTTTTTCATGATAAAACAATAGGGTAATGATGAATATGAAAAATGACGAATATGCCCGCTATGACGGCTTGGCTCTTTTTTCAGGGGGCTTGGACAGTATTTTAGCGGCACGGCTGCTCATGGAACAAGGCAAAAAAATTCTTTGCCTGCATTTTACCAGTCCTTTTTTTGGAGATGAAAAAGCTGTTCCGGTGTGGGAAAAGAAATACGGCTTGGAGATTATTGCTGTTGATATTGCCGAAGAATATTGCCGGATGCTTTGCCATAATCCTGCCAATGGCTTTGGCAGTGCATTAAATCCCTGTGTTGACTGCAAAATTTTAATGATGAAAAAAGCAAAAACGCTTATGGCACAATTCGGAGCCAAGTTTTTAATCTCGGGGGAAGTGATAGGACAGCGTCCCATGTCACAGCGCCGGGATACCTTGCACGTGATACGCCGTGATGCCGAGGTAAAAGATATATTGCTCCGTCCCTTATGTGCCAAATGTATGGAGCCGACACCCTTTGAATTATCAGGGGAAGTGGAAAGAGAAAAATTACTCGGCATTTATGGACGGGGCAGAAAAGAACAGCTTGCTTTGGCAAAAACATTCAATATTACGGATATTCCTACGGCTGCAGGCGGCTGCAAACTCACAGAAAAAGAAAATGCCCGCCGCTATTATGAAGTCATGCAAAAAGTGCAGCATCCAAGTGCCAATGACTTTTTCCTTGCCAACCATGGCAGACAGCTTTGGGGCAGTCAGCCCTGCAACAAAAATATCTGGGTAAGCATTGGGCGAAAACAGGCAGATAATGAGCAAATGCAGCAATATAAAAAGTCCGGTGATTATGTGCTTCGCATTGAGCATTTTCCAAGTCCCTATTGTATTGTCCGTCACACACAAAATCTGCCCGTGCCGGTAGAGGAACTCCGGATAATCGGCAGTATTTTAGCCTCATATTCCAATAAAGCCTATGCTTTTTTTGCTGAAAAAAAGGAAAGAATTTCCATAAAAATCGAACATGAAAAGGCGATAGAACGGATACTTGTTGAACCAATGCGTTCAGAGCACTATAAAGAATTGCATTTTGACGAAATAAAAGAAGAATTGCAGAAACGCAAAAAAAATATGGCAGAGTAATGAGATTTTTACCGATGACGTTCAGTGTTATTTTTCTTCGGAAAAATGAGATCTGCTGTTCCTTTCTGTAATGAACCTTTTACATTCTGTCAGATAACTCGAATTTATTGTAAAAGTTAAAACGTTTTGAACGGGACAGGGGAAAAACTTTGGAAAAGTTTTCCCCCTGCATAAAAATTTTTCTCATGTAAACGGAACAGCTTTATAATTTATGAAATTTTTTTATGGGACAGAAGCTTGATAAGCTTTTGTTCGTCAAAACCATGCTGTGAACAGAGATAGGCAAGAATATGCTCCACTGTAAAGTGCGGTTTTTGGAATAAAAAAATTATTTCCTGTAAAATTTGTACGTGTTCGTCGGGCAGGAGGAATGCATATTGTTTTAATTCTTTTTGCTGGAGCAGGGTATTTTTTCCGGAAATTAAAAATTTATAGAGTAATGCTTCAAAAAAGCTTTGGAAGCGGATTTCTTCCGCAGAATGGATAAAGTTTTCCGCATGGCAGTTTATGACAGTATCCGGTTGGATTTTTAGTAAAATATCCTTATCAAAACCGGTAGTCTGGAAAAAGAACACATGGCTGAAATATTGGCTGATGGTATTAATGCAAAAACGGGAAAAGGAATCTCCAAAAATCACGGCAATGTTTTTACTGTGGATTTTATTTTCACAAATAATCAGTCCGCCGACATTTTCTATCTGGTTATAATAAATAATATTATTTTGCGGATAGCGATAGCAGAGCCCCTCAGGACAAGGTTCGGAATGGATTTTTACCCATAAATCGTGCAGGGGGACTGCATAAAACGGCTCGATTTCAGCAGGCAATTCTTGTTTTAAAAGAGATGCATAAAATTTATCACAGCCAAAATCATTCCAATGGGTATCATATTGATAATAGCAATGGCTTTCTTTTTTGAGTTCCTGAAAAAAAGCAAGAGGATACACTGCCCCTGTATTTTTTTGCAGCTGTCTTGCGGGACGCAGTTCTGAAATTGTGTAACTGGCTAATTTGTCCGCATAAACACATTGCTTTAACGGAAGAATGATAAAATGATAGTCTGCCCCTAATGAGGAACAACATTCTTTGCGCTCTTCCAGCAGCGTTTTCCACGTTCGGAGTTGTTTGTTTGTGAGAGCAGATTTTCCCTGTAAAATATTGTGGATATAATTTGTGCCCTGATAGGCAAAGAGCCAATTGTCGTCACTTATTAATACATCATTTAAAACGCTGTACATGACGATTAAAGGTTTTCAATAAGTTTATCCAAATTATTGGGCTCGTTTTCCTGATAATCTTCCGGATAAAGAAGTTCGGACATAAACCATGGGGAATTGACAGCCAGAGCCTGTTTTGCACTGTTTGAAAAGCCGTGCAGCGCGGCTAAAATATTTTTAGCATTTGTAACTGCACTCACATCCTGCTTTTGGGCATTTTCATACAGATTGGAAAGAATAGCTGCCTTTTCACGGACACAGTCAAGGTATTGCTGTTTGTTGTCAGCCGCAATAGCTTGTTTTTTCTTTGCTTCAAGAGCATGGATTTGTGCCGCTGTCTGCATAAGATATTCTTTTAATTGCATGACTTCTCCTTTTAATCCGTTTAAACAGTGGCTAGCGGGAATGGAGGACTGTTTCTATGACTTTGAGGGCTTGTTCAATTTTTTCCTTACTTGCCTGTGTTCCCATATGCCCAATTCTGAAAATCTTGCCGTCCATAGGACCAAAGCTTCCCGCAATATACATACCGTGTTCAGCCAATGCCATTTTCCAAGATTTAAAAGTAAAGCCTTCAGGGAGCATAATGGCAGTACAGGTGGGAGAATTGACCGCATTTTCTGTTGTCCAAAGGGGAATATCCAGCTTTTTTAATCCATCTCTGCACGTTTTGGCAGCTTCATCATGACGGCGGTAGACATTTTCAAAGCCTTCCTCTTCAAGAAGTTCAAGGGATTTATGCAGTCCCTGAATCCCCATATAGCAAGGAGTGTAGGGAAATTTCATGGGATTTTCCGTTGCGTTATGGAAAGGCAGAATACTGTCATAGCCTGAATAGTTTACTTTTTCAGCGATTTCCCATGCCATGTCACTGACGACTAAAATGCCCGTAAAAGGCGGACAGGAGAAACATTTTTGTGAGCCGCCAAGGACAATATCGCAATTCCAAGCATCAGCGTCAATCTTTGCGCCGCCCATGCTGGCAACAGCATCGACAACAAAGAGCGGTACATTGCGGTCTTTCTTGAGTTTGCCCAGTTCCTCAAGGGGGTTCAGGGTTCCGGACGGGGTTTCGCAGTGTACAGCCGTTATCATAACAGGCTTGTGATGTTTTATTGCTTCATCAACCAGAGCTAAATCTTCGTGGGTAATGGTGCGGTTGTAAGGCAAAGAAATTTTCTCCACCCTGCAGCCAATGCTTTCTGCCATATCCGCAAAGCCGTCACCAAAAACGCCTGTTCCAACAGTCACAACATGGTCGCCCTGTTTTAAACAGCTTTTTAATGCCCCCCAAAGAGCAACCATGGCTTCTCCCGTGGGGAAAACCGGCTCATTTCGGGTATGGCAAAGTTTTTGTATTTTTTTTGCGGTGTCAATATACAGCTTGGTATATTCCATTCCAAAACGGGGAGGAGCAAAGTCCTGATACATGGCTTTGGCTATTTCAGGGTGAACTGTGACAGGACCGGGGTAGAAAGGGAGAGTGTCGTAAGGTTTAAAGTCCATTTTTGTTTCCTTTTGGAATGATTAAAACGTGTAAAGATTAAAATGTGTGCTGATTAGTTGTTCCTAAATGACTTGTCAGGCAATGCCCGATAGTCAAAAGTTTTGCTTCGTCAAAAGCAGAGCCGATAAGCTGCATACCCACAGGCATGTTGTGTGCCATGCCCACAGGAATGGCAAGTCCGGGCAAGCCTGCAAGGTTGAGGGAAAGGGTAAAGATATCCATTTGATACATTTGCAGGGGATCGGTCACACTGCCTTTTTTCCATGCCACAATAGGAGAAACAGGAGCTAAAAGAACATCACATTCCTTGAGGGCGCTGACATAATCGTCACGGATAAGGCGGCGAACCTGAGCTGCTTTTTTGTAATAAGCGTCATAGTAACCGGCAGAAAGAACGTAGGTGCCAAGTAAAATACGGCGCTGTACTTCTTCCCCAAAGCCTTCTGTTCTGGACATGGTATAAAGTTCGTCCAAATCTTGAGGCTGATTTGTTCTGTGACCGTAGCGTATACCGTCATAGCGGGCAAGGTTGGAGCTTGCTTCGGCTGAGGCAATAATATAATAGGACGCAATGGAATAAACCAGATGAGGCATGGAAATTTCTTTAATGACTGCTCCTAATTTTTTTGCTTCTTCAATGGTTTGCTCGCAGCGTTTTGCAACTTCGCTGTCCATGGCATTGCTTTGGAAAAATTCTTTCGGCAAACCGACAGTGATATTGTGCAAATCCATTTTCGGATTTTGGAAAAGTCTTGTAAAATCTTCCTTTTCACGGGGAGAAGAAGTGCTGTCGCGTTCATCATGTCCTGCAATAACAGAAAGCATCAGGGCGGTATCTTCAACGGTACGGGCAAAAGGACCAATTTGGTCAAGGGAAGAACCATAGGCTAAAAGCCCGTAACGGGAAACTCTCCCATAGGTTGGCTTCAGCCCCACGCAGCCGCAGAGGGATGCCGGCTGACGGATGGAACCGCCAGTATCTGTTCCAAGGGACGCAAAGATTTGACAGCTTGCCACACTGATTGCGGAACCACCGCTGGAGCCTCCGGCGACACAGTCCGTATTCCATGGGTTTGAACCTGCTTTAAAAGCGGAATTTTCACAGGTACTTCCCATGGCAAATTCGTCCATATTATTTTTACCGAGGATAATGGCGCCCGCCTTTTCCAACTGCTCCACAGCAAAAGCGGAATACGGAGGCGTGAAATTTTCCAAGATTTTAGAACCTGCTGTTGTTTTCATATTTTTTGTTGCAAGAGCATCTTTAACGGAAACGGGAATACCCCACAGCGGCATGTTTTCATTATATCCTTTTTCATCCAGTTCTTTTGCTCTTTGCAGAGCCTCGTCGGGATAAACATTGATAAATGCACCCAGTTTTGGTTCTGTTTCATTGATATGCGCAAGGCAGGCTTTTGTCAGTTCCGCGGCGCTGATTTCTTTTTTTGCAAGGGCTTGTTTGGCTTCAGTAAGAGTACGTGTAATCATTCTTTTTTCCTTTTCCTATTTTCCTTCAACAATTCGGGGAACCATAAAATATGTTCCGTCTGTTTCCGGTGCATTTTTGAGAATTTGCTCAGGTGTCTGCCTATGGAACGCTTTGTCTTCACGCACAGCACTTTCATGGAAAACAGGGGAATAAAGAGGGGCGATATTTTCTGTATTTGCTTCTGATAATATGTCAATATAATTGATAATATCAGTAAATTGCCGGGATATTTTTTCTAAGGTTTTTTCGTCCGGAGATAATTTTGCAAGTTTGCAAAGGTGGGCTAAATTTTGGCTTTGGCTACTCATAACTTTTCCTTTATGCTGATTTTACTCTTATTGGGTAATGGACTTAATAAGAGCATCAAGGGCAGTTTCTTCTTGTTCTTTTTCCAATTTATTTTTGGTAGTATCATCAAGGTTAGGTAAAATTTTTCCGTCCTTTTGATAGCTTAAAAATGCATCTTTATCATAAGGAGTACATCCGCTTCGTGCCGGCTGATTTATCATAAGTTCGCGGGAAAGTTTACCGTTTTGATCATACTTGAAAGGTGCTCCAATATAATCGACTTTCAGTGCGGCAAGTCTTTTGTTAATTTCACTGCCGGATTTTCTTTCATTCAACTGCAGCCGGCTTGACATGAGCACAAAGTCAAAGCCTAAGGCAATCCAGCTTGTGCCTTTGCTTTGCTGTTTTATCAGCTCGGTTTGGAAAAATTCTTTATAGGGACTTTCACGCTGGCTGTCATAGGAAACGGGGAAAAGGGTCAGGGCAAAGGTTTGGGGATTGATACTGACCGGATTTGATAAGCTTTGTTCCCACAGTGATGTGCCGAGTATAACCTTTTTGTGTGCACCGTGATACTGCATATAGGAAAGAATGGTATCCATTTTTTTCCAGATATCGGGAAGGAAAATTGCATCAATGGGGCGTCTTACCGTGGGCATTTTTCCTTTTGGGGGTGTTGTGGCATCAAGGAAATTTTTGGTAATGGCGTTAAAATCCTGTGTTTCCTTTTCCGGATAGGATTTGCTGTAGACGGATAGCCCCCGTTCCCGAGCTATTTGCGTAAAGAGGCTGTTCATACCGTTTCCATAGGTATTATCTTGGTAAAATGAACCGAAACGGGTTATGCCCAAATCATTTTGCGCCACATTGATAACAGCTTTAACCTGATCTTCCGGGCTGGTAAAGAAACGCCATGCGTCAACCCCTTCTACACTTGGGTTCGGCAGGCGGGTGAGAAAGGTAAAGAATGCCCGTTTAGAGGTAAATTTACTGTTATATACGGTATTATAAATATTGGTTTGCAGAGGTCCGCCTATCATCGTGCAGTCTGAGGGCAAATTTTCAAGATAGCTTACCCAATTGGGATCTTGGGTATCAATGAAGGTGATATTCCATTGAATACCTTGGTCTTGCAAAAGCTTTTGGGCTATTTTCGCACCTGTAATAATTTGCTTCGAAAAGATACTGTAAGAACCGCTTTGAGGTAAAAGCATGGCAATAGCACCGCTGCTCGCTGTGGCATAATTAGCGGAAGGGGTGTTGGCTACAGTAATTTTGGAACTTTGGAAATAGTTTTGGCTGGCAAATTTATCCAATACTTCCTGACTATTGGTTAAAAGCCCGCGTTTTGCCGCTGCAAAAATAGTTAAATTATAGGGGAAATAGGATTCCAGACTGGGGGAAATCAGTTTAAGGTTTGCAGTAATATCTGCATCAGGAGCGGTATTTAAATCATGGAAAAGGGTTTCTTCCATGTATTTTTTATAGTCATTGGCAGATTGTGAATATTGGGAACTTAAAGACTGCAGGGCAATTTTAGTATTGACATTATTTCTGCTGGCAAGAATATAGGTGGCTCGATCACGCAGTTTGAGAGGTTTGGAGCTGTCAGCCCAAACATCAGCGGCAATTTTGCTTTGCTCGGCAGAACTTTTGCCCACAAGACTCTGCACCCACGCTTCTTCATTATTTGCATTAAATAATGTATCGGTTAAGGGTATGTTTTGCACACAAGAAGAAAGGATAAAGAGCGAAAGAACAAGTGCCGGAAGGGAAATTTGTTTTTGAAAATTCATTTTAAATCCTTTTTGCGTATACCTTAGTGAAAACTGAGTATAACGTATGGAAAATGGACTTGCAAGTTTATTTTTCCTGCTAGCTTCCGGCAAGCTCCCTTTCCATATCCCTGTTTTCAGCACGGCGTTTGAGTTCTTCCCGCTGGTCATGGAATTTGCGTCCGCGGGCAAGGGCAATTTCCAGCTTTACCTTGCCGTGTTTTAAATACAGTTTGAGCGGCACAACGGTTAATCCTTTCTGTTCTACCTTTGCCGTGAGCTGTTTTATTTCCTGATGATGAAGAAGGAGTTTACGTTCTCTGTCAGGATTTTGCACCATATACCCTGCATTGTCATAGGGACTGATATGCATGCTCATAACAAAGGCTTCCCCCTTTTTGAAATCAATATAACTGTCTGTAAAGCTCACCCTTCCCTGACGTATACTTTTTACTTCAGGTCCTGTCAGCACAAGTCCTGCTTCAAAAAAATCAAGGAGTTCGTAATATTGTCTTGCTTTTCTGTTTTCCGCTAAAAGAGAAGGGCTGTTGGTCTTTTTTTTCATGGAAAATTCCTTTAATTTCGTGTGGAAAGGGCATAAATTTCACTGGTCGTCCAGCCCTGACACCGCATTTGGACGCGTTTGGCAATTTGTTTTGGTGAGCCCCCGAGAGGTTTTTCCTGTTTCAAAATGTTTAAAACCTCTTCCTGTGCAGTTTTCTTTGTTTCAAAGGGAGGACCTATGATAACGGTAAGCTCACCCAGTAAATGGTCGAGGTTCGGTATTTGTGCTAAATTAAATGAAAGATATTCTTCGTGTTCCTTGGTGAGCTCGCGTGCAATGCAAACTTCCCTTGCTCCGAAAAGAGTATATAAATATTTTAATGTTTCTGCAATTCTGTCTTTGCGTTCAAAAAAAATAAGGGTGGTAAAAATATCTGCAAAAGGAGCAAGTGTTTTTTCCATATCGTTTGTTTTACGCGGTAAGAAACCAAAAAACGCAAAAGGATTGGGAGCAATGCCGCTTCCTGCCAACGCCGTAACAGGAGCGGAAGCCCCGGGAATGACCGTCACAGGAATATTTTTTCCGCGGCAGGCTTTTACAAGTAAATACCCGGGGTCAGAGATAATGGGCATGCCCGCGTCAGAAATAAGGGCAATATCTTCGCCTTGCTCCAAAAATTCCAGAGCATGTTCCAGTTTTTTTTCTTCGCTGTGATCATTAAAACTGATAAATCGTTTTGCCGTAAGCTCCCAACGGGAAAAATTGAGGCTGGCACGTTTTGTATCTTCAGCCAGAACAAGGGGAACCTGCTCCAAAACAGCACGTGCCCTAGGGCTTAAATCTCCGGCATTGCCGAGGGGCGTTGCCACAATAAAAAGTTTTCCTGTTTTCTTACCGGGTAATGACATTGCTGTAATGCTCCACGTTCAGGCTTTCACCATTGATACAAATTAAATCAAAACGGCAGGGGGTATCCCAACACTCTTTTTGGGTAAGATAGTGTTGTGCTCCTTTGATGATACTGCGCTGTTTTTTGGGGGTAAAGGATTCCAAACTCCTTTCCGGATCCGCATGATGACGGGTTTTTACTTCCACGAAAACAAGTTCATTATTGGTCTTATCACGGCAAATAATATCTATTTCATAGGGGTGAGATTTCCAATTTTTTTCAAGAATAGCATAATTATGCTGTTTTAAATAGGCGCAGGCTTTTTCTTCACCTGTTTTTCCCAATTTTTCCCGTTCCGGAACTGTCTGCTGCCGCAAAAAACGAGTCAATAAATCTTTCAGCATAAAGTGCCTTGTTCCATACTTTGCGGACGGACGGATTTAAAATCCATACGGTGCAGAGGACAGGGACCGTATTTTTGTATGGCAAGCCTGTGTTCTTTGGTTCCATAGCCTTTATGGGAAGCAAAGCCGTAGTTTGGATAACGGGCATCCATTTTTATCATGAGCCTATCCCGAAAATTTTTGGCAATAACGGAGGCGGCTGAAATACTTGGCTCCGATGCGTCACCCTGAACAATGGTTTTTTGCGTCAGGGGATTGAGCTGATATTTTTTTAAATAAAAAGCAGGAATGGCAAATGTTCCGTCAATCAAATAAATTTTAGGGCTTGTTTGAGGGAATTTTATCCGTAAGGCTGCCACAGCCCTTGCCATGGCAAGCAAGCTTGCCTGCAAAATATTAATTTCTTCAATTTTTTTTTGCCAGACAAGCCCAATACCCCAAGCCCAAGCAAGACTTTTGATTTCACTGTCAAGGCAAAGCCGTTCTTTTTCGGTAAGTTTTTTGGAATCGTCCAAACCGATAAGATCAAAATCCTTTGGAAAGACAACAGCACCGGCAACAACAGGACCGGCAAGGCAGCCGCGTCCCACTTCATCAATACCTGCGCAAATGGTATCGTCTGACAAATTGTGCGGACGATATAAAATTCCATGATTGATGAGTTCTTTCTTTTTTGTCATTTGGTGCTCCAAACGCAAAAACCCCACCCGAAATTATCGGGAGGGGCATGCAAAAGTACAATGCCCAATCAAAAACAAATGGGCGGTATGAAATATATTAATAATTATTGCGAGGTTTAATACGAGCAGCTTTACCGCGAAGATTACGGAGATAGTAAAGACGAGAACGGCGTACACGACCACGGCTGACAACGTCAATATGGTCAATGAAAGGAGAATGTAAAGGAATAATACGTTCTACACCAACACCGTCGGAAATTTTGCGAACGGTGAAAGAAGCATCTGTCGTGCCGCGTTTAATACGGATAACGTTACCTTGGAAAACTTGGATACGTTCTTTTTCGCCTTCAACAATTCTAAGGTGAACTTTTACGGTGTCACCGGAGCGAAACTGAGGAATATCAGTACGTAAATGTTCGCTTTCAATCTTTTTGATAATATTCATTATGCCTCTCCTTGCGAGGATTTATCACATAGGTTGCTTGAGCAACAGTTGTTTATCATAGTGCCAAGTGGCAAAAAATATTAATTACCTGTTTTTTGGATAAAAGCAACTTAAATTTTTGTATGGAAAAAATTTATTGCTTTTTTTATCGTCGGAAGTTCGATAAAAGTAAAAATACTATCAAACAGGAACGGTATTTATTAGCAGATTTTAAAATATTTGCAAGCGTTTTTCGGAAAAAATTTAAAAATTTAATAAAAGAAAATTTTGCAGAGCAGACTATTAATAAATATCTCCCAGCAGTCTGTCCACAATAATGGCACAGGCAGAGCGGACAGGTAAATGATTATAGTGTCCCATATAACGGAGAGGGGGAAGAATATAGTCGCATTTTTCCAGTGCTTGCGGAGCCAAACCGTGGCTTGTGCCAAAAACAAGAAGCAGGCTGTTTTCTTCGGCAAGTTCAGCGATTTTGTGAAAAGGCACTGCAAGACGTTTTTCTCTGCCTTTTTTATCTTTTTCTGCTTTTGCGCTTGTTCCGACTAAGAAAGGTTTTGTTCCGGAAATTTTTTCAACATGCGTGACAGCTTCGTCGATATTGTCAGCAAGCTGTGCAAGAGAGAGCGCCTTTGCCCTGTCCGGATTTGTTCTTGCACCGTCTCCTTTTGTCCAGTGCTCGATAAGTTCCTGTACAAGGAGTTTTTGATCTGCAAGAGGAGTAATGATTTGCAGGGAAGCTATCCCATAGGTGCAGGCAATTCTTGCAATATCGTGCAAGTCAAGATTGGTGACAGAACTTGAACCTGCCGCCTTGTTTTTGAGTAAAACAGGGTGATGGACAAGGGCAATATGGATATTCTTTGCAAAAGAACGGGAACGGAGCGTGTTTAACGTTGTTCTGTCCTGTTCGGACAACACAGCTTTTGCCAAAAGATCCGGTCTGTATTTCAGTGTTACGGCAAGGGCTTGTTCCCGCCGCCATGCGTTGATTTCACTATGATTGCCGTGCTGTAAGACAGCGGGCACTTCCAAGTCCATGAAACTTTCCGGGCGTGTGTAATGGGGATATTCCAATAAATTTTGTGTAAAACTTTCTTCTGTTCCGGATTCGTTTTTGCCCATATATCCGTCTTGCAGGCGGGCTGTTGCTTCAATTAAGGCAAGAGCTGCCACTTCACCGCCGTTTAAAATTGCTTCACCGACACTGACGCGTTCTATGGGCAAAAGTTCATACAATCGTTCGTCAAATCCTTCATAGCGCCCGCAGATAAGAGTGAGATGCTCTTCTTTGGCTAATTCTTCGGCAAGTTTTTGCGTCAGGGGTTTACCCGCAGGGGTGAGGGCAATGAGGCGCCCTTTTTGGGGAATGGAGGCAATGGCATCAAGAAGCGGCTGCACCATAAGTACCATGCCGGGACCGCCGCCATAGGGACTGTCGTCCACTTTATGGTGCTTGTTTTGGGTGAAATCGCGAGGGTTGATATAATCGACAGTTACAATCCCTGCCTGATTTGCCTTTGCAAAAAGCGCGGTATTGAAAGGAGAGGAAAACCATTCCGGAAAGAGGGTGACAAGATGATAATGCATGGCAATTAATCAGGACTGCAGCGGCTTTTTGGCAGAAGAATTTGCAGGATTTTTCAGGTTTTTTTTATGAGAAGATTTTGGAGTGTTTTTTGCGGGAGAAGTTTTTTCCTGCTTGGAATTTTTTTCAGCTTCTTCCAAATAAATTTCAAGCAGTCCGGCAGGAGGATTGAGATAAACAGCTTGATTTTCAAGGTCGTAACGGTCGATAAAATCAGAAACGGCAGGGAAGAGAATTTCTTGATTTTCCTTATGGATAAACCAAATCTCCTGCCCTGCCGGAAACGAAATTTCATCAATAATACCGATAGGTTCTGTTCCTACAAAAGCTGTGCAGCCAATAATTTGATGAAGATAGGGAGTGATTTCCGTTTCTTCATTTTCTTCTAATGCCTGCAAATCCTTGTCAGTGAGGACATTTTCTTCAATAACAAGATCATAATTGCGGTAGAGTTCAGCTTCTGTTCTGGACTGTATGCCTTCTATTTTAAGAATAAGAATATTCCCCTGTTCTCTATAGGATTGAATTATACAAGGTTTTGCAGGCAGTTTTCCTCTTTTAAGAAATACCTGATTGTTTTTAAAATATTCATAGGATTCGGCATAATATTGTGCACAAAGCTCGCCGCGAATCCCATGGGGTCTTGTAATTTTGCCTATAAAAATAAGGGAATTGTCAGGCATTATTCTAAAATTTCCAAAACTACGCGTTTGCGGGTTTTTGCGGACACTGCACCGAGTAATGTACGGATTGCTCTGGCAGTACGTCCTTGCTTGCCGATTACTTTTCCCAAGTCTTCTTTTGCAACAGTAAGTTCCAGTACGGAGGTTTGTTCGCCTTCAATTTCACGAACCTTTACTGAATCAGGATTGTCAACTAAAGACTTAGTAATGTACTCTACAAGTTCTTTTTGCATAATGTTTTCTCTCTCTCCATAAAAGTTTTCCCAAAATCCACGGGTTAGCACTCTTCCTTTACCGATAAGAAACCGTTACAAATGTAATATTTCCTTTACAGAAAAGCACAAAGTGTATAATATATAACAAGTAGTCAGTATGTTGTCAACGGAATAAAAATTGTATTTTTTATAGGTTACTATGCTTTATTTCTTGAAAAAAATGAAAAAAATAGTTGTTTTTGCGTGTTTTTTTACTTTTTTTATTTTTTTCTTCTGCCTTGTTCGGGCACAGGGGGCTGATATCGTGGTTGTGGATACCGCTGCAGATAAACCCTATCCTTTTGATATCCTGAAAATAAATACATGGCAGAGTTTTGAAAAGGGACTTCAGTTTATCAGAATAGAAGAAACGATTTTGACAGACAGAGGGGAAGAAAATAATCAAAAAGTTCCGCTTACCTTGAATTTTGACGTGTTAAAATTTGATCCTGCTTTTTTTGATTTTTCTGTATACGGGGTAATGACTGATAAAACAGAGAGCAAAGTCCTGTCAGACTGGATCCGTAACTATGATTTACAGGCTGTTATCAATGCTTCCATGTACTTAATGGATAACAAGACAAGCATTGGCTATTTGCGCAAGGGAAGTGCGTATGTAAATAAACATAGGGGAAAAAGTCTGGGGGCTTTTTTTGTTTCTCATCCTTACGAAGAATATCAGGGACAAATCCCTTCCTGTGCTATTCTTTATGAAAATGACCCCGATTTGCATATGTTTTTTTCTGCGGAGGAAACAAAACAGACCCTTGAAAACGTCCTCAAAAAATATTCCGTAGTGGTGCAAAATTTTAAACTCGTTGATTTGCCTGCAGGCAAGAGCGAATGGAAGGGGCAGCGGCGGCACGCCATTGCTGCTGTTGCGCAAGATAGGGAGAATAACATCTTATTAATGTATGCATCAAAACCTTTGACTATCCAAGAATTTCGCACTGTTTTGCAAAATAACCCTTTGCTGAAAATCAAAAGAGCCATGTATACTGAAGGGGGTGTTGAAGCAGGCATGGCATATAAAGGAAAACACCTTTATTTGTGGCAACATGAAGAAAATATTATGCTTTTTTTAAAAGGAAGTGTGAAACTTCCCAATGTTATCGGCATAACGCGAAAACATGCCTGCCCATTTTAATTAATGAGAGCACAGGAATAGTTGTTGCCAATATGGTAAAATAGGCATAAGATACATTCTGTAAATTTTACTTAGGTAAGAGAGGTTTTTATGAGTTCACAAAACTCTGGCATTTTTAGCTCTGCTTTTAATTGGTATATGAAATCATCCTTAATCCTGCTTATTTGCATAGGCATGGCATTGGGTATTATCTTAGGCATCGTAGCTCCAAGCTATGCAAGTAATTTTTCCCTCTTAGGCGATTTATTTGTCGGTGCATTAAAAGCTATTGCTCCTGTTCTGGTTTTTACCCTTGTTTGTGCTTCTGTTACAAACCATGAAAAAGGCACTGAAACAAAAATTAAGCCATTAATTCTTTTATATTTGGTGAGTACCTTTGCAGCAGCGCTTGTTGCAGTTGTTGCAAGTTTTGTTTTTCCAACGACCTTGCAGCTGCAGGCTGCTGAAACAGGGGAAGCCGTCCAAACTGTGAGCCAAGTTTTGAAAAACTTAGTGGTGCAGGTTGTTACAAACCCCATCACCGCCCTTTCTCAGGCTAACTATATTTCTCTTATCTTCTGGGCTGTTGCTTTTGGTTTCGGTTTCCAGCATTGCAGTGAATCAACCAGAAAATTTATTATTGATTTAGGACACACTGTTTCTAACGTTGTCAGAATGGTTGTCCGTTGTGCACCTTTTGGTATTTTTGGTCTTGTTTACACTGTTGTCGGCGAATTTGGTATTGATGTTCTTGTTGGCTATGTACAAGTTTTAGCTGTGCTCTTAGGTTCCATGTTCTTTGTCGGATTTGTAGTCAATCCCATTATTGTCTATGGCAAACTTCGCCAAAATCCGTTCCCCCTTATTTGGTTCTGTATCAAAAACAGCGGGGTAACAGCATTCTTCACCCGTTCCTCTGCCGCAAATATTCCTGTGAACATGGATTTGTGCCGCCGTCTTAATTTGCCTGAAGCGACCTATTCTATTTCTATTCCTTTAGGCGCAACTATCAATATGGCAGGTGCCGCTATTACCATTACTGTGCTTACCTTGGCTGCTGCAACAACACTTGGAATTCAGGTCAGTCTTTTTGACGCATTGCTTCTCAGTATTGTTGCTTCCCTCTGCGCTTGCGGCGCTTCCGGTATTGCAGGCGGTTCTTTAATGCTTATTCCTTTGGCTTGCAGCCTCTTTGGCATCAACAACGATATTGCATTCCAAGTTGTTGGTGTTGGCTTTATTATCGGTGTACTCCAAGACTCTACTGAAACAGCCCTGAACAGCTCCACAGACGTTGTGCTGACAGCAACTGCAGTTCTGAGTCCAAGCGATAATGTGGCAGAACGTGTACATGCCGCTGTAGAAAATAACTAAATATTATTCCTTTGTGAGAATAATACAAAAAGAGGCACGTTATGTGCCTTTTTTTTTTGGGCTACCGTATTTTCACATAACACCAAGAATTAAATAATTGTTTCGCATTTGCTCGCAATGACGACATAAACGGCATTGTGCTTCTTCTCACGTCATTATCCCTGCTGTCGCTATCCGTAAAACTCGTATACTCACTAACGGCTACAGATCTCCCATACCCACATTGCTTACTTTTCTTTCAAAAAAAACAAGGAGTTATTTTTTGTAAGTGAAAGGATAAAATTTATTTATCAACCGCTTTTTATACCAGTGCATTTTTTTATATCAGGGAAATATTGCGCAGCAATATAAAAATTTTCTTGACTTATATATATATATATAATCAGCGTATCCAAAATTTTATTGAAAAAAATAAATAAGTTCTGATGAAAATTATAAACTGTTAAGAAAGAAAAGTAAGATTTATTACGTAGTATTAAGGTTATAATTATTTAAAATAGGCTGTTATTTATGGGAATAATAGTAACTAGAGGTAATGCTGAATGAAAATAATTGATGCATATTGGGAAAAAAGAAATTTGGGATTAGATGCATACGAAATTTGCTTAGATAATGATGATGTAAAAAAGTTAGATGAAATTATAAAAATTGTATCATCAGATAAATATAATAAGGCATATTTAGTTATAAAAATGCCTGTTCCCAATATAGAGGCATTACATTATTTGGAAGATAATGGTTTTAGTTTTATGGAAATACAATTTCATATGGTTAAATCATTGAAAAATTACACTCTCCCAGTTGCAGAGCCTCATTTAAAACATTTTTTAGAACAACGAGAAATTAAAAAATATGAAGAAGATTGGAAAGCTTTTGTTGATTTGATGACTGATAACATGTTTCATTCCGACAGGATTTATTTAGATCCAAAATGGGCGAAAGGTACTTCATGTAAACGCTATAAAAATTGGATAATGGATTTAGTAAATAATCCTGAATCTCATTTGTTTGCATATTATCATCAGGATATCCCTGTTGGATTTGGGCTTATAAAAATAAATGAGAAAAATAAAATTGCTGATATTTTACTGGAAGGGATATTTGAACAATATCAGGGGCAAGGTTTTGGATATCGGATGGTTGATTGTGCATTGAAAAAATACCAAAATTTGGGAATAGAAAAGGTTGAAACAGCAAGATCTTCAAATAATTTACCTATGTTAAATTTAGATTATCTGTTTGCTTTTAAAATAAAAAAACTGGAATATGTATTAAGAAAGTTTAACAATTAAAAAATTCTGCTTTGTATAATATTGGCTTGATTGTATAACAACTGAATATAATTGTAAAATTTCTAGTATTTTTTGTGAGGGAATGTTTTTTCTTATCTCTCCGCATTTTCCTTAAAGGTTATAAACTTACTAGATAGTGTCGTCAATAGATTTTAGCCCAAATGGCGATACACCTTGTATGTACCGCTGCCAGGAACGAAGCAGTATTTTTCGCATATCGAGTGGCAATCCCTCGCCAACGTTTTAATTCGAGAAATGCATTTTCAACGCGATGACGTAACCGATAGAGATACTTGTCATAATATCGCTGTTTCTTACGATTTTTGCGTGGAGGGATGACAGGACTGATGCCCTCTTTCTCAAGGTGTTTCACAAATTCATTGCTGTCATATCCCTTGTCCGCCAACAGGTTTTCGGCATTTATTCCTTTAATAAGTGTGCAAGCTTGAGAACAATCTGCAATGGTACCTGCTGTAATAAACATTCTGACCGGCATACCATGCGCATCCACGGCCAAATGTATCTTTGAGTGAGCCTCCTTTTGAGCGGTCCATATCCTGATTTCCTCCATGTGCGCCTGCCGCATGCGGGTGTACCTTGATATGGCTTGCGTCTATCATAAGCCACTCAAAATCTGGTTCTGCGATAAAGATTTCAAGCAAGTATTCCCAAACTCCGGCGTCTCTCCAACGGCAAAACCGACGGTGAGTATTTTTCCAGTCACCATAATCAGGAGGTAAATCTCTCCACGGAGCTCCTGTGTGGAGTATCCAAAAAACAGCATTAAGAAAGTACCGATTGTCACAGGCAGTCACACCCCGTGTACCTTCTCGTCCTGGCAGGTGCGGTTTTAAAAGTTCCCAAACTCTGTCAGATATGTCATGACGACGATGTGCATACTTCATATATTCTCTCCTTTTTTAGGAGAATAACAGAGTTTCGCGAAAATTAAAAGTCAATTGACGACACTATCTAGGATGTGTTCTGAATTTTTTAGCTATAAGATAACTTGATTGTATAAAATAAGAAAGATAATTGCTTCGCGTTCACTCGTAATGACGATATAAACGGCATTGTGCTTCTTCTCACGTCATTATCCCTGCTGTCGCTATCTGTAAAGTTCATTCTTCGCTAGCTACCTGTTAATCTATTAAAGGTTCTGTAATTTGATATTCATATTCTGAATATTAAGCGGAGACGCTTTAATAATTGTATTTTTCATTTTATCAAGAGAAGATAATTTTATAAGGAAATGTTCTACTATACAGTTGATGTTATAATAATTTGATATCATTCAAAATTTTCAGCTAGTCTTTGCTTATGGGGGAACCGGATTCCCCCATAAGCCCGCATTGCTTGTTCCTGATACACCTGTCAGTCAACTCGTCAGAGTTCAAGACTTACAGTTTGTTCAGGTTCACGTCCTGTGTGTCCCCATGTTTACATCTTCGATATACATGGGGACACACAGGGGGGCTAAAAGAAAAACAAGAAGGTATGTTTTATAAGAGAAGGATAAAATTTATTTATCAACTGCCTTCTATGACAGAGCGTTTTATAATTATCATATCAGAATAGAATTTAAATATAAAAGGTCGGTTTGCACCGACCTTTTTATCTATTTTTCCAGCGGGAATTAGCCACAGAAAATATTAGTCATCAGTAGGAGCGTCCTTGATTGGCTTCTTTGCAAAAGCAAGGAAAGAACCAATAGCAATGACAGCGCCGGCAATACCAATATAGGTAGAAATGGTATAGTCAATACCAAAGCCTAAGTTCTTGTCCATGCAGATGTAGCTGACGACAACTGCAGTCATGAACGTTGCCGGAATGGTTGCAATCCAGTGTAAACGTCCCTTGCGGTAAAGATAAGCGGCGCCAGCCCAAAGCATGATACATGCGAGGGTTTGGTTTGACCAGCCAAAGTAACGCCAGATAACGTTAAAGTCGATTTGGGTAAGAACTGCACCCACGATGAAAAGCGGGATAGCAATGGAAAGACGGTTTTTGGAAGGAGTTTGACTGTAATTGAATACTTCTGCAATAGTAAGACGAGCTGCACGGAACGCAGTATCACCGGAGGTAATAGGAAGAACAATAACGCCGAGAACTGCCAAAATACCACCCACGGATCCCATAAGGCTCAGTGCGGATTGGTTGACAACGTTTGCAGGACCGCCGGCAGCAAGAGCAGCCTGTAATTCTGCGGGACTTTGATAGAAAGTCATACCAACTGTTGCCCAGATAAGACCAATGAAACCTTCACCTATCATTGCGCCATAGAAAACAGGGTGTCCATAGCTTTCTTTGGTAAGACAGCGGGACATAAGAGGTGATTGTGTTGCGTGGAAACCTGATAAGGCACCACAGGCAATGGTGACAAAGATAAGCGGGAAGATAGGAAGCGGGTTATCGCCCGGGAATTGGTTTGTCATTTCTGCTGCCGGATAGAAATCATATCCTTTTGCAAAAAGCATAACAGTCATACCAACAGCCATGATAAGGAGCACTGCACCGAAAATAGGGTACAAGCGGCCGATAATTTTATCAATAGGCAAAATAGTTGCAAGCAGGTAGTATGCAAAAATGATAACAAGCCAAATATTCATATCAATGCTTGTGAGGTTCTTAAGAAGCATAGCAGGTGAAGTCATAAATACAACACCAACGAGCAAAAGAAGAATAACAGCAAACAATTGCATGATACGTTTGAATACGTTACCCAAGTTGTATCCTACAATATTTGGAACGTTTGTTCCTTTGTAACGGATAGAAAGCATACCGGACATATAGTCATGAACAGCTCCTGCAAAAATACTGCCGATAACAATCCAAAACAGAGCTGCAGGACCATACAATGCGCCGAGAATAGGTCCGAAAATAGGTCCGCGATACCGGCAATGTTCAATAGTTGGATAAGCCAAATTTTTGTTGGTGACATTGGAACATAGTCAACGCCGTCAGCCATTGAAACTGCAGGAGTCGGACGGTTATTGTCTGCACCGAAAATTTTGGTAACAATTTTACCGTAAACAAAATATCCCACAAGTAATGCTGCACAGGCGAGTAAAAAATACACGTAACGTGGCATAGTAGATACCCCTTTTTATAAAAGTTAAATAAAAAATATTATAAATAGGAATAATTGTCAATAAAAATTTAACGGCATTAATTTTACAGAGATAAAAAAAAATGGCAGAATGGAAAAACACGAGGTGAAAATGGAAAAACCAAAAAGTATCCCCACCGGTGCAGGTGTATATTTGTATAAGGATAAAGGGGGAAGAATTATTTATGTCGGCAAAGCACGGAATTTAAAAAAACGTGTTTTATCCTATTTTCGCCCGAAAAACCAGTTGACGGCAAAAACACGGGCAATGATGAGCCATGCCGTTTCCATTGAATTTCTTACCACAAATACGGAAAAAGAGGCATTGCTTTTGGAAGCAAGCCTAATTAAAAAACACAGACCCCACTACAATATTGTTCTGCGTGATGATAAGCAGTATATTTTATTCAGGATTGCTGTAAAAAATCCCTATCCTCGTCTTGAGGTGGTACGGAAAGTGAAAAAGGACGGAGCCCATTATTTTGGACCTTTTACTTCTTCACAGGCAGCCCGTGAAACATGGAAAACCCTGCATACTGTTTTCCCGCTGCGGCGCTGTAATGACAGGGCAATGAAAAATCGTGTCCGTCCTTGTTTATACCACCATATCGGGCTTTGTCTTGCTCCTTGTTCCGGCAAGGTAAGCCAAGAAGAATATTTTGCAGTTATCCAAAAAGTGGAATTATTTTTATCAGGCAAATCGCGTGAACTGGTGGAATATATTACCCAAAAAATGGAAGAAGCCTCAGAAAAACTGGAGTTTGAAGAAGCTGCAAAATTGCGGGATCAACGGATAGCAATAGAAAAAACCATTGAAAAACAAGGGGTTGTTTTTCATAATGGGGCAGATATGGATGTCATGGGGCTCTGCTCACGGGGGGATGGCTTAGCTCTTGCGGTGCTTTTTGTCCGCGGCGGACAGGTTATTGATAAAGCAACCTTTTTTTGGGCAGGGCTTGTCATGGAAGATGCCAATGAGCTTTTGCTCGGTTTTTTAACACAGTTTTATTCTCAGGATAAGGATATTCCTCCGCGCATTGTTTTGCCATGGGCGCTGACGCCGGAAAACACCATGCAGGATAATCTTGAAAATCCTGCTTTGATTGGAGCACTCGGGGCCGAATATGTTTTACAGGAACATGAAGAAGATTTAGAAAGCATTGCGGCAATTTTGAGCGAATGGCGCGGAGCAAATGTGCGGATTGTGGCTGCACGGACTAAGGATGATTATCAGCTTGTGGAAATGGCAAAAAATAATGCCAGAGAAACTGTGTATAAACGGTCAGATTTGGGTATGGACGAACGGTTGGCGGCTCTTTTTAAAGTACAGGAGCCTATACGCAGGATTGAATGTGTTGACGTATCCCATACTTCCGGTACTGCAACAAAGGTGGGATTGGTTGTTTATCAGGACGGCAAGCCGCACAAATCGGATTATCGTGTCTGGAATATGGAAAATACCCATGGCGATGATTATTTGGCCTTGTCGCAGTGGGCAAAGCGCAGGGCAGAACATGGCGCTCCATGGCCGCATTTGTTTCTTATCGACGGCGGACGAGGGCAGGTCAATACCGTGCATGCAAGTTTTCAAGAATTTTTTTCAGCACAATTGATACGAGATGCTCAGTCTTTTGACCTGGAAGAGGGACAATTGCCCTTTATCCTTGCGGGGATTGCAAAAGCCCGTGATGAACAGGGGCATGCGGACAGGCGGGCAGGCAACCTTGCTGACAGGATTTTTTTACCAAACAGAACAAATCCTCTGCCGTTTAAAGAGGGAAGCCATGAACTGTTATTCCTGCAGTCAATCCGTGATGCGACCCATGATTTTGCCATAGGCAGACACAGGCAGGCTCGGACAAAACAAGGGCTTGATATGCAGCTTTTACATTTGCCCCATGTAGGACAGGAAACAGCAAAACTGCTATGGGAACATTTTAAGAGTTTGGAAGAAATGAAAAAAGCAAGTGTTGATGAATTAATGCAATTGCCGAAAGTGGGCAGAAAAAAAGCATTGCAATTGTGGGAAAGCCTGCAAAAATTATAGTTATGGGCTGAGAGTATTTTCACATAACATTCAGAGAAAAGCAAAAAGATTTTAACACGTTATTAGAGAAAGAGTTTGATGAACAAATAAATTCTTTCACTTACAAAAAGTAATCCTGTTTTTATGAAATAAAAACAAGCGAAGAGGGTATGGGGGAGCGGCGGCTATTAATGAGCTTGCAAGTTTTACAGGTGGCGGCAGCAGAGATACGGATAGCAGCAGCCGAGCTGATTATTTTCCCATAAAGAATAACTGTACATTTTTGTAATGAACTCTAACTGTTGTAAAATCAACCGTATACTATAACGGAGCGTTTTGATTATTAAAAATAAAAAAGCCATACATGGTATGGCTTTTTGTTTTACGCTTCATTGATTTTGTTTGCTGTTTCTTGGATTTTTTCTTCAAAATCAGGTACTTTCAAGATGTCACCAGCGTTATAGGCGGAAAAAGAGCAAGAATGGATATGTTCCCAATGCAGGAAATGTGAAATAAGTTTAAATTGTTCATCAATCATTTTGTACTGATCCATGGAAAGTCCGCTTGCTCCAACAGTGATATTGACAATTTTTTTGGATAAAAGACCGAAAGCTTGTTCACGGGCGACAAATTTATCGATAAATAATTTTAATTGTCCGGACATACCCATCCAAAAAACAGGTGTTCCAAAAACAATGCAATGGGCATCATAAATTTTTTGGAGCATAGTATTGGTATCATCTTTTTGGACGCAAAAACCTCCGTTCGTTTTACATTGGAGGCAGGAAAGACAAGGAGTGACAGCCATGGAATAGGATTGTAAAAGCTCAGCAGTATGATGAGGACTGAGTTTTTCTGCAAGCCTTTCTAAGGCAGTGGCAGTATTTCCGGTACGTCTGGGACTGCCGTTGATTAATAAAATTTTCATGATATTTCCTTAAAAATTAAAAGTTATCAGAACTTATTGGTATTTTGTTTCTATTTCTTTTGCTGATTTTTCAACAGAATCAACAAAGGATTGCCGTTCTTTTATAAGAGCTTCTGCAACGTTTTTGTCATGAAGCGCAATAATTTGTGCAGCCATATAGGCGGCATTTTTGGCTCCGGCTTTATCCAGTGCAACGGTGCCAACAGGAAAACCGGAAGGCATCTGCACTGTAGCTAAAAGAGAATCAAGCCCATTCAAAGAAGAACCCGTCAGCGGAATACCAATAACAGGTTTAATGGTTCTTGCCGCCACTGCACCGGCAAGGTGAGCAGCCATGCCCGCAGCACAAATAAAGACCTGACAGCCTTGTTTTTCTAACTCATCAATAATTTTTTCCGTCCGAAGCGGGGTACGGTGTGCAGAAGAAATTGTAAAACAATAGGAAATTCCCAGTTTTTTCAAGACGTCAACACAAGGGCTGATTGTATTTTCATCAGAGGCAGACCCCATTAAAATACCTACTTGTACCATATATTTTCCTTTTAATGTTTGCTTTGTAAGCGTTTAATGCCTTTATCTCCAATGTCGCGGCGATAATAGGAATTTTCCATGTGGATTTTTGCCATTGCCCTATAGGAAAGGTCTTTAGCTTCCTGCAAGGTATCACCTAGGGCAACAACGCAAAGCAGCCGCCCGCCGTTGGAAAGAATTTTTCCGTTTTCATTTTTTGTGCCTGCGTGGAAAACTTTGACATGTTCAAGGGCATTAGCTTCATCAATGCCTGTGATTTCCATACCTTTCGGATAGCTTTCAGGATAGCCTTTTGCAGCAAAAACGACCCCAAGAGCTGATTGCGGATAAAGTTCTAATTGAATGTTTCTTTCTTTGAGTTTTCCGTCAACGCAAGCCTGCATAACAGGAAGTATATCGCTTTTTAAACGCATGAGCAGCGGCTGGCATTCAGGGTCGCCGAAACGCACATTATACTCAAGCACTTTGACGCCTTTTTCTGTCATCATAAGCCCTGCGTATAAAATTCCTTTGAATGGAGTTCCGCGTTTTGCCATTTCTTTGAGTAAAGGACGAACAGTGATATCTGCAAGCTTTTCCAGTTCTTTATCCTGCGCTAAAGGTGCCGGGCTGTATGCACCCATACCGCCTGTATTTGCTCCGGTATCGCCTTCACCTATGGCTTTATGGTCTTGGGCAGAAGGCAGAGCAAGGGCATTTTCTCCGTCACAGAAACAGAGCAGGGAAAGCTCTTCGCCTGCTAAAAATTCTTCAATAACAATGGTACTGCCTGCCGTACCAAATTTTTTGTCACCAAGCATGGATTTGACAGCATCTTTTGCTTCTTGAATTGTTTGGGCAATAATAACGCCCTTTCCGGCTGCCAATCCGTCCGCTTTAATGACAAGAGGAGCCCCGTGCTTATCAATAAAAGCATAGGCTTTTTCCATGTCCTCAAATGTTCCGTAAGCAGCTGTCGGAATACCCGCTGCAACCATGACTTCCTTTGCAAAAGCCTTGCTTCCTTCGAGTCTTGCACAGGCTTTGCAGGGACCAAAACAGGGAATACCCAAAGCTTCCATTGCGTCAGTAATGCCAAGCGTAAGAGGAAGTTCAGGTCCTGGAACAACAAAATCAATTTTCTTTTCTTTTACAAAGTTAACTAAGCCGTCAATGTCGCTGTCAGAAAGGGGAACGTTGTGTTCAACAGTTCCGCCGTTTCCGGGTGCAACAAAAATTTCACTTGCAAGGGGACTTTGGTTGATTTTCCACGCAAGAGCGTGCTCACGTCCGCCAGAACCAATAACTAAAATACGCACAGGCTGCCTCCAGAATTTTGCTGAAAACGAGTATAAATTGTTTTAAAAAAAGTTTCAATTTTAATTTTAAACAGAAATAATAGATTTCTTGAAAAAAAATGTATAATTATTAATATATGTGCAGGAGAGTTATATGCAATATTCTGATTTTAAAAAAATGCTTAAGAAAGAAGTTTTTGGAGAAGATTTAAATTATCAAATTTTAAAGACAGTTATTGATAATCCCCAACGTTATATTGGAATTTTTAGAGTCACAAGTACAAAAACAAAATTGATTCAAAATATTACACAAAGTTGTGAAAT
>OFFQ01000274.1_pt1 | contig 47073 bp, 45 predicted proteins | sample 1521411 | NCBI WGS metagenome assembly OFFQ01 (sample SAMEA3504110, study PRJEB24116) | mouse gut metagenome | biome: mouse gut; feature: mouse-associated habitat; material: faeces | place: Denmark | collected 2011 | reverse complement strand
TGAATCCCCACCATGTGAAGAAATCGAAAGAGCTGGATGACAACAACCCCAACAAGAATGACCGCAAGGATCCAAAGACGATCGCCGCGCTTGTCAATGAGGGACGGTTCTCGTACCCTTACATACCAACCGGTATCTATGCGGAGATCAGGAGCCTGTCGAACCTGCGCTTCCAGACGCAGGAGGAGCTCACGAGGATTAAGAACCGCCTGGCCAGATGGTTCTCCATCTACTTTCCAGAGTATAAAGACGTTTATGGGGATTTGAAGGCGGTAAGCGGCAGGATGGTGTTGAAGGTGGCGCCGCTGCCGGAGGACATCATAAAGCTGGGAGCGGAAAGAATGAACCGGCTGTGGAGGAGCGCAAAGCTGAGAGGTGTCGGGATGAAGAGGGCAAAGACCCTGGTATCGGCGGCGGAGCATAGCGTTGGGAGTAAGGAAGCGCCGGAAGCAGCCCGGCTGGAGCTGAAAAATCTGCTGAATGACATGGATGTATACGCGTCAAGAATGGAGGAGCTGCTCCGGAGAATAGAAGAAAAGCTGAAAGAGATCCCGCATATTGATAACCTGTTGGCGATCAAGGGGATCGGGGTGGTGACGGTCAGCGGCTTTATAGCGGAAGTGGGTGACATTGGACGTTTTGACAGCCCCAAACAGCTGCAGAAGCTGGCAGGATATGCCATCGTGGCGAATGACTCCGGAAAACATAATGGGGAAAGCCGGATCAGCTACCGTGGGCGGAAACGCCTGAGATATGTACTATATGAGGCAGCAATATCGCTGGTGGGGAAGAATGCAGAGTTCCGGGAGATACATGAGTATTACCGGACGAGGAAAGAGAACCCGCTCAAAAAGATGCAGTCGGTGGTGGCGGTAGCCTGTAAGGTGCTGAGGATATTTTATGCGATCCTTACCAAAGGTGTCCGGTATGCCCCGGAGAAGCTGCTGGGTGACATCAGGAGGCCGCAGGAACAGACTGCGTAAGAACAGGAATAAAAACATGCAATATCTGTCACGGTTGGATTGAGCCTCCGGCAGATGATGCCGGGAGCTGAATCCAGCCATGGCAGAAAAGGCTGGGAGTCATGGGGAGCAGCCTGGGAAACGTCCACCGTAAGGTGCCAGCCTGGGAACCATGCAGGTCAGTAAGACTTATAACAAAGAATGAGCCAGTAGTCGGCAGGAATATTTTCCATAGGGCAAGACCCTGCAAAGGAGCTAAGCTGACACCCTGGTTATGGACAGGCGGGACGAAGGAAGTTAGGCCCCCACAGAAATGAGGGTGAGCCTGGTAGACACGGGAGGTGCGCTGCCATAGAAGGCTGGGTATACACAAGGCCATGTAGAGCGAAAGATAAGGACGTTCTGCTTCGTGTACCTTTCACCCTCTATTTTCGTACCAGATACAGAGAAATGTCCATCTCCTTGGCTTATTCATCTGAGATATGTAACTAAAAACTCCTTGATTTTTTAAGGAAAATCACTTGACAATATAGGGAGGAACATATTTATGGTAATGCAGATAAATGGAAACTATGATGAGTTTGAACTGACTATCCAGAAAGTGTAAAGGAAAAGCAGGCTGACCCGGGGGTGGAAAAGGTAAAAGAAGCGGGGAGGGCTGCGAGAGCAGCGGTGGTGTTCTCCAGCGGGAAATTCCGGCATCTCCGCAGGAACATCGTGCAGAAAGGATATAAATTTTTTCACAAATATCATAAAAAATGTGACCGGAAGAGTCTGTTTGCTGTGTATTATAATAGAAGCACGTTTTTTGTAAGTTTCTGCTGCCCTGCGGAAAGGAGAATCCCATGGACGATAAACAGATTCTGGATTTATATTGGGCGCGTTCGGAAAGCGCGATCTCGGAAAGCATGAGAAAATATGGAAGATACTGTCACTTTATCGCGTACAACATACTGCACAACGCTGAGGACAGCGAAGAATGCGTCAGTGAAACCTGGCTGAAGGCATGGAACAGCATGCCGCCGCATCGTCCCGGACGATTATCCGCTTTTCTGGGCAAAATCACCCGCCATCTGTCCCTGAACAGATATCAGCATTGCAATGCCGAAAAGCGGGGCAGCGGGCAGATAACGCTGGCATTGGACGAGCTGCAGGAGTGTGTTCCGGCCGCCGGTTCCGTGGAACAGATTGTGGAAGAGATGACCCTGACGGACATTCTGAACCGTTTTCTGGCTTCCCTGGGTGCGGAAACAAGAACTATTTTCATGCGGCGATACTGGTATCTGTGTTCTGTCAGGGAAATCGCGGATGATCTGCATATCGGCGAAAGCAAAGTAAAAATGACGCTGCTTCGGTCACGAAACCAACTCAAAGCCCTTTTGGAGAAAGAAGGTGTCGGCTTATGAAAAAAGAAAATATTTCAAGAGAGGAACGTATTTTGAATGCACTGGGAGAGGTGGACGAAAAATATATCGCGGAAGCGGCACCTGCCGGGAAAACCGGCGGCAAAATCACATGGCTTAAATGGGCAGCACCGGCAGCATGTGCCATTCTGCTTGTGTCAGCGGGGATCCGGTTTCTTCCGGCTGTGCTTTCCGGCGGCTTTCCGGACAGCTCCGGCCCTCATTCATCCGGGCATGGGGCAGAGAACGGCGAGGCCGGCCTTCCCATGCTCACTGTCTCTGAGAACAGCTACGAAAGCATGGGCTATGAAGGCTATATGGCTTATGACATATCCGATCTGACCAATGCCAATCCCTGGGATAAAACCTGGGAATTATCCACGCTGCCGGTCTATCGGAACACGCTGTCCCATGATACGGATTTTCTTGTATCCGGTACAGATTTTGAGGCCATGGAAGCGTTTCTGCTGGAAATTGCAGAACGGCTCCATATGGATACCGATACTCTGGAAGTGAAAGACAATGCTCCGGATGACGAGGAGCGGGCCATTATTACAGAAAAGTTTGAAGGCAAGGTTCCCGAGGGATATTTCAATCCCACAGAGCTTGTGGCGCAGGAAAATAATATCAAAATAGAAGTGGATATATCCATGACTGCCACCATCACTTTCGAACCTGCCATCTCACTCCCCGAAGACTGCCATTTTTCCCATTATTCCTCCTATGAAGATACCCTGGCGGTGGCTGAATATCTGCAGGAAACGTATTCTGATCTGATAAATATGGACGAACCCCTGATAAACATACACGGCGGAGACTATAACATCTATCGCCAGCAGATGTATCATATTGCATTTTTCAACGCAGCCGAAAGTCTCACGGAGCGGATTCTCAACTATCAGTTTTACCAGGTCGCTTTCTATTGTGATGATGAGGGGCGGCTTAACATGGCCAGGGTCTTCCGGCCGGATTTGTCCCACAAGGCAGGGGATTACCCCATAATCTCCGAGGAAGAAGCCACAGAGCTGCTGCTGAAAGGAAATTATATCACCACTGTCCCCTGCGAAATGCCGGGTCAGAAATATATCGCCAAAACAGAACTGGTATACCGGAGTGGAAAATACGAGGAATACTATATGCCCTATTACCGATTTTATGTAGAACTGCCTGAAATGGAATGGGAGGACGGTCTGAAAGATTACGGTGCTTACTATGTTCCCGCCGTACGGCAGGAATACCTTACCAATATGCCTGTGTGGAAGGGCGAATTTAACTGAGAGGGGCAGCCGCCCTGCCCCGCGAATTGTTCAGAAGAAGCTGCAATGGAGCTGCCGCATGACGTGTTTTTGTGCGGCGGTTCTGCTGTGAATCACAGGAGGAATCTGCTTTTGTCATCTGCGGGTTCCGCGTAAATCTGCCACACGGAAAATTACCGTTTTCGCTGCCTGATTATATGGAAGGCGGAAGGAAAACTTATAAAAAATCTGTATCCGAGGATAAATGTATAAGATTTTACATACAGATTTCCGATAATAAAAGTGACAATATATTTCGGTATGGAAGCAAAAACAGATTCCATAAGAGGTATGCAGGATTTATGTCAGACAAGTACTGTGGTGAAGGGCTGAATATCTGTGGGATGCTGCGCATGCCGGAAAGCGGATGTACCAGTGCAAAAGACTATACAGACAGATAAAAAGTATGTGACATAAGCTGACACAGGGAGGCAGACTTGTAAAACGGCAGTAGATATGATGCTGACCATATCATTGTTTTGCGGGGAAGATTGCTATGGACAGGAAAATGGCTGTAAACGAAAAAGAGTATGAAATACTTAAATTATTAGGAAAGGGAAAAGGCGGGTATTCTTATCTGGCAACCGATGGAACACAAAGATATGTTTTAAAGCAAATTCACCATGAACCTTGTGATTTTTACCAGTTTGGAAATAAGATTCAGGCAGAAATAAACGATTACCACCGACTGAAAAAAATCGGGATAAAAATTCCTGCCATGATAGATGTTGATATAAAAAATGAGCGTATTTTGAAAGAGTATGTTGACGGTGATACCATTTACGAGTTGGTTCTGCAGGATAAGATGAAACCAGTCTATGTTGACCAGTTGCGCGGTATGTGCGATTTGCTATATGCTGCCCGCACAAACATAGATTATTTTCCCACAAATTTTGTGGTACAGAATGGAGAAATTTATTATATTGACTTTGAGTGCAATGAATACATGGACGAATGGAATTTTGAAAATTGGGGCATTCGATATTGGTCAAAAACTCCTGAGTTCCTGCAATATGTGAAACAACATTCATGACAGATTCTGAAAATATGTTTTGTGTTTTTTCCCGGGAGATGATAAGGTTTCTTTGTAGACAGGCATGCCGGAAATACTGCGGCTTTGTAGAAGTCTGCTTCTGATGGGGCGTTTTCGCAGCGGTACATGTTTTTTGCCGGATATGACAAATTTAAGGAAAGCTGGGGGCTTGAGCATGATAAAAAATAGGATGAAAGAGTACCGGGCCAGATATGACATGAAACAGGAGGATCTGGCAAAGCTGGTGGGTGTGCGCAGAGAAACCATAGGGAACCTTGAAAAAGGCAGATACAATCCCTCATTGGCCCTGGCGTGGAATATTGCAAAGGCATTTCATGTCACAATTGAAGAAGTCTTCACGGTAGAATAACGGAAAGAAAAGAAAAATAATTACCGGAAAAGGACAGACCCGGGGCGGCCAGCGCTCCCGGGTCGTTTGTGTACAAAACAGAAGGGAAACAGTATGTTACATTCTGCCGGAACTGCGGCTGACCGACAACAGTTTCTGGCGCATTTCATCCTCGATCCGTACCAGTTCCTGCTCGGCGCTGCGTCTCTTGGCCCGCCCGTCTTCCTGAATTTTCATGACTTCATCCAGAGTGCTGATCAGGGTTTTGTTGGTGGCGGTGAGGGTCTCAATATCCACAATACCGCGTTCGCTTTCCCTGGCTGTCTCGATGGTGGCAATTTTGAGGGTTTCCGCATTTTTCTTCAGAAGGGCATTGGTCATGTCAGTCACTTCTTTCTGGGCCCTGGCAGCTTCGGAGGAGTGGTTTAAACCAATGGCGATCACCATTTGGCTTTTCCACAGGGGAATGGTATTGACAAGCGTGGACTGTATTTTTTCCGACATGGCGGTGTCATTGCTCTGGATCAGACGGATCTGGGGAGCCATCTGCATGGAGATGGTCCGGGTCAGCTCCAGGTCATAAATCTTTTTCTCAAAACGTTCACACATGGACGCGTAATCGTTTGCCGCCTGGGTATCCTCCGGCAGTCCGCTTTGTTCTGCCTTTGCCAGGAGTTTGGGAAGTTCCACCGTGCGGGCCTGCTCCAGCTTCTGCTTGCCGGCCAGGATGTACATGGACAGTTCCTTGAAGTAATTCAGGTTCAGCTCATACATTTTGTCCAGCATGGCGGCGTCTTTGAGCAGGGTCACCTGATGATCTTCCATCACTTTACAGATCCGGTTGATATTGCCTTCCGCCTTGTCGTACTTTATCTTGAGATTATCCAGTTTGCTTGTACCTTTCCGGAAAAATCCCAGAATACCCTTTTCTTCTTCTTCGTTGAAATCTTTCAGCTCCGCTACCACTCCCGCCAGCATCTGCCCGATTTCACCCATATCCTTGGTGCGCACATTGTTCAGGGCATTTTCCGAGAAATCCGCAATTTTTTTCTGGCTGCCGGCGCCGTACTGCATGACCAGCTGTGTGTTGGTGATATCGATCTGGGCGGCAAAATCATCCACCATTTTCTGTTCCTGAGGGGTCAGCACCACTTCGGGAACCTTGGTTTCTTCTTCTTTTACCGTGGGTGTCTGTGCAGGCTCCGCTGCCGCCCCGAAGGGTTCAAAGGTCAGGGAAGGTGCTTCCTTTAACATTTCATCTAAATTATCACTCATTTGCTGTTCCTCCATTTATATATTTGGTGATGAAGTAATGGGTATGTACCAAAACTCCCAAAGGACTGTGTGTGGTCAGGATTCTTTGCCAAAGGCCGCAAAGTCCATCTCCCGGGTCAGGCCTTCCTTGGCCAGCATGGTCTTCAGGACCTGGGCATCCGTGGTCACGTCAAATACGGTGTCCCGGAACAAATTATTTAAAAGTTCCCGGAAAGCCTGGTTGATAGTATCCAGGGTGTTCTCTATCTCCGCCTTGGCCTTGATGATATCCTCCCCCGGGGCGCTGATGCGGTCAAATGTTTCATAGGATTCCACCAGCTTCAGGGTGGTGGGGAGATAGTAGTTCATGAGTTTGTGCATCCGCTCCATGAGTTCGGGATGCTCCTTAACACTTTCAAAAATATCTTTCAGCAGATTTTCCAGACAGAACAGTTTGGCGGAAATCCCTTCGCCGGGGATGCGGTCGTTCAGATCCCGCAGCTTGCGGATATATTCCATGCCTTCCGATACCATGGTGTGAAGTTCGGAAGCCTGTTCCCTGGATACCTCCGGCGCAGGCTGCGGAGCCTGGGAATGTTGCCTGTCCTCCAGCGCCCGCCGGTTTTCCAGTTCCCGTATCCGCCGGTTATTTTCGGCTTCCAGATATTGTCTGTAAACCTCATCGTTCAGCATAAAGCAGGTTTTCTGCTGATCCAGATGTCCTTCCGGGAAAATGCCCAGAGCCAGCATTTTTTCCAGATCCCGGATCACATATCCCTCACTTTTTCCGGTGCCCTTTGCCAGATTTTCAATCTGTCCGTACACCCGGTAATCGCAGAGCTGGAGATACCGTTCGGCACGTTTCAGGCGTTTTTTCTGGCCGATGCCGAAACGTATCATGCCGTAAAAAACTGTCAGGAATAACAGATTGACGACCCATCCGCCGAAAGTGGTCTCACCGGACAGCAGGACAAATACCCGTATCAGGGTTACAAGACCGGTGATGCCCAGGCCGATTCCGCCGAATACCTGGTAAAGGACATTGGATACATGGCCGACCTTTTTGATTTTGATAGAAGGAAGATTTCTGCGCCGTGTCTGCTGCTGCAGTTCCTGCCTGCGCTGCTGTTGCTTTTTCCATTCCCTTTCCTGGGCGCGGATCTTCCATATGGGGATATCTGTCTGGCCGTAAGTTTGATTTTCCTGCCCGGGGCTGTCCGTGCCGGCGCCGTAAGTATCCTGGGAGTTTCCCGGCCTGATGCCCAGGGAAATGTGTTTTCCCATTTCGCTCACGGCATCCGTCACTGTCTGGGAAACCAGATCGTTCAGGTTTTTAAAGTCGCCGCTCTGCAGGGCATCGGCCAGGGCGCTTTTGATCTGTTCCCCGGTATGGTTCCAGTTACGATTCTCGCTCATGTATTTTAACCTCGTTATGTTTAAAATCTGTCAAAATTCTTTTCCTTTATTATTGCACAACGGAGCTTGTTCCGCAACAATTTATTTTCTTAAGAAAAACAAAATATTTATGCCGCGGCAATGAGGTTTCCGGCGGGAAAAAGCAGAGCAAAAATCTTGCACAATCAGGCGCAGGTGTATATAATAATAATTAGGTTTACCGAGAGGTTTCGGGCATGGAACCAGCGCCGCGGAAGCGGAAAAGCCGCCGGAGGATGGTTTTGGCCGCCGGCCGGACATATGAGAGAGAAAAGGAGAAGCTATGAGCATAAGAATCGGGATTATGGGTTATGGAAATCTGGGACGCGGTGTGGAATGTGCCGTCCGGCAGAATCCGGACATGGAGCTGAAGGCAGTGTTTACCAGAAGGAATCCGGAGCATGTGAATATTTTGACAAAAACGGCAAAAGTCTGCCATGTGGATGAGGCAGAGGCCTGGCAGGACGCATTGGACGTGCTGATTCTCTGCGGGGGCAGCGCCACGGATCTTCCGGAGCAGACTCCCCGGTATGCAGGGCTTTTTAACGTGGTGGACAGTTTTGATACCCACGCCAGGATTCCGGAACATTTTGCGGCGGTGGATGCGGCCGCGAAGGAGGGCAGAAAGACCGCGGTGATTTCCGTGGGCTGGGATCCGGGCATGTTTTCCCTGAACAGAATGTATGCCAATGCGATTTTGCCGGAGGGCAAGGACTATACTTTCTGGGGACGGGGGGTGAGCCAGGGGCATTCTGACGCCATCCGCCGTATCCCGGGCGTGAAGGACGCAAAGCAGTACACCATCCCGGTGGAAGGTGCGCTGGCCGCCGTGCGGGCGGGGGAAAATCCGGAACTGACCACCCGGCAGAAACACACAAGGGAGTGCTTTGTGGTGCCCGCGGAAGGCGCGGATACGGCAAAGATAGAGGAAGAGATCAAAACCATGCCCAACTATTTTGCGGATTATGACACCACCGTGCATTTTATCAGCCAGGAAGAGCTGGAGCGGGACCACGGCGGGATTCCCCACGGCGGCTTTGTGCTGCGCAGCGGTGTCAGCGGATGGGAGAGGGAAAATCATCATTTGATAGAATACAGCCTGAAGCTGGATTCCAATCCGGAGTTCACGGCCAGCGTGATCGCGGCGTATGCCCGGGCGGCCTGCCGGATGTCTGCCGAAGGGATAAAAGGCTGCAAGACGGTCTTTGACATACCGCCGGCTTACCTGAGCGCAAAAAGCGGGGAAGAGCTGCGTGCCTCCATACTGTGAAAATCCCCGGGGCCGGCAGGGCATGTGCGCCGGGAACAAAAAAGGCCAAGGCGGCATTTTTTTGAAGCAATGTGCAGGATTTACAGGAGCCGGAAATAAAATGGAAATGATCAGGGCATACTGATGCCATGATGAGAAAAAAGACATTACACCGGTTTGATTATTACGTTTTATTGTTTTTCGCACTGTCATTCATTGGCTGGGTCTGGGAAGTGGCCCTGTATTTCTGTACCAGCCATGCCTTTATCAACAGAGGCGTGTACAGGGGACCCTATCTGCCGATTTACGGGGCCGGAGGAATTCTGCTGAGCCTGCTGCTCCGCTCCCTGGGCCGGCGCCCCCCTGTGGTATTTTTATTGTCGGCCCTGATTTGTTCCGTGCTGGAATATCTGACCAGCTATTTCCTGGAATTTCTATGGGGAATCAGATGGTGGGATTACAGCGGGCATACCCTGAACCTGCATGGGAGAGTCTGCCTGCTGGGAGCGATGGTTTTCGGGCTTGGAGGCACGGCACTGGTCTGTGTGCTGCTGCCTTTTTATGATAAGATTTATCCCAGGATACCGGAAAAGTGGCGTATTGTGATCTGCCTTCTTCTGCTGGGAATTTTTGTGGCAGACGCTACCTACTGCGCCGTGCGCCCCAACACGGGGATGGGGATCACAGGATAGGGCCGGGGCGGCTCCAAACAGGGAGGGAAATTGTGACGGCAGGAAGCGGCGGCCGGGAAAAGGAGAAAAGCTCCCTGAAGACAGGGAAAATTTATAGATAAAGAGGTAATGTTATGGGACAGGAATTTATAAAACCTCCGGTTGAGGTGAGATACCGGGAGGAGCTGGAAGCGTTGAGAAACACCGATACGGGGAAGCGGCCGGAGAACTGGCAGATGTCGCCCCGGGCGGTGAGGACTTTTATCCTGGGGAGCCCCAGGCCCATAGTCTGGGGAGGGAAAGAAATAACGGTAGAAAAGAAGTATTTCGGCAATGATGCGCTGGTGGAGCGGTGTATTGTGACCCTGGCAGGAAACCGGGGACTGATGCTGGTGGGGGAACCGGGCACGGCCAAGACCATGCTGTCGGAGTTTCTGTCGGCGGCCATAAGCGGGGTCAGCACAAATACCATTCAGGGCACGGCGGGCACCACGGAGGACATGATCAAATATTCCTGGAATTATGCCCTCCTTCTGGCCAAGGGGCCCGGCAGGGATGCCCTGGTGCCGTCACCTTTGTATGTGGGCATGGAAAAGGGAATTCTCACAAGATTTGAGGAGATCACCAGGACGCCCGCAGAGATTCAGGACAGTCTGATCAGTGTTCTCAGCGATAAGGTGCTGAATGTGCCGGAGCTGGGGGACGAGGGATTTTTGTTTGCCAGGCCGGGCTTTAATGTGATCGGCACTGCAAATACCAGGGATAAGGGTGTCAATGAGATGAGCAGCGCCCTGAAGAGACGCTTTAACTTCGAGACGGTCATGCCTGTCAGGGAAGCGTCCATGGAAAAACGGATTATCATCAATGAAGTAAACAAACTGGCGAAGGAAAGCCATATCGCAGCCGAGGCAGACGAGGATGTGGCAGAAATTCTCGCGTCTACATATCATGAACTCCGGGAAGGAGTCTCTTCCTATGGACACCGGATCGACAAGCCGTCTTCCGTGATGAGCACGGCCGAAGCCGTTTCCGTGTACTATCAGGCAATGATCACAGGATATTATTACGGGGATGGCACCCTGAGCATGGACAGTCTGGTGCAGAACCTGGTGGGAGCAGTTTCCAAGGAAAATAAAGATGACCTGGAAAAGGTAAAGGGGTATTTTAACACTGTCATCAAGGACAAGAGCAGCAAAGAGGGTGGATTATGGAAAGAATATTACGAAGCGAGGAAATGGCTGAGATAATCCTGCTTCCCGTCCGCCATCATTCCCCGGCCTGCGCCATGCACGTGAGCAGGATGATCGAGAGCCTCCGGCCCGGTGTCATTCTGGTGGAAGGTCCGGAGAATGCCGGTTCCCTGATTCCGGTGATGGTACATGAGGAGACGAAAGCGCCTTTTGCCATCTATTATTCCTACCATGACGCGGAAGGCCTGATCTCGGAAGAAAAAGAGCATTATAAATGCTATTATCCCTTTCTGGACTACTCACCGGAACTGGCGGCATTCCGGACAGGGGAACGGCTTGGAATCAGGACGGCGTTTATCGATCTGCCCTATGGGGACATTCTTGCGGCGTCCCAGGCGGGAAAAGGGCTTTTAAAGAAAGACGAGGAAAAAAACAATTATAATGATGATTATCTGCTTTCCCGGAATGCTTATCTGAAGCAGCTGTGTGAAAATACGGGAATGCGCAGTTTCGACGAATTCTGGGAAAAGTACTTTGAATTGAACGGCATTGCCAGGGAGAGCGGGAAGTGGTTTGAGGATCTGCTGACTTACTGCCGGCTGGCAAGGGAAAATACACCGGAGGAGGAAATGGAAGCGGACGGATGTCTTGCCAGGGAGGCTTTTATGGCAGGGCAGATCAGAAGGTATGCCGCCGGGGAAAAGAATTCCAATGCTCCGGTGCTGGCGGTGACGGGGGGTTTTCACACCCCGGGACTGAAGGCCCTGCTGGAGGCAGGGGAAAATGCCGGGGAAGGAACGGAAAAAAGCGCAGAACCACAGAAGAAAAAAGGCCAAAACGGACAGAAGAAGGGAATGGTGCCGGGGAAGGACCAGGGGGTTTACCTGATGCCCTATTCCATGGAAGCGGCAGACGCCCTGAACGGATATGCCAGCGGAATGCCTTTTCCCGGATTTTACCAGAAGATATGGGAGAGGCTGCAGGAGCAGGACTTCGGGGAAGCGGCGCCTTATGAGGAAGCGGTGCTGGATATGATTGTGGCTGCCGGGAAGGAAACCAGACGCAGGGAAGGGTATCTTTCCACGTATGACGAAATCTGCGCCTGTGCCATGGCCAGGGGGCTGGCCCTGCTCCGGGGCAAGAGGGAACCGGGAGCTTACGAATTGCTGGATGCGGTGCTGTCTTCTTTTGTGAAAGGGGAATATACCATTGCCACGGACGCTCCCATGCGGATACTGCGAAAGGCCATGACGGGAAGGACAGTGGGGGCTTTGTGCCGTCAGGCAGACGTGCCGCCCATTATCCATGACTTTACGGACCAGTGTAAAAGATTCGGCATGAAAACCGGCTCCACCCTGGAGTCCGAGGTTACATTGTCCATTTTTTCCAATCAGAAACACCGGCAGACCAGTATGTTTTTCAACCGGATGCTTTTTCTGAAGACGGCGTTTGCCAGAAAGATAAAAGGGCCCAATCTGCAGCTGAAAAAGGACCGGAACCTGATGCGGGAGATCTGGAAGTATAAATGGAATGTGCAGGTAAATTCGGCCCTGATCGAGGTATCGGTGTACGGCGCCACCATAGAGGAGGCTGCCGCGGGCCTGGTCAGGGAGGAGCTGAAAAAAGAGCTGGGCGCCAGGGAAAGCGCGCAGCTTCTGACCCAGGTGTTTGAGATGGGGCTGCGGGAGCAGCTGGAAGCCGTGTACGCAAGAGTGCATGAGCTGATGCTTCTGGACACGGATTTTTATTCGCTGGCAGATGCCCTGAAATCCCTGATGATGATGGAGGAACTGGGAGATCTGTACGGAACAAAGATGGAATTTGGGGAACTGATTCACATTGGTTGCCGGAAGCTGGTCCTGCTGCTTCCCGGTATGGCGAAAATCAAGGACGAGGACCTGGGCAGGGGGATGAATGTGCTGAAACTTCTGTATCAGGTTACCGGCAGGGGAGAAGGCGCTTTTGCCCAGGAACGGGAGGACTACTGCCGGACACTGGAAGCGATGACGGGGGATCCGGAGATTCATGCGGGAGTCAATGGCTGCATTCACGGAATTCTTTACGGAGGCGGCAGGGAGTCGGCGGAAGCCGTGGAAGTGGTCTGCAGGGGGTATCTCACAGGAACCGAGAGGCAGCTGGCCTGCACGGCGCAGTTTTTCCGCGGACTGTTTTTTACGGCCAGGGATCTGGTTTTTATCGGGGAACAGTTTATCGGGATGCTGGATGCATTTTACGGCCGTGTTTCGGAAGAGGAATTTATGGAACTTCTGCCGGAACTGCGTATGGCGTTTACCTATTTTACCCCCAGGGAGACCGACCGGATCGCCGGCATGGCCGCAGGGCTTCACGGTAAGGGCAGGGGTGACATTCTGGATAGGACGGAGATTCTGCCGGAATGGTATTCCTATGGTAAGGAACTGGACGGGTATGTGCGCGGCAGGATGGATTCCGGGGAAAATGCCCGGGGATGAATCGGCGTGACGGTCCGGGCGGCGGTGATTTTCAGCCGCGGACTGTCTTGGGAAAGGTTGGGTATATGGCTGACGAGCAGGAAATTTTAAACCGCTGGAGGCTTGTCCTTGGTAAATATTCCCAGGGACAGATTGCATTTTCCTCCGGTGAACTGAAATATATGGACATGGAAAATGTGCTGGATTATCTGTATTCCAGGGAATACGGGGAGGAGCAGGAACTGCGGAAGGAGCGGGGCGGCGGCAGCGAGGGAAGCCGGCTCACCGTTCCTTCCTGGCTGCATCAGATCAAAAAGCTGTTTCCCAGGCAGACGGTGGAGGTTCTGGAGCGTCATGCCCTGGAAAAGTACGGGATGACGGAACTTCTCACGGATCCTGAGGTATTGCGCAAACTGGAGCCGAATAAGGAACTGCTGAAAACCATATTGGAACTGAAAGGCATGATGAAGGGGGAAGTACTGGATCTGGCCAGGGAGATTGTGCGGAAGGTGGCGGAGGAAATTGCCAGGAAGCTGGAGCAGCAAGTGCGGATTTCCTTTTTCGGACAGATCAACCGGAATGCCAGCAGCCCGGTGAAATCTGCGCGGAATCTTGACATGAAGAAAACCATCCGCATGAACCTAAAGAATTATGACAGGGATCAGGAGCAGATTATCCTGAAAAATGTTTATTTTAATTCGCGGATGAAGAAATATAATCAGTGGCGGGTGGTTATCTGTGTGGACGAGAGCGGTTCCATGCTGGATTCCGTCATTCACAGCGCCATTATGGCAGGGATTTTTGCAAAACTTCCCATGCTGGACACAAAACTTGTGATATTCGACACCAATGTGGTGGATTTGAGCGGTTATGTGGAGGATCCGGTAGAAACCCTCATGAGTGTACAGCTGGGAGGCGGAACCAATATTGCAGGTGCCCTGTCTTACTGTGAGGGACTGATTGATTTTCCGTTTCGTACCATGGTGGTGCTTGTGACGGATCTCTACGAAGGGGCAGGGTACCAGAGGCTGTATGCCACTGCCAAAGGAATCATCGAAAGCGGTGCGAAGCTGGTGGTGCTGACGGCGCTGGATATGGATGCCAATCCCAATTATGACAGGAATGCGGCTGAGGTGCTTGCGGACATGGGGGCATATGTGGGAGCCATGACGCCGGAGGAACTGGCGGGCTGGGTAGGAAAAATGATAGCATAATGACGGTATTTCGGGCTTGCAGCGGCAGGGCCGGCGGCTGACCTGTCCTGGGAACACAGGACTGTATTGCAGGGAGAAGGTATGGACATTTGGATAGACAGGCTGGCAGATGTGGACGACGAATATCTGGTCGGCTTAAGCAATAAAGGGATTGTAAAAAGAGCTTATAAGGATAAAGAGGAAACTTGTGTGGAGGTGGATACTCCGGGGGAAGAGGCAGGTGTCAGGGTGGGAGATGAGACAGTGACGATACGTTTCCCACTGGGGGAAAGTAAGTGCAGCTGTCCCTCCAGAAGTATCTGCCGCCATGTGGTGCTGGCCATTCTGGCGTTACGGGAAAAGTGCCTGCAGAAGGGAGCCGGGGCAGGAGAAGAACCGGAGGAAGGAAAGCAGAGACCGACCGGGGAGCCGGAGGAGGATAGCGGAAGCCAGGGAGGAGCCGAAAGTGAGGAGCCCGGGGAGCCGGAGGAGGATAGCGGAAGCCGGGACGGAGCCTTGCGTGAGGTGTCCGGGCAGGGTGCAGGGAGCCAGGGAAGAGCCGAAAGTGAGGAGCCCGGGCAGGGTGCAGGAAGCCCGGGAGGAGCCGAAGGTGAGGAGCCCGGGGAGAGTGCAGGAAGCCGGGACGGAGCCTTGCGGGAGGCATCCGGGCAGGATACCGGAAGGGAAGGCGCCAAAGGGGAGGAAAGGGCAGACCGGGATGCCGGCCCGAAGCGACAGACGGCGGTATGGAAAGAAATAAACGAATATCCGTTTGAAAAGCTAAAAAAAACAATGGGCTCCCGGCAGTTTCAGGCTTTTGTGAACCAGGTACTGTCCGGAATCCGGCCGGGAATCCGCTCTTCCACGGTGGTTACGGTACAGCTTCCGGAGGCCGGTTTTGTGGTGAAGCTGCTGGCCCCGCTGGAGTATTCTTCCTGTACTTGTCATAAAAAAGAATTGTGTGTACATAAGGCGGCGGCCATTCTCTGGTGCCAGCTGGAGGCGGGAATCCTGACCCGGGAGACCTTGTCGGGAGAGATCACGGTAACACAGGAATTCCGCATGGACAGCATAAGGGAAGCCGCGGCACAGATGAAGGCTTTTCTGGAAGAACTCTTTGACACGGGGCTTTCCCGGACATCCCCGGATGTGCTGGACTACCTGGAAAGACTGGCGATTATCAGCCACAATGAGGGACTTGCCAGGTTTGAAGGGTATTTCCGGGCACTTTCCGATTCCTATGACCGGTATCTGGCCAGAAAGGCGGCTTTCAGGACGGAAGACCTGATGGCGCAGATGGCAAGGCTTTACCGGAGGGCAGATATGCTGCTGAAGGCCCGGGACAGCGCCGGGACGGCAAAGCTTGCGGGGGAATTTAAAGCGGACTATCTTCCGGTGGGGAATCTGGACCTGATCGGGATATCCATGGAACATTTTCAGAGTCAGAACGGTTATGAGGGAGAAACCATTTATTTTCTGGAAGAGAATACAAAAAAGTGGTATACCTACACCAATGCCAGGCCGGTATTTTATGATGCTCCCAAAAGAAGGGGGTACGCGGAAAAAAGCGGGGCGCCCTGGGGGCTGAATATTTCCTTTGAGAATCTCCTGAAAGTCAGGATTCACCTGACCGGGGCAAAATGCGATGACAGGAACCGGTTGTCCTCCAGTCAGGACACAAAGGGGGAGATTACAGGGGAAAAGGGGCTGTCCCTGGCAGATGTGGAAACCTGGTACTATCGGGATTTCGGAGATCTTTTTACGGAGCAGATAGGGAAACTGCAGAGAGAATGGCTTGGAGAGCAAAAAGAATCGGCGGCGGAGCTGGTTTTTGTCAGGCCTGCCGCCTGCGGGGAGGCAGTGTTTTCCCAGACCGGGCAGCAGCTGACCCTGCCGCTGTATGATGACAACAACAGGGAAATTGTGGTGGAAGTCACTTATTCCAAGCAGGAGGCCGGAACCATTCGCTATCTGGAGAGAATCCGGAAAAAGAAAATTCCTTGTTTCCTGGGAAAAATATATTTAAAAGAAGGTCGGGTGCGGATGTATCCGGTGGATCTGCCGGACATCGCGGAGCAGGAAGACGCGGACGACATTGCAGAGGAAACGGAGAGCCCGCAGGATGCGGATAACCTGGACAGGGATTATCTGCAAAGCGGCATGGAGGGGATGGAAATTTCCGCCGGCCATAAGTCAAAATACCAGGTTATGGAGGATCTGGCCGGTGAAATCCTTTCCCAGATGGAAGATTTGTACCAGAGCGGCTTTGGCACAGTCCATGACAGCACCTGGAAGGACATTCAGAAGACGGCGGGACTCACCGCCCAGTATGGTATGGCTTATCTGTCGGAATTGCTTTCTTCTCTGGCCGGGGAGATTGCCGCGGGCCGTCACCAAATGCGAAAGAGGACGGCGGCCATGACGGAAATTTATGTGAAAATCATGGAGTACTTATATCTGCTGGGACAGAAAGCCGCCTATGACAAGGGTGCGCATTTTTACTCCCGGGGCAATGAGGCAGACAGCCATGCTTACAGAGGATAGAGCAGCAGTTTTCATATAACAGGCCAGTTGCCATAAAGACGATACAGATTCAGAACCATGTATGTCCGCTGCAGGGAGCAGGGCTGTCATGGAGCGTCATAAATGTATGGAGAAAAATTGCCGCGGACGGCAAAGAAACAGGAGGCATAACATGATCAATCCACAAAATCAAAGAGTCACAAAAATGGTAGAAGTTCTGGAGCAGACGAATCTGTTTTCGGCAGATGAAATGACCCTGATAGAAGACTATCTGTCCGGAAACGAACAGGAGGAAGCGCTGGAAAAGCTCACTTTCCATGATCTGACCACGGTGCCGGACAGTGTGTCGTCAAAGATGAGATCCCTGGCTTATGACCTGGTGAACAAGGGAAGGGAGGAAGAGGCCGGTAGACTGGGCAGGCTTCTTTTCGCCGTGGGGCAGTCCACCTGCCATGAAATGATGCCATCACAGAGTTATTATTCGTTTGACAAAGACAGTATTCTGGTGCCGGAGCCGGAAAAAAAGGCGGCGGTTTATGCCGCGAAAATCGGTATGAATGAATACCAGATCAACCGTTTTGCCCTGCCGAACCTGGTGAAACTGGCAGACAATGACCCTGAGATTCTCAAAAAAGCCATGAATTACCAGAAGAACAACTATGAGAACGGCAGGCTTATGCTTTACACCGTATATTTTAAAATGAAATACAAAAATGTGAGGCTGGTGGAGAAAGGAACCGATGGCAAAACCGGCGGATTTTTGGCGGGGATGGGAAAGATGCTGGGAATAGGGGAAAGCAATGAGGAACCCGTGATGGAGCTGGACGCCAGGGATGCAGTCCTGCTGAAGCAGTATGGGGACATTCTGGTAAACAGCCTTCCCAGTCTCTTAAAGCGGGCTCCCCGGCTGGAGCTGGATGAAATTTCCAATGCCGTGGGCCGGGATAAGGTGGATGACAGGATTCTGAAGATGGTGCGTTCTTACTCCGGAGCGGACCGCTTTATGCTGCGCATTCTGGGGGGATGTGCTTTTGTCAATTTCCGTCAGTCCGTCTGCCTGGGAAATATTCTGAAGATATGCCTTGCGGCGGACACGGAAATGATGCTGGACATTATGGAAAATATGGATCTGCGCGGAGAATTGGACGAAATAGGCGGGGAATTTGACATCCTGTTTGGCATAGACTGCAGAAAGCTCATCAAATGGGCCGCCGCAAAGGGAAAGAACAGAATTCTGAAGAGTCAGTTCGGACGGAACCGGGAAGTCTATCTGCAGTATATGAACACTGCCGATTTTGATACGTTTAACCGGATGAACGTAATCGTGGGCAAGCTGGATCCGGCTTTGTACCGGGAACGAAAGGAGAAGGAAATTTTCCGGCAGCAGACCAAGGTGGTGGAGGCATTTCTGCAGACTGCGGATGCAAAAGTGCAGCAGGAAGTGCGGGATTACCTGAAGGGAGAGAAAGGAATCGAGACACTTTATGCCATTTCGGATACTTTGCGGGGAAACAATAACTACCGCTGGGGAGGGAAACACTGGGGCATTCTGCAGAGTTACCAGCAGGGCTATGGCCATGATGCGCTGAGTAATCGCTGCGAGGCTTTTCTGATGCTTTGCGGGGCATTCTGCAATACCAACAGTCTGCGGGAGGCCGGTGAAGTCAGGGAAGACAGGGTCAGGCGGCTGTTTTCCGCGGTGGATTCGGAGAAACTAAGCCTGAAATACCAGCTGGACGGTTATGCGGATGCTTTTGACTCCCTGTACATGGACAAATGGAAGGAAGCGCTGAAAAATGCGGCAAAAGAAGTTTTCCGCGGTTATCTGGAACAGCGCCGGGACGAGACGGTTACCGCTTTCCGGGAGGCCGGCAGCACAGGCAGATGCTTCGGCATTCAGATGCTGGCTGCTTCACCGGAAGAAAATAAGGCGGTGATTCTCGGATTTTCCCAGGACACTTCCAAGGCGGTGAAAGAAGAACTGCTGCAGGTGCTCTACGGGCAGAAAAACTGGGAAGAGGATGTTCTGAAGCTGCTGGCATCCAAAAAGGCCGGGGAACGGGAGATCGCCATCCGTGTGCTGACAAGATGGGACAGCGAAAAGTATACAGCGGTACTGACGGAGAGTCTGGAAAAGGAGAAGAACGGAAAAGTCAGGTCGCTGCTGGAAACGGCGCTTCAGGTAAACAGCCACAGCGGAAACGGGGGAGGAAAGGCCATCACACAGGAAGACCTGGTGAAGGAACTGCACAAGGGGAATAAAAAACGTTCCCTGGCATGGGCATATGAGACGCCTTTTTCCAAGGTACATAAAAAAGATGGCCAGGAGGCAGAGGAGGAGTATCTGCAGGCGATTTTCCTCAGTTATGCTGCCATGTCGCCCTGCGGGGTAAGCCCCAGTGCGGCGGTTCTGGCAGAGGCGCTGGATGAGAAAGAATTTGCGGTATATGCAAACGAACTGTTCGACAAGTGGATGGAGGCGGGAGCGGAGTCCAAAAAGAGATGGGTGCTTTATGCGGCGTCCATTCACGGGGGAGACGACATTGTGAAAAAACTCCATCATCAGATTCAGGAATGGCCCCTGGCCGCCAGAGGCGCCATAGCCTCCGAGGCCGTACAGGCGCTGGCCCTGAATCCGCAGCCGCAGGCACTTCTGATTGTGGACGGTATTTCGAGGAAATTTAAATTCAAACAAGTGAAGGCGGCCGCCGGGAAAGCCCTGGAATTTGCCGCTTCCCAGCTGGGAATCACCACGGAAGAACTGGCGGACAGAATTGTTCCGGATCTGGGCTTCAACGAAAATATGGAGCGGTGTTTTGATTACGGCGAACGGAAGTTTACGGTAGCCATAACCACTGCCCTGGAGATCGAAGTTTTTGACGAGAACGGGAAAAAACTGAAAAATCTTCCTGCGCCGGGCAAGCGGGATGACGAGACAAAGGCACCTGCCGCCTACGAAGAATTCAAGCAGATGAAAAAGCAGATGAAGACCACGGTGGCGAGCCAGAAAATGCGTCTGGAGATGGCATTGTCCACGGGACGCCAGTGGACCGTGGGAGCCTGGGAGAATCTGTTTGTGAAAAATCCCGTGATGCACCAGTTTGCCACCGGGCTGATCTGGGGCATGTACGAGGACCGGAAGCTGGTTTCCACGTTCCGCTATATGGAGGACGGAACCTTCAACACCCAGGAAGAAGATGAGTTTGAAATGCCCGGGGAGGGAATCGTCGGAATCGTACATCCCATAGAACTGGATGAGGAAGACCGGAAAGCATGGAAGGAACAGCTTGAGGACTATGAGATCACCCAGCCGGTGGAACAGCTGGACAGACAGGTATTCTTACGGACGAAGGAAGAGGAAGAACAGAAGAGTCTTGAACGGTTTGGCGGCTATATTGTCAATGACCTTTCCCTGGGAGGAAAGCTGCAGGCACTGGGCTGGTACAGGGGTTCCGTCCAGGATGCGGGAGGCTTTTACAGTTATTACCGGGAGGACAAAGAACTGGGGCTGGGGGTGGAACTTCATTTTTCCGGCAGCTTTGTGGGCGGTGAAAATGAGGATGTGACAGTATATGAGGCCCGGTTCTACAATGCCGGAGGCAATGTGGTGGACGAAAACGGCCAGGTGGTCATGAACGCCGGCATCAGGAGGGGGAGCTATGTGTATGACGAAGCAAACGACAGCAATTCCTACTGCCTGAAGGAAGTGCCGGAGCGGTATTTCAGCGAGATCGTGCTGCAGCTGTCCAAAGCGGTGGCATCCAGCAAAGAGAAAAATGCAAACTGGAAAAAGAACCGGTAAAAGGATCCCGAGACGCCGGCATGGCTGGGAATGTGATGTGAAATGAAATCCGGGATAGTCCGCAGGCAGGTACCTCTGCCTGCGGATTTCTTGTGCGCAGCCCCTTTCAGAAGCAATATGCCGTCAGGCGGCGCAAAGGGGCAGGGGAAGAGGAATCTTAGCCACCCGGTTGCCCACGCAACAGGGAAGTTCCCGATTTAAAGTTGTGCAAAAACTTCCCCGATAGGAGCCTGAAGCAGGAGGTCCGCATGTGCATCCCTGGGAGTGGGCGCTTTGTTGATTACCACAAGCTTTTCGCCCCTGAAATAATCAATGAGTCCCGCGGCAGGGTATACGGCAAGGGAAGTGCCGCCTATGATCAGCACATCCGCGCTGTGGATGAAACGGACGGCATCATTCATGGTGCGCTGGTCAAGACCTTCCTCGTAAAGAACCACATCCGGTTTGACAGAACCGCCGCACTTTTCACATTTCGGCACGTCAGTGCTGTCCAGAATAAAACGGACATCATAAAACTGGCCGCATTTTTCACAATAATTGCGCAGGACGGAGCCGTGAAGTTCCAGAACCGTTTTGCTTCCGGCGGCCTGGTGAAGGCCGTCGATATTCTGGGTGACAACGGCTTTCAGTTTGCCCCGGGCTTCCAGTTCTGCCAGCTTATGATGGGCCGCATTGGGTTTTGCGTCCAGGAACAGCATTTTATTGCGGTAAAAACGGTAAAATTCGCCGGGATTGCGACGGTAAAACGTGTGGCTCAGAATGGTTTCCGGGGGATAATCATACTGCTGGTGATAAAGTCCATCCACACTGCGGAAGTCAGGAATGCCGCTTTCCGTGGATACTCCCGCACCGCCGAAAAAAACTATATTGCCGTATTTGCGTACTATTTCTTTTAACTTTTCGATATTTTCCTGATGATCTTCCATCATGGCCACCCACCTTTCTCATTTCTGAAACAATAATCTTCCTATTCCCATTTTACTAAAGAAAAAGATTCTCTGTCAACAAAATAAAAATAATGAAAATTTAAGAAATACAAAGGAGGGGAGTATGGTATAATGTTGACATAGAAAGGCATTATGTCAACTATTGATTCCATGTGCGCAGTGGCGCACAGAATCATGGTATAATAAGTCCATATTTATGGTATGAAGGGGCCGAATGGTACTCCGTCCCCAATCTGGCTACATAAGAATCACGGGAGATACATTCTGATGCATAATTGGCTGAAAAGAAACGGACAGGGACTGGTTCCGGCCCACAGGAGCCGGAGAGTGATACATCTGGATAAGAGAGGCCGCAGACAGCATTCTGTGCCTGCCCTTTGCTGCGAGGTGCTGGGGGGTTTGTGCATTGTATACTGCCTGGGCATTGGGATGGCGGGCTTCGGAACCTACTTCTTTCTGATCTGGGGCTTTATGGGAGTTGCCTTTATCGGGACAGGCGCCCTGCTGAGAAGGGAAGGCATACTGGATTTCATACCGGGCTGGGCCAGGAGACTGGTGCTGGGGATTCTGTTTCTGGGGCTGTTCTTATTTGGCATGGTGGAAGGTCTGATTTTGTCCCAATATAATGCCCAGGCAAGGGATGGGGCGGATTACCTGATTGTCCTGGGGGCACAGTGGAAGAGCACGGGACCCAGCGAGGTGCTGCGCAGGCGTCTGGACAAGGCGGCGGACTACCTGAGCCGGAACCCGGGGACAAAAGTGATTGTTTCCGGCGGCCAGGGAGGAAATGAAGCGATTACGGAGGCTTCCGGGATGAGGGCATATCTGATGGATGCAGGGATTGACGAGTCCCGTATCCTGCTGGAGGACAAATCCGAAAATACCTATGAGAATCTGGTATTCAGCGGGGCGTTTCTTGACCGCGGGACGGATAACGTGGTGGTTGTGACCAATAATTTTCACATGTTCCGGGCTTTGGGGATTGCCCGAAAGCAGGGGTATACCCATGTGGAGGGACTTGCGGCGAAATCCGTGCTGGGAATGGGGCCGAACAACCTGCTCCGTGAATTTTTCGGTGTGGTGAAGGATTTCTTTGTGGGGCATTTATAAGAGGAAAGCGAGAGGGCAGAAAGCGGATTGTACCGGACGGAAAATCGAAATGCAGCGCAGAAATGGAGTAAAAAATGGATATTAATGTGGGAGATGTGGTCAGACTGAAAAAACAGCATCCATGCGGAAGCAGGGAATGGGAGGTACTGCGTTCCGGCGCGGACTTCCGCCTGCGATGTAAAGGCTGCGGGCACCAGATCATGATAGCGCGCAGGCTGCTGGAAAAGAATGTAAAGGAAATATTGTGAATAAAATTTTGTAAATATATGAAGAAATACTTGAAAAGTCAGGAAAATTATGCTATCATATCTCTTTGTGATGAATCAATTCCTTGCTCGCAGTACTGCGGGCCAGAGACCAGAAGGAGGTAACAAGCATGAACAAGTATGAATTAGCCGTAGTCGTATCTGCCAGGATTGAAGACGAAGAGAGAGCTGCTGTTGTTGACAAATGCAAAGCTCTTGTTGAGAGATTTGGCGGCGTCATCACGGAGGTGGACGATTGGGGCAAGAAGAGACTTGCCTATGAAGTCCGGAAGATGAAAGAAGCTTTCTACTACTTCATCAGATTTGACGCTGAGAGCACAGCCCCGATTGAGATCGAGAGCCGTATCCGCATTATGGACAACGTCATCAGATACTTGATTGTCAGACAGGACGAGGCTTAATATATACTCATGAATGAGTATAGAAAGCGAGAAGCAAAATATGAATAAAGTAATTCTTATGGGACGTTTAACGAGAGATCCGGAAGTGAGATATTCACAGGGAGCGAGCCAGACGGCCGTAGCCCGGTTCAGCGTGGCTGTGGACAGGCGTTTCAAGCGGGATGGCGAGCCTGACGCGGATTTCTTTAATTGCACCGCATTTGGCAAGCAGGCGGAATTTGTGGAGAAATATCTGCACAAGGGAACCAAGATACTGCTGAGCGGCAGGATCCAGAATGACAATTATACCAACAAGGATGGACAGATGGTTTACAGTGTCCGTGTCATTGTGGAGGAAATTGAGTTTGCCGAGAGCAAGAATGCTTCGGGAGGAAATGCAGGCGGCTATAATAACGGAGGCGGTTTCGGAGGCGGCTTTTCAGGAGGAATGGGCGGCGCTCCGGCAGCATCCGGTGCGGGAGACGGCTTTATGAACATCCCCGATGGGATAGATGAGGAATTACCTTTTAACTGAGTTTGATAATATATGACAGGAGGTATTGATATGGCTTTTAATAAAGCAGAGAAACCCGATGGCCCTATGAGAAAAAGGGGCGGGATCCGGAAAAAGAGAAAAGTCTGTGTATTCTGCGGTAAAGATAATGTAATTGACTACAAGGACACCAACAAACTGAAGAGGTACGTATCCGAGAGGGGCAAGATTCTTCCCCGCCGTATCACCGGTAACTGTGCAAAGCACCAGAGAGCATTGACAGTGGCTATCAAGAGGGCACGTCACGTTGCACTGATGCCTTACGTTCAGGATTAACATTCAAAGAGAAGGCCGACCGTCCGGGAGATGGTTGGTCTTTTTTTATGCGCAGGGGCGCATAAGGAAAATAGTTGCTGACGCAGCATGCGCCCCGCGCGGCGAGCAGTGGAGAAGAGCGTTCCCCTGCTCGATTGCACAGGCCCGTACACAAAGTGCGACTCCTCGCACTTGGAATTATGTCGCTATAGCGGCGTACGGGCCGCGCGGCGGGTAGTGGAGAAGAATTCTACAAAACATTTCCGTTTTAGACAAATTAAATTGTGGCATAGTGTTGAAGAGTATGCTATAATGTTCACATGGGCAATTTTCTTGGCTTGTCCGACCGGCAGGGCTGCCATGGGGCAGTGTGAAATGACTTTATTGACAGCAAAGGGACGGCGAAATGGCCGGACTGTTACTGTCAGCGTGACCTGCCGCAGCGTCATATCATCTAAAGTAGGAAGAAAACAGCAGGTTTGCATTCTGAAAATCCTGCGAGGTATCCATATGAAAAAGAGAATAAAATTAAAGGGACGCATTAAGACATATATACAATTTTGTATTTATTTGGGCGTGCTCTGCTGCATTGTGGACGTTGCCATGTTTATGATCGATTACCGGGCAGGCGCGCTTCTGGCAGGATACATTCTGTTTTATTTTGCCATTACACTGTCTTTGTATTTTTATAATAAATCCCTGATTATGAATGAACTGGTCAGTTTTGCCACGGAGTACGGGCAAATCCAGAAGAAGCTGCTGCGGGAGCTGGATCTGCCGTATGCGCTGCTGGACGACAACGGTAAGGTGATCTGGACCAACATTGCTTTTGAAACCATAGTCCACCAGGGAAAGGGTTACAAAAAATCGATTACTTCCCTTTTTCCGACCATCACCAGGGACAGGCTGCCTGAGAACGGCGGTGTGGATGAAGCGCAGTATGAACTGGAATATGAGGGAAATGAGTATGTGGCAAAGTTCCGGAAGATTTCCTTGGAGGAGATGGCGGAACACAGCGACATGATTGACAGTTCTTCGTACGATGGCTATCTGATTGCCGTATACCTCTATGACGAGACCGCGCTGCGGATTGCGCTGAGAGAGGTGGATGACCAGAGTCTGGCCGTGGGGATGATTTACCTGGACAATTATGACGAGGCGCTGGATGGCGTGGAAGAGGTCCGCCGGTCCCTGCTGATTGCACTGATAGACAGAAAAGTCAACAAATATATTTCTGCTTTTGACGGAATCTGCAAAAAGCTGGAGAAAGACAAGTATCTGCTGATTATGCGCAAGCGCGTGGTAGCCCAGCTGCAGGAATCCCGTTTTGACCTTCTGGAGGAGGTCAAGACGGTCAACATCGGCAATGAGATGGCAGTAACCATCAGCATCGGTGTGGGTCTGGACGGACTCACCTATGCCCAGAATTATGAATTTTCCCGCAATGCCATAGATCTGGCGCTGGGGCGGGGCGGTGACCAGGCCGTTATCAAGACCCCGGAAAGTATCACTTACTACGGCGGTAAAAGCCAGCAGGTGGAGAAGAATACCCGTGTGAAGGCCCGTGTGAAGGCCCACGCCCTGCGGGAAATCATCACCGGTAAAGACCAGGTGCTTGTGATGGGACACAGAATGCCGGACGCGGACAGCTTCGGCGCCGCAATCGGTATCTACAGGATAGCCCAGACACTGGGCAGAAAAGCCCATATTGTACTGAATGAGGTGACACCGGGGATTCAGCCCATGGTGGAATTATTCGGAAGCAGCCAGGAATATGGGGAAGGCATGGTCATCGGCAGCCAGCAGGCCATAGAAGCGGCCGGGAGCAATACCGTGCTGGTGGTGGTGGACGTGAATAAGCCGTCCATTACGGAATGCCCGGAACTGCTGCGGTTTTGTAAGTCAGTGGTGGTGCTGGATCACCACAGACAGGGAACCGAGACCATAGAGAATGCCACCCTTTCCTATGTGGAACCCTACGCCTCCTCCTCCTGTGAAATGGTGTCGGAGATATTGCAGTATACTTATGACAATATCAGGATCCGCGCAGAGGAGGCCGACTGCATGTATGCGGGTATCATGATTGATACCAATAACTTTATGATTAAGACAGGCGTCCGTACTTTTGAGGCTGCTGCTTTCCTGAGACGCAGCGGTGCGGATGTGACCCGTGTGCGCAAGCTTTTCAGGGAGGATGCGCAGGGATACAAGGCAAAGGCAGACGCGGTGAGTCAGGCCGAAATTTACAAACAGTTCTTTGCCATATCCATTTGTACGGCAGAGGATCTGCCCAGCCCCACCATCATAGGGGCCCAGGCGGCAAACGAACTGTTGAATATCAGGGGAATCAAGGCAAGCTTTGTTCTCACGGATTATCAGGGCAAAATATATGTCAGCGCCCGGTCCATAGATGAGGTGAATGTGCAGCTGATCATGGAACGTATGGGGGGCGGCGGACATTTGAATACTGCGGCATGCCAGCTGGAAGGCGTGGGCATCATTGAGGCAATCGGAGTTTTGAAGAGAACGGTGGACAGTATGCTGGAAAGCGGTGAAATATAGCGGCAGGCAGATGTACCGGAAGAGAAAGAAAGGATAAGAGGATATGAAAATCATATTGCTGCAGGATGAAAAAAAACTGGGTAAAAAAGGAGATATTATAGAGGTCAGCGAGGGATATGCGAGAAACTATGTGCTGCCGAAGAAAATAGGCGTGGAGGCCAATGCAAAGAACATGAATGACCTGAAACTCCACAAGGCCAATGAAGAGAGGATTGCGAAAGAACAGCAGGATGCGGCGGAAGCCCTGGCCGCTGTACTGGAGACAAAGCAGGTGATCGTGAAGATCAAGGCAGGAGAGGGAGGACGGGCATTCGGATCCGTGTCCACGAAAGAGATTGCCACAGCCTGCAAAGAGCAGCATGACCTGGATATTGACAAGAAGAAAATCCAGCTGCCGGAAAACCTGAAGAATTTCGGTTCCTATGAGGTGAATATCAAACTGCACCCCCAGGTGATGGCAAAACTGACGGTAAAGGTGGTAGAAAGCTGAACAGGACCCGGGGTTGGCAGATATGGAAGATAATGTATTAAAGAGAGTGCTGCCCCACAGTATGGAGGCAGAGCAGTCCGTGATCGGTTCCATGCTGATGGACCGGGAAGCCATTGTGGTGGCATCTGAGCAGATCACGGAAGAAGATTTTTACAACAGACAGTATGGCGTCCTCTTTGCAGCCATATGTGAGTTAAACGACGCGGGCAGCCCCGTGGATGCGGTTACATTGCAGGACAAGCTCCGCACAAAAGATGTACCTCCGGAAGTCAGCAGCCTGGAGTTTATCCGGGAGATCATGGATGCCCCCCTGACGTCTGCGAATATCAGGCGCTATGCAAATATTGTGGCGGAGAAGTCCACATTGCGCAAGCTGATACGTCTCAACGAGGAGATAGCCAATACTTGTTACATGGGAAAGGAAACTCTGGAATACATACTGGAAGACACGGAAAAACGTGTATTCCAGCTGGTACAGAGGAGATCCACGGATGCGTATGTGCCCATTCGCCAGGTGGTCATGAATGCCATGGACAAGATTGAGATTGCCGCGAAGAACAAAGGGAATGTGACGGGAATACCCACCGGTTTTCTGGATCTGGATTACCGGACGGCGGGGATGCAGCCTTCGGACCTGATCCTGATAGCGGCCCGTCCATCCATGGGAAAGACGGCATTTGTGCTGAATATAGCCGATTATGTGGCGTTTCGGAAGAATCTCACCTTAGCCATTTTCAGCCTGGAAATGAGCAAGGAACAGCTTGTAAACCGTATGTTCTCCATGGAGGCCAATGTGGATGCCCAGAAGCTCAGGACAGGGCAGATGAATGACCAGGAGTGGGAGAGACTCATCGAGGGAGCCGGTGTCATCGGAAAGTCTTCCCTGATTATTGATGATACACCGGGAATAAGTATAGCAGAATTACGTTCAAAATGTCGTAAATATAAGCTGGAACATGGTTTGTCCATGATCATCATCGATTATCTGCAGCTGATGTCGGGCAGCGGAAAAAATGATTCCAGGCAGCAGGAGATCTCCGATATTTCCCGGTCCCTGAAATCCCTGGCAAGGGAGCTGGCAGTGCCTGTGATTGCGTTGTCGCAGTTATCCCGTGCAGTGGAACAGAGGCCGGACCACAGGCCCATGCTTTCTGACCTTCGTGAATCGGGAGCCATTGAGCAGGATGCGGATGTGGTGATGTTTCTTTACCGGGATGAGTATTATAATCATGACACGGACCGGAAGGGGATTTTTGAAGTTATCATTGCCAAGCAGAGAAACGGTCCCATCGGTACAGTGGAACTGGCCTGGCTGCCGGAGTACCAGCGGATTGCAAATCTGGAGCACCGCCAGACCGGCGCATAATTTGTTTTATATGGAAGCCTACGAAAGAGAATGAGTTTGTCAGCTCATTCTTTTTTCTTTATAGGAAGATTTGCCGCAAGAGAAAAATGGAGCATATAAGGTGCAAATGGTACTTTTTTGTCATATAGAAGGGCAGGATTTTCGTTTTCTCTGTCCGGTTTATATAGGAAAGGGGAAAAAATGGGCGATTATTTATTTATTTCAGATGCTGCAAAAGAAGTAAAAGTGGAGAGTCATGTACTGCGATATTGGGAGGATGAACTGCATTTGCCCATTAAACGCAATGAACTGGGACACCGGTATTATACGGAGGAGGATGTGGAACGTTTTAAGCAGATCAAAGGGATGAAAGAGAGGGGACTGCAGTTGAAGGCGATTAAAATGATCTTAAAAGATGGAAAACTGGATGTATTGTCAGCGGGAAATTCCGGTGTGGAAGAAATGGGCATGCAGAATACCGCGGAAAACGGGGCCCGGGAGGAAAATGGGGGAATGGCCATTGATATTATTCCCAATAAGGAAAAGACCGGTGAAATCGTCCAGGAGTCCAGGGAGGATAAGTCCAGAAGGCTTCAGTGGCTTTTGCAGCAGCTGATACGGCAGACCCTTCAGGAAAACAACGGGGAACTGTGCCGTGAAATCCGGGAGAGCGTGGTAAAAGAGCTGGATTATCAGTTCCGGATGCAGGAGGAAAGAGAAGAAGCCAGGGACAGAATGCTGGCGGAAAGGGACGAGGAGCACTATAAGAGGATGGACGAGCTTCTCCGCAGGAAAAGCAGACATATCAGAAAGACAAAAGCTGAAAAAGAGCAGGAAAAAGGCGAGGGACAGCCGGAAATCCAGGAAAAAAAGAAAAGGCGCTTTCTCTGAGAAAGCACCTTTCTGCACGCGCAGCCCCGTGCAGGGGAAATATGCTGCCGGACAGCGCTGCGGGTAGGGAAAGACAACTCTTTTTTCTACCCGATGATAAGGCGGGGAATTCCCCGCCTTATGTTTTTCACTTAACCCTGTGAAATAGCGCCGGTAGGGCACTGTCCTGCGCATGCGCCGCACTCAATGCACTTATCGGGATCGATCTCAAACTTACCGTCTCCCATGCTGATTGCGCCTACAGGGCACTGGCTCTCGCAGGCCCCACATGCTACACAAGCATCACTGATTACATATGCCATGATAAAATCCTCCTTTTTGTCCGCAATATTTTGCGATATTATGACTGATTGTTTTCAGCCCGTCTCTTTTTAATTCCGTCCACAATTGCCTTCTTTTTGTCAAGCAGTTTGTCTTTATCCATGGCCGGAACCCCTTTCAGCCGGTATTCCATACCCAGGCTCTCGTATTTCTTTTCTCCCATTGTGTGATAAGGAAGCACATCAAGGGCTTTCAGATTACTGAACTGGCCTATAAAGTATCCCAGCTGAAATAAATACTTTTCATCATCCGTAATGCCGGGAACCACCACATGACGAATCCACATGTCCACATGTTTTTCATTGAGATAAGAGGCAAACTTTAAAATATTCTCATTGGGCTGAAGGGTGAGATCCTTGTGTTTTTCCGGATCAATATGCTTGATGTCAAGCATGACCAGATCCGTCAAAGCCATCAGCCGGTCTAATTTTTCCATGAGAACGGCATTGTCAGGACGGAAAGAGATTCCTGAACTGTCAATGCAGGTGTGGATATTTTTTTCCTTAGCCAGGGTAAAAAGTTCAATGACAAAGTCCGGCTGCATCAGCGGTTCCCCGCCGGTCACGGTCAGACCGCCGCCATTTGCATAAAAAGCCATATTTTTCTCATACTGCTGGATGATATAAGAGGGTTCCATCAGCGTGCCGCCGTTAAAATCCCAGGTATCAGGGTTATGGCAGTAGGCACAACGCATGGGACAGCCTTGTACAAAAACGACAAAACGTGTACCGGGACCATCAACGGTTCCGAAACTTTCCAATGAATGAATTCTGCCTTGCATAAGAATACCACACTTTCTAAGATTACTGTGAATGTCCTGCATTCCACCGCCGGAAACCCAGCGGTCAAAATCATTTCTCATTTATCCTGCAGGACAGTCTGAAATTTGCCGCATTGGCGCACCTGGCAGTGCAGCACACTGCGGGGGGTACTGTAAAAGCCCCGGGAAGACATTTCCTCCCGGGGTCTGAAATTCAGAAAACAACGCTCCTGACTATCCCCCAATATTAAACTGACTCGTGGAAAGTACGGGAGATAACATCTGCCTGCTGCTCGGGAGTCAGCTTGATGAAGTTTACAGCGTATCCGGACACGCGGATGGTCAGCTGGGGATAGTTCTCCGGATGCTTCTGGGCATCTAACAGCATATCCCGGTTCAATACGTTCACATTCAGATGATGGCCGCCCTTTGTTGCATAGCCATCCAGTAAGTTAACAAGGTTGTCAACCTGTGCAGAATTTGTTGCCATAATGATTTCCTCCTTTAATTATACGGATATATAAAATGTTTCGCTTCTTTCAGGGGAGAAGACTAGTGATAATCATCCAGCCCCTGCTCAAGAGTAGGTACACTGCAGGCCAACGGTGTCCTGGAACAATCCGTACAGCCCATTGTCTGAACGCTTTTTGACTGTTCGACCTGCTGGTCGCAATCCACATTTACGTGGCCCACGCCTTCAGCCATGCCGGAATCCAGCATTTTTACAAGGTCATCAATCATTTTTTTCTCGTCCATGGTGTCTCCTTTTGATTGCAGCGGCGCCCGGTTTTTTTGGAGACGGGAGCCGCATTGTGTCAGCTCAGATCATATTGCTGCCGGTTCAATGTCGGTGAACACGAGTCTTATTTCAGATCCAATTCGATATCAATGACAACGGGTTGTCAGCGACATCTCGGTGAACACGAGTCTTATTTCAGATCCAACTCGATGTCAGCGACATCTCGGTGAACACGAGTTTTATTTCAGGTCTAATTCGATGTCGCCGGAGAATACTTTGTCTTCCTTGCCCAGGGCGCCGGGAATGATGGTGAAGGTATTGGAGATACCATCCTGTGCATCATTGAAAGGCAGCTTGGATACGGAAGCCAGGGATGCAACTGCACCGTGGGTATCGCGGCCGTGCATCGGGTTTGCACCGGGAGCGAAAGGCTGGCCCTTCTTACGTCCGTCAGGTGTATTACCAGTAGCCTTACCATAGGTAACGTTGGAGGTAATGGTCAGAATGGACGTGGTAGGGATTCCGTTCCTATAGGTGTGATGTCTTCTGATAGCAGTCATGAACTTGTGCACTACCATCTGTGCGATCTCGTCCACGCGGTCATCATCATTGCCGTATTTCGGGAAGTCTCCGGTGGTCTTGAAGTCAACGATTACGCCGTCTTCATCACGGATAGGCTCAACCTTGGCATACTTGATTGCGGAGAGGGAGTCAGCCACGATAGACAGACCGGCAACACCGGTTGCGAAATAACGCTTCACATCTCTGTCATGCAGAGCCATCTCAGCTCTCTCATAGCAGTACTTGTCGTGCATATAGTGAATGATGTTCAAAGTATTAACATAAACATCTGCCTGCCACTCCAGCATGTCAATGAACTTGCCCATAACATCATCATAGTCAAGAACATCGCCGGTCACAGGACGGTATTTAGGTCCTACCTGCTTCTTGGTAACTTCGTCCACACCGCCGTTCAAAGCGTAGAGCAGACATTTTGCAACGTTTGCACGAGCGCCGAAGAACTGCATTTCCTTGCCGATTACCATGGAGGATACGCAGCATGCGATACCATAGTCATCACCGTGGTCAACCCTCATCAGGTCGTCGTTCTCGTACTGAATGGAAGAAGTCTGGATGGACATCTTCGCGCAATATCTCTTCCAGTTTGCCGGAAGTCTGGTAGACCACAGTACGGTCAGGTTGGGCTCCGGGGAAGGTCCAAGGTTGGTCAGGGTATTCAGGTAACGGAAGCTCATCTTGGTGACCATATGTCTGCCATCCACACCGACACCGCCCAGGGACTCGGTTACCCATACGGGATCGCCTGCGAAGATCTGGTTGTACTCGGGGGTACGTGCAAACTTGATGCAGCGGAGCTTCATGATAAAGTGGTCAACGAACTCCTGGATCTGCTCCTCGGTAAAGGTTCCGTTCTTGATGTCTCTCTCTGCATAGCAGTCAAGGAAGGTGGAAGTACGTCCAAGGGACATTGCTGCACCGTTCTGCTCTTTTACTGCGCACAGATAACCAAAGTAAACTGCCTGAATGGCTTCTTTTACATTGGAAGCGGGTTTGGAAATGTCACAGCCATAGGAAGCGGCCATTTCCTTCATCATCTTCAGGGCAACTATCTGCTCGGAGATCTCTTCGCGGAGACGGATGATGTCATCGGTCATGACACGGCCGGTAGAATCCTTCTGTGTCTGCTTGTCCTCGATCAGTCTGTCGATACCGTAAAGGGCAACACGTCTGTAGTCGCCAATGATACGTCCGCGGCCGTAAGCATCGGGAAGGCCTGTGATGATATGGGAAGAACGGCAGGCTCTCATTTCCTGATTGTAAGCGTCAAAGCAGCCTGCATTGTGTGTCTTTCTGTGGGTAGAGAAAAACTCGGAAATCTCGGGATCAACTTCATAACCATTGTCGGAGCAAGCCTTCTCTGCCATACGGATACCGCCGTAAGGCTGCAGGGATCTTTTGAAGGGCTTGTCGGTCTGGAAGCCAACGATGGTTTCCTTGTTCTTGTCAAGGTATCCGGGGCCATGGGAGGTAATGGTGGAAACAACCTTGGTATCCATGTCAAGAACGCCGCCGGCTTCCCTCTCCTGCTTCTGCAGGTCAAGTACTTGTGCCCACAAATCCTTTGTGTTCTGTGTAGCGCCGGCAAGGAATGTGTCATCACCGTCATAAGGATGATAATTCCTCTGGATGAAATCGCGTACATTGACTTCTTTGTCCCATTTGCCCGCTACAAAATCTGTCCATTCTGGTCTCATTTGAAATAACCTCCTGCTTAAATTTGAATTAGGGTTAAGAGAGAAAATACTGTTTCTAATTCCATGTCTTTATTATATGAAAAACACCGGATAGAGTCAAGGAGGGAATGTGTACTTTTTTCTATACATAAGCAAAAAATTCGTAATTTTTACAAGAATTCCGGATATACTGGAAAACAGTGGATTTTCTGCATCAATTCGGTGTAATTTCGCGGGAGGCAGCCGCTGTGGACAGGAGGGAGATGGGGGCGTAAATACCCCTCTCAGCTGAGGGTATCATACCACGAAACAGATAAGAATATCTTGTCAGATTTCGGCAAAAGATATATAATGGAACCGGTGGGCAGACTTCGTTATCAAAACGATAAGGTGAATCAAAACAAAAAGATGCCCGGGGTATTTGAAAACCAGCTGACAGAGAGGAGAAAATCATGACAGGTATAACAAAAGAAATGACCATTGGTGAAATTCTGAGGGCGAATCCCGATGTGGCGCCGGTGCTGATGGAAGCGGGGATGCATTGTCTGGGATGTCCTTCCGCCCAGGGAGAATCGCTGGAGGAAGCGGCCATGGTGCATGGAATTGATATTGATGCCCTGATGAAAGCCATCGAGCAGCGCTGAGTTTTCCCGAAGGGAAAAAGACAGCCGCAGTAAGCGCGGGGAGATTTCCCCTGGCTTAAGGCGGCTGTTTTCATTTTTCCAAATTACTGCACACGTCCCAGCGCATGGACTGCATTACCCTGAATCAGGGGTTCATAGTGCTCGCCCAGAAAAGCCAGGTTCGCGGGGACAGAGCGCCGGAGCGCGCCGTATTCGGATACGATATTGCAGACTCTGTCGAAGGATTCGGCATTTTCGTTTCCCTGGGTCAGCAATAATAAATAATTTTCCGCATTGTCCCTGGCGCGGGTATCTTTGTACAGGGTGCTGTCACCGTGATAGCTGCCGGCAATTACGGCGGATACTTCCATGACCTGCCGGAGGGAGGGCATCTGGAAAAGCCGGGTGAGTTCTTTATTGTCGGGGACCGTATTGTCGCCGGACTGTCCGGCGGTATCAGGACCCGCGGCCTCCGGCTGCATCTGACGGAACAAGTCCAGTACTTCGCTGGCAGCGTCTTCATCATACTGGGAATCGCTGTACTCGCCTGCGCTGTCCTCGGTTACGGAAGGCGCAAACCGGGAAAAACGAGTATCCAGTTCTTCGGGATCTTCTACTTTGGTGATGATCAGAACGATGCATTCGGCGTTCAGGGGAATGGCTTCTATCATAAGTGGAATGTCCTCGGCCTCAAAGCCGAATTCAAAATTTGCCTGTCTCATCATATCCCGGAACAAAGTTTTTGCTTTTTCTGTCCCGTAAGCCAATTCACTGATTTTCAGTTCGCGGCTTGCCAAGTCTTCTCTGGTCAGAGTGCAGCGAATCTGGTTCTCATTTACTTTTTCGATTTTCATACGACAACCCTTTCCTTATCTGCATAGCTGAACTGTAATATTAATGCTTTGTTATGCCATAATATACTTTCAGCTTCTTTTAGTCAATAGCAGATTGTGAGTTTAATAATTTTTTATAATTCAGGATGTTGTGCTTGCCAAAATATTATTGTCATGCTATACTGAATGTGTAAGTGCCTTCGGTAATCTGTACGGGGAAGGAGGCGCAGCAGTCTTGACTTCAGGTTGATTTAGCTGATTTTTGGAACGAGTCGTTCCGCTTCATCCTTTATATTCTAAGTGTGTATACCACATTATATGACAGTGGGGAAAAACTGGCATAAGTCTAAGGATGTCTTACAAGCATTGTACTGGAATATTCGCTTTGCTTGATCATAAGTATGTCAACTAATTTTCACAATTATAATTCAATTTAAACTTTATATGCAATGGAAAATTTTGCCATTGCCGTTACTGCTGGAGGCATTTACTTTACTTTATTACAAGGGCTTTCTGGAATTGATTCATCACAAGATCAGTGCCTTTTGGTGCGGAAAGCCCGGACAGGAGGAATTCACTTGTATGATGAACGGAAAGAAGTAGGGGATATGGATGCTGTCAGGGAGCACATGCTTCTTCGCCTGGAACAGATGAGGCTGAGCGGTGTGGAATTTTTTGTAGATGGACGTGAGGTGCTTCCCGCCGAGGCCGTCTCCAGGGCAGTGAGGGAGAACAGTCCTTACATGGCTGACTATGTGCTGGATGCATCCGGGGTAATTGAACAGATACGGTTTGACAAAGTGACGCGCCGGTAGGAAAGCGGCACCGGTATACATTCCGCCGCCGGTGGGATATTGGGATTGCCTCTCGTGCTGAAGGCGGCGGTATTTTTTCAGAATTTAGTAATGACGTGAGGAATGAAATGTGTTATGATGTAACTGCCTGTACGGCGAGGGCAGTTACATTCTGAAGAAAGGTCATAATGTGAAGATGAAGAAAAAAATAATACCGGTAATCGTGGCATTGGTACTGATTGTTTTGGTGGGCGTTGTGGGATTCGGGAGACGGATACTGGACAAGTACACTTACAGTAAGGAACAGGCAGATCTGAATGAATATTATGGCGTACAGGAGGGAGAACTGGCCATTCTGCTCCAGGATGACTGGATGACGGAAAAAGCGGTGCTGAGGGATGAAGCGGTTTATTTTGACCTGGATACAATACATGCGTATCTGAATGAAGGATTTTATGCGGATATGGCAGAGAAGAAACTGCTTTATACGACGGCAAACGATACGGCTTCGGTCTTGTTTGACGAAAAACAATATTCTGACCGGACGGGCATGCACCCGGTAGAATACACAATCTGTTATACCCAGGGAGACAAGGTCTATGTGGCGGCGGATTATGTAAGGCAGTTTACAAATTATTCCTACTCCCTGTTTGACAGACATCTGCAGGTATATACCCAGTGGGGGGAAAGGCAGACCCTTGACATTGCAAAAGACACGCAGATACGTCTGCTGGGAGGCATCAAAAGCCCGATTCTGAGGGAAATGGAAGAGGGCGAAACCGTGGAAGTGCTGGAGGAGATGGAGACCTGGAGCAAGGTGAAGACTTCGGACGCCATCATTGGGTATGTGGAGAACAAGCGCCTTGAAAATCCCGGCACCGAGACGCAGATGCCTGTCACGGATTATGTGCCGGAAGAATACACTTCTATTTCCATGCCGGGGAAGGTGAGCATCGGGTTCCATGCCATCGGGGGAGAAGGCGGAAATGCCACCCTCTCCGAAATGCTGGCAGAGGGAAAGGGGATCAATGTGATTGCGCCCACGTGGTTCAGCCTGACGGACAATGACGGAAATTTCAGGTCTTTTGCCAGCGCCCAGTATGTGCAGGAGGCTCATGGGGCCGGTCTGCAGGTATGGGGAGTGTGGGACAATTTTAACTATAAGAATGAGACCGGAACGGATGTGAGCAGCTATGCGGTGCTTTCTTCCACGGGGAAGAGACAGCTTCTGGCGCAGAAGATTGTGGATACTTCCGTGGAAATGGGACTGGACGGTGTCAATATTGACTTTGAGGGGCTGACGGAGGACTGTGGGGTGCACTATGTCCAGTTTCTGAAAGAGCTTTCCGTACTTTGCAGAAGCAGCGGGCTGGTTTTGTCCGTGGACAATTATGTGCCGTTCCATTTCAACAATTTTTACAGGCTGGACATTCAGGGCCTGGTGGCCGATTACGTGATTATTATGGGCTATGACGAGCACTGGCATGGCAGCGGGGATCCGGGGAGTGTGGCAAGCATTGAATATGTGTCCAACGGACTGGACAGTACCCTGGAGCAGGTACCGGCCGAAAAAGTCGTAAATGCGCTGCCTTTCTACACCATCCTGTGGAAGACGGAAGGCACAAGCGTGACAGACCAGTATATTACATTAAATAATGTGAAGGACTATCTGGACCGGATGAACATTGTGCCGGAATGGGACGAGACCACATGCCAGAATTATGCGGAATGGGAGAGCGGTTCTGCCAAGTACCAGATCTGGGTGGAGGACGCGGAGTCCATCAGCGTGAAGCTGAGTGTAATGAGCGTTAAAAATCTGGGCGGGGTAGCCGTGTGGAGACTGGGGTACGGCACCCGGGAAGCCTGGGAACTGGTGGAAGCTTATAAGAATTCCTGAGATCCGGGGACAGTGAGCCGGACCCGCCCTGGCTGCAGGACCGCGCCGCAGGGATGAATGCCGCGTGCCGGCGGTCTTTTGTGGAGGAACCGGCAGAGGGAGGGAGTACAGACTTTGTTTTCTGTGAGCCTTTTGTAGTATGAAAGAAAATCCATGGGAATATAAATGGTAAAAAGGTTTGCACAGGAAAGCAGGAAATGAAGGAATTTCAGTATAAGCTGTTGTCGCTGGTTATGGCAGCCCTTCTGGCGGTGTCCATGTTTTTTGTGGGGCGCGAGGCTGCCGTGTATGTGGCGGGAGAGACAGTGGATGCAAAGCAGGAGAAGCTGTGTGTGGTTATTGATGCCGGACATGGGGGAGATGACCCGGGTAAGGTGGGAATCAACGGGGCAAATGAGAAGGATATTAATCTTGAGATTGCGGAACTGGTAAAAGTATTTCTGGAAGCCAATGACATCACGGTGGTGATGACCAGGGAGTCGGACGACGGTCTGTATGACGCGGATGCACCCAATAAAAAAGTCCAGGATATGAAACGGCGCATCGCACTGATTGACGAGACTGCCCCGGCTCTGACGGTCAGCATTCATCAGAACAGTTACCCGGAGGAATATGTGCACGGGGCGCAGGTGTTTTATTACAGCGGAAGCACGCAGGGAAAGCGGCTGGCAGAGAGCATACAGACAGAACTGGTAGGACGGGTTGACCCGGAAAACAAGCGCCAGGTGAAAGCAAATGACAGTTACTATCTGTTAAAAAAGACGGGCATTCCCATTGTGATTGTGGAATGCGGATTCCTGTCCAACGGCGCAGAGGCGGAAAAGCTGTGTTCTCCGGGATACCAGGAGCGAATTGCCTGGGCCATACATATAGGGATTTTGCGCTATCTGAATGAAACGGATTAACCGGATTGGCGGACGGGAGACGGGTGCGGAAAACAGGGCTGTCCGCGGAAACGGATCAGGGAAGAAGCGGTTCGGACGGAAAGGTATTGTGACATGGAGACAAAAATCCTGAAGATAAGGCAGGAGAGCGGTTTATTCTCCCCGGAGGAAGAGGCAGGGCTGAGGCTGGCAGGGGAGGTCATAAAAGGGGGAGGACTGGTGGCGTTTCCCACGGAGACTGTGTACGGGCTGGGGGGAGATGCGCTGAATCCCGAGTCTGCCCGGAAGATATATGCAGCGAAAGGCAGGCCGTCGGATAATCCCCTGATTATTCATATCTGCCGGTTTGAGGATATGCGTGGGATTGTGAGGGAGGTTCCACGGGAGGCGGAGATAATTGCCGATGTCTTCTGGCCGGGACCGATTACCATGATTTTGCCCAAAGCGGAAAACGTGCCCTACGAGACGACGGGAGGACTGGATACGGTGGCGGTGCGTTTTCCATCGCACCCTGTGGCAAGAAAACTGATTGCATATGGCGGAGGATATATTGCGGCACCCAGCGCGAATATTTCCGGCAGACCCAGCCCCACCGCCGCCCGTCATGTGACGGAAGACATGAACGGAAGGATTGAGATGATTCTGGACGCGGGAGATGCCGGAATCGGCCTGGAATCCACGATTCTGGACCTGACTTCACGAAAGCCGGTGATTCTGCGTCCGGGTTTTGTTACCCGGGAGATGCTGGACCGGGTGCTGGGAAAAGTTGACACAGATGCGGCAATTGTGTCCCCGGACAGTGGACAGGCTCCGAAAGCGCCGGGAATGAAGTACAGGCATTATGCGCCTGCGGGGCAGCTGGTGATTGTGGAGGGGGAACCCGGAGCGGTGGTTTCTTACATCAACAGGCAGGCAGGGGCAGACAAGGCTGCGGGAGAGAAAACAGGTGTGCTTGGCACAAAGGAATTACTTGTACAATACCGTGCAGATGTGGTAAAATGTATAGGAAGCCGCGAAAACGAAGAGAATATTGCCAGGAATCTGTTTGCGGTTTTGCGGGAATTTGATGATGAGAAAGTGACTAAAATATATTCGGAAGGATTTTCTGACCAGGGACTGGGACAGGCCATCATGAACCGGCTGCTGAAGGCGGCGGGGCACAGGGTTGTCAGGGTATAGGCAGAACTGTAGGAGAGGAAGGGAGGACAAAAATGATAGCCATTGGAAGCGACCATGGGGGATATGCGCTGAAACAGAGTGTAATCCGGTATCTGCGGGAAAAAAATATTCCGTTTGAGGATAAGGGATGTTATAATGAGGGAAGCTGTGATTACCCGGTGTATGGCCGTGCCGTGGCAGAAGCCGTGGCAGGGGGAAGCTGTGAAAAGGGGATTGTCATCTGTACCACCGGAATCGGTATCAGCATAACGGCCAACAAGATTCCCGGAATCCGCTGTGCAGTGTGTGCGGACAGCCTTTCCGCCAGACTGACGAGACTGCACAATAATGCCAATATGCTGGCTCTGGGGGGCGGCATTGTGGGTGAAAACCTGGCGCTGGAGATTGTGGACACATTTCTGAACACGGACTTTTCCGGTGAGGAACGTCATCTCAGAAGAATCGGCCTGATAGAAAACCAGTAAAATATTTGAAAGGAATGTCCTGAGCCGGTATACTGCCGGCGGATACAATAGAAGGCAGACTTTTGCCGTAAAAATACTAGGAGGAGCAATATGGCAAACACAATGATTATGGATCATCCGTTAATTCAGCACAAGATTGGCCTGATTCGCAGAAAGGATACCGGTACAAAGGATTTCCGCCAGACCATAAGCGAGATCGCCATGCTGATCTGTTATGAGGCGACCAGGGAACTGAAACTGGGTGATGTGGAAATAGAAACGCCTATCTGCAAGACCATGGCAAAAGAACTGCAGGGCAAAAAGATGGCCATTGTTCCGATCCTCCGGGCGGGGCTGGGGATGGTGGATGGCATGCTCACTTTGATTCCTGCGGCAAAGGTGGGGCATATCGGTCTCTACAGGGATCCTGAAACATTAATGCCTGTGGAGTACTACTGTAAGCTTCCCGCAGACTGCGCGGAGCGGGAGGTATTTGTGGTGGATCCCATGCTGGCTACAGGCGGTTCCTCCGTGGCGGCCATACGTATGCTCAAGGAAAAGGGATGCAGGAACATCCGGTTTATGTGCATCATAGCCGCGCCGGAGGGAATTGAGGCCATGCACAGGGAGCACCCGGATGTGGATATTTATGTGGGTGCGCTGGACGAGAAATTAAATGATCACGGCTATATCGTTCCCGGCCTGGGAGATGCGGGCGACCGTATTTTCGGCACAAAATAACGGGGAAATATACGGCTTTCCGGCCGGACGCCGGATACCCTTCCCCCGGAAACAGGCAGGTACTCAGGCCTGTGAAATCTGATTATTTATTGATTATTTACACTGTGAAAGGCGGTGTATGCTTTGAAAATCTGGAAAAAAACAGCATTCCTGCTGTTATTTGTACTTTCGGTGTGCCTGCTGGAACCCATGGCAGGCCAGCCGGTGGTATCCGCTACTTCCAAAACCCGGGAGAAGCTGGACCGGACGCAGAAAGAGAAAGAAAATCTTCAGGATAAACTGGATGAAACCAATGATAATCTGGGAAATCTGGAGGGGAAGCGTGATACTCTGGAAAAGGAGCTGGACTATCTGAAAGGCCAGCTGGAGACGGTGGTGGCCGGCCTGGAGGAACTGGAACGGCAGATCAGGGAGAAGGAGCAGGAAATCACGGACACCCAGGAAGCGCTGGAAGAGGCCATAGAGACTGAGGAGTGGCAGTATGCCAATATGGTAGCCATGGTCCGCTGTATGTATGAAAGGCAGGAGGACAGCTATCTGGGGACATTGCTCACGGCGGGCAGTTTTTCGGAGCTTTTGAATATGGCGGACCGGATTGAAAAAGTGGTGGCCTACGACCAGAGAATGCTGCAGGAATACAAAGAAAACAGAATGCTGATCCAGGAGCACGAGGCAAGGCTGCAGCAGGAGAAAATCGAACTGGGAGAGCTGCAGGACAAGGCGGAAGCGGAGCGGGATAAGGTTTCTGACATGATCAGCCAGACATCCACGTCCATCAATAAATATGCAAACCAGATATCCAGTGCCGAAAAGAAAGCCATGGAATATGAGGCAGAGATCAAAAAGAAGGAAGAGGATCTGGAGTACCTGGAAAAGAAACTTGCGGAAGAAATCGCTTTGTCCCAGGCTGCCGCCAACGGCGTCTGGCGCAATATTTCAGAAGTGAGTTTTTCGGAGGGAGACAGAAAACTTCTGGCAAACCTGATTTACTGTGAAGCCGGCGGGGAACCATACGAGGGCCAGGTGGCAGTTGGCAGCGTAGTCATCAACCGGGTGCTCAGTTCAAAGTTTCCGGATACGGTGGCAGGGGTGATTTATCAGAGCGGACAGTTTTCTCCTGTGGCAAGCGGACGGCTGGAACTTGCACTGGCGGCGGACAAAGCCACAAACAACTGCTACAGGGCGGCGGACGAAGCCATGTCGGGGGTTACCAATGTGGGAAACTGTGTGTTTTTCAGGACGCCCATAGAAGGCTTAAGCGGTATCAATATCGGGGGACATGTTTTTTACTGATGTGATCCTTGTCCGATGAGGGTAAGGATACACCGGCAGCCATGCCGGAAGTATCCTTCTGCAGCCGTACTTACAGGCCGATGCTGTCCAGATAGCTCTGTAGCCGGTCAAATTTATCACGGTATATCAGGGAGAGCAGATGATTCAGACTGCGCAGGCAGGAGATCATCTGCTCTTTTGTGATCAGATTCCGCTCCAGGGCTTCCGCAAGTTCGTCCAGATCCATCACTTTCGCCTGGCCTTCCGGGGACACGACCACATCTGCCAGCAGATCCGTGACGGTCATTGCGCTGTCTGCGGGGTCAAAAGAATATTCCACAATATCACAGTACCAGTGCAGAAGCGTGTCGTCACGGCGGTAAATTTTACTTACCTTGATACCTTCCTGCAGGAAAAAGCAGGAGCAGCCCCGGGAAAATTCCGTTTTCGGGTGCAGGGTATTCCACTGGGTGATAATGACTTCCTCATTCTGCGTAAGAATGATATCGTCCTTCAGAAGGATGCATTCGGCAGGAATGATGCGTTTCCGGTAAATTTTGGAAATATTCATAAGAAACTCCTTTCCATTCGCTCTTAAAATAATACATCTCCTACGGAGCTTAGTCAATAGATTTGTCATAAATCATGTATAATGCCGCCTTGCAGCCTGAAAATCCATTCTGCGTCATTTATCTGAAAGTAAATGTGTCAGCACACTAGACAATTTCAATAAAAATAGGTATAATATGGTGTGGTGCGATAAGTGTGCTGTTTTTGGAAATTGCAGGGCAGGTGGGATTTTATGAAGCGGCGTAAAAATGAAAACCGGGTAGTGTACCAGTCACTTGCCATGGTCACGCAATTCGGCCTGAATATGATAGTACCCATAGGTATCATGTCCGCGCTGGGAATCTGGCTGGACAGAAAGTTGGGGACATCCTGGCTTACCATTGTTTTTTTCCTGGCGGGGGCAGTTGCGGGAGGCCAGAACATTTACCGCATGGCGAGACGGATTACCGGCGGGGAATCGCAGGACAAGGAGCAGGGATTTTCTGATGAAGATAATTGAAGCATTGAGAAAGAAAAACAGGACACTTCTGGAAATGCATGTGGGAATGGTGTTTTTCGGTGCTCTCTGCCAGCTGGCAGGAATTCTGGCTGTCCGGGAGAAAGGGATTTATTCTGTCAGTCTCTGGTTCGGGGTTGCATTTGCTTTTGCAGGCAGTATCCATATGTGCCGGACCCTGGACAGGGCGCTTCTGTGCGGCGGGGAAGCGGCGGGAATCGTGACCAGGGGATATTTGTTCCGGTATGCGGTTGTGGCAGTGGTCCTGATTGTCATTTCCATGACGGAAGCAATGAACCCGCTGATTTTTTTTCTGGGATACATGAGTCTGAAAGTAACGGCATATCTTCAGCCGATTACTCATAAATTGTGCAACAGGCTGTTTGGGGAGACGGATCCGGTTCCGGAGCCGGTGGAGGAGCCTGCGGCACAAGAGGGAGAAATCCCGGCCGAGCAGTGATTTGCAACAGATGATTGCTGTTTGGGGACATATCAGCTTTACAAAATTCTTTAAGAAAGAGAGGTGAGAGTATGGGACATGGAATTTTGCTGTCCGGCGAGGCGGGCGTTGACTTTACCATCCATGGGGTGTTCCAGTATTCCTTTTTCGGGCATCCGGTGTGGATCACCACATCCCATGTATGTATTCTGATCGTCATGCTGTTACTGGTGGCATTTGCCATTGCTGCAAACAGGTGCATGGCAAAATCATCAGAAGTGCCGGGCAGCTTCCAGAATGTGGTAGAAATGATTGTCGAAATGCTGGATAATATGGTCAGCGGTTCTATGGGACAGGCGGCGCCGAGATTTTACAATTATATCGGTACCATTTTTATCTTTATTCTGGTCAGCAATATTTCGGGTCTGCTGGGACTCAGGCCCCCCACTGCGGATTATGGTGTCACTTTGCCCCTGGCATTTTTGACTTTTTCCATGATTCACTATAATAAGTGGAAGTACCAGAAGCCCCTGACAATCTGGACGGATCTTTGTTCTCCGTTGCCGCCCTGGCTGCCGATATGGATGCCGATTAATGTGATCAGTGCCGTTGCGGTGCCGATTTCCTTGTCATTGCGTTTGTTTGCAAACGTTTTATCGGGAACGGCCATGATGGCATTGCTTTACGGGCTGCTGGGATGGTTTGCCACAGCCTGGCCCGCAGCGCTTCATGTGTACTTTGATTTGTTCTCCGGGGCAATTCAGACCTATGTATTCTGCATGCTGACCATGACATACATTTCGAATGAGATTGGCGATGGAAGTCGCCGTTAGAGCGAAAAGCAAAATTATGTTTATATTTTAGGAGGAAAAAATAATGGATTTCAATGAAAACTTTATCTTAGGATGTTCCGCAATTGGCGCAGGTCTGGCAGTTATCGCCGGTATCGGACCTGGTGTCGGACAGGGTATTGCAGCCGGCCATGCAGCAGCTGCGGTTGGACGTAACCCCGGCGCACAGCCCAAGGTTATGCAGACCATGCTTCTTGGTCAGGCAGTGGCAGAGACCACCGGTTTGTACGGTTTGCTGGTTGCGATTCTGCTGATGTTCGTAAAACCTCTTCTGCCCTAATATCAAGCGTGTATATTCAGGAGGCAGAAAGGAGGATTAAGCATGATACTTTTAACAGAGGGTGCAACCATGTCGAGACTGTTCGATCTGGACTGGCAGCTGCTGGCTGATTCCCTTTTGATGATTATTGCCATCTTTTTCCTGTTCCTTATTTTGAGTTATTTTCTGTTTAATCCTGCAAGGAAGATGCTGAACAGCCGTAAGGACAAAATCCGGACCGAACTGGATACGGCAAAGCATGCCATGGAAAATGCCCAGAATTTAAAAAAGGAATACGAGTTGAAACTGCAGGGAGCCGACAAAGAGGCAGAGGGAATTCTGAGCGAAGCCCGCAGGAAGGCACTGATCAGCGAAAACCAGATTGTTGCCCAGGCCAGGGAAGAGGCAGCGCGTATTCTGGAGCGTGCCCGCGTGGAGGCTGAACTGGAAAAGCAGAAGATGTCCGATGATGTAAAGAGAGAGATCATTGTTGTCGCATCCCTTATGGCAGGCAAGATTGTGTCCGCATCCGTTGACACCAGCATGCAGAATCAGCTGATTGACGAGACCTTGAAGGAAATAGGTGATAAGACATGGCTAAATTAGTATCCAAGACATACGGTGAGGCCCTGTATGAGGTTGCCATGGAGTCAGGCGCGGCCAGGGCCGGTGAACTGATGGAAGAAATCCGCTGTGTCAATGAGATACTTAGGGAAAATCCCCAGTTTGACGAGCTGATGAAGCATCCCGGAGTCCCCAAGCAGGACAAAATCCAGGTGGTGGAGAATGTCTTTAAAGGACGGGTCAGCGATGAACTGGCAGGTTTGCTTGAGGTCGTGGTATCCAAGGAACGTTACAGGGATTTACCGGCTATTTTTGCATACTATACCGAAAGGGTAAAAGAACAGCAGAAAACCGGCATGGCATATGTGACTACCGCGGTGGAGCTGAACGCAGGCCAGAAGAAGGCTGTGGAAGCAAAACTGCTGGGAACCAGCGGATATGAAAAAATGGAAATGCATTTTGAGGTGGATACCTCTATCATAGGCGGAATGATCATCCGCATTAACGACAGAGTTGTGGACAGCAGTGTCCGCACAAAGCTGAACGGACTGACAAAACAATTATTACAAATCCAGCTGGGATGACCGACTGGAAGAAAGGTGCGACAGATCCATGAATTTAAGACCAGAAGAAATTAGTTCTGTTATCAAGGATCAGATCAAGAGATATGCATCCACCCTGGATGTATCCGACGTGGGTACGGTAATCCAGGTTGCGGATGGTATTGCCCGTGTCCATGGACTGGAAAATGCCATGCAGGGTGAGCTGCTGGAATTTCCCGGTGAAGTTTACGGCATGGTATTGAATCTGGAAGAAGATAACGTGGGTGTGGTTTTGCTGGGAAGCGCCAGGAACATCAATGAAGGTGATACAGTCAGGACTACCGGCCGGGTGGTTGAGGTTCCGGTAGGTGATGCCATGACTGGACGTGTGGTCAATGCGCTGGGGCAGCCCATTGATGGCAAGGGCCCGGTACAGACCACAAAGTATCGCAAGATTGAGCGGGTGGCAAGCGGCGTTATCACAAGAAAGAGTGTTGACACACCTCTTCAGACCGGTATCAAGGCTATCGATGCCATGATTCCTGTGGGAAGGGGACAGCGTGAGCTGATTATCGGTGACCGTCAGACAGGTAAAACTGCCATTGCCATCGATACCATAATCAATCAAAAAGGACAGAATGTAAAATGTATTTATGTTGCAATCGGCCAGAAGGCTTCCACGATTGCGAACATTGTAAAGACTCTGGAGGAGTATGGCGCCATGGCGTATACCACGGTAGTGGTATCCACGGCCAGCGACCTGGCTCCCCTGCAGTACATTGCTCCTTATTCCGGATGTGCCATCGGTGAGGAGTGGATGGAAAACGGGGAAGACGTACTGGTAGTGTATGATGATCTGAGTAAGCATGCAACGGCATACCGTACACTCTCCCTGCTGCTCCGTCGTCCGCCCGGCCGTGAGGCTTATCCCGGCGATGTATTCTATCTGCACTCCAGACTGCTGGAGCGTGCTGCCAGGATGAGTGACGAGTACGGCGGAGGAT